>Ga0213833_1002199_pt1 | contig 12897 bp, 13 predicted proteins | sample SWATP21_FD_160575 | JGI IMG/M metagenome (GOLD analysis project Ga0213833, IMG submission 160575) | Coastal seawater microbial communities from Marineland, Florida, United States - SWA TP2 #1 | ecosystem: Environmental > Aquatic > Marine > Coastal | place: USA: Florida | collected 2016-08-14
GGGATGGACACAAGTAAGACGACACAGCGCACATACCTGCTGAAGGTGTGGCCTGGGTACTGAATGCAAGCAGTGCTGTCCGTACAGCGACGACAGGCAGGCCGCCAATTGTACCGTCTTCCACCCACGAGCCACCCAGCAACTGCGCTGGATCTGGAACAGGCGCAAGCGCCAGGGTGTGCAAGGCCTTCACCGATGCCACGGCGAGTGACAATCTGGTGTCGAAGTCGCGAAGAGGGCAAGAACAGCACAGCGTGAGCCAATGCGCCACAAGGTACTCCCCACAACGCGCACACAACCACACACTGTCCGCCGTCACGAACCGCAATGCCTCCACCAAGAACGCTGAGCGTTCCGCGCCGCCCACCCCTGTTGCTGCAGCACCGGCTTTGCTCTCACCATCGCCCTCTTCACCGTCACCACCGTTGGACGAGGCACTCGCGTTGGTGGCGCGAACAGCTTCTAACGTGTGGGATGGCGCCCATGAGCACTGCACCGCGAGGCGAATCACTCGGCGCCAGGTGTCTGGCGGGACGCGATCCGCTGCCAATGGCACCACAGGCAGCGCGCGGAACTCATCCTCGTGGGTTGACGCCTTTTTCGAGGCTGTGAAGCAGGCACACAGCCAATAGAGCGAGTTCTCGGGTGAGCCACGACTCATGCACAAAGGCAAGCGCCGTGCACCCACACACCCTACATCCCTACACCCATACACAAACACACACACGCACACGCACACGTACACGCACACGCACACACGAACCTGCACCGTTGTCTGAGAACCTGGCCAACACCGCGGTCGTACCGCCGCCAAACCGCTCCACAATCCCGGTGCGGTACTCAAACTTTTCGCAGTCCAACCACGCAGTGCCGCCAGGTCGCAAGAGCTCCACGAAACCGCCCAGCACCCACACGCATGCCAAGGCGGCAGCGGCTCGGTTGACTTCTGCTCCTTCACCGCCTTGCGCCGCCGCATCGGCGCCAGCATCGGCGCCACCACCAGTAGGCGTGGTGATGAACTCATCCATTTTCTCGTGCAGCACCTCCGCCACGATGGGAGTCCACGGCGGCGTCTGCAGCAGCACCCGCAGCAGCGCAACGGACTCACTCAAGCGGGTCCGCGCCACTTGAGTCGGCACGTCCTGTTCCACAGGCGGGTGCGCCTGAGCAGCCACCTCCTGCACCAAGAAATCGACGAACTGCGGCGCCGCAATCAAGTGGGAGGAGGTGCGGCCGGTGGGCAGCCGGGCACGGAACTCGTGCGGCGAGCTGGCGGGAAGGAGTCGGCGCAGCAACCGTGCCACACGCCGTTGCATTGCGAACGGCCCACGCTGTCGCAGTTGCAGCAGCAGCGACATCCACTCCGGACGAAGCAGCGCCTGGCGGCACACGTCTGTGTGCGACACGACCAACAGCAGAGACCCAATTTCCGTCATGACGCGCGTCTCGGGCGTGTGTCCATCCTCAGAAGCAGCGGCGTTCGACACCCCAGCCCCAGCCCCTGCTCCAGCTCCAGCCCCAGCTCCCGCTCCAGGCCCTGCTCCAGTCAACACCCGACGACGGCGAAGCAAACTGTTGGCGGCGGTCCCGTCAGCGCCGAACGACGGCGCGGCGCCTTTCGACCCTGGCTCGACCACACCTGCTTCGCCACCAGCTTCGCCACCCTGCGCTGTGTCGGCGCGGGAGGTGCCAACGCCGGTGACCGCCGCGTTGCCAGTGCTTTGGAAGCAACGAAGGGCGGACTGCAACTCGTTGAACAGCACTACAAACACGGCGGAGGACAGCGACTCTGGGCCAGAGCTCAGGCGGCGCAGCGCCTTGGAGACGGGGAACTTGTGCTTCCACCGCGTGAGGCCCGACGTGGTGATGCCAGCAAACGCCACCGGGGCAATGTTCGGACAAGAAGCGACCTGCACCACCAGCAGCACGACCAACGAGGTGGTGGCCTCTTCGACGCGCTTGAGGACGGAGATGTACTTTGCTTTGGTGCCGTACTTGGATCCACAGAGCCGGTGCAGTGACTTGTCCAGCCAGGGCGCAGCCACGGCATCCGCATCGGCGGGGCACGCATTGGCCAATGCGATCTCGTCCAACGTCGTGCACAGGACGCGCTGCAGCGTGAAGAAAAGGTGGGTCGCGTTCAGCAGTTCGTGGTCCATGGGGGAAATGGTGACAGCCAAGCACCGCAGCACAAGGATGGCCACCTCGGGATCATATTTCTTGAAGCGCCGCAACAGAATCATGGAAATGTCTCCGAGCCTGAACGGCGCGTGGAAACAGCGCACAGGCAACCAACCACACAACCGGTACCATGTTAGCAAGCTGCCCCTCATTGCAACGCCAGCAAGACACGACTGATACTCTCAGCACCAGCCAGCACAGACGTACAACCGGTTGAACGCGGCACGCAACTGATCCAGCAGGTCTGCGCCACAGGCCTCAACCCCATCTGTGTAGTGCCACGTCGCATCACCTTCCATGGCCGGAAACGCTGGCGTGTCCTGCCTTTCACCCAGCCATGCCTTTGCCGCGCCAGGTCCGTGCATGCACCGCGGAATCCACCGCAAGACCGCGGCGAGCAGCCCACCTTGAAACGAGAGCGCCTTCAACAACCAGCGCAACTGCATCATGCCGGAGGCACGACGCACGGCTCGCTGCTGGCGATGCACAAGGAAGGCATGGAGGCGACCCAGCGACAGAGGCGTGGTCACAAACCGCGCCACCTCGGCTTCGATTGTGTGGCGCTCCGTTCGAGCCGCGACACTGTTCTCCCGCACCAGGATCCAAGTGCGCAAGGAACGGATGGCGGTGACCGCGTGTGTCCACCGGGTGTGGGGTGTCGCAGCCGCGACGCCACCAGGTCCGCCGACGTCGGAAGCAGAAGCAGGCGTCGGCTCCGTGTCCAAGAATGGATCCACCGCATGCTGCGGACACACGACACCCGTGTGCACGCAACACACACACAAACACACACACACACAAACACACACACACGCACGCACGCACACAAGGCATGAGCGTGTGGATCGGGCCATCGCTGACACGACGGCACAGCGGGCGCACGTACCCCGACGGCAGGGTGCAACCGGAACAAGTAGCGCACACGCCGGCCGATGTTCGCGGCGGCAGCCTTTTGGGATTGCCCAGACTTCTTGGCCGCCAGGTGTGACGACACACGCACGCCGGAAGCACGTGTCCAAACCTCCCTCAGTTCGCTGGCGACCGACCCAACCAACACGCAGCCACCACCACATGAGATCAAAACCACACCCACACACACACCCACGCACCCACACACCCACACACACACACACCCACACACACACCCACGCGCCCACGACAGCACCACCACCACCACCACCACCACCACAAAAACACACTACCATACGGGAGACGCGGACGGCGCACGTACGGTGGTGGAACCTTCGCAAAGTCGCTCGCTTCGTAGCACTCACGCACAGCCGTAGCCGCCTCCTGTTCTGCCAGTTCCACCAGCCCGCAATGATACAACATCGCCGCGACAATCGCACGCTCTGCCTTCAGAAGGGCACGCCCGGAGGTGACAGTGACAGGGGCGTGTCGCTGGATCCATTGGTGCAGTACCGCAGCGTTGCCGGTGTTATCCACCAAGTCACGGCAAAAGACAGGCCAACCGGGCAGCCCAGTGCGTTTCGCTGGTGTGACGGTTGTCCGTTCTTCCACAATCTCACCAGCGCCAGCACCAGCGCCAGCGCCAGCACCAGCACTAGCGCCGGCAGCTCCGGCAGCAACAGCAGCATCAGAACCAGTGGAACGAGTGGGCGCAGAGGTTACAGCCTTGTCGCGTGGTTGCAGGCCCCCACAGAACAAACGCGAGGAGGCCAATGAAGCAAACAATACCGACTCGTCGCCGCCGTCTTGCTGGTCGTTTGTGGGGGCTGCTTCCGCCGCGTCGTCGCCGCTCTTGGAGTCGGACAACACCGCACTATGTGCCTTTGACTCGCCGCCATCACCAGGCGCAGCCGCTGGGGGCCGAGCGAGCACAACTGGGGCACCCGCTGTGGCTGCGTCACTGTCCCTGCCACGAGCACCACCGCCGCGACCTGCGCCCGTCAACACGGCAACCGCGGCGATCTTGGCGGCCAGGTTGGCGGCGCTGCCGGTGACGCCAAACAGAACTCGGGGGAGTGGCATCGCGGCGGCTGGCATGGACGAGGTGAGCATGGGGTGTCGCCACACACCTCGATTGCCCCGCACGACGGAGGTGATCAGGCGCCGTGTTGCTCGTCCGAGCTCCTGCGGTGGGCGTTGATGGGCAGTGATGGTGGCCAGCAACGGCAACAACATGACCTGCATGACTGCCTGTAGGGACTGCAGGCGTTGGGACAGTGCGTCTGGGAGGTGTGGACGTGGCGGTCCGTCCGTGTTTGATTTGGATTGTGACTGCGGCTCCGTGGCGCTTTGCAGCGACACGGTGAGGTCGTCCAAATGATCACACGTCCACCGCACCACCTCGTTCACAAAGACGACGGCATGGCGCGTCATGGGTGAGCACGGGTGCATGGGATCCTTGGTGGTGGCCAACCGCACGTAGTCCGGGGTGGACGTTGCAGATGGGTCACCAGCGGTAGCGGGAGACGGAGCTGACGTCGACTCGTCCTCGATGGCTGGAAGAAACGTCACGCCCGAGCTCGCCTTGAAGGAAACCCCAAAGTAGTACACGCTATCCTCATCCATAAGGCCGCGGAAGATGCGGGCTGCTATGTTTGGCATGTCAGGTGTGCCGACGTGCACGGTGGTGGTGTCTCCCCTGTCCACTGTCACGATGACGTCGTGGTAAAACCTGTCTGGAACGTGGAGTCGACACAAGAACTTGCCCAGCGCTGCAGTGTCTCCCGTCAGGAGCATCCCAAACGACTTTGGCGTGCCGCCGACCGGGGCAGACAGGACATCACGCGTGTGCTTCGCCTGTTCGTTGACAAAGCCAAACGCGGTGGTGGAGCTGTTCCTGAACCGCAAACGGAACCGGTGCGTGCCGCTCCCCGGCCGCAGCGCCTTACCGTGGATGCACGTCGCAAAGTTGCCACGCCCGCTACCCTGAACACCACACCCCGGCATCACCCCACCCATCGTCAGTCAAGTCAACAGCAACGTTGCCAACACAGTCGCACACCACGCAACGAGAGCAAACCAACGAACAAAACGACACACACGCGGACGCGCGAACAACGAGGCCCCGGGCAGGCACATCGCCCGGGCAGGCACGTTGCTCCACGTACACACACGACGTACACGGGCATGCACTTGCTTCCGGTCCGAAGACACCGACAAGGAGCGAGCGCACGTATTAGGGTCCCATCCTGCCGTCACCCACTCTTCGTTGGTGTCGGCTTCGCGCGTGTGGCAAATGAGGTTGTGGATGGCCGTCGGCACATGAGCAAGCTGCTTGAGATTCTGGGGCCGTGCACCCGGCTTGTTGAAGAGCGCAGGCAACCCCGTGACAATGTCTTGCAGGTTGCGCAGGAACAGGAGGGTGCTCGGAAACCGCAGGGCAGCAGGTGGTGCGTGCGCTGTCGTCGTTGCGTCCTTCTCGGAATCGGGCTGGCAGGGCTGGCATGTCTCGCGCGGCTGCGACACCGCGTTGTTCATGTGGGCCAACAGCCCCGACACAATGCGGCGGAGCAAGTCAGGGTCTGCAAACGGCGACGACTCGGGCAAGGACGGTGGGTCATGCCGCTCGTTGTGTGCCGGTGATGTGGCGCTGCGCCTTGTTGGAACCCAACGCGGCGCCACGGAGGGTGGAAGGACTTGTGCGGCGAGGGATGGCTCTCGCAAGCGGTCGCACAAGGCTTCAAGGAGTGAGGCACGGCTCACACGGGTGCATGTTGCGCTGTCGGCCATGACCACGAAATCCTTGTTTAGAACGGGACCTCCTACGATTGGGGCCGTGACTGCACCAGAGTCAGAGCTGGTGCCAGCGCCAGCACCAGCGCCAGCACCAGCACCAGGGCCAGCACCAGCACCAGCGCCAGCGCCAGCACCAGCACCAGCACCAGCACCAGCCCCAACACCAGCGCCCGTGACCTCGACACCACCACCGCCCACTTGCGATGGTGACATGTCAAGAGACACATCCGGAGCCACTTCGGACGTCGCATCATCAAGTGAAGACTCGTCGACACTGAAGGGCTCGGATGGGAGCAACACAGGCGCGTCCGCATCAGCGTCGCCGTCAGCGTCAGCGTCAGCGTCAGCGTCAGCGTCAGCGTCAGCGGCACCATGAGCAGGTGGGGTAGCATTGGTACCAGCGGCATCGCGCACTTGCTGCGTTTCGGGGTACAGACAGTCAAGAAGCTGCGCCACAATCAACAACTTGTCTTCCGGGCGCGGAAAAAACACCTCCAGGCCTTCTGCAATGGCATCAACAGCGGCTTGGCGCACACAGCGCAGCAGCTCAGCAAGAGCGGCAGGAACGGGGGGTGGCACTGTCTCTGGTGGCGGTGGCGCAGAAATGGACACTTGCGCGATGTGGGACAGGGTTTTGAGCAGTCGTTGGCGCAGTGGACGCGCCGCGATGCCATCTTCATCGATGTCTGGTCCTGCCAGACCCACTACCATCAAACTGGCAGGCAACAACAACACACAACTATGAGCACCCAGATCATCAACAAACGGCGTGAAGAGGGTGGTCTACGTACTCGATTCCAAGCCGTTTGACGGCTCGCAAATTCGCCGTCAAGATGCGCAGGCAGCTCAACGCGGCGCACCCTCCAAGCAACACACGTCTGGGATCATCCAGTGCCGTCAAATCCTCCTCGGTGTCATCATTGCACTCGACGTCGTCGCCCAAAGCCGGATCGGATGGCAGCGCAGCATCCCCCGAGCCATCACCAGCAAGCGATGGCATACTACGATGATGGTAGCCTGCGGCAGGACCACCCGGCTCCGTTCCCATGGTGCTGGAGGCTGTGAGCGGGACAGAATGGGCGTCGCTTGGGGCCGCCTGGGCATAAAAAGGCTCCAAAAATTCAGTGTGCAGCTGGGACAAGAGCGACTGCAGAAGCATGAACACCGCCAGGGATGGTGACACCGCCATTGCCGGCAGCGCCTGCTCCACGTGAAGAGCGGTCTTGAGGTCATCGACTGACACAGTCACATTCAGTTCCGTGGCGCATTGGCGGACGGATGCGGCATGCGAAGAGCGATCCGCAGAGCACGCGGTTTCATACGCGACCGCAAGCCGGTCCAGGTGGGCCAGCAAAGCGACAACCGCGGACGATGGACGTATGTCATCTTGCTTCGGACGCACGAGAAAGGCCGCAGAGCCCAGAATGGCGCGTGCGCGAAACGGCGAGCGAAAGCACTCAAACTTGTCCTTTGGAAAGGTGTACTTCTCGAGCTGAGAAACGCACCGCTCAGCGCCAACATTTGGTTTGGGCGTCACCCCACTGTCACACAACCACTCACTCACCTTGGCGCCGGAAGCGCTCCAACAGGTGGTCCATGATCCCCCCGTCGCCTTGCACAGGATGTTGTTGGCACTGAGATCGCGCACAGAGGATCCCTTCCCCTCACTGAATGTCCAGCAGGCCAACAACGACCCGAGATCATCAGGAACATAATTTCTGGCGCGTCCCTGCAGGATTTCGGCTTTCGACAGACACTTCTTCCACACTCGAACAAGGGCAATGTCACCACAGAAGTCCTGGCGTCACACACCAACAGCCACAACAACATAGGCTGAGGGCGGGCGGGCGATCGCGCGGAAAAAAAAGCGCGCGGAAAAAGGAGAGGACAGGGGAAGAACCTCAACCAAAAAAGGTGCTGGTGTGTGCATGTCGTACATTCAGTCGTTTGTCCTTCGCACCGGTTGTGCCAATGTAAAAGCTGGTATTGGTGGGGGAGGGTTTGCCAAACAGCGACGCCGAGCATGATTGACTTTCCACCGCCGTGGCGTCAACGAAGAAGGCGACTCGGCTGGGGCGAGTGCCTTCACACTCCACAACCACAGACACACTGTGCCTGTGGAAACTCAACACAGCTTGCGTCATCACGCGCACAACCCAACCAAGCTCCACCACACAAAACACCCACCATTGATCATTTCGAAGAACATGCTGCGTCGTTTCAAAAATTGCGCCGTTTGATTCGTACTGCAAGCGGCCCTCGTGCGTCACATGGATGGAGAACTGCGCGCCCCCCAACCATGTATGTCATGATAACACCACACCAAACGTTCGGCCCAGCCCGCGTGAAAAAAAAAGTCACGTCGACCCACACACAAGCCGATGCCCTGCTCGTACGCCCGATGCCTTGCTCACCTGATCCGACATGGACCCCGTCTTGACCGAGCGCCGCATCAAACAAGAAACTCCGTCCCCGAACCCACGGCATCGCAAGAGGAAGTCAAACGTCATGGCCGGACAACGGGACACCTTTCCCGCGTAATCCATGACATACACCCCACGCGCCTTGCGCTTGCGCCCAAGGGTGATGCATGGCGGCGGTGGGCCGTCCACCCGCGAGCCACCCACAACCAGCAATTCACGTGCCATGCGGTTCCGGTACATGGGCGCTGCGACAACCAAATCTGCGGGTGAGACCACGCGCGCTTTGTCCAAAGGTGTGATGGCGGTGCCGACAGGCACCGTGACGTCCGCCGACCGTTGTGGCACCATGCACAGAAGCGTCTTCGCTGCAAGCAGCAAGAAAGGCGCGGCTTGCTTCGACTTGGACAGCCCCGTGGCAATCACGGCGCGCACGTGGTGACCCAAGGGGTCATCGGCGGGAGTTGTGGTGGACGACAGGCTGTTGGTGCGGCGCCGAAACACACCTGCCACGGCCACCTCCCCATCACCCGCGGCGTCGAGCTTTGACACAGGCGTGGTACCGTCAGCAGAACCCGACGCCGACGCTGTCTCCCCTCCTGCTGTCGAACTCCGCAGCTGCAGCATGAGCGGAATCGTAGAGGCCAGCACGGCGTCGCCTTCGTCCTGCCGGATCTTGTCCACCACTGGCATGAACAGCTCGGGATCCAACGCCGGCGTGTCCGAAGATGCAAGACCCAGGTCAGCGGCAACGTCCGCCTGGTTCTGTTTGGTGTGTGTGTGTGTGTGTGTGTTCACAAGTACACCCCACCCATTGAGAATGCAGGGCACCCAATGCGCACGCCACCCCACAGTCAGAGCACCGTCAGCAAGCAGTGCACCCACGCACCTGCTCGCACAGCGTTTGCTTCAGTCTCTCCATGTCCCGGACGCCTGCTCGAAGACTAGATGTGAACACTGGGGGCTCGTTGCGCTCACTAGCTGGAATCTCCCACATGCAGCCGTGGCGCGCAACGGCCATGAGCTGCTTTGGCCTGTACATCCCGTCGATGCTCATCTTGCTTCCCATCGTCACCATGGACTCCATGCGCTGACGCACTGTTCTCTCTGGCAAATCCACCCCACCAATGGGGTTCCCGTCACCAGGCCGCATCGACGCGACTACTGGAGCACTTATGGCGCGCTCAAAGGAGGGGGGATGGGGGATGGAAGGGTCCAGCGCTGCGGAGTCACGTGATGTGACGGCGGGCATGCGAGGAGCTTCATGCGCTGATGCCACCAAACTGTCGAGAAGATCTGCGCCCAAGGCAATACCAGCCATGATGCGCGGCTCTGGCTGCCAAACTCAGCACGCCTTGTCCCTCAGAGACGAGCCCTTCCGGCGCCCAGCGCCAAACCTGTGGAGCACAAGCCTTGGCGGCAAGGTATGGGGGAAGAGGCAAGCAAAGGAGCGAGAGAAAGAACAAGACATTGTTTTCAAAAGTCGTAACTCGTGTTAGAATTAAGACTTCGTACCTCCGACCCAAAGTCCAGCACTTGGGCGGGCAGTGTGCTCTGCACAGGAAGTACTTAGAGGTAACTCGGAAGTGTGTTCACTGGAGCTGCAGAACTGCACGTTCAGCTGCGGTTACTCACACTCTGAAAACCACCGAAGATAACAAAACTACGACTTGACGAATCTGGCATTGTCAATCCTAACAACTCGTCGAGTGATCACCCACTGATCAGCACGACAAGCGAACGAAGGAAGGAGGTCAACGCTAAGCACCCTTTTGCTTTTGCTTAGCCAAATGTCGGTTGTACGCTTGATCGGTGCCATGGAGCCAATCAAGCAGTCCGGTGGAGCCATAGTTGCCCTGAAGTGAAGAAGTACAGCATATGAATGAGCGACCCAAGCACATGTCAGTGGAGCTGATAGGAAGACTGCTTTCCAAAGCGTACCTTGTAGTTGGAGTGGTGGAAATCATGGTTGCGTGCGTCGTGGAAAGGGCTGAATGGGATGCGGTAACCAGAATGCCCTGCGCAACCACAACATCGTTACCCAGCGGCCACATAACACACGCGCTAGCGGCGGCCACTGACCGTTGCATGTCGCAGAAATAGCGATCATGATCCAAAACCAGAGCACTTGGCAATGGGCACCAGTCAAAAGGGGGCCCAAAAGGATGGGAATGCAGTTGCCAAACAAGAACTCGATCTGGTGCGCAACGAAAGCTCAGCTCACCACACCTCACCTCAACCGGCGACTCGACAAAGAGCTGCGCACGTACCGGGTGTGCATACTCAGCGGCCATGGCAATGGGAGCTGGGAAGTTGTGGTGCATCTTGTGGACATACTTGTACGCGACTTGATGCAGCAGGTAGTGGCAGTAGTAGAACATGAATTCCTGGTGCGACTCAGAACAATGAGACTGACTGTCAAATCCGGCCAAGCCACACAGTACCAACGTGCCTCTGCCATCACAAAGACCACCAAGTGCTTGACAAGCGTTAATACGCCGGGCATCTCGTCCGGATCAATGCTCATGCCAGCGTTGGTTAGCCAGTTGACGGACAGATACATCAGCGGCAGCAGGATCAACAGCTGTGGCCCAACGAAGGAACGGTTTGAGAGGAGGCCACAGAACTCCACAAGAAACAAGAACAACAACAGGCACTTTACCTGGTTTGCCAACACGACAAAGAAGCACTTGACGTGCTGTTGGAAAGTGACCTCCACATCAGCTTGAATCTTCGTTGCGTACAACCACTTTGGCCATTTCGTCAGGTTCAACACGTTGGTAGCCATGGACAAGCCCCAGAAAACAATCTGTGCGGCCCCACGCCACAATCAGACAGTGGTGATGACGGGATGGGCATGCGTTCAGGTGGACAGACAACGAGCCACCCACCGAATGAACAATGAATGTGCCCCACATGATGAAATCTTTCGGCGTGGCGTCTGGAAACGCGGTGGCGACAGCGCGAAAGGCCCACCGCGACACAGCGATGTACGAGCCAATCGTCACGACCTTGGCAACAAGCATGACGGGACTAGCATCAGAAAGGCGGCTCATTGTCTCCAACACTGACTCAGAGACTGCAACACCGGGCAGACACACGCGGCACGTGCGTGACGCACGAAGCCACGTCGTAGTTATGTATTTCATAACTAGTCACCGCGTCGCGCTGCGAGCGCAGCACGCTGCACCCAGTGTTGGCACGGGCCTTGCCGAACGCTCAAATGGAAACGGCATGAGCTTTCCCCCAGCAGTCAGAAGTACTGTGTGTGTGAACGTGTTCACTCTCTTCCACCTCGCTGCCGTAGACAGCAGGACACTCATTCGCATCACAAACTGCAAATTTCCACGAATCAAGACACCGCAGATTGATTGAGATCGATGTCGAAACACCAGAAATATACCTATGCACTCAATCGCCTTGGTCACCTGAACGAACAAGTACCACCAGGCAGTGATTTCGTGACCAAGCGTCCACCATTTCAGCACCTATGGCGCTGATGTAGCGACGTATGTTGAGTACAGACACGTCGCATCATCCGTCCCGTCAGTAACTATGGCTGCGGCACTCAAGTACCAGAGGCAGTCGTCTGGCTCTGCGTCGCCAAACAGACCGATGGCGTTGCGGCGGATCAAGTCTCGAAGTTTGCCCCCGACTGTCCCCAATGAGTACTTGGAGATCACCGCCCAGAAGTATGATGCATCCATTCAAGCTCTCCGTCGTCCACATGCATGTACGAGAAGGGGTGGTGTGGCACACCGCTTGCGCAGGTGGTGGTTTCTCGTGCCGTTGCTGACTCTATTCCTGGTGCTGGCGGTGCGTGCGGTCTGGGCCTGTTTCTTCCCGTGGTCTTCTGTCTCCCCCACCTGCGCGGATTGTGTGCTATGTTCACACTAGCCACGGGGCTCGAGATGTGGAAGCACGTTCGCAATGCCGTGTTCGACCCTTCCATTCCTGGCTCGGCTGTGTACGCAGAGGCGGACGTGGCTTCCCCTATGGCCAAAGCTGGCGAGAGCATCAAAGCGTCAATGGGTGCCTCGCAGCGCCGCTTACGGCGGGGCTGCTGTGGTGCGTGCATTTCTTTCTGTCTGCAGCCGACCGCCCAGCAAGAGACATGGCAACCAGGAGCCGCCATTGACCCTGAGTGCCTGTGGGCACGAGTGTGGCATGTCCTGATGTTCGTCGCCATCACCCTCCAAGTCTACACGCTCTTATACGGCGCAGCTTTTGTTTCGGGGGGCTCCTGGCCTCGCAAACTAGACCTGGAGCTTTTTGCCTGTGACGTGTTGTACGTGTGCCTTTGCTGCGCACTGCTGTGTGACTTGCTGTGTGACTTGCCCTCACAAGTGCGCCTTTCTTTCGCGAGTGCAGATACATGGCAGACATTGTGTTCAAGCAATTCTTGGGATACATGGACGCAGGAAACAAAGTCCTTGACTTTAAGCGCATTCGACGACGCTATTGGACGTCTTGGTGGGCCGTCGTTGATGTCGTCTCGGCCCTGCCCATTGACATCGTGGCAGGTGTGCTGGGGTCGACGAGTTGGGTGTATCGCCTGCCAAAACTCCTGCGCTACGCGTACGTACCCCCC
>Ga0213833_1002202_pt1 | contig 12862 bp, 10 predicted proteins | sample SWATP21_FD_160575 | JGI IMG/M metagenome (GOLD analysis project Ga0213833, IMG submission 160575) | Coastal seawater microbial communities from Marineland, Florida, United States - SWA TP2 #1 | ecosystem: Environmental > Aquatic > Marine > Coastal | place: USA: Florida | collected 2016-08-14
ATCGAAACCCTCTTCTCCCATTTTGTGATATGCTTGTCTGGCGAGCCAGAAGCACAGTGTATCTTTCAAACCAGAAAGAGCTGTTGTTTTTGGTGAAGATAGATTTTGCATAATTGCACTTTTGCTGCACCAAGCTTCGGAGAGCGTTAGTATGATGGGAGAAAAGGAAAAAGTACAAGGCGAACACAACCGACGTCGATTTATCGTCACGTGGTGTCTGTCGGCCATCGGCTCTTTTATGGCTGCTTCAGGTGGTTATTTTCTTTTATATGAAGTCGTAAGGACTTTTGATGGCCCTCAACCTGTGCTTTGGTCCTTGGATAGTGTCCCAGAGAATTATGGAGTGATGTTCTTTCTGGTAATGTTGTTGGGGATATTCATGTCTTCGCTGAACAATACCCAGTGGATTGGTATCGCTTGTCTTGTATTGCTATTTGGCGGGCAAGTCAGCCAGAGAACATATGCGTGGGCTTGGGCAAAGCGCTGTCATGCTGGCCAGCTTGGTGCTTGCAAGACGGTTGGAGAACTGTACGGGACCCTTGAAGAGCACGACAATGCTTTGTTCTTTCACCAAAAAGGGTGCACTTTGGTACAAAAAAAGAGGTCGACTTCTCAGCTCCAAGTCTTGGACAGAATGTATGGGGTAAAGTCATGCGAGTACGTTGCGTTGTATGGCCCTAAGACTTCGAAAAAAGGAGCTTGTTCCATATTGGCCGAAGATTGCACTATCAGCATTCGAGAAGGCTGTAAACAGAAGAAAAAACGCTGTTCAGGAAATCGCACAAAGGAGAGGTCCCAGCTTTGTCGAGAAGAGGAAGACAAATGTAAGGGAAAGGCCTGGAAATGTGAACTTTACCAGAGAGCCTGCCCTAAAGATAAACCTGTAAAACCAAGTAGTCGTCCTGCAAAGAAAAAAGAGTCATCCCAGCCCTCCACGACTCAATCCCCCTGAAATTTGCAATTTGTAGGCTTTCGCCGACAGATGTCTAAAGAGTCATGGTGTACTCTCTTCTACAAAGAGAATAAGTCTACGATTTATCTACAAGTAGGAGAGATTCAACAATGAAAATCCAAATAAACTGGTCTATCAAATTGAGTGTGTTGTGTGCCTTTTTTGTCTTCTCTTCGGTTGCTGGTGCTGTTAACAAAGAGAAGGTCTATCTGGATGGTGCAAGCGTCCAGGCAATGATCTCTGTTGCTTCGGTAAAGTCACCCAAAGGAGACAGCGGGATTTGCTTGGTTGAGGCAAAGGTCAAAGCCCTTAAGCGGAACAAATTAAGGAAAAAGATCGCTGTTGGTTCGAAGATATTGTTCCAACATCCCTGTTATTTTCCCTGGGCGACTCACAGGAGTTCCACCTGGATTTCGCGATTGTCTGTTTCCGAATTGAAACGGATCGCTTTGGCTGAGGTCTTTCTTTATCCTACGAAAAGGAAAGGTGTATTCAAGGTTTTTAGGACCTATGTGAAAAAGTGGAGAAAGAACTCGAAGAAGCCAAAAGATCTCCGTTCCACCCTATCGATTTCTCTACAACAAAAAGGATCTGCAGGTTCTCTTAAGCTCATCCTGCACAACAAAGGCTCCAAAGCTATCCAGGTCGCAAATCCAAAAGCCATACTGAACACGAATTTGCGTTCTCTGTGGAAGATGCATTTGATTGGAGTCAACGGCTCCATTGAACAAGACGAAGCTGACAATGGGCCCAATTCACTTACGCCCAGCCGGATGACCATTCAGGCACGCACTTCCTTCACTGTGAATCTTCAATTGAAGGGAAAATGGATGTTTCCCAAGTTAAAGCCTGGTCGGTATGTCTTAGTGGTTTCCTATCATGCGAAAGAGGCTGATCCTGGGTTTTCAGGTACCATGTTCAAAACGCTTGCTTTTACAATCAAAAAATAGGTGAGGTTTGTAGCGGAGAGCGGATTTAAAGAGCATTTCCGTGGGCAAGTCGTGCTTGTTTTGTGGTTTGATTGAATGTAATGGTCTGTTTTGCATAATAACTCAGTCCCATCATCCCGATCCCCATCACAAATACCATAGCGATAGTAAATGCTTCTTTTGTCGGGGCGTAGTGTGTGAGTTTACCTGGATCTGTTGGATGCAAGCTGAGCTTGATTTTGTCGCCGACCTTTGGCTGTGATTTTAAGAGGATTTCTCCAATACACTTTGAACCTTTCAAGTGATAGGAGATCTTGGCGTGTCTGTGTTCTCTCTTGTGGGAATCGTTTGGAAGAGGCTTTAAAAAGAGTTCCTCCACTTGAGCTTCGGCTTTTTCTTGAATGACTTGCTTCAAAAAAACACCTGTCATAACACACCCAATAACTGTTATGCCAACTCCAATGATGAATAACATCACCGCTCCTTTTCTTGTGAGAAATCCGTTCAATAAACTGCTAGAGATATACCGCAGTTCCAGTGTTCGAAAGTGATTTTGGAGTTCGGTTTCGTCGTGAAAGCTCCAACATATTGCCTTCTCTTTTAAGCAAAGGGTGTGCCAGGGACAGGGACAGCGAAAAAAGCTTGTATTTACAGGTCGAAAAGAGTGAGTGGGTTCGCAAGCTGCTCTTTTCGGCTTTTGAGGCTCTTGATTGGAATTCTGGAATCCTGGAAAAACACGCCACTTGATTTCTGTGTTTCCAGAGAAAACGAAGAATAGAAAAGAAGATATGTATAAGTTTTATAAAGGTATAATCGATTAGTGAAAAAAGGTGGGAAAGCTTTCTGGGATCCTGGAATCTTACTGGTTGTTTCTGGGATCCTGGAATACATGCGGACTTTGTTGTGCAAGCCGCATGTGTTTTCTGCTGCTATCTGAGGAGAGTTTTTGTTTTACATAGTAGCTCGCTCCTATCATGCCAAGCCCGACAGCAAATACAAGTGCGATGGCTATTATCTCTTTTACGGGTGCGTAGTGAGCCATTTTTCCTGGGACTTTAGGGTGCAAGCTGAGCTTGATTTTGTCACCAACTTTTGGTTTTGATTTTAGGAGAATCTCTCCTTTGCACTCGGAACCCTTCAAATAGTAGGAGATCCTGGCATGTTTGTGTTCCCTGTTATGAGGATCATTCGGGAGAGGTTTTAAGAAAAGCTCTTCCACTCGAGCTTCCACTTTTTCTTGAAAAACTTGTTTTAGAAAAACAACTGTCATCACAGCACAAACAATGACCAGCATAATGCCCATGATGAATACCATGTCTACTCCTTTTGCTCTTGGATTTCGAAAAAAAACTATTGGACAAAAGAGCTACGGATTGGACGAGTGAAAATCGTCCAAAAAAAGATGTGCTCATGTTTGGAAATCCTCATCCATGGGAGCCTCTCGTCCTTTTTTGTTTTGCCATCCCTCGAACATGACGTTGACAGCAATTATTCCACAGATTTTATAAAATAGGTTTGGTTTGTTCCTTTGACAGGCTTTATGCGAAAGTGATGGAGAGGTGCGCTATTTTTTACAGGCGGAGAAGTTGGTGATTTTGGCGTAGAGAACGGGAGGGTAATCTTGTACACATTTGTCAGTATAGGAGGTTTTGACTCTGCCACTGGAGGTGGAGTTGGGTTCACAGGTGAGATTGGTGAATTGGGTGTATGTGAAGCTATTGGCTTTGGCATCACAGGAAAACGCTTTGGCTGAGTTCTTTCCTGAATTTCCTGGCCAACAGTAACAACCTGCACTGTTATCAACGGGAAAAGCATTGGTTTGGATGGGGTCTCCACTGCAATCTTTTGTTTTCCAAAATCCCACAATGACATATTTAGAAGCATCATCAGGATTCTTGGGACATGAAGAACTGTCATCTGAACTACACCCGTTCATCGTGACAAAGAATAAGAGAATGAGAGAGAGACGAATGGACCATTTCATGCAATGGAACTCCTGTGATGCTTGGATTTTGTTGGGCAAAGTGAATTCATCTTTGAAAGCGTTCACAAAGCTTCGTGAAGCACTTTCATCTCATCCTATCACTTTTGGGATAAGCTAGCGAGGAGCAGAATGCTCTTTCTGCGAAGAGAAAAAACTGTCTACATCGAGATCCCAAAAGTGGGAAGGCGTGCGTTTTGAAGGCTTTGCTTTTTTTCTCAAGCTGTGTATCTTGTCCCCACACAAGGCAAAGATAGGAGGTTCTCTTGCGTATTTTTATCACTGGTGCCACAGGTTTTATTGGACGCCACCTTTGTCGGGCATTGCATGCTCAGGGCCACCAAATCATCGCATTGGTTCGAAGCCCCCATAAGATCCCTCCAGAGCTTAAAGAGCACATCCAGGTGGTTCCAGGTGATCTGTCTATCTTTTCGAAGAGCTGCACACTTCCCGAAGCAGATATCTTTATACATTTGGCAGCTGTCATTGCAGGCAAAAACCAGAAGGAGTACGGTGACATCAACTTTCGCTCTGTCCAAGAATTACTTCTGCGGTTGAGGGAACAAAGTTGGCAGCCCAAGCGATTTATCTTTGCGTCTTCCCTTGCTGCTATGGGACCTTCGCCTGAAGGCCATATCTGGACCGAAGAAGACACACCCCAACCCAACGATCCATACGGTGCTGCGAAGTTACAAGCCGAAGCTTTGATGGAAGAGCAACCTTTCCCAACCACTATTTTTCGGCCTCCGATTGTCCTGGGGGCAGGGGATACTGCGACGTTGACCTTGTACAAAGTAGTCAAAAGCGGGATAGCCTTTCTTCCTGCAGGCGCACCCCAAGCGCTTAGTTTTATCGATATCGACGACTTGGTCCAAGGAATCGTGACTTTGTGTGACGATGATAGTAAAGAACACCGCACTTACTTCATTGCATCTGATGAGCTGGTCACCAATGCCCAAATGCTCCACGCTATTGCAAAAAGCATGGGAAAAAAGGTCCGGATTTTGGGCCTTCCAAGACCTGTGATCTATACCGCGATGTTGGCTTCGACCTTTTTTTCAAAGATCTTTCGCTTTACCAACCAATTGGACAGCAAGCAGTACAAGCAAATGACGGCTCCGGCTTTTTTGTGCAGCGGAAAGCAATTGCAAAAAGACACCCAGTGGAAGCCCCGCTCTACATTGGATGAGACAATAGATAAGGCCGTAAAAGGCTATCGAGAAATGGGTTGGCTCTAGCACTGCTGATAGTTCCCGAATCTCCCGGAAAACAATAGATCTTATAGGCGTCTGATACGTATACTATAAGAATACGCAGTTCTGATCTGGTTCTTCATGAGTGGGTGTGTACATGCTTTTCAGACGCTTTTCTACCATTGGAATGTTGGTGATTGTCCTTGGGGGCTTACTGCTTTTGTCTCTTCCTTTCGCCCTTGCAAAGAAGAACCAAAGCAAGCTTTCTTTTTCTAAAATTATCTCATTGTCACAAAGTAAGAACAGGCAAATTCGAAGGAAAGGTATTGTTCTTTTGCTGAGATACCCTGTGACACAAAAAGAGATTCCTGCGCTACGAAAGCTTTTGTATGGTAAGGATGCCTGGTTTGCCAACTGGGCCGCGAAAAGGCTCGGTTCTTTAGGGAAAGCGGCATCTGTTGCAGTACCAGATCTGATAAAAGTCGTTGGGCGCTCTAAGAAGGTGCATGCTTTTGATTTTTTCACGGCTCTTTGGCGAATTGGTCACCCTCGTATCAGAATCCTATCGTTTTTGACCAGATCTGTAGAGAAAAGGGAGCTGCGTAGTAGTGCCATGTACGCTTTTCGTTCGATGGGAGCCATTGCGGTGCCTTCGTTGACAAGGCTTACCGTTCACCACAAAAGGACTGTTCGGAGGGCTGCTGTCAAAACCCTTGGTGAGATGAGAGGAAAGGCTTCTTCTGCAACTTTTGCGCTGATTGACAGACTTTCGAGAGAAAGAGATCCCGGATTGCGCAAAGGGGTGGTCCTGTCTTTGTTACAGATTGCAAGACCGGGAAAGCCTATAAGCGCTGCTCTTGGGAATCTTTACCGGCGTGAACCAGGCCTTTTTGGACCAATGCTTTTTTGGAACCTGGGATGGCTGCTGAAAAACCCAAAAACCCATTCTTTGCCAGCTGTGCACAAGCTGTTGACAAAAGGATTGTCTCATTCCCTGAATAGCACACACCGAACACTCCACCACATGGCTGCTCTGCAGAGCATGCCTCGGACACTTCAACGGAAAACTTTGAGGCTTTTACGTCATCGTTTTTTTCGTGTGCGAGCAGCCGTTGTAAAAACATTGCCAAAGATGCGGATGTCCCGACGTTTACTTCTTCGGAAGCTTAAGAGAGCGCTAAGAGACCACAAAGGCCTTGTGAGACTCAGAGCCGCTCAGGCTTTAGCGAGTTTGGGAGAAAAAGCAAGTCCGGCTGTCCCACAATTGATTCGGGTGCTTAAATGGGACGCCAATTGGGTTGTGAGGACAGTGGCTGCCCGTGCTCTGGGTCGGATTGGGAAACCAAGAAAAAGAATCGTCAGGGCTTTGAAGTGGGCACATAAACCAAGGATGCTACGTTCTCGGATTGATGTTCGACGTGATTTGGGCAACACGCGCATCAAAGGCTTTTCTAGATACTTCTTGATAGATGAGTGTACGCGACCCAGGGCTTTGTCCTGGAAAGGACGAAGAAAGTGGCGCAATGAAGCTGCTGGATGGATTTTGAGACGCTGGAAGAAGCTTTAAATCGGCACTTTGCTGTTTGTGTGATGAGGTGGTGATGACGAGGACAGGAGAAGATAATACGCAATTTGCACAGGTAAGAAGCCTCTTGTTACAACCTTCAGAGAGAAATTGGAAGGCCTTGTTGAGTTTGTTTGAAAGATGGCCGCAAACCCCAATGCGTCACACTGCGTTGCTCTATGCCCAAGAACACTTAGAGGATTGGCCTGATTATTTGAGGGTATATCCTTATTTGTCTTTAGAAGATTGGAAAGAGCAACTCATGCAAAGGGGCCGTTCTGCGCCTTGGGCACCTTTCTACATCGCTTGTGTTCTTTGCTTTCAATGTCGTGACTATATGAGTCTTAGAGAGGTGAATGATTTTCTGTGGGATTTATTGCATGAATATCCTTTGGACGGGTTGAAGGCTCTTAATTTGACTTCTCACCCACTGTCAGAGCATGATCTTGATGTCATTAACACAGTGATTTTCCAGGTACACAGCCTTTCGATTCAGTTGGTAGGCGATGATGCCTTTACCGAATTTGTTCGGTTATTTCGGTCCTATCGTCCAGCATCTCCGATGAAAGCGCTTTTTGTTCAAGGGTCATGGCATGGACAAGAGGTCGTAAAACCGTCTTATACCCAAGAACCATGGTATGTAGAACATTTTGACCAAATGGACAAGGGATTTAGAGAGTTGGTTCAGACTGAAACATTTCCTAAACTTGATATGTTGACACTCCAGTATATGAAGATGGGCATTGAAGAGATCGTTGCTCTCGTCGAGTTTAAGAATTTTCAGGGACTTCAAAAGCTTGCTCTTTGCAGCAATGGATTGGGTGATGAAGAAGCTGAGACTCTCGTGACTTTTTGTGAGCTTTCTGAACTGGAACTTCTCGATCTTTCAGGGAATAATATTGGAGATGAAGGTGCACAAGCAATTGTCGAATCGGATACGTTTGGCGCTTTACGTGCGCTGAATCTTCAAGACAACAATATTTCCGAAGATTACAAAGATTCTCTAAAGGCATTTGACAAGATCATTCTTTGAGTTTTTGTGGTCCATTGTGTGCAAATGGACAAACTTGGGACCCTTATCTTGCTCGCTTTCAATGAGGTTTGGAAAAGAGCTTTTGCTTGGCGTTCCTGTGCATTTCCCTCGGACAGAATCCCTGTACGTGGAGAGGTACAAGCAAAAGGAGAGACAGATCACTTGATTTGGTAAGTAAAGATAGAACCCTTTTCTCCCACGGCAACGAAGGAAGAGCTATTCACGAACTTCACATCTCCCAAAAAGACCGTTGGTCCTACTGAGATGTCTTTCCATTGTTGTCCACCATCTTTTGTGAGAAAAACTTTACCAAATGCGCCCACAGCAGCACCCACTTTGTCATCTGCAAAGTCAATCGCGTAAAGTTCGACGTCTTGTGGGATAGATCCTTTGGATTGCCAGGTCTGTCCATCGTTTTGAGAATGAAGCAGCTGGCCTTTTGCGCCTACTGCCCACCAGATGTCTTTTGCTGGAGAATGAACATCATAAAGCCAGCCTTTGGTAAATTGAGGGGTGACATGTTGAAAATGCTCTAATTTTGTGGCACGTCCAATATAATAATTACCCACTGCGATAGCAGTTTGGTGTGCACTTACATGAATTGAGGTGATTTGGGCTTTGTAACCTTGGATGAGTGCATTGGATGATTTCCAGTTTTTGTCTGTAGAAGAGCGATATACCGCATTCCAGTAACCTCCTCCAACGAGCCCCATTTTGGGATGGCATCCTATGCCCATCAGATAAACATAGCCCATTATGCCTCCTAGAGAAACTGGTAGCTGGGGGTTTAAGGACCAAGTCTCGCCATGATCTTTTGTCGTTGCAAGCAAACCTTCGCCCACTGCCCAACCGTTGCCATCTGGATGGAGACAAAGTCCCGTCCAGTTTGGCGTCACAGAAAGAGAATAATTTCGGATCTTGATTTGTCCTTGCAAGGATGCGGTACGCTTCCACTTTCCAGAAGAAGTGTCTTTGCGCCACAATCGTCCTTTTGTCCCTGCAACAACCAGAGTTCCCTTGGAAGAAACGCTTAGTGCAAGAAGATCTTCTTTGTCCTGAAAGTGTTTATCTTGTGTCCAGCCTTGGGCGATGGGGCGGGGGGAAAAGAGCGTCTTGCCTTGTTCCAACCACAGGATGGCTTCCTCCATGTGCCACTTGGTCAATTCATGGCCTGCGTCTACTTTGCGAGAAAAGAAAGAGCGCATTGGATATCCCTTGGCTTGCAACCGTTTCTCTAAGCTATCCAGATATCTGTGCATGTAATCTCGATAACCTGTGACTGCATATAACCTGATAGCATCTGAAGAAAATGTTGGAAAAGGTGCTGATGACCAGGTCCCACCGGCTATCATGCCAATACCTTTGAATGGATTTTGAGATAAGGCAAGGAATTCGGAGGCCATATTGGTGCCATTTGAAAAGCCTGTCGCGTACACCTTGTTGGGTTCGATGCTGTATTTTTGCTTGAGAGAGGTGAGTAAGGCGAGGGCAAATGCTTTGTTTTTGTCGAGGTCCCCGGGATTGATGTCCCACTGAAAAATTCTCGACCCTCCTGTCACTTTCGAAAGAGAACGAGGTCGGACCATAATAATATTCTTTTTTTCTGCAAGGTCCTGAAGCTCTTTTGTCAGATAGCTTTCCTCTGGTCGACCGATAGGGAGGTTGGCTGAGCGACCGACTGTCCCGTGAAAATCCATCAAAAGAGCAGAGGGTGTTCCACAACGATATCCCTGTGGGATATGAAGCCAGTAGTGACGAAGCTCTCCTTGTACAGAGAGCGTTTGATTGATGAGTGTCCCCGGCTTGCCTTGACAGGCTTGGCATTGATTTTGGATACATTGCGTCCCACCTGGGCATGGTTTTGGATCCGTCCAGAGGAGGCAATTCTGGATGGAAACGCAATCCTGTTTGCCTTTTGGTGTGCAACGGCTTGTCCCCGCTTTGGAGCACCGATTTTTTTGTGCCTGGCAGCCAGAAGATTCATCTTGGGGCCTTTCACTGTGGCTTTCATCAGCTTTAGTTTCCTTTTGAGGCTCTATATGCTCAGAAACATTTGTGTCTACGGAGGCCGAAGCATCAAGATAAACGGTTTTTTCTTGTTGGTGTTCCTGTTGGCTTTGAGGTGTCTCTCCACAACCGGGTATAGCGAAGAGTAAAAGAGTTTGGAGCAATAAAATAACAATAATATACCTGGTTTTCATATGGTGTCCCTTTTACCATTTTCTATATGAGGATTCTTGATGGTTTTTGCTCTTTGTAAAGATACCTTGGATCTTCTTAGTCTGTTTTAGGTACTTTTTTATCCACTTTTGTTGGTTCTTGAGGGAAAAAGAAGTGTACGGACGTCTTTGTATATTCAGGGCTGGACCCTCTGTAGACACTGAGCCTGCAACTCGGAAAATCATTGTGGGTTTTGTGCCATCAGGTTGTGTCATGGGGCTTTTAGATGGTGAGTCGTCTGTCTGAAGGGGGTCCAAAAAATGCTTGAATCTAACCATGATAAAAGCGATTGAGCCATTTCCTTTATCCACTTGAGAAGGCCCCTTCCTGAGTCTTCTAGGAGCAGGTCGAAGAGGGATTCATGTGTTGTTGGGCAAGAATATGCTGAAGAAACAGCTTGGCTCGGTCCTGGAGCCTTCTGAGCACAGTTTTTGGAGTGTTGTATTCACTTAAATATAGAATTTGCTATTTTGAGGTTTTTTATCAGGATACCGGTTAGCAACAGGTGCAAGAATTATTTGCTGTTATCCATTTTCTTATCATTTACCCAACGTAACTTTTTTATTTATGGCTACATGTTATGATATTCCAGACGTCTTATATTAAAGGCAGCCCGCACGTTATTTGCATTTGGAAGAAATGACAAGATCTCCCCGCAACCAGCAAAAATGATATTTGCTGATCTTTTGCATATCCAAATGCTTTGCACACACCTGTATTCAGGTGGTCAAAGGGAACCAAGCATGAGAAAAGTATTTCTGTTCACTCTTTTATCTCTACCTTTATTTGTGAATGCATGCGGAGCACCACACGAAAGTATAGGAACCCATTCCCAAGCAACATTGGTATGCCCTCCTGGTCGTCTCGCGATGCCTGTTGGGCTGATCGGGACCTGGACGGGGGTCGCAAAACACATTAGAAAACCAAAGTGGGATCACCAGACAGAATTGGTGCTCAGAGCTGGATGTTCAACAAACACTGCTACCTACACTTATCACAACCACGAAGGGGAAGTTTGTACAAGTACCCTCAAGCTCATTTCCGTAGCGGGTACCACTACAAAAACATATACATTCGAAGATACGGCAACATCATCTGGTTGTGTAGATGGGACTGTTACATTGAAGCACTATACATCCGGTGCGTTGGCTGGTAACAGCTTTTTTAACTGGAGCGGCCCTGGTGGTAGAACTTCGGGATTTCTTAGCAAATAATAAAGATTCCTGGTATGAAGAAGGCAGGAGCGCAGAGCAGACCTCGAGAAGAAAGAAGCTTTAAACATCCTGGCTTATATGGAAAACCACAAAACATCCTTGAACTTTGATTAAGGGGTCGAATTTTTGAAGTTCTTGGTTCGTGATAGGAGACAAGAGTCTCTGCCAGGTTTTTCAGCGCTCAGCTTTAAGACCATAAGCCTCTTTCGCTTGGATTATCGGATGTAGATGACGTACCGCCAATTGGTTTTGGGCATGTCTGACGTGTTTCCTGCATTACAACAGCGGCTTGAATTCCAGTTGGCCCAATTTCCGTAGCTAGAACCATTTCGATCGTAACCCCAGAGGATTTGTTGACCGGTCCAACCGATTCCCACGTGTGGATAATTGGGAGAGTTTCCGGTTTGGAGTGCCCGTGTGATGTTTTGTGGCACTATCCGGAAAGTGGCGATGGTCTGCCCGTTGTTACAGGTTTTTGCGACATAGCAGTGGTTGGTCAGACCTGCTGTACTGAGGTACGTTCCATACCGAGTCACCGCAGCTGTTGAAGAACTGGCCCAACCGTAGAGAACTTCGTTGTACTGATTCAGCGGAAGATTCGCTGTAAAGATTGAGGCACTCGTGGAGTTGGGTAAGATTGGACCCGTCATGTCTTTTCGATTGGTGAGAGATTTGAACAATGCCGCAGCATGGGTATTGCCAGCAGGTCGTTTCATCATGTTGAAGACCGCCAGCCAGCCACCACCTGCAGAGGTCATGTCACAATACGCTTTGAAAGCAGGTTTGTTGGCGTTGGGCTGAATCCAATACAAACCACTCCCAATGGCACCTGTGTAAAGGAAATCCGCTCTGTAGGCTTTACAGCTTGACTCGATGCTTCCATTCACCCGTCTCCTTGCACCATTGTGCATCGCGATTCCGTAGTGGGTCAACTTGACGCGATAGTACATGAAGAGATTCTCTGAGAGAGAGTTTCGAGAGGAGCAACCATTGTCTGTGTGGTCGACTCCAAGCGCATTCTGGCTGTCCATTCCGGCTGAGATAAAGCTGTAACACCAGGCAGAGTCATTGTCCAGGTTGAAAGAAATCACGCCATTTTGTGGACCGTACCACCAATACCGGGCTTGTAAACCACCTTCGGCAGAACGATAAGGTGTTGTGCCCACTGCGCGAACTGGTGGCCATGCATCACCTGCACCTTTCCCACGAGCCCACTGGGTTCTCTTGGTCATGGAAGCCTTCACTCGGTTGGAGGTGACACCATTGGTGAATTGGTAGATCTGGTAAGAACTGCCATTTGCTGTGGTCATCAATTCGTATGGATTCGTCGTTGGCATAATGGCCAGGCACTTTTTGTCGGTGGGGTTGCACTGATTGAGATTTTGTCCCAGGACATCTTTGACGCCAGTCATTCCTGCATTGGCATTGTACCACCAGAAGCGTGTCCAACCACCGCCGTCTGTCTTCATGTCACAGTAGACTTTGAAGGGTGTGCCTGTACCGATTTTGAGCCAGTAGACACCGTTGTTTTTGGCTGGAATGTGACTGCTTGGTGGGAAGCGATAATGGGTACAGCTCTCGGAGTATGTGCCATCTGCCCAACGGAAACCACCATTGTGCAGAGCGACTTCTGGACGACAGGCACCCTGGATACACTGGAAGCCATTGCCACAATCGGCAGAAGCAGTACAAGCAGTACAACGATTTTGTTTACAAGCTTGACCATTCTTGCAGTCGGCGTTTTTGGTACAATTCCCCACTTTACAAAGACCGCCA
>Ga0213833_1002203_pt1 | contig 12860 bp, 15 predicted proteins | sample SWATP21_FD_160575 | JGI IMG/M metagenome (GOLD analysis project Ga0213833, IMG submission 160575) | Coastal seawater microbial communities from Marineland, Florida, United States - SWA TP2 #1 | ecosystem: Environmental > Aquatic > Marine > Coastal | place: USA: Florida | collected 2016-08-14
GGGGGGAGGGGGAGCAACGGAAATACGCACGCTGTCTGGGGTAGTCTTGTTCGCCACGGCTTTGTACACAATGTCCACATCGTGATGTTGAAACTGCAAGGGACATGTCGATCACCACAGTGAGAAGGAGTCATACCGCGGGGAGCACCAATGCCTTGTGCATCGCTCCGCCACAGCCCATGCTCCCTGACGTGTACGCACCGTGCTATCCAGCAGCTTGCAATCACGAACAAACTTGTAAAACTTGGCGGACGACATGCCACCTGCGGTAGCAGAGTTAAGCCGGTCACCGAACCGACAGTATCGATCAAACAGGCGCTGGTGGACACCGAACCCAACAGGCACAACCAACACCAACGGCAGTGGACGACAGGCCAGTGAGCTCACAGGCAAGATCGTGAACAAGCACACGACCCCTAATGGAATAGCAACACGTACAGCTAGCACTTCAACCACCGCTTGCATGTCGAGCAGTCCGGCGGCTCGGGCAGTGCGTTGTGTGTCTAGGGCCTTTGTGGTGGCGTTGGTTGCTTGATGCACTGCTTCTGATGTAGTATGCGACACCATTGGCGGACTGTCAGTCTCACCACTCTCATCAGATGCACTGCCCGCCGACGCCGACGCCGACGCCGACGCCGATGCACTGTCATCTGCGGGTTCCACCTGCCCTGTTTGCCAATCCGCCGTGTCACCGCCAGACCATACATGCTGTGCTTCACCCGCATGACCACTCCCACCTCTTCCTTTCCCACCCGCACCAGCAACCCCGTTAACTTTACCAGCATCACCATCACCATCACCATCACCACCGCCAGTCTCAGCACCACCACCACCACTACCGCCGGCACCCACCGCGTCACTGTGATCAACACGACCTTCACCACCACCAGGCCCTGCTGCCGCTGTGTCAGCCACGTGAGTCAGGGCTCGGCGCATGGTGGACATGGACAAATCATCTGAACCAGAGTCGTGGCGCGCAGACGAACGATCATCTGAAGCACGAGCATACGTCTGACCAAAGTGTGCCTCTGGCTCGGACTGAGGCAGCACTCCAACAACGGGCTCCAGTGCGTCCAGCTGACTAAAGTCGTCATCCACAGGCACTGCATCGCTGCCGTTGTCATTCGACGCCCAGGAGCTTCCCGACTCGCTTTGTGGGCCCTGTGCGATGCGTTGCACTGCCGGTTGCTCTGACGGAACACCACGACCTGGTACACAGCACATGCAGAGGCGCCTGGCACGTCAGCCCTCCCTCCCCCTCCCCCCGGTTTTCCCGGTTCACATTCATACACACCACACAAACACACCAATCCCACGTACCCAGTGCTGACCGCATCATGCTCTGACTCAAACTCTGTGTCATCGCCAGGGCCCACTGACCACGGGAGCCTGTTCCCGCTTGCCATTTTGGCGCCACCGGCACCGCGTCGCGGCCACTGACGCTGGAACCCGCCGTCGACGCAACACTGGTGCCGGCGCTCTTCATCCCACCACTCTGCAGTCCCCCGGTGGGCTGGGCCTCGTCCATGGACGCAGGACTCCGCCCCCGGCGCCGGCCACGATCACGATCACGATCACGACTACGACCACGATCACGACTACGACCACGACCACGACCACGGCCACGGCCGCGACCACGGCCGCGCCCGGCACCTTCGCTGCGCTGGAGGGAGGATGACGTGGACGACGGAAACTGTGGGTGGACCGCGGGTTGGGACGCGCCGGCTGCGCCGCCGCTCACGCGAATGGCGCGGGGAAGGGGTCGCCCGCGGTGATGCCGCGGGTGTGGCGGTTTGCCACCCCACGCCGCGACCCGCGCGCCGTTCGCGGTCCCTGACCTGTCCGCCTTGTTCGCTTGGGCCTGGGCCTGGGTCGAGGTCGGGGTCGGGGTCGAGGTCGCGGTCGGGACAGCGCGTGACGACGCGTCTGTTGCTTTCGCCGGGTTGGAAGCCGCTGCCGGGCCTTGTGGAGGCGGCGCCAATGCCCGAGCTGATGGCGACGACCCCGCCTCGCGACGGCTGGTGGCATGACCATTCTTTGGGACGGCGGCACCGCCGCCACGACTGCGGCTGTGACTGCGCCCACGACGGGGGCCACGACTGCGACTACGACCACGACTACGGCTGCGACTGTGGCTGTGGCTGTGGCTGTGGCTGCGACTGTGGCTGTGGCTATCAGTGCGGCCGCGACTGCGGCTGCGACCACCACCGCCACCACTACCGCGATCGGTCTTCGCCGCCGTGTGTGGCTGGGGCGGGGGCTTGGACACAGGAAGGCGATGAGGGGTGGAGCCGAACTCGTAGCCAAAAGGAAGCTGGGCGGATTGTGCGAGTGCACGAGCTTGCCGCCAGGACTGTGGCTCCGGTTTCAACAAACGCCGATCGCGCAGCGCCTCCGCGTTGCCCTGAGCACGCACCACGTTGGAATGTGCGACGCGTCATGCATGCAAAGCAAAGCAAAGCAAAGCAAAGCAAAGCAAAGCAAAGCAAAGCAAAGCAAAGCAAAGCAAAGCAAAGCAAAGCAAAGCAAAGCAAAGCAAGGAGCAGTTACACTCGAACCAACCTTGAACAACCGGGCGCTTGGATCCATGCAAAACAACAAGAGGCGAGCCTTGTCTTGGCCGGTCGGGTAGTTCGCATCCCACTCCTGTGGGAAGGTCATCCGCTGAGGGCACGTGCCTTGCTATGTAGCAGTACAATCACGCCACACACACCGCAGGCTACTTTACCTTTCCTGTGAATACAGCCTGGATGATGCGCTGCAGCGTGCCAACAAACCCTTGCAAGTCAAGCATAGGATCCGGGGAGCTGGAAGGGACACACGCATGACGTGGTGAAAGGGAGGGGGGGGGGGGGGGGGACAGGACAAAGAAAAATATCAAGAAACAGAAGAGCAAAACCCACGCAATACCCACGCGCACGATGTTACACACCTGCGAACCCACGTTGCCGCTGTCACACAAAAGATCTCGACAGCCTGCAGCCGTGACACATAGTCAGGCAACAAGTGGAAATCTGACAGGCACTTGAGGAACTCCGCTTGGGTCATGGTGTTTGCCGATTCCACAACCTCCTTCCATGACGACGCACGCTCGCCTTCTACAGGCTCTGCGGCGGCGTAGCGCTTAAAGATGCGCTGCAACGGATCACAAGCACCACAGTCCAAGCGCGGCAAGTGGATGAGATCTGCGACACCACGCACAAATCGCCCACGGCCGCTTTCGAAGGAGCCACAAAGCGTCCAACCCATGCCGTGCGCCCACACGTGGCGAAACCACAACTATACATACCTGCAAAGAGACCACATACTGGTTCAACACCTCGTACATCTCCAGCACGACCGTGTCTGTGGCTGTGTGAGTGCGAGCCATTGTGGCAACGGCGGGGCGCTGCTCACTCCGTCGCTGCCGGTGTTGGTCCCACAGCTCACTAACGTTGGTGTACCGGTACTAGGCTACGCCATGAGCCAACTCCGCAGTGACGTGGCGAAGCTACGGAACCCCTGCTGCAAGAAAAGGGGTGAGGCCGGCACATTGTGACAACAAGGCAACAACCACCAACGCCGATGTCACGATCACAGGCGGGATCGCCGTCAACGGTCGGCCTGAAGCCCCAACCCTCAACCGCTCCACACGCACGTGCCAAACACCTACCTAAACTTGGAAGAGCTTGGCTCTTGCACACCGAGCCACCAGCCCCAGCTGTCCAACCCTCGCAGCGAGCGTGTTGCACCAACTCGGTCAAGCCAAACTTGCTTTCAAAAGTAAATCATGCCAATATGTGTATTTGTCGTAGTGTGTGAATATTTAGCATATTTACCGCGGCACAGAGAGCCGTGATGGCTGCTGTGTAACATCGGCATTGGGAAGAGCCACACCCCAGTTGCACTTCACATATCGTGAGCACAAGCGTCGCAATGTGGCGTACACTAGTGCGTCGCGCTGTACAGGCGCGCCAACCTGCGAGCCGCTGCTTGCTTCAACGCGCTAGCGCGTGTCGTGCCACTCCCCTTCGACGCACGTGCGTGTTCGCCGCCAGTTCATCCCCTTGTGCCTCATGGAGGGCCTTCCACGCAGCGTCACACGGCACTTCCGTGGGCGATGCAGCATTTTTCGGTGAGGATGAGTCCTTCGACCGCTTTGGCTTGCATCCAGAGCTGCTGCAGCGCCTGGAACGCCATGGGTTTGTGCGGCCGTCTCGACTGCAAAGCCAGGTAGGCACGCAGCAGGGGCTCCTAGCGTGTATGTCATGTCAGTGTGGGGTGGAGAGTGCGTTTGGCTGATCAAGATTGTTGATGACATCATTCCGCGCGCGTGTCGTGTGGTTGTTTGATCTGTGTGCCAGTCTCTTGATATGTTGCTGCAAGGCCGTGACGTTGTCCTCAACTCAGAGACAGGTTCGGGCAAGACCCTTGCTTTCTTGCTGCCGATGCTCCAGGCCCTGTTCAAGAACGGCAGTGTGGACGAGACAGGAGCCCTCACTCGCTCACAAACCCTGTCTGGCGTCATCGTCGTCCCCACCATCGACCTTGCGCGACAAATATGCAGTGTCATCGCACAGCTGTTGCCAGAACTGAACCGTGACGACGGTGTGTTCATGGTGCATGGACGCTACGGTCCGACCCGCCACCAAACGCCGTCGTTGATCGTTGCAACTCCCACGGCTCTTGTTGATGTACGTCCGCTTGCGATGTTGCAGCGAAACGAACCCGGCGTGTGTTGGTGTTGTGGGTGTGACGTTTGGCGGGCGGTGACCGGCAGAATGTGCGTTCGAAGCTCATGCGTCGCCTGGAGTTTCTCGTCGTGGATGAGGTCGACTTGCTGGTGAGCGGGACGCAGCTGCAATCACTGCAAGACTTTCTGTCCAGCATGAAGATGCGGCCAGAGCACCAGCGCCCGCAGCACATTTTTGCCGCGGCAACGTTGCCCAGCGCTGGCAAGAAGTCGGTTCGCAGATGGCTGGACAACTACTACGGTGGAGCCACCACTGTCTCCACCCCGCTTGCACATCACGTGAACCCACAGCTGCGTCAGATGTATGTGCGCCTGCCCGACCCCGAACCACTTGACTCTGCGGATGAGGACGGATCGGGCGCCTTCGGGGTGGAGCTTGACCACGAAGCTGTGGAGCAGGTTCGCATTCGCGTCCTCATCAAAGCGTTGCAGCAGCAGCTCCCAACCGCGCCGCCACGCGACGGAAGTGATGCCATCACAGACGATAGAGATAACAGTGCTGCCGGTAGTGTGGAGCCCCTGGTTGCAGAAGCTACGGACCTTGTCAAGGGCGATGGAGTGGAAACGGACGACATGGGAGCGCTGGTGCGCCACGAGGATGGAATTGTGGTGCCTGGCACCACGCTTGTGTTTGTGAATTCAGCCCGGCGTGCTACGGAAGTCGTTGAAGAGCTTCGCCGACTCGGTACGCATGTAATGGCGCTCGTCGTTGTGCCTGCTGTGTGTCACCTGACCCGTGTGTGTGGGGCTGTGCGGGTGTTTTCAGTGCCGACGCTCGTGGTCGAGCAACTAAGCAAAAACGTGGATGACGAGGTGCGCAAGTCACTTCGAGACCGTGTCCTGAGCGGAGAAGTACGCGTCCTGGTTTCAACAGACGTGGGTGCGCGAGGTTTGGACTACGAGGTGGGTGGAGCTCATGTGCAGAGGTGCCGAGACATTGTCATCCATGCGGTGTTTGTTTACTCCCGGTCTCACACATCCTGCACTCGCTACTTCTCTGCCACACTTGTCCTGTCAGGTGGATCACGTCATTCAAATGGACATGGCGACAGAGGCTCGTGGCCATCTGCACAGAATTGGTCGCACTGCACGAGCAGGGCAGCCTGGCATGTGTACGTGCGGCTTGCGCTAGCTCCTGGTGGTGGATTGGTCGCGTGACACCCAAGTGGTGTGAACCCGTGTCATTCGCAGCCACGTCCATCTTTGGCAAAGAAAACGCCCCACTTGTCGAGAGGCTGTTGGAGACAAAAGGAGCGCTGGACAGCGTGTTCAGCCGCAAGCGCAGCTTCCGTCGACGGTTGAAGAAGCAAGCACGAGAAGCAGAGGCGCAGGCAGAGTAGCCGCCGCCGCATCGACTGCCTCCTTCTCCGGTCGTCGACACGGCATTGCCGTCGCAGCGCAGCGCAGTGTGAGGTCCTCGTGAGCTAAAAAGCCATGTTCTTTGCAGCATGCCGCGCCTTTGGGTCAAACACCAAGTCACGCAGTTTCAGCAGCGAGGTGACCACCTTGAACGCAGCGCGAATGCGCTGAAGGCGGTCCAGAATCTCTTCGTTGATGGGATCCTGCAGTCACATCACACACCACGCCGCTGTGTTACATACCACAGATACCCTGTAAGCTGCCCCGCGCACTGTTTGCCACGTACGTCCAAGGGATAGCCCACAATCAAACCCTCCAACCGCGCAAGCACCTTGTGAACACTGGTCGGCCAAACAACCAACCGCCCAACCAAGGTCACGCCTCTGGCCGTCGGGGTACTGGCAGCCGCAAACAACGGGACAGCTGCAGCTTACCGAGCATGGAGCTTCACATTTGTCACATCCCCATGAATCGTTTGGCGGATGGCCGCCACGCAACCTGCATAAAACCCCAACTCGCGTCCTATTTCTGTGCCTTTTGCCACTCTGCAGACGAGGTGGCAGTGGCGACATCATCCTCACACACACAAGTTCCCACACACACCATACCACCGTACCCAAGCTCGCGGCCTTCAACAATGCCCTCTTCGCGGCCTTTCAAGCGACCCTCTTCGAAAGCTTGTGCAGTGGCGCTGTCTTCCACCTCATCCACGGCGTCAAAGAGGTCATCCATGTCTCCGAACAGGCTTCCACTGTCGCCACTATCCGAATGCGGAGCGAGTTCTCCCCCAACCGCATCTTCCCGTGACGTTGGTTCACTGGCTCCACCACTCTGTGAAGAACCGGGACGAGCCTCTTCCTCAGCCATCATCGGTGAGCAATGTGGGGTGAGAGAGAAGTTACGCGACGTTGCATAGTTTGTATTGTTTTGGTAATTTTTATTTGTTTGGTTTTTTATGGGTGGGTGCTGCCCCGCGCCAGAGAACGAACAATGGACAAGGTGCGCAGCTGCTCTGCGCCTGCCACGGCAGAGTCACGTGTAGTATAACTAAAGGATGTGGTGCTATGACGCGTTTGGCACTCTGTGATTTAGCAGCGCGTCGCTGAAGCGTCCTCACAGGCAGGCAGCGCACGGACGGCTGCCTTTCAGGTGCGTGGCCGTCCACATCACAGCGGGCGCATGCAAGCACACCCCTGCGTTGTCCTTGACAGAACACGGAGAGTGTATAACATAATGTCTTCTTTGTTGTGTGCGTGTGGGGCATCCAGGCCATCCTCAAGGATGTTGTTTCCTCAGGATCTGCGCCGGCATACATCTCGTATTTTCGCGCAGGTGTGGTTGTGTGTGTGTTTTGTGCTGCTGCGGTTGTGAGGTTGTGAGCCCCTCCTGTTGCTGACCGAGTGGCCTTGTATGTCAGTGGTTGATGATTCTCTTCCTTTGAGTGCCTCTAGACCGGTATGGTGGCTGTGATGGTGCCATGGGCTCGTCCCCTTGAGAGGGCTGTTGACATGGGGCACTGTGTACCGTGGTGCCTCACACCTCTGCCCGTGCATGTTCCCAGGCCGCCTCCGCCCTTGCACAGGCGATAGTCAGTGACAGCATGACAAAGGAGTTGTGCTTGCATGTTTGCCGCGGGCTTGTGGAGATTGTCCGTCCTCGAGCTGGCGTCTTTCCAAATTTCGTCCGTTGTCCCCACCACACACCCACAACACACCCCCAGGAATGATGTGCAACACCGTGACGAATGTGTGCACCAGGACTTCACGGTGCGCAAGAAACTTGCTGAGCTGCTGTCCGAAGAAGAAGAGTACACTGAGGCGGCCCGCGTGCTCGCTGCGATCGATACCAGCAGGAGTGGCAGGTGTGTTTGCCCGCCCCTGTCGTGTACAGGCTGACCGGACACTTCTCACGCACTCTGTTGAGTGGCGTTGTTCAGAACGATGACCCCAGCCGAGATAGCTGAACACTGTGTTCACATCGCGGAGTTGTTCTTGGAGGTGAGCTTTCTCGGTTGTAACAGTGCGGGGCATGTTTCACTGAGATACTCTCGCCTTCCCCAGGATGACAACACAGTGGACGCGCAAATTTACATCAAGAAAGCTTCCGAAGTTATTCATGAGGCTGAAGATGCCACCTTGACGCTGCGATACCGCGTACGGGTTGTTGTTTGCTTTTTTCCTGCCGGTACTCTTTCTCACAGTGTGGTTGTGTTGGTGGCGGTTGAGCAGGTTTCGTACGCTCGCATTCAAGATTCACAACGCAAGTTTCTGGAGGCGGCGCTGAAGTACTACCAAATTTCACAAATCAAAGACGAGGTTTGATGAAACGGAGTCTGCATGGCTCTGAAGAGCCACTCATCTCGGTGCCTTTCTCTTGCGCTGTGCACAGGACATTGAAGAGGGGCAGTTTCTCATCCTCCTGACCCACGCGGTGCGGAATCCAAGTGGCTGCTTGCTGTGTTGTCCCGCCCCCCATGTACGTTTGCTTCATGTTCTCACCCCACTTTTCCTTCTTTTCCATCGGTAGCAGGTCAAGTGCGTCTGCCTTGCCAAAGCGGGCCCACAGCGCAGTCGCATGATGGACGCCTTGTATCGGGATGCCCGTGCGCCGGGTGTTGAGGGTTTCTTCATGCTCGAGAAAATGTCCGGCTTGTTGAATTGAATGTAAACACGGATTGTGTGTGGTCCCTCACGTGTATGGTGTGCACCTTCCAGGTACCGGGAGCAGATTGTCCGCACGGAAGAAGTGGAGCGGTTCCGTGCCTTGTTGATGCCCCATCAGAAGGCGGTCCGTGCTGGGGTGTTGCGTGCGTCCTGGCCACAGCGCATGGCACTTAACCAATGGTAGTGGTACTACACAGGAGCTCTCGGGTGGAATGACTGTGTATGACCGAGCAATTGTGCAACACAACATGCTTGCAGCGTCTCGAATCTATGAGTGTGTCAGCTTCGCCGAGCTGAGTGTTCTGCTCAACATTTCCCCCCGCAAGGTGCGTAGCTGCAGGCGGTATGGCCAGCCCAGATGTGTCATCCTGTTCTTGTCATGCATGTGTTAAATCGTTCGCGTCCCAGGCGGAGGGCATTGCAGCTACGATGATCGCCGAGGACCGCTTGAGCGCCTCCATTGACCAAGTGGAGGGCTTGCTGGTGTTTGAGGGCGGTACGTATATGCTTGATGGGGCGCTTCCAGGACCTCCTCACGCCCTCTGTGAACCCTTTGTGAGTCGTGTTGTCAGCCAAAGAGATGATTACCACTTGGGACACCACTCTGAAGCAGATTCTCTCGTCTGTCAACTCCTGTTGTGATGAAATCGAGTCCAAGTACCCGCAGTTGTACGCTTGAGTGCGCTGCGGCTTTGTTATCAATTTCAAAAGTCGTACGCAGGCGCTTCGGCTGCTTTTTCTGCTTGTCAGCGCCATCACCGCCCATCACCCGTGTTTCTACACCGCAAAACACGCTCACACTGCGGCGGCGGAGCTCGAGGGCGCGCTGTGAGGCAAAGCGTGTGGGTCATGTCTCTCCCTGGTCATGAAGCCAGCACCCCACGCGGCGACACTGCAGCCGTCTCGACAGCCTCAGCGCTTGATGGGATGGATTCAGCGCCGGCGAAAGCCAGCCCTGGCGCCACGGTGCGCCGTTCACCACGATCAACCCCTCGCAAGTCCAGCCGCATGTCGCGCCTGCATGCAATGGTAGGCACTCGTGTGGCGGCGCGACGGTGGAGGCAACGTGCTGCCACGCGGCTGGCAGTGAAGAGTTACTCCAGCTACGTGCCGAATGGTGTGCTGCGGCGCTGCCTGCGGCACTCGCTGCCACAGCCTGATGGCCGACCTCCGCGGCTTCTCCCTTGTGTTGACTCGTTTCAAGTGCGTGCTTTCTCTTTCCTCCCTTTGACTGGGTCTTCCTCGTGCGCATGTGCAGCGCGGTAACACTGTGCATGTCGTGTTCGTGTTGTGTGTGTGTGTGTGTGTGTGTGTGTGTTGTTCTTGGTTTGCCGGCAGGGGGTTGCCTTCATAGCGGACGTAAGTGGGTTCTCCAAGCTTGCAGAAGCCCTAGCCACAGGTGGTGAAGGATTATCCCTGGACAAAGACCGCTCAAGCCTCACCCCCAAGGTTCGTAGCCAACCGATGACTCAGTGCAGTGGTGTCGGTGGTGGATGGCTCTCAACGTCCTGCATCCTGCAGAGAGAGCGACTGGGCGAGCTTCTAGCAGAGGCCAGTGGTGGCGTTCGCCAAGTTGCCAACATGTGCGTGCGCGTCGCCTGTATGTGTGCCTCACCTGAGCGTTGATGTCTCATGTTTCGTGGCCGGGGGCATGCATGCATCTGGTGCTCCTTCGTCGCCGTGTTTTTTGTTTTGTACTGCAGGGCCAGACGGCTTCGGCGACGTGGGACCCGCACTGAGGCCGCAGCCAAAGCCGCTGAAGAACTTCAAAACGTCCTCAGCACCTACTTGGCGCAGCTCATGGACATCATTGTGGAGTCCGGTGGCGATGTGCTGCGTCTGGCCGGGGTGCGTGCACACGTCCCACACACCGCGCCTGCACACACCCGCTCACCGACGTGCTCGTTTCGTTTGGTTGGGTTGTCGTGTGCTTTTTGCCGTGGTCCAGGACGCCGTGTTGGCTGTGTTTGTCGACGACCCTGAGGCACGGGTTGCTGAGGGGGAGACGTTGCAAGGCAACAGCGGAGGCCTGGATGCCAGCCAACAGGTGGACGTGAACGCCGGCGTGCCTTGTTATGTGGTGCAGCGTGCGGTGCACTGCGCTCTGCGATGCATCGAACGACTGCACGGTGTGCAAGTGTATGGACATAATATGCGCCTACACTTGGCAATGTCAAGTGGCCAACTGTGTGGCTACAACATTGGTGGCGTGGGTGGTCGCTGGCAGTACATTGTGGGCGGGCCTGCGTTTGGGGAACTTGGTGACACGCTTGATGCGACGGGTACGGTACTCTCCCTGTTGTAGATGTCTGTGTCAGTGTCTGTGTATCTGTGTCTGTGTGCTGTTAGTGTTTCGTTGTGGTTTTCACTTCAATCCGTTGTGTGTGTTGCGTTCCTTCGTGCCGTGCACTGCGCGTCATCCATGACGTGTGCCGTTGTAACGGTCGTTGGTTTGCCCCATGTGCGTGTGGCTCAGATCCGGGAAGTATTGGTGTTGCCACATCCGCTTGGAGCCGTCTGCTCACGGGCACGAAAGAAGACGCCTGGTTTTCAAGCCCGGACGTGTGTACCGTTTCCCCTGCTGGTGGCATCATCATCACTCCTCCCGCTCCCGGGCACGTCTCGGCGAAGCTTTGGTCAAGTCGTGTGAACGACCTTGTCGGCGGTGCGGCACGTGGACGTGTCCCACCTTCCACGCCAAGTGACGAAAGTGAAACTGCAGGTGCAAGCGTCGGTGCAGGCGCAGGCGCAGGTGCAGGTGCAGGTGCAGGTGCAGGTGCAGGCGGAGTTGCGGTAGGCATAACGGGATCAGAGGTTGAAAGTGACCGGGCAAATTGGAGCAGCGGCACATTGACCACGACGAAGAATGGCGCCAATGATGTCGACCCCACCTCAGCAAAGCGTCAGCACCAGAAGCGGTTGCGAGCACGAGCAAAGCCTTTGCCTTTGCTCTCTCACTCGCGTCACAGCGGTGACATATCCGCCACCAGCCGTGGATTGTTGCTGGCGCGGCTCGACCGGGAGTCCAACAAGTGGTTGGAGGATGCCATGCGAGCCTACATTCCCGACACGATCGTTTCTCATGTGGCGTTCACCGATTCTGGTGCGTATGCGCTGCGGGACTTGTTGTGCTCGTGCGAGTTTCACCTTACGTGGTCAACCTGTGTGTGTGTGTGTGTGTGTGCGTCCGCGCACTACAGCGTGGTTGAGTGGCTTGTATCGTGCCACCGCTGTGTTTGTGAAGATTGATTGCAATGAAGTTGCCAACGCCGCGACGCGCGACTCTCTTGACCGCTTGCAATCGCTGCTGTCAGCCATTCAGCACGTTCTCACCACTAACCACACTGCCTTGATCAAAGAGTTTACGCGCGATGACAAAGGCTATGTGCTGGTGGCATGCTTCGGCCTGCCGCCGTTCATGCGCGCGCGTAGCGAGAGCCACGCTGTGCTTGCAGCCACAGAAATCTCAGCTGCGCTGGACAGCCTCGGGTTCACTGGTGCCATTGGCGTAGCTACAGGCATGACGTTTTGTGGGGCAGTGGGAAGTCACTTGCGTCAGTACGTGATGTGTGGTGGTGGGGCGCATTGGAGTGTGGGGTGGTGTGTCTTGTTCTGTAGTGCGCCGAGTTGTCAGGTCAAGTGGCGAAGGCCAGCGCTGCTTATCTGCCCTGCACAGTTTTGGTGTGCTGACTTGTTTGGACGCTATGTGTGCAGGGAGCTGTGCATTGTAGGGCGACCAATGGTGAAGGCTGCGCGACTCATGTGCTGCGCCGCACCTGGCACGGTGATGGTGGACAAGACAACGATGGAAGAGTCAAAGGATGACGTCGAGTACCACGAGCTGCTTCCCGTCATTCTCAAAGGATCTTCCGGTCCTGTGCCCACGTACCAACCGGTCGTTGACCGTGTGGACGCGTCCGCAGCTGTCGCACCAACCATGTCGCTGGTCGGTCGGCGTTCGGAGCGCGCACGGTTGTTGGCGTCGATCAACCGCCTTTGGCGTGGTCGAGAAGGTGGGTGCTTGTGGTAGTAGAGCGAATGGTGTGCTTGTGTGCGGCGGTGCAAGTGGCGTGTGACAGGCTGTTGTGGCGGATCGTGTGTGCGGG
>Ga0213833_1002206_pt1 | contig 12851 bp, 14 predicted proteins | sample SWATP21_FD_160575 | JGI IMG/M metagenome (GOLD analysis project Ga0213833, IMG submission 160575) | Coastal seawater microbial communities from Marineland, Florida, United States - SWA TP2 #1 | ecosystem: Environmental > Aquatic > Marine > Coastal | place: USA: Florida | collected 2016-08-14
CGCTGCCGCAGGCGTGGGCGTGGGCGCGGGTGCCGAACCTGAGCTACTGTCTGATCCATCCGATTTACAGCCGGTCAAGGCAAGTAACGCGACAAGGGCGAACAAATGAGAGGGGATACGGCGCATGGAGAACTCCCGGTGCGAAATCGCTGAAAAGCAAATTACCTCTGCTCCGCAGTAATCGGGGCTTCGGCCTGTTATTTTTGAGGGCTACAGTATATTGGCCCGGTGTGGCGAGCGTCCAGCGACGTACCGGCAATCACGTACACGCCCGGGCCCGACCGCTCGCCCCACCGACACCTCGAAAACAAAGTAAGTCTTTGAATTATAATGCTAAAACTCAATTCCGCCGAGTCGCCGCTGGTGGGGAAGCAATCCGCGCAGAATATCCCCGCCGACGGTTAAACGCCTTCGCCACCTCTGGCCCGCGAGTTTCGATAGCCGTCAGCTTCATTGTTGTTGCGACATCCTCTCCTTGCCGGTCCAACAACAGCACCAACTGCAAAGCCGGGTTCCACCAGACCGTCAGGCGCCCGGAGTCGAGATCGAGCCGATATTTCTCGACTCGCTTGCAATCCTCACCTGATTTTTCGATCAATTCCATTTTTGCCAGTGCCTGTGGCGGCAGCAGCTGATATTTGGCCGACCACAGAATGTCCGTTCGCGCAGCGGAAGTGTCACGCCAGCTCTGGCTATCGTTGTAATGGCTATGCTCGATCCTGTTGTCGCTTAAGCGGGCCCAGATATCAGCGGATTTGCGCTCGGGCCGCTCATGGGCAACTTCATTGTGCAGGCGCCAGAGTTTCAGCGTTTCACTCTGCTGGGCCGCATCTGGACTCACTTGCTTTTCGATACGGTAAAACGCTCCGAGTATATCGGGGTTAATACGACATTCCGCTGCAGCGAAAGGAAAAGGCCAGACAATACAGAGCAACGCCGCAACGCGGAGGCGCTGCATACAGAGAATAAAAGGGTGATCCGGATATCGCATGGCGAGCTCGTGGCCTCGGAATGGACCTGACATAGCCAGGACAGTCATGCGATTTTCAGAAGAAGCGCCCGACATTGCAAGCCAATGTCGGGCTGAGGGGCGCTTTTACTTGCGCAGTTCGAGCTTGGCAATCTGGTTGCGGTGCACCTCATCGGGGCCGTCTGCCAGGCGCAGGGTGCGCGCATTAGCGTAGGCATACGACAGGCCAAAGTCATCGCTGACGCCACCACCACCATGCGCCTGAATTGCCCAATCGATAACCTGACACGCCATCGTCGGCGCAGCCACCTTAATCATCGCTATTTCCTTGGCGGCGACTTTATTGCCTACCGTATCCATCTTGTCGGCGGCGTTGAGCACCAGCAGCCGTGTCTGATCGATCATGATGCGCGCCTCTGCTATGCGCTCTGACCAAACGGTTTGTCGTGCAACGGGCTTACCGAATGCGACGCGCGCCTGAAGGCGTGCACACATTTTTTCCAGCGCACGTTCGGCCAGGCCGATCAAACGCATGCAGTGGTGAATCCGACCCGGCCCGAGGCGCCCCTGCGCAATTTCAAAACCACGCCCCTCGCCAAGCAGCATGTTCGAAGCGGGTACACGCACGTTTTCAAACAAAATTTCGGCGTGACCGTGAGGCGCATCATCAAAGCCAAATACCGGCAAGTGACGCAACACGGTCACTCCGGGTGTGTCGCGCGGCACCAGAATCATCGACTGCTGCTGATGGCGGTTCGGGTTTTCGGGGTCGGACTTACCCATAAAAATGAATATTTTGCAGCGCGGATCGTTGCCGCCCGACGACCACCACTTGCGGCCATTGATAACGTACTCGTCGCCATCACGCACAATGGAGCTTTCAATGTTGGTGGCGTCCGAGGATGCCACTTCCGGTTCGGTCATCGCGAAGCACGAACGAATTTCACCGTTCAGCAAAGGCTCCAGCCATTGCTGCTGGTGTTCTTTGGTGCCGTAGCGCGCCAGAACTTCCATATTGCCGGTATCAGGTGCATTGCAGTTAAACACTTCCGGCGCCCAGATCACGCGACCCATAATTTCACACAACGGCGCATATTCGAGATTGGTAAGGCCCGCACCGTGTTCTGACTCAGGCAAAAACAGGTTCCACAATCCTGCCTCTTTGGCCAGAGGCTTGAGCTCTTCGATGATGGCGGTGGGCTGCCAGCGATCGCCCTCGGCCACCTCTTCCATAAAACGTGCTTCGTTCGGGTAGACGTGTTCATCCATAAACGCGTTGAGTCTGGCAATAAGTTCCTGCACTTTTTCCGTGTATTCAAAATTCATGGCTTTCTCCTGAAATGCTTCGTATGCGTTTATCAAGCACGTGACTGTATTTTTTTAACGAGCTGCCAGGCCATTTCGCCCAGAGGCTTCACTACCGAGCCCATTTCTTCGGCCTGTTTACTGGCAGCAGTTCCGGATTTCACCCGGCCCATAATGCCCTGCGCAATACCCGCCAGCCGGAACATGTTGTACGCCATATAAAAGTCCCAATGGCTGGGGTCAATATCCTTGTTGGTGCGCTGACAGTAAGCTTTTATATGCTCGGCTTCCGAGGGAATGCCCAGGGATTCAAAATCACTGCCGGCCAGCCCCCGCACCCCGACGGGCAGGTGCCAGGTCATGCAGTGATAGGCAAAATCGGCAAGCGGATGACCCAGAGTCGACAGCTCCCAATCCAGCACAGCGATAATGCGCGGCTCGGTGGGGTGCAGCATTAAGTTATCAAGACGAAAATCGCCATGCACAATGGCGGTGTCATCACCCGGCGGAATATTCTCCGGCAACCATTCCATCAAGCGCTCCATCGCATCGATCTTTTCTGTTTCGGAGGCCCGGTACTGCTTGGTCCAGCGGCTGATCTGGCGTTCGAAATAGTTACCGGCCTTACCGTAACTTTCCAGCCCGATTGCCGTGTAATCGACAGTGTGTAAAGCGGCAATGACGCGGTTCATATCTTCAAAAATTGCCCTGCGTTCACCCGGGCTCAGGCCTGGCAACTCCGGGTCCCACAAAACCCTGCCGTCGACACATTCCATAATATAAAAGGCCGTGCCAATCACCGACTCGTCTTCACACAGGCAATAGGTTCGCGCCACGGGAACGTCGGTAGAAGCCAGCGCAGTCATCACCTGATACTCGCGGTCAACCGCGTGGGCAGAGGCCAGCAGGGTACCCGGCGGTTTGCGGCGCAGAACGTAGTCAGTGCCGCCCGCACTCAGCTTATAGGTCGGATTGGATTGTCCACCCTTGAATTGCTCTACGCTCAGCTCACCTGAAAAACCCGCAACATGATCGCGCATATAGTCCTGCAAGCGCGCAATATCGAACTGATGCTTTTCCTGAACAGCCATTGTGCCGGTGAAGGCACCCGCCAGTTTATCGGCCATAACTCAGTCCTCTGCGGGTGTAATTACAATTTTGCCGGACACCTTGCGGTCCATCAGCTCCCGAATCGCGGCGGGACCATCTTCCAGAGAATAGCTGCCCGCTATATGCGGCTTGAGTTTTCCTTCCTGCAGCCACCCGAACAAGGCGAACAGGTCGTTGATATTGTTGTCGGGTTCGCGCTTTACATAGTCGCCCCAGAACACGCCAATAATTGAGCTACCTTTGAGCAGGGTGAGATTGAGAGGGACTTTCGGAATTTCGCCGTTGGCAAAGCCGATCACCAGAAAACGGCCACGCCAGCCGGTGCTGCGCAAGGCAATTTCGCTGAACGGCCCGCCTACAGGGTCGTATACAACATCAACGCCCTTACCTGCGGTTAGCTCCTTGAGTCGGGCCTTCATGTCTTCGCTTTCGTAGTTAATCAGTTCATCCGCGCCATGTTCCTTACACACCGCCAGCTTTTCAGCCGTTGACGCAGCAGCAATAACGCGCGCACCCAGCGCTTTGCCAATCTCAATCGCCGCCAAACCTACTCCACCCGAGGCGCCCAGCACCAACAGGGTTTCGCCTTCCTTGATCGACGCGCGATCAACCAGCGCGTGATAAGAAGTAGCGTAGGTCATAACAAACGCAGAGGCGGTGACAAAATCCAGACCCTCAGGCATAGGGATTACCGCCATCGCGTCACAGCAAACCTGTTCGGCAAAGGCGCCCCAGCCGGTAAACGCGATCACTTTATCGCCGGCCTTCAGATGCTTTACGCCTTCACCCACGCTGCGCACAACCCCGGCGCATTCGCCTCCCGCCGAGAACGGCAGATCAGGCTTGAACTGATATAGATTCTGAATAATCAAGGTATCAGGAAAATTGACCGCAGCGGCTTTTACATCGAGTACAACCTGGTTTTTACCGGGCGTCGGGTCGGCCACTTCATCAACAACGAGTTTTTCCGGTGGTCCAAACTCTTTACACAGTAAGGCTTTCATCACTACTCCTTAAGCCACGGGATTCGTGGGTAGTTTGTCTTCGAGAATATCGCGCATTCGAGATTCGACACTCACGCGTGCCCCCTTGTGCGGCAGAATATAAAAGCGGTTTGCTTTAACACTCTCTATAGTAATACGGGCAATATCGGCGGCGCTCAAGCGGCCTGCGGCAATAGCCGCTCGCACAAACTCGGCATAGGCTTCACCGTCGGGGTTGCTGGCGCTCAGCTCAGCGGGCCGGTTGCGTTCAGATTCACCGATACCCGTGGCGAAAAATGCCGGACACAATACAGACACGCCAATGTCAGCACTGGCCCCTTGCAGGTCGTGATGCAAGCATTCAGACAGCGTCACCACACCGTGCTTGGACACGCAGTAAACGCCGGAACCGGGCACTGACGTCAAACCTGCCAAAGAACCGGTATTCACTATATGAGCGGCTTCACCTTGCTTGAGCATACGCGGTACAAAAGCCTGGATGCCATGCACAACCCCCATCAGGTTAACGCCCATCACCCACTCCCACTCCTCGGGAGTACTGCTCCACACCGGGCCAGATGCGGCAACACCCGCGTTGTTGAACAACAGGTTGGCCTGTCCGAAGGCCTCATAGGCCGCACTGGCCAGTGCATCCAGCTCACTGCGTTTAGAGACATCGCAGCGCCGGGTAATAGCCTCGGCCTCACTCACCAGCGCCAGCGTTTCCTCAAGCCCGTTAACATCGACATCGGCCAGCACCAGTTTCATCTGCTCAGCGGCGCATAGCTTGGCCAGCTCGCGACCGAGGCCACTGCCTGCACCTGTGATCACGGCAACCTTGCCTTTCAGTTCCTGCATACTCATACCTGCTCGTAAAATTTAATGGGCTCAGGCCGTTAGATAGCCGCCGTCAACGTTCAAACACGCACCGGTGGTGTAACTTGCCATATCGGAAGCCAGATACAAAACCGCGCCAGCCATTTCAGAGGGTTCGGCTACACGGCGCATCGGCACATGCCCCATGGCGTGCTTGAGAATCTCTTCATTTTTTACCAGCGCCGATGCAAATTTGGTATCCGTCGCGCCAGGCAAAAGTGCATTCACACGTACCTGTTGGGCCGCACACTCTTTGGCAAACGCCTTGGTCATGGAGATAACCGCTGCCTTGGTGATGGAGTAGATACCCTGCATGTCGCCGGGAATCACACCATTGACCGAGGCCACATTCACGATACTGCCACCACCGTTCTCCGCCATGAGCTTTACGCCCTGCTGAGACATAAAGAAGTAGCCACGGATATTCACATCGACGGTTTTCTGAAACATCGATACATCAGTGTCGGTGATCGGCCCGAAATGCGGGTTGGTCGCCGCATTGTTCACCAGAATATCGAGCTTGCCATGGGCAGCGCGAATATCGGCAAACAGGCTGTCGATTTGCGCCATTTCACCGATATGGCAAGCGCGGGCCTCGGCCTTGCCACCGGCGGCACGGATGGCCTCGGCGACCTGCTCACAACCATCAAGCTTGCGGCTCGACACAATGACCAGCGCACCGTTGTTTGCCAGTAAGTGGGCGATAGCCTCTCCAATACCACGGCTGGCACCCGTCACCAGCGCGACTCTGCCGGTCAAGTCAAACCCTGCTGCTTGCATAAATATCCCTCGCTAAACGCAAATTGTTGGTCACAGAAAACAAACAAGCATAGGCCCCCGCTTACTATTATTCCAATCAATTCAGGTTATGCCTTATTATTCATTTGATGCATAATTACAACCATGCAAATTAACCGTATCGATTTAAATCTACTCGTCGCATTTGACGCCATATACCGCGAAGGGGGCATTACCCGGGCTGCAGACAAGCTGCACCTGAGCCAGCCTGCGGTGAGCCATGCCCTCGCCCGGCTGCGCGAGCTATTTGATGACCCCCTGTTTGAACGCGATGGCCGGCGCATGGTGCCCACACCCAAGGCTCGCGGCCTGATTGGCACCGTACAGCGCTCTCTGCGCGACTTGCAGATCATGTTCAATGATATTGAACGCTTTGACCCTGCCAGCAGTGAAAAGACCTTCACCCTCGGCATGCGCGACCTGCTTGAAGCCAGCATACTGCCCGTACTTGCCGACTATTTGACGGTCGATGCTCCCCATATTGATATCTCGTCGGTGCGGCTCAGCCGCCCCGATCTCGAAGCCGAGTTGGCCGCCGGCGTACTTGATGCGGCCATCGACGTATTGCAACCGGTATCCGATGCCATTCACGTGCGGCGTATTGCCCAGGATCGCATGGTCGTGGTGGCACGCCACAATCATCCGGGCATTGGCAAAAAAATCACGCTGGAGCGATACCTGAACCAGGGCCATATTCAGCTTAGCTCACGTCGCAGCGGCCAAAGCTTTGAAGATGTCGAACTAAGCCGGCTCGGTATCAACCGCACTATCAGGCTGCGCTGCCAGAACGCCTATGCGGCCTTTCGGATAGTAAGTGAAACCGACTTTCTGCTGACCATTGCCGAAAACTACGCCCGCAATCTTGCGCCCCAGTTCAACGTTCAGATTGTACCCATGCCACTTGATACCGCCGCCTTCGATGCGTACCTGTACTGGCACAGCAACGTAGACAACGATCCGGGCAATATGTGGCTCCGTGACTGCGTGCAAAGGCTATCCCACGCTGACTACAACAGCTCGCCCACACCGGAGTAAGCGCGGTATTTGCGAAAATACTTCTGCCAATTGTCCAGCGCCTTAAACCAGCATCGCACATTATCCTGCTGCGATTGCCGCCCGCAGCTTCGCCCTGCTAGTCTCGTTGAACACTTCAGGGAGATCGCCGTCGGTGGAAAAACTCGTCTATTTACTACATCGAAATATTTCCGTCAGTGCGCTGTCAGCGCAACTCGGCAAGCTCGTTCCCGACCTTCAACGAATCGGCGCGCAGCGCATAGTGATCAATATCGCCGATATGGATGACGCCGTGAGCACCGCTGCCCCGCAACGCATCGCCGGCGAATGGCAAAACCTCGGCGCTGTTGTATCACTCTGGGTTGACTGCGTGGATTGTCACCCTGAATTGGAAGAAATCCTGTCGACCACCGGCTGTGAACTCGCAGGCTATCTCGTCACCGAATCCGTTCCGCAACGCGGTGAGTACTCCGGCAACGCCGGCGACCGCCGCCCCGGAGTTACCCAGTTCACCGCACACGGCAAGCCGGAAACCGTTAGCGAGCCCGACTTTCACAAAAACTGGCGAGAGCACACCGAATTGTCATTCAAACTGCACCCCGCCCGCTGGTCTTATGTGCGCAACGCGGTTGTGCGTGCACTTACCGAGAATGCGCCAGCCTATCGCGCGCTGGTACTTGAGCATTTCAAGACCCTCGATGACTTTACTGATGAATCCCGTTACTTTGGCGACCCGGCTGTGGTGCAGCAAATGTATGAAGAACTGCCCGGATTTTGTGATTTCGGCTCGATGATTACCGGGCCGATGGGGGAATACGCCTTTTAACACGTCAGTTGCGACGCCGCTCGCAGGCCAGCACCAATGCCCAGAATTCGGAAAAGTCATTCACCACAACATCGGGCTTGTGCGGATGAGCCGGAGTACCGGGAAATATCTTTTGTAGCCAGGGCAGATCCCACTGCGCACCATTAAAAAATACTGCCGTCATACCTGCGCGTCTGGCAGCGTTAATATCCGTTGTGCTGTCGCCGACATACCACACGTTCTGGCCTACCGGCGTATCAAGCTTTTCAGTGGCCAACAACAACTGATCCGGATGCGGCTTACGCAGTGGTGTATCGTCGCCACACACTTCAACACCAAATAGTTCGCTCCAACCACCGTTCTCGACCGCGGCCAGCTCGTGTTCGAAAAACTCCCGGTCGCGATTCGTGATCACGCCCACTTTTACAGGCAAGGTACGCAGCCCCTCCAGCATGGCCCGGACACGAGGTTCGAAGGGGTCAACCTCGCCATAGTGGTTGCGGTAGTGTTTATTAAAAGCCTGATGAGCGATTCGCTTGGCGTCTTCATCATCTCCGAACAGCACCTCGAAAATGTCGGTTCGGGAGATTTTCCGGTCGGCGCGCACTTTGGGATGCAAGCGGCTAAAGCTCTGCACATACTCCACCAACCGGGCGTCCTCCGGTGAGCGGCTTTGATCAGGCCTTACCATTCGCTGCAGCAACCCCAGCTCGGCCAGCTCCGGCAGCATGTCGTCCACCGCGTGATACATCGCATCAAGGGTGTCTACCAGTGTTGCGTGCCAATCGAACAACAACACGTCGGGCGTCGTCAGCTGAGCAACGGCCGGGTGCCAGTCTGGTTCTATTCTGGGTGGCGGCGGTATTGGCCCTCTGAAACGCTGTGGCCGTTCGCGATTGAGGGCGGCAGAATTGGCTTGCAGCTTCAGAACATCAAACAACTCATCAAAATTATTGATCACCGCTTTCGGGCGCAGCGGACCCAGTGCCAGTTTCAGGTTGACGGGCTCCCAGAAACCGCCGTTATAGAATATCGATGCTATACCCGCATTATGCGCTGTCTGCATGTCGACCAGACTATCCGCAACGTACCAGACATTATCGGGCTCGCCATACTCGGTATAATCCGATTCCGATATTGCGCGCAGCAGCATTTCGGGGTCGGGTTTGTATTCGCTGACATCATCGGCGCAAACGGTAGTGTGAAACAATTTTTTCCAGCGGCCGCCGTCTACGGTAGACAGCTCGTAATCGAGAAACTCCCGGCTGCGATTTGTCGCAATTCCCAGTTTGATCCCGAGATTTCCAAGCGCGTTAAGATACTCGAACACTCCGTCCTGAAAGGGCTTTACTTTCCCAAAGTGATGACGATAGCAGCGATTGTAGGCATCGTGTGCTGTACGCTTGGCAGCACGATTGTCACCAAAAACCGCATTAAATATTTCGGTACGCGACACGCGGCGTTCGGCCAGTATGCGTGGGTGCAGACGGCGGAAAATCCGGATATAGCGCACCAGTCTGGCATCGTCCTCGTTTGCACACTCGGATTCCGGCAACAAGTCACCAACCAGACCCAACTCCTCCAGCAGTGGCAGCATGTCCGCCATTGCACCAAACATGGCGTCGGCTGTGTCTACCAGCGTGCCGTGCCAGTCAAACAAAATCAGTCCGGGTAATGTCGGCTTTTGCCTGGGCGCTGTCCTGGCGTTTTTCATAGCCCTCCTGTCATTGTCTCAATTCCGGTGGAAACCGGCTCAACTATTGCGCGCTGCGCTATCGAGCGCAAGTGTGCTTCGTCGCCCTTTAGACACAAAATTATGAATCTACTTGAAGCCGGCGAATATTGGCGTTACAACGTAGCGTCTGATACCGCATGCCGCCAAGGGATAGACTATGAGCGACGACCGCAAAATACCCCGCCTGAAAGATAATGACTACTCCGAAGAAGCCGCCGGCCAGCGCCGAGAATTTCTGTCCCGTAAAACCGGCGCCTCACTCGACCATACCGCTCATTACTCCCTGCCACCAGAGTCAGTGAAAGGCAATACCGAAAATTTTATTGGCGTTGTGCAAATGCCCGTCGGGGTTGCGGGGCCCTATCTCATTAACGGTGAACACGCCCAAGGGGAGTTTTATATTCCCATGGCGACAACTGAGGGCACGCTCGTGGCCTCTTACTCTCGCGGCATGCGCGTGGTGAGCGAATCAGGTGGTGTATCGGTTTCGGTGGTGGACGAGTTTATGCAGCGAGCACCGCTGTTTGAGTTCGCCACTGCGCGCGAAGCCATCGCCTTTTCTCGCTGGCTCGATGATGAGTACGATGCCATTAAAAAAGTCGCGGAAAGTAGCAGTTCGATCGCCAAACTCCAGCACATCCAGAAGTGGGTGATCGCAAACAAACTGTTCACCCGCTTTAACTACACCACGGGCGACGCCGCCGGCCAGAATATGACTGGTAAAGCCACTCACGTTGCCTGCCAGTGGATTCTCAAAAACCACGACGGTGCCTTCACCAATTTCTCACTGTCGTCGGGTATCGAAACCGATAAAAAACATTCGCATATGAACCTGCTGCACCCTCGCGGCAAACGCGTTGTCGCCGAGGCCGTTATCAAAAAAGACATACTTAAAACCCTGATGCGAGCAGACGCCGCCAAAATGGTGAAACTGCGCCAGCGGACCATTCTCGGCAGCTTGTTGGCAGGTTCCGCTTACAACGGCCCACATTCGGCCAATGGCATTGCTTCGCTGTTTATTGCCACCGGGCAGGACGAGGCCAACGTAGTAGAGTCCCATACCGGCATCGCCTTTATGGAACTCACGGACGACGGCGATTTGTACTATTCCGTCACGCTGCCTTCGATTATTTGCGCCAGCTATGGCGGCGGCACCGGATTGCCCACGCAGCGCGAATGCCTGGAAATGATGGGCTGCTACGGTCAGGGCAAGGCGAAGAAACTCGCTGAAATTGTAGGCGCCACGGTGTTGGCCGGTGATCTGTCGCTGGCAGCAGCTATCGTGTCGGACGAGTGGGTATCGAGCCACGACCAGCTGGGGCGCAATCGGCCTTAAGAGGAAGAGACAATCTCACTTAAGGTCTTGCAGAAATCGATCCCGGTCTTTTGCGGCAGGTTGAACGCAGCGGCTGTATTGACCAAACCATCGGTAGCGGTTGCGGGCAACGCAATCGTATAGCCAGTTGCGAATAAAGCGCGGAACCAGCCAGCCAGCACACAGCAATGGCCACGGCAGGGGAAGACACCATAAAATCCGTATGACGGCCGATGATTTTGTGAAAAACGCGCTGCCCTTCACCAAGACCATGGTGTCGTAATCATTGACAGAAAGACCAAACCACTCGAGAATCGCGCGCCCCTCGGGTGACTGGACGGTTGCCAGTTTAAACTGTTTGCGCGAATCGAAACGGATCAGAAAGCGCGACCAGGCAGAACATAATTTGCAGACACCATCGAACAGGATCACCCGGTCATCGCGTCCGACACCGGGCGGCAGCGTGACCGTCTTACTCATATCCCGCTGACCCGATATCGGCTTTTGCAACCCAAGCCTCCAGCAAGGCTGCATTACGGGCATTTTTGCGAAAGGCCACGTCGGCAATATCACCCACAACCGGCACACTGCCCAGCAAAAAATCCAATGCGATATTCGCCAGCATTTTCACTTTCAGCGAACGCGGCGCAGACAGCTTGTGAGCCTGCCACAGTATCCCCATACCCAACAAGGCACTGATCAAGTCACCTGCCACGGGCAGTAAGCCAATCAGTGAATCCAGCCCGATACGCCAGCGGGTAAAGGGAATGGCCCAGGCACCATCAAGCAGGGTTGCCAGTTGCCGGCTGCGGCGCAGCCGCAATTCCACATCCGCCGGGTTCATTTCTTGGCGATGATGTAGACCGCGTGAATAATGCCCGGCAAGTAGCCCAGTATCGTGAGCAGGATGTTCAGCCAGAAATGCTTGCCGATACCCACCTGAAGAAAAACGCCCAACGGGGGCAGCAATACGGCAAACAATATACGAATCAGATCCATAGATGCTTCTCAGATAACCAAAACAATTACGGTAGCACGGGCGAGCGAAAAATAGCGTTTACACATTCGCATTTCATACAAGCCCGGCCGGTGCCAGCGTTTTCGTCGCTACAGCATGACAACACTGGCCGCCAACGTGATACCAGCCAATAATGCCAGCACTGCAAGATCAATTACGTGAAGGGCCGCACCCTCTTCACGCGAGACATTCTCTGCCAGCTTCAGGGTTCGAACCGCCATAAACAGCGGGAATGCCACGCTGATGGCCACCACAATGCCACCTGCTATATAGGCGTAAAGAAAACGCATCTTTAAACGCCGACCCTCAACCAGCATCCAGAGACTGCAGGCGAAAGCAAGGATCAATACATCGGCTACCAAAAACCGGCCTGCAGCATGGGAATTAAACAACGCGTCTTTCCAAAACAGCTTATTGGCTTCCACAAAGCCCGCGCCGAGATACTCCGGAATGTGCCACCAGGTAAATACCAAAGCGATAAGCGCTGTTGCACCATAGAGTGCTGCCAATATCTTTGCTTGTACGTGCATGCCGGTTTTCACCTATTGTGAGATAGCCGTTTTCAGGCATGGCCCTGGATTATTCCCGGGCATCATGCTGCCGCATCAAAGCTGATATGCATTGATTTAATACTGTTAACAAAGTAATCACGCATATATTCAACCGGGCGGGAAAATGCCGGGTTACGCAGGCGCGGAATGATCTCCTCAAACATCACCTGCATTTCAAGCCGGGAAATATGCGCGCCAATACAAAAATGCTCGCCATTCCCGAAAGCCCGGTGTTGACTCGCCAGCTCGGGTTTACGCTTGAAGCGCTCAACATCGAACGTTTCCGGGTCATCAAACACATCGGGATCGTGGTTGATCGCCTGCCAGTTAATCACCATTTTGTCACCGGCTTTCAATTGCTGCCCGCCAAT
>Ga0213833_1002211_pt1 | contig 12810 bp, 23 predicted proteins | sample SWATP21_FD_160575 | JGI IMG/M metagenome (GOLD analysis project Ga0213833, IMG submission 160575) | Coastal seawater microbial communities from Marineland, Florida, United States - SWA TP2 #1 | ecosystem: Environmental > Aquatic > Marine > Coastal | place: USA: Florida | collected 2016-08-14
GTTGGTGACGTGGCAATGTCAACAGTCTCAACAGAAAGCGAGAAGAGGCGCCCTGTCGGCAAACTGTGCTTCCCCAAGCATGAACAGGCCGAACGCTGTGCGCCACATGCGACGACGGCGCAGCGAAAGATGACGCGACGGAGCCATGGCAAAGAATGGGCGCGAGTGGGGTCGTGTTGAGCGCGTGATGCCGAAAACAATGCAAAACACTGCAAAACAATGTGAGGCAAGCCTAGTCTGCCGGGCAGACTCTGCCCTTCCACGTGCAATGCAATTGTGTGTGTGCAGCAGGGATGTGTGACACTGCCTCACCTCGCGAAACACAACTGTTGTTGGCCACAGCGGCATGCCGACGCAAATCAATGAACAGAACGGAAAACAAAACAAAAATGAAGGGTGTTCGAGGACTGCTGGTGTTTTCATGGTTTCTCATGCAAGCACAAACAAGGACTCCAAACACAACTACGGGTGAAGCAACGGCGCCGTAGGGTCGTCCACAACTTTGTCAAACTTTGAAACGCGGCGGCGACGCATAGTACAACCGCAAATCGTCTCGTGGTTCCACATGCACGTGGTGAAAACAACACCCTGAGCAGAGCACGGAGTAAGTCCGGCAACGGGTGGTCCAACATCGCAGCAACAACGTACCATGACAAACAGGGACACGGCGATGACACCAAACACAATCGGCAGAGCAACTTGCAGTTGCTTCGCCAGCTTGATTTGCGACTTCCACTGCGACACATCATCGTCCGATGCGAGTCCATACTCATCAAACCACACGATGGGGTACCTGCGCGTCAATCACAAGAAGGAAACGTCAAAACGCACTGCGCGGGATTCGCGGCACACGAATCGTACATGACTCCAGCGGGCACATCAGGATGGTACAATGGTGGCCCACCAGGAGCGTCTTTGTAGATAGGGTCATCAGATGGGATGAACAGATTCACCTGGGACCTTTTGTGGGCGTCGAAGGTCGTGCCTGTTCAAGTCCAACCACGTGGTCAGCATCGAGGGTAGGGTGGCTCCATTGTCAAACAATCCGCAACCCACCGGTGATTGGCTCCACTTGCAGAATCGTTTGGTGCTCGCCCGCCACAGGAGGCGTCACGCCCTGGATTTTGCTCAGCCAGTGGCTGACGTTCGTGTTGTAGAAATGAGGGTTCGAAACAAAAACGGGAGCGCTGTTCTTGGCAGCGGTCAGATTCCAGAATCCCGTCATATTGTGCTGATCATAAAACGAGTCGGGGTCCCTGCATACACACAATCATTGTGTCAACAGCATTGTGGGCAATGAATGCTCACCAATGCGTACATTGAGTCTGGGTTTACGATGTACGTGTCACACTCAATGTCCTGAAACTTGAACGTGTCGAAATCTGGACACCGTACACGTGATCACAGAGGGTACAGCACACAACATGGATTCCCGAACGCACCTGAGTTCGTTGGTGGCACCAAGTCAAGGTGGCGGCTCAAGTCCTCTTCCCAAATGGTGAGTCCCTCTCCCTTTTCAACACCAAAGTGGAATTGCGAGGCGAGGGTGCCTTGGACGCGTTCCTGTGCTCCGCCTACGTAAGCTGGACTCAATCACACCATCCTTCTCTTGAACGTACCGGCCCATTCCAGACTTGGGGGGTTAAGAACTGGTGATGGTCGAGTTCATTGACCCAGTTCAACTTGTCGAGGTTATCCTTGCCGGTGTAGCTGCGACGAGTCAGCAACGTAGCGTGGTCACATGCGCGCGGAAACACACGCCAATCCGCTCACGAACGCACGCCGTGTAGGACGGGATGAAGTCAGGGGTCGCGATGGCCTCGGGGCTTGAGGAATTAATGAAAAGATGACCATGCCAGCCGAGCGCTGGGTCTATCATGTTCAACGTTGGGTCAACAGCTTGGAAAAGCCACTCATCCACAGTGCGCCTTGCAACGAGGCCTTGGACTGTGGGACGGCCACGATATGTTAGAGCGTGCGTTGACTGTGTTTCACACGACAAACGAACCGTCCTGGGCGACCTTCGTTTGGAACTGGGTGACCCACGGGAGAAGGTATTCACCAAAGTAACTGCACACACGCAGGTTAGACACAGCACACACGGTGCAACATGCACGGTTGCACGCACATCAGCATGCCCGTGCACTGCGCTCCCGAAAGCCCCCAGATCTTCTTCACGAGTGGGGGGTTTTGCAGGTTCAAACCAAACTCCAGCTTGTTCTTGAACCCAAACAAGATGCCATGAGGGCCGTACAACAGCCGGTTTGCTTCGGTGATGTTGAGGGTGCCTGGCCAACCAATCATACAGCGGTCAAAAAGAGTATCATAGGATCGAACACACCCGACCGTCTGACCTGGGTTAAGCTCCACTTGGTTCAGGAAACGCCCCGGATACAAGGTGAACACCGAGACACCGCCAGTGGCGCTGAGGCTGGTCCATTGGCCCAAGGCCAGATCCTTCACCGAGTTGCTGGACGAAGCCAGCGAGCGGGGTCAACAAACAGCGAGCACCATGGAACCAAGACGGTGGGGCACAACGTACAAGCCTTTTGAGGCTACCATGCGGTCTTGAACGTCGAAAACAGAAGCAAACTGGCGACGCCAGGCAGCCACTGCCATTACCTGCTCCTCTGTGATGTCAAAAACGGCGGAGAGCGGAGCAGCAGATGTTTCTGCCGCCACCCAGGCCTGACAAAAATGGGTGGCATGTGTGAGAGCGAGCAGGGTGGCTGCTGAAATGCTGCCAAACCTGAACATGACCCACCTGTGTGGACTCCCACGTCGTGTTGAGAAGCGACATGGTGTAGTTGGGCGAAAACAGCTTTTCGACAGCGGCCGCCGGGAGGTTGGTCGGTTTTCCCGTCACATTGGCGACAAGCATGCCCACCCATTGCGACGACGGGGCAGGTGCTGTGGCGGCAGTGTCATTGGCCCAAGCCGCTGCAAACGACTTGAACCCCACCGCCTTGATCAGGGAATTGGCCCTGACGCCAACAACAACACGCAAGCAAACGCGACATGTGACGCATGGCATGATGAGGGCCAGACGCTCCACAATCACTGGACCAACCTGTCTGCCAGAATCACGGGGACGGCTTGAGATGTAAGGGACTCCACGAGTGTTGTCTGCAAGAAATCCACGATTGTGCCGATGTACGACATGCCAAGACCGAACTTGATGTTCCCTTCATCTGTTGCAGAAGCTGCAGCACCCATGTACGCTGGGTTCATGTTGAAAAACACCTCCGTGTTCGGCCCGATTGACAACTCGCGATCAAAGGTGTACGTGATGTTCAAGGTGTACGTCACTTGCTCGCCGTCGTCAGAAAACACTGGATCTTGGCTGCATGTGTTCCAACACAAAAACAAGTTAAGGCCCATCACATTGTCCCGTCTTCTGCCAGAACAGTGCCTCAGAGCGCGAAGGCATGGCATGCTGGACGCACGCACCGGAAGCGTGTGAAATGGTACGTGTACGGTCCCTTCTCTTCGTACAAGGGCGTCGCGCCGTTGTCAATAACGTCAGCCCAGTTGGTCAAGTTGTACATGTAGTACGAAGTGTACGTGTTGCCATCCTGCAAGGGCGTGCGTGCAGCGTGCATCGCGTGAAAAGAACGGAGATGGTACACGATCCGGTGCACGAAACCACGGACCTTCGCGTAGAAATACTGCCACTGGTCAAACATCGAGTCGGACTCGCTGGTCACAACAAACTTCTTCTCGAGACCGCTTCGGATCAAGTCGGCCAAAATGAAGTAGATGCTGCAAGTGAGAGCAACGAAAAGCAGCGACGGCAAAAGAAATTTGACGAAGCGGGATGTCTTGGGCTTGCAGCCGCAGCACCCCTCTGCCATGCACGCATGTCAGTTCGCAAAGCAGGACACAAGACGCGGATGCCACCCAACACATACGCACTGCGTGGCTCAAATTCTGTGTTTTGGTTCACACTGGACATGGTGTCGTACCTGCACAGCGCAGGGTGCACACAAACACGCCAACACGATGTGCCAGTCAAATGCAATCCGCCACCGCATGCCACACACTCCCGCTCACATTCTGGTGGTGTTCGCGTCAAGTTGACCCACAACCAAAGCAATCCAGTGATTGGTACCCCCAATCAACCAATTCGCTTCGCTTCACCACGTCCGCAGCAGTCAGCACGCGACGCACTTCGACAAAATCTGCGCGGCGTTACCCACACTTGCCCGTGTCGTGACAAACAATGAAATATCACGCCAACTTCACACACCCACACCCAGCACAGCTGCCGCCGACAGTGCTCTCTGCAGTCGGCGGCGGCGCGTCGGGCTTGAACGTGGTTTGCAGTGCAGCGGTGGACCGGTTGGCTCGCTGCATCGCGCTTAGTACTGAAAGTTTCCGGGGTCTGGACTCGTTTGTGCTGCTTGTGTCGCCCTCTTCCCTCCCTGAGTGTGCAGTCTGATCCGTTGTGGCAGTCAGTATGGCGTCTAGATCATCTCATGACCCCAATCCTATCGCTCACTTGTTGGCACCGCTGAAGAAAGGCACCCGAGACTATCTGTTGCGTGTCATGGTGCCGTCACTTGTGGAGGGGCTCACGCAGTTGTCCATCCACCGGCCTGAAGATCCGCACAGATGGATGGCAGAGTTCTTGCTGTCGAAATCCAGAGACGCATCCAGGCTGGAAATTACAGAGCGGTACGAAGTCGGAGCCAGCTGCATGCCTTAGTTACGTGCATGTTAAATATGTGTCTTTGTTTTGTGTTTGTCGTGTCGTGTTCCTCAGAACCACGGCTGAAGGAGCCGATGAAGGTTCTGAAACCAAGGTGCGATGCTTGTACTGTGCTCTGCTTCCTGCCATGCGTGAAAGTCGTGTCTTCGCTCACTCGACTCCCGTGTGCCTTGTGTCACTTTGCAGCTTGCCGAAAGTAATGCCAGCGCGGCACGACTCACAGTGCGTGGCAGTGGCATGGTCTGTGTTGTGTTCATGGTGTGTGCGTCCGTAACGATTCATGTGGCTGGCTCCATGGCACTCAGGTTTCGGGTATGGACATGTTTGTCCAAGTGGAGCACACAGCTGATGGTGCCACTATTCGTGCCGTGCGCTGTGAGAACGACAAGGAATCCACTGTGCTACGACTGACGGCTGAGGCGTCAAGAACTCTGCCCGACGGATGTGCGTTGGTTTGCTGGTGTGGCTGCGGTGCTGTGTGTGTGGTGGCACTTGAACCTCACGGAGCGCTCTCATCAGTGCAAGAGGCGCAAGATGATGCAACACATCCCTTTTGGAAAGAGCTTCAGTCACGCTTGACGGCAACTACGCCTGATGGTGTGCTGAGGCTCAAGCTTGGCGGTCCCAGCGCGTAGTCAAACGCGTGTGTTGAGATGTGCATAGACGTGTACATAAGATTGAACAGTGTTTCGATGTCGCAACGAGGCCTCGTATGTTGTGAGGGGGGGGGGCTTTCGCATCACACTGCACCTGATCGGCGCGCCCTTTGCACCCGTGCCTCAGCACGCGAATGGAAAGGCAAGACTTGACCTTGACGCTCACGTGGCGCTTCACCGCCTGAGGAACCGTACTCGCTGAAAGCGTACTCGTCTGAGTCTATCTTTTCGGAGCCGCCTGTCGATGAGTCTTGCACATACACCGCTCCACATCTCACCTGCGGGGTGACGGTGACATGTGTCATTGTGAGGAAGGGGCGAGGAAACGCAGGCAGCGGAGCCAAGCGGGCGTAGCAGCGCCTGCACGACTCACCTGAACCGGGTGGGCACGCTGCCGCACACCCTTCGATGCACACTCCATCTTCTTGTTTTGGACTCCTGCTGTGAAGTCAAGTTTCATGTACAGTCCCTCGCCTGGGGGAAAGGAAAGAAAGGGGATGGTTGGGCAGTGAACAAAAGGGCATGCCCGTCATGCCTCACCGTACCTTTCTCGAGGGTGATCTTGTATCGGTGAAAAGGGCACACAATGCACAGTTTACCGCCCATATCTTCGATGTCTCCATTCAGAAGCGGGCCTCCGTGATCTGCGGCACCAACCCTTCGTCATGTGACAAACCACCAACTCCGGGAACACGCACATGCATGCACGCTCCGCACTCACGGTAGCACGCAGAGTCGAGGCAGTACAATTGGTCTGCACCCCCATGCTTTCCAGGAATCCGCACAACCAAAACACCACGACCATTGGGCAGCTTCGTTGCCATGCGGTTGCGAGACCGTTTCAAGTCCGCCACTGTGCACACTTTGTGCCACGCGCCGGGAGCTGTGTCATCACCGGGTGTGGCAGCTGTGTCATCACCAGTTGCGAGCACCCGACCTTCTGTTGGGCCAGCACCAGCACCAGCACCAGCACCAGCACTAACACCAGCAGCACCAGCACCGCAACCAGCACCAACACCACCACTAGCACCATCACCATCACCAACACCGCCACCTGCGCTACCACCACCGCCAGCATCACTGCCGCCGGACCCACTCATGCCCTTTCCACCGGCATGGTGCGTGCCGCTCTCTGAAGTGGTGTCAGCATCCCCCTCGACAAACACTTGGGCAATGACATCTGGGTCCTGACGTGAAGCCTCCTGGCCCATCGTTCCTCGGCCCGGCCCTGTGACAGTGCAAGCCGCAGCAGGTGTGACACCGTTGTTGCCCCAAAAGAACATGTTCCAAACATACATAAAACAATAAAAACAATGTAAACAACGTTAGAAACTTACCTTTTGTGCAACTCTGACCCTCTTGGGCGCGACGCCATCTCGGTGACCATGACTTGACTGCGCGGCGTCAGAGCGGTTCATTTGGTTGGAAGTAGACAATGGTCAAGTGCTGCGGGAAGGAGTACGATTTGGACGATGTGTTCGCCTACAGCACGAATCGTGTCGTGCGCATTCGCCATCGCAAAGTCGGCGTGTGCTACTACTCGTTCCTGGGCCTTGTAGTCGTGTACTTTGTTGGAGTGGAGCTCCTGATGCTGCAAGCCTTCAAGGTACGCTTGGGGTGTTGGCGGTTCATGCTCCATGCCCCTGGCCGTGTGTGTTGGGAGGGTGCATGGCGTCGTTTGGCGGTCTGACTGCACACTTGGTTTCTGTGATTGCATGCACCACTTCAGGCCCCGGCCGACTCAGTCGGCACGACACGTGTGAGCCTGTTGGAGCCGGCGCCTGGTTTGCGTCACGCTAGAAACGAATTTTGTGGTCAGTCTGGATCCGCAGAGTGCCATCCAGATTGTACTGCGCCAAAGCTGCCCTGCGAATTCTTGGTATGGGTGGCCCTGTTCTGGCTTGCCGATGCTGGCGAGCGATGTGGCAAACTTACTCACACAATGCATGGGCACATACGCTCGTCGCGCAGGATGCTGCGCAAGCCGTGTTTCCAGCGGCCACGAGCAGTGGCACCTTTCTGACCACTCGGGTGAACCGAACCGTTCAGGAGCTGTGTTCACCAGCGTGTGCCGGCCTCCCTGTGCCCTCATGCAATTGGACGGACGTGGAAAGTGGGACGTTCTACGTCGCAGATGTGGATCTATTCACGGTGCGCATCGACCACAGTGTGTCGGCACCAGACTTGCGCCTGTCGCAGAATGGCGTCGAAATGAAGGGGGACCTTATCTCAGTGACTGGAGAAATTGTGGATCCCTGTACAGGTTTGTGAGACGTGCACGCACACACCACCATGCCGTGCATGCGGCCTGCAAGTCGCTTACTTCTGCGTTTGTGACATGGATCATCTTTGTCAGTGTACAATGAAATGGGAGTGCCATGCCCGGACTACATTCATGTGGGCAAACAGGACACCAATCTCACTACGACCTCAGACACAATGCCGATTCAGGCTTTGCTAACTGCGGCTGGTTCTTCATTGAGTGATGCCAGTGCGTGGTCCCCCCCCCCCCCCCCCCTTTGTCGAAAGTGTTGTTGCGAGAACTGCCTGCACTGATGGGGTATGGTGATACTTCATGCGCGCCTGGTTCCTGAAACCTGTGTTCTTGCATTGCAGGTGGTGTTGGCAGCTCCCGGCGCTACGATGGCCTGGTGTTGCTGGTCACCATTCGGTACAGCAACTACGTGAGCTATGCTACGCGCGTGGTGGAGTACTCCATGTCACCCTCCATCGTCAAGGACACCGAATTCAAAGCGATCGAAGTCAAGCCGGACAACATCGTGCTGTCTGGCACACGGACAGTGTGGAACCGCCACGGCATTCGCATCCTTGTCATCCAGTCTGGTAGGTCGCTGCAACACAACGTGTGACGATTTTTCCCAAACCTTTGACAATTTGTTGTTGTGAGGGGTGGTCCAGGTCATATCGGAGCGTTTGAGTTTCAAACCCTGTTGGTTCAGCTTGTGTCAAGGTATGCGAGCGCTCGTCGCCACGGCCGTGCTGTCGCATCGTTCATCCCGCTCAATGTCTTTGGTGGTCGCAGTTTTGGCTTGATCTCTGTCGTTACCTTGGTCTTGGATGGGTGCCTGCAATACGTACTGCCGCTTCGAACCATCTATCGGCAATACAAGTCCATCAAGAGTTTGGAAATTGCAGAGTGCGTGATGTGCTTCCGTGGGTGTGACGCTGCAAGTGGGGGGACTGATCATTCTCTTGCCCTCACAGCTTCACCGAGGAGGAACTCAAAGTGATACGGGTGAACCCACGCCCTCGTATCCCTGCACATCTCCTTGCCACGATGAGACGTCGGCGCTCCAGATCCACTCAGCGCACGACCAGCGCGGATGGTGAGCTTGGTGACGTGGCCTCAGCCCGTGCACCAACCACCACCGGTGGCGCCGACACACAGGGCCCGCGGCTGCCTTTGCGCCGAGATTCCAGCCGCACTCGGTCTTCGTGCTGCCGCTGTTGCTGTTGCTGTTGTTGTGCCTGTTGCACGTCTTGGGAAGGTTCGTCGTCGCCACCACGCGATGAGGCGTGGGTGGATGGCGGTGCGCTGCAGGCGCCTAGACACCCCATGTACCTGTACCTCACAACCTCTGCGTGTTGGCGGTTGCGGCTGCCCGCAGGTTTCCGAGAGTACAGCACGTGGTACGGTGACTGGTTCAGAAGGATCCGAAACGTGTACCGAGACACGGTGCTTCCGCGACAAGGCAAGTACTTGCGGCGGGAGCACCCAGTCCTAGCGTTGTTGGACCCCAAGCAGCACAAAACCTTCCCCGCTGGTCGGGTTGGAAGGGCGGTGGTCCTTGGCATTGTAGCGTGCTTTGACGTCCTCATCACCATCGGCGCGGCGTACTTGAGTGGTTGGACCACCACGTCCACCCAATTCTTTCTGGTGCAGTACCTGGCCGGGACTGCTGCCACACTGGCGATGTTCTCGCTCATGTCGATGTGCGTAAAGCAGTACGGTCGCCGCCGGCGACAAACTCGAACCTGCCTGCTTTGGGCCTTGCTGGGCGGGTTTGCTGCGATCATGGTGACAGCCCTGGTGCTGGCGTTTCTTGTGTGGGATGACGACTTGCCGCATGGGGAAGCAGGAACGCCGATGGGGGACGACGGTGTGGTTGTCATTCTGTTACACGGCGGCATGACGTTCGTCACAACGTTGTTCCTTGAGGTCCCGTTCCACATGTGCTTGCGTGTTGCCAAGCCATCAGGCACCGCAGCGTTCCTGCTTTGTGTGGCCTGCTGTCGCATGCGGACGTGGTCACCATGGCTACGCCCCAACAAGTTCCAGCAGTTCTTTGAAGAGGATGTTGCGATCGGCATAGGTGACACGAGCGATACAGACTCCACGTGCGGTTCGTACGTCGAGCTTGGCGACGGCACCGATGCTGTTCCACACGCATCGAGCAACGCCTCTCTGGACCTCCATGTGCAAACGGTACACCCGGAAGACTTGTCACCAGCCGTGCCTTCAGTTGCTGCTTCTTAGTGTGTTGCGTGAGCAAACGCGTCGGGAAGTGAAGTGAAGAGTGAAACGTACGATACGAAAACATGTGACCTTTTCAACGACCGCGCGCGCGCCACACAAACTGACTTGACACTACCGGAAGCCTCCTGACACCTGGTCCTTCAACCCCCACACCTCCAAGTTTGCGACTTGAAAGCTGCGCTCCTCTGACACATCCGCTGGGGCCTTTGGCGCTCCTGTCAACAGGCAAGGGCTCGCGAACGTGTCACAGTAACCCGAGGAACCGTTGAGAAGGGCAGAGTCCTGCCAGTTCACAACAACCAAAGAGACGGATCGGATCAAGTTTCGTGGAGCACAACAACAGTGCCTGGGAGTGGTGGTGTGCAAACGTACCACGAAAAACGCGAAGTGGTGCCCCCCGCCTAAACCAATGCCGTCATGGTCCAAGTACCTGTGCGGAGCATCCCCAAGTGAGTAGTGAGGAACACAACTTTTCCCTTCTGCCCAGCTGCCCAGCACCACGCCGCCCCGCGCAGATCTCACATGAAGTACTTGTTCGCTGCGGCCTTGAGGGCTGGACTCGATCCACTCCGTCCAGCCCACTTGTACGTGGTAACGTTCGTGCCAGTGGGCTGCATGGTGAAGACGAACGACTCCGCCGTCCCGCCGTAGCGCCCCGTTTCGTGCCACACAGAACCGGCAAAGCCGCCAAAGCGCTCTCCTGTGCAACACCACACCACATCACGGAGCCCCGTTGCCACTCGTGAGCGGTGGGTGGCATGGCGGGAGGACAACCAACCATGCCTTGACCGTACCGCCTGTGGTCTCCACGATGAAGATTGTCGACGGGATGCCCCGCATCTTGGATACCATCGTCTGCTTGGAAGCACCGTGCTTGACCAAGCTGTACACCAGCACCCATGCATGGCCTCTGCGAGCCATGCACATGAGGCAGCCACACCCGATACGAAAGAACAGTGCGTGCCGTCAGGACACCCAACCAGACGTGGAGGCGAGTGCAAAACGGCTACTGTACCTGTGTTCGTGCCACAACGCACGCTCCACAGCGGTGAGCATCTCAGACGACATGATTTCGGAAGAGCAGGTCATGTGCGGCGCGAGCACAGGGGAACATGTCGCAGCTGGTGACGAAAGAGATCGCGAAAGGAGCATCTTCCGGCCCACATCCGCGTCTGAGCGGCGGCGCATCTCCATGCCAACGCGATCATCAGCACACTCCAGGCACACGGACTGATCTCGACCAACCCCAGGTACAGACATACACACATGGACAGGCGCAGAGTACGAGTGGGTCATCAATGCAAGGTGCGGTAGGCAAGACGTGAAACAAACAAAAGCAAAAGCAACAACAAGGGCGGGCAACAAGCGCTCTCACCTGGGGGTCGGTGCAAGGGTAGCCAGGCAGTGCTTGGCTCGTCTCACACGCAGAGCATATCAACAAGCCGCACGATCGGCAGTGGTGGCGCCGGCGAAAAAGCGTGAAGGGCTTGTGGCACTGACCACACGAGTCGCGTTCCTTGTCTGGTTCCCATTCGCACTCGACACCAGCGTTGCGAAACCTGGACTGCACAAACAAGCTCTCCAGAGCGTGGACAGCCTTGGCAAGACCATCAGATGAGGACGCGGCAAGGCTTCGTGCCAGTTCTCGAGCGGCAGCACGTGTGAACCTCGTGTTGCACTGCTCCATCCGTCTCTGCAGGAAGGTCGTGTTGAGCTCCACCTCGCTGATCGGCGTTACGGGTGGCGCGGTCACCTGTGTCACACAGAGGCCAGCGCAGAGAGAAGTTAGCCAATGGAAGTGGCCACAGCGTGGCACGAGCAACGCATCGTGAGAGTGCATGTCAGACGCGGCCACAAGTACTCACTCCGAGTGCCAGCGCACGCTTTGCCCAGAAGAGTTGGTGGTCTACGGCAGGAAACACCACCTGCGTCGCGCCACCAGTCAGCGCTGCGGCTGTGCTTAAAGTGGAACCGGAGTGCACAAGGACGTCACAGTGCGAGGCAGCCCAAAGCAGAGGCAGTTGACGCGATCCCACCACCAGCACACATGCGGTGCTTGAGGCAGGTGGTGTGCTGGGGTCACGCGCGCTACCCGCTGCTCCGACAGCACTTGCACATGCACCTGCCCCGGCACCTGCTCCTGCACTTGCACTCGCACGTGCACTGGCACTCCCCTCGTCACCAGCCTGCTTGTTCGTGAGGGGTACACCGCGCGGTGGGGTGGGTGTTGTCGCGGCACGATGGTCCACAACGTGCTCACTCAAGCCGATGGGCGCTTCCCAGTCACACACAACCACGCCAGCACGATTTCGCCGAACAAGCGCGCTCGTGGCGGCTGCAAGCAACCCAGCTTGCTGGTCTGGAGGAGTGGGCACGTCAACCAACCTGTGCAAGGTGACAGAAATGGTCATGTGTACATCACGTCCCCCAACCCCAAGAAGAAGAAGAAGCAGGCGACAACGCAAACAATGTGCGAACACACTCACCAGATGACACAGCTGCCTTCCACTCGCTTGCCAAGCAGCTCGACTACGGCGCTATGCACAGCGTCATTCGGTGGCTCCGGAGGGTGCCTATAGAATCACAGTGGCGACAACACAAGCATGAGCGCAGCGTGTGGCCACAAGTACAGGCAGGGCGGGCATGGCCAAGCCGGTGCGGAAGCACGAGCAGCGCACCAGAATTCGGTCTGCAGCACAAAGTCAGGCCAGGACGGGGGCCTTGGCAACACAGGCGTGGGGACAGCAACAAGGTGCGGCAGTCCACATATTGCGAAAGAAGATGACTCTGGCATCTTCAAAACTTGGCGCTGGAAGGAGCTCAGCGTGACTCGAAGCTTGCTTGCGGCCAAGTGGCCTGCTTTCTCGTACGGTACTCCAGGCATACCCCATCCAAGCCTGCGACACACAACTGAGGCTCGGTTCCCCACCACCCCCTCCCCCCCC
>Ga0213833_1002212_pt1 | contig 12809 bp, 19 predicted proteins | sample SWATP21_FD_160575 | JGI IMG/M metagenome (GOLD analysis project Ga0213833, IMG submission 160575) | Coastal seawater microbial communities from Marineland, Florida, United States - SWA TP2 #1 | ecosystem: Environmental > Aquatic > Marine > Coastal | place: USA: Florida | collected 2016-08-14
GTTCTCCCATTTATCACATTTCTCTGTGTGTGCAGCCGTGCGAAACACAATCGCAGCACAGCAGTTGGGTACTGCGTCACTTTGTCACAGTTGAATGGTGGTGAACCCGGGTTGGGCTCGAAGTGCTGTGGCGCCGATGCATCAGGACCCGGTAACTGTTTCTCGGTTTTTGATGACCCAAGGTCCGCAGCTTTATGCCCATGTGCCGTGTGCCGCGCCGTGCGCCTCACTTCGAGCTGCTGTTGGCGACAGCGTGGGCGAGAGCACAAAGTGCTTGTCGGCTCGCAAAGTGGCCCAAGCCTGGACGACGACATGCTCGCGAAGCCGCAGGTGTGCGCGCCACACCCAGGTGTGTGTCCTTCCCGAGTTTCTCGGGCCAGGGGAGGTAATGCTGCGGCTGCAGACGGCACTACCCACGTCAGACAGTGACGCCTGGGGCACAGGTATGCAGCTGGTTGTGGTTGGTGTGACGATATGTATGTATCTCCATTCACCAGCGGCTTGGGGCCACAGTGGTGTTTGCAGGCAGCATTGCAGAGCTGTTCGTGGCCCTGGAGGTCAGTGATTTGGCCCCACGCTTTCCACTGTCACTCCTTGCGTTGTCGTCAACGCTGCCTATGGTGTGGTTTCGTGTGGTGCGCTACACCATGATGCTATCAGCCACCATGGCGATCTTCAATTCGTGGCCAGTGTTCCACATGGACGGAGACCCTATGGTCATGCAGTTTCTCATTCTGCTGGCGAACCGTGGGTGGCTTCGTGACAACACCCCAGGCTCGCTTGGTTGCATCCACCGGCGCATTCTGTGGGTTGGAACCCTCGTACTTTCGGCAATCCTGCTGACAGGAGTCGGGGTTGCGCTGTTTGGCTAGACTCATTGAGGACTAGTCGTCGTGGGATACAGGCCGAAGGTCCGATTGTGATGAATACACATATTTCATATTTCATCAACGTAAATGTGGGACTTGCGCTCTGGCAGTTGACAGCACATGTCACTGTTTGTTCCCCCGGGTTGCACGCTAGTCGACGCTATGCGAGCTGTCTAATGCAAGCATTGGTTATGATCGAGGTGTACTAGTTGCACTACGGAGTCATGGTCGGTGCAAGAGGGGCCGTTCTGGCTGTAGTGGCCATCGCGCTCATTGCGAGTGCACCACACGGTGAGTCGGTCTCCATGGTGTGTGTTGTGTTTGCTATGGTGTCTCATGCGGTGATGTACCCGCACCAGCTATGGCCACAAACTGGGCTCTTCCGTCTGGTCCATTGTTGAGCAACGCAGCTATCATGACGGAGACACGTTGGTCCCCCCGATGGGGTGCCGCCACTGCCGTGTTGTTGAATCCGCCAGCCAATGATGAAGTTCGGCAGACAGAGGCGGACAAGAGTCGCATCTTCTTCATGGGCGGTGACGATCATAAAATCACAGAAGGTGGCGGCATCATGCACAATGATGTGTGGACAACCACTGGTGCACGTACGTTCAAACGACGCAGCCAAAATTGGACGACAACGTCGTGACGTTGCCTGGTGTTTGCTTGTTCTGCTGTTCAGAATGGAATATTGCCATCAACAACAACCAGCAAACACAATGGGAAGATCCACTCCCAGTGATTGTGTCCAAACTGCGGTGGAACCCTGTGTCTGGTGACATCACGCCACCCGGAACGCAGGGGTACAGAGAGTGGCTGTGCTGTGTTGCCAACTGGGATTGCGAGGTGAAGGCTTGCGAAGATCAGGTGGATCCAGCTGCAATTCGATGGGCACCTCGTCGCCATCACCAAGCGGCGGTTCTGGATAAGAAGGTGTACGTCATGGGCGGTCGCGCCAGGTCTCTTGATGACATCGCGCCGGAAGAGGCCATCGGTGGCATCATCGGCGAGCGCAACCGTTTTCGTGAAATCTCCATCCTCATGTCCGACGTGTGGTACTCGGAAGACGGCGGTGCGTGTTGCCTTTTGGTGGTGGGATTACGTGTTTCTTGGCTCACGCTTCGAGTTGTGTGTGTGTGTGCGTGCATGTGTTTGCGCCTGTATTCTGCAGTGTCGTGGTACATGGTAAATCCTGGATGCTACGTGCAGCAAGCAGATCTCATGTACAAGGGCGCAGGTGTCCCATATGGCAAGTGTTTTAGTGACAACGACTGCCGAAGGGCGAAGTTGGGAAATGCGGAGTGCATCCGCGGCGCTTGCGTGTGCAAGCATTGGGGCCCGCGTGAGCGGTTTGGCCTGGTCACGTTCAAGGACCACCTGTATGTCGTGGGTGGCGTCACGCATGTACAGCGTCAAATGTGTGGCCAGTACTCATGTGGTGAGCAGTATCGCCACGTGTTGAACGACGTATGGCGGTCTGCTGATGGCATTGAATGGGATGTCATGACATTGGACGTACGTGCCAAGGGATGTCGTGTTCGCCGTGGGTGGTGGCGCCGAACATGGTCGCTCATGTCCTTGCTTTGTTGTTGTTGTTTTCCTCTTGCTGTTTGTTTCCTCTTGTTAATTTTTTCTTTCTTCAAGGGTGGCTGGCCAGCGCGAGGTGATTTCGGCCTGGCAGTGGGCTCTGGGCAGCTTTGGATCGCCGGTGGCCGATGGGTCAACTCTCGCGAGTTTGGCAACTCCAAGCTCCTCAACGACATCTGGAGTTCCCAGGACGGCGCGACGTGGGAGCTGAATACCACCTCTGCGCCGTGGGAGCCGCGGTGCATGCACTCCATGGAGTTCAACGAGAACCAGCTTGTCATCATTGGTGGCATGACGCGGGTGCCCGATCCACCTCCGCCACCGGTGCTGACCCCCGCCGAGAAGGCCGAGGCCGCGGCGTTGAACGCGCCCAACGAGCGCACCACCGACACGTCCGCGACCGTCGCCGTCGTCAACGGCGAGACGGTGAACTTTGAACTCATCAACAACCTGCGCCTGGTCATGACCGAAGACGTGTGGACGTGGGACATCGTCACCGGCGGGGCAGAGTGGGTGTTGGACTTTGACAACCATACGGACACGATGTACTACATCCGCCCAGAGAGCAAGTTGTGGTCTCTCCGCGTCATGGACCTTGACACGCAGCTTGCCCTCGAGGGCATTGGCATCACTGAGTTGTCTCACATTGCCAACACCGACCCCGATCGCGTACGTTGGCAGCGTGCTGTGTGGCGGGCGGCGAATTGTTTGCTCTTTTTCGTCTGTTTTTCATGTGTGGCTTTCCTTTCGTTTCCAGACAAACGCGGCACTGGAAGTGGCACCCGACTACTGCAACTACTACGGCTTGGTCACTGCCATATTCAAGAAGTGCAAAGTGGCTGAGGTGACGTACGACGGCGAGTTCTACAAAGACGTGATTAGAGTGGAGGGTGACGCCGCCACGGAGGAATGGAACTCCGGCGTGCTGCAAGCCGCCAAGGAGGCAGCAGAGGCGGTCCCCACTGGATGTGAAGAAGCTGACGTCACCTACAACGAGGACCTCGCGGATGTTGTTTGCCGCTGGTCGCCTGTCGCGCGGCGCAACTTCCCCACGGCTGTGCTGGATCAGCAAGTGTACTTGTTCGGCGGATACCGGTCCAAGGACGACTTTGGCCATGACGTGTGGTACCGGGATGAACACAAGCCGACCACGTTCATCACAGTGAAGCCAGACGACGAGTCGTCGGACACTGTAATCGACTTTGCTTGCGACGAACCTGGTTGTTTGTTCGAGTACGTGCCCTTGGGGGCTTTAGCAGTTGTGTTGCCTTGGGTCATGCTCCCGGGCGGGTGCTGACGCGAGTGCACTGTGCTCGCAGATACCGCTTTATCAACCTTGAGGAGGACGAGGTTGAGCGGACCTGGACAATTGTCAGACCACCGTTCGACTTCTTGGAGTGGCTTCCCGGAGCTGTGTACCGCTTGGAAGTCCGTGCCATAGATCCTGCCGGAAACAAGGTTGGTTGGGGGCGTTGTGGTGTCTGGGTGCCTGGCACCGCTCGGCGAGGGGTTTGACACGTTGCACCACTTCAGGAAACCGATTTCGAGGTTGGACGGAACGTGCACATCTGGGAGTACATCCCAGCGCTCCCCATCCTGCTGATTGTCATGCTGACGCTCCTGTTCATTGCCTTGAGCACTGGTGCTTACTTGGAGTGGCGTCGTCGTCGAAAGAAGAAAGCCATGGAGCGGTATGCCATTAAGCGCATGCGCCGCAAGTTCAAGGGCATCAAGAAGGATGCTTCGGGCGAGGATGTGGACTGGCGGCAGTACTACGAAGAGTCCAAGGCCGGAGCGAAGGGCAAGGCTCTTGCTGCGCAAATGGCCAAGGAGCTTGAGAAGCAGGCCGGGAAGAAGACGAAGAAGAAGAAGGGAAAGAAGGACAAGAAGGGGAAGAAGGGGAAGGGTCGTGGCAAGAGCAAGAAGGGAAAAGAAAAGAAGAAGAAGAAGAAGAAGGACAAGAAGGACAAGAAGAAGAAGGGTGGCAAGGACAAGAAGAAGAAGAAGAAGAAGGACACAAAGAAGAAAGGCAAGGACAAGAAGAAGAAGGGCGGCAAGGACAAGAAAAAGAAGAAGAAGAAGAAGTAGGCAGCGGTCCCTCACAACGCTGAAGCTTAGAGCTTCCTCTGTTGTACCGCACTGCTTCTGTGTGTCTCTCTGTGCTCCCTCAATGTTCAGACTGGTGCTTGCGAAAAGGGCCGGGATGAACACCTTGGACATGCTAGTGTTCGTGTTTGCCGCGCGGTTAACATGCAAAATACAGTCTACAAAGTGCGTCGTTGACTGATGCGGGCACGACAAAATGAGTGAAATATTCACACTTGATGTTTTGCTGCGTTGTGCCGCTTGGTCGCACTCCCCTCACCCGTTTTACCACCTCCGTCATGGGCCGTCTTTCTCGGAAACGCAAGATCAAGGCCATCGATCCGTTCTCCAAGACCGGTGGACAAGTTCGTGCTTTCGATCCTCTGTCTCGTAATGATCCGTTGGCTGCAGATAGCTTGAAAGCTGGCAAAGTCAGCCGTGGTGGCGGTATGTCTCGCGGAACTCGAGCCATGCTTCATCTCAAGTCCAAGATGCAGGCAGCAGGTGTGCACTGTGTCTCGCGATGTCAACCTTCCCGTGTTCCATCCTCACGTAGCAATCCCTGGGGTGCGCTCTTGTTTCAGAAAAAGAGAAGCGGCTGAAGCGGAAACAGAAGCAGCGTGAAGAAAAGCAACAACAGGATGAGCAACAGGTTCGTTCGAGCCTGCTAGACGTGCCTGTGTTTTGGTGTTGGTACTGTTAGTGCCATTACTGAGCGTAACCGTCTTACTTGCAAGCACAGAAGCGTTCGCGTCGTGGCTCGAAGAAAGAATCCGACATGTCCGAGCGATTCCCTGGTGAGTCCATGCGAGACTTCCGCAGGAGAATCAACAAGACCGCACGGCAACAGCTGAAAGCCCTGCGAGATGAAAGCTTCACAGGAAACAATGCGAAGAGAAAGAGGTGCGTGGATTGTTTTGGGCACAGCGTCCATCGAAGCCTCTGTATGTGACTACCCGTGCGGGTGCGATGCAGGTATCTCGCCAAGCGCACCGTGAAGGAGAAGGGCAAGAAAGAAATCAAGGGTATCAACAAGCAAATGGTGGACGATGACTTTTTGGCTGTACGTGCTCGCATACAGCATGTGCGCATGTGCAGTGCAATGCAATGTGGTGTTTGCTTCGCTGCTCACATCTGTGTGTTTCCTGCAGCTGAACGAACGCGACGATGTGAAGTTTGGCGAGCAGGCCGAGCGTCCACCTGACATTAAGTTTGTCCCGCGCCGTGCCCATGTACGTCGGCGGGCATGCGAACTCTTGGCGACGCTGGCACTCACCTAATTGCGTTTCTTTTACTTTGCTTTGTTCTGGTCTGCATCCGCACTGTCCACTCGACAGAAGCTGTTGCGCCGCAGAGAGCGCGACAACGTCGGGTCGAGTGCTGCCGCCAAGACAGAGGAGGCTGGGGTAGCAGACGAGCGTGCTGCAGAGTACAAGCGGCACCAGATGGAACAGTTGCGACAGCAAGCACAGCAAGCATACAAAGCAATGAAGCAGCGTCGGACAGGCAAGGCTGCCCCTGCGGCTTTCAAGACGCAGCCGGTGTTCCTGAAGAGGCGGTGAGGGACAGTCACACTCAGGCAGGGAGGATTCCCGGAGGAATCGATTGACAAATATACATATTGTTGTGTTTCGTCCACACGACGCTGGCTGAGCGCAGAGTCCGTTATCAGCCCGCGCTGCCTCCACCGTATCGCCGCCCGACACACCACAACCACACCGGGTTCCATGGATTGAACCCTTGCAATTGTGCTGCCTTGTCTTCGTGTTGTCATCGTGCTGCAGACTGCCACCGCGGCAGTGAGGAGAAGTTGGTTGTCCCACCCACCATGCCTGGCACATCCCAGCGGTCCCGCATGCGACGCTCGGCGTCTCGGGGGAGTGTTGCCCGCACTGGCGGCCGCAAGGCGAGTGGGGCCGGTCGAACACGGCGCCGCCGTCGTACCAGTGAGCCAAAGTGGGTCCCTCCGCCCAACGCCCGGTCCATCTGGCATGAGCCGGGCTCGCGGGAGGACATTCAACAGCAGATGGCGATTTTGGCGTGGCGCCGCGCAGAGATTGACGCGCGCATGAAATCGGTCATCGCCGGCACCAAGGTCATGCAAGAGCAAGACATGATGGTGGGGCTGGCTGCTGATAGGACGGCGGAAAGGGCGCGGTGGATGCAGGGCGTCATTCGTGAGGAGCTCAACCGCCCCATTTACTTTGACAAAATGGCGATGCTTGAGCTGGAGGAAAAAGCAGAGCGAGAGGCGCAGGCGGCGCGCCGGCAGGTGGAAAATCATGGCAAGTTGCTTGACACGATGCGGTTTAACGTGCTGCGGCGCGACCCCGCGTTTGTCAAGGCGCAGCTCAACTCCACAGCCAGCGCGGCCGACAATGGTCGCAGCCTGATTGGCACGCCGTCCAACACGACCGTGTCCCTGCCTGCCCTGGGTTCATCGTCCAACCTGGGTACGGAAAGCCGGCAGCAACTGGAGCAGTTGGACAGCATGGGCCGCGTCATTGCCGAGAACCGCAAGGCCCTTCGCTCGAAGAAGGACATCGTCAAGTCCGTCACGCGCAAGGCCAACACCCACACAAAGAAGAAGCGCCCCGGTGCGAAACCCAGGCGTCGTGCACGATCCAAGGGGACCAAGCGCTCAGGCAAAGGACCTCAAGACTCCCGGACGCCCGAGTCGGAGTCGGGTGGCCTGAGGTTAGGCGCGTCGGCGGTGTCGCCGACTCAATCGTGACGTCTTGGCGGTGTTTTGTGTGTGGCACCACCTTGTGGATAGATGTGCTGTTGTGCGTGGCAGCATCGCACATGCACTGCTGTGCAGCGTGTGCTTTGATCGTGAGTTTAGTTTGTTTTGCGTGCGTATGCGTGAAGTAACAATGAGGTAGATAGCATGCGTCACGCTTGTGAGGAGCTACAAGCTCACTCACCAGATCTACACTCCAAACGCAGGTACAGTACGCAAAGGTGTGCGGTACTGGTACCACATGGTCTGTGCCCCACCATCCGAACCACCAGCGTGGAAACCGTCGCTGTTAGATGCCGTGAACGTCGATGCCATGTCTACGTCAAGCACGAGCGCCGTGCGCTTCCAACAAGCCGGGACCGCGCCGTCTGGCACCACACCTGCGGTGGGCAAGGCGGCAGTTGAAAACTTGGGTTTCGGGAGGAACAGGGGACTCTGCGTGCGTTAAGTGTGTGTGGGTGTGTGTGGGTGGGTGGATGCGAAGGAGGGCGGCCAAAGCGAGTAAGAACCACGACGTACTTGTCGCACACAGGGGCGGTAAGTGTGTTGCAGTGCCGCCACACGTACCACGAAGCCGTCTTCGGCACATGGTTGCGAGCATTGCACCAACAAGTACACCTTCGCGTTCCGCACTCTGGGAGCGTCAAAGACATCACTGGTGAGAGTTTGAGCCGGAAGCTATCACACAACCGCACACATACACACCTGGGCTCAGACACGCCCCCGGAAGCTGTCATGATGCCCTTGAGCAACTTGCGCTGCACCGCACGCAGTTTCTGTGTGTGACCACGCGCAGTTAGCGGCTTGACAGCAGCCTGTTGGGAGATTCGATTCTCCCACAGCCACAACCACAAAGGGGAAGAAGCGGGGTGCACTACGCACGAACCTTGGGAGGAAGCGGTGTAAAGCTTGGTGGGGCAGCTTGGCAGTTGGGCGAGAATCGAAGTCGGAGTGCTTCCTTTGGACGTGACACTGTTCCGCCTATCAGAACACACACTGCAGCGACGCGAACACCATGAGACCGGAGCAGTCATGGACACCACAGTGCACCAACCTTGGTGTACAGCCGTGTGACCTGCGACATCTTGAAGCGCTTGACTGAATCTGTCGTACTCCGCCACGAACGCCGCCGCCTTCTTCGCACTGCCACCTCGAAGCCGCCTGCCAGCACGAGTGTTCCACATCACTGCCGTGACCCACAAGCCAGCCAAAAGAAAAAGAGCACACGCTGACACAAAGAACCAGCGCTGTTGAAGTGGCCCACCTGGCACGGGGAACAGTTCTGGCGCCGGAGCCGGATCCTGGTGTGTGACGGGCACCTTCGCCGTCAGGTTGACGTTGTGACGCCACAAAGCGACGCATGGCGTCGAACACGCTGCGCATCAGCCCTCGTCAGTGCTCCGCTCCCCCGACGCACGTGCACAATGACAAGTCACAAAACAAACATGTACCACGGCACCAAAATGTGCGACACAATAACTCGCAGGGTTCAGTGCGTACCACGGTATTTGCTGCCTTTCGAACAGCACATGCTGCAAAAACGCGTGCACCGCTGGCAGCACCGTGCTGTCGTAAAACGCGGACTTATACACCGCTTTCGCACATCGTTGCCACGCGAAAGGTGTGGGTCTTTTTGACTTGCCCAGGCCAGAGCCGCTGCGCTCGCGCTTCCACCGTGCTGCGCGGTTGGTGTGCTCGCTATCAGTTGTCCGTGGCTTGACACGGGGTTGGTGGCGCTGCCCCATGTCGGGACCAGCAGCACCAGGTTTCCACCAAGAGTCCCACTTCGAGTCACTCAAAGTCATGTCGTCAGACCGCGGGCTCGCATCGCGAGGTCGCTTCACTCCACTGCTCGGTGGATTCGCACTCATCGCACTCTTGCTGTTGTGTCACAAGACTCGCTTTCAACAATCTTGGATCATCACCACAAATGTACCTCACTTCACTTTCGTGTGTGCGTGCACACAGCAAGACAGTCCACTAGTACGCGCTTCCTGGAGAATAATGCTTTCCCGTTGCGTTGTCAGATGTGTCAGCAACGTCCCCGCTGCGAAAGTGCGTGCATTGGGTAGGGTTGTGCCGACGCCATGCCGACGCCTCCACGTGCCACGCGCGGCAAGTGCCGCTGTCCGGACCACTGCGGCGACACGACGCTCCGCCAGACTTCGCACGGCGCTCCTTGTGCGGCGCTTTGCTTCCCGTTCCACGGCGTCTGACTTTTGGAAGCGCGAGTTGAAGATTCTTGCAGGCCTCGCGGTCGTGACGTTTGGGGTCAGCGTCGCGTGGCAGTACAAGGTGCAGACTATCCCTCCCGACATTCGACGAATGGTGGAGGCAGCCGGCCAAGCCCGCATCGATGGTGCGTTTGCTGCGTCGCGCGTGCGTGTGGCACAAGCCAGGAGGGTTTTTGAGGAGGCCGTGGCTCTGTTTTGATTTCTCTTGCTGCATTGCTGAATTGCTGCATTGCGCCACAGGGGACATCCCAGGTTCGATCAAGTTATGGAAGCAGGTGCTGAACGTGCTGCAGGCGGGATACATGAGTGACTCTTTCCACATCTTTGAAGCCCAATTTGCTCTTGGTGACTTGTATGAGCTCATTGACAAGCCAAAGGATGCGATGCGCTTCTACCTACAGGTACTGCCAGTGCGCTGTGCCTGCCCTGCCTTAACCACAGGTCCTTGCACTCATGCAGCATGTGCACAAGCGAGCCTATCACCGTGGCGACAATCAGTGCTCACGGAACGGGCACTGGTTTTGAATTGGTATTGCTGCATACAGGCGGTTGATGGCTCACGCGAAATGATGAAGGAAATGGCGTCGCGGAGGCAAACACGGCAACAAATCCCGCTGAAGCACGCGATTGCCTTGGACAGACTTGCGCAGCTGTACCACAATCGGTGCGCGCCGGGTTGTGGTCGTGACCTTGCGTGTGTAGCATGTGCTGTGCTTGCTGCAGCCTTTGTACATGGCATTGACGTCATGCCTGGCGTGTGGTCTTTGACAGCTGCCTCAAGCTCCCGACCGACTCGTCTGACGAGGCTGCGCGCAAGGCCTTGGCACTGTACAACGAAGCGGTGGAGATAGGCACCGAGTTTGTGGACAACATGCCCACCGACTCCCTGACGAAGCTTGTCGGGGCCCGCCTGGAGCTCGCTGGCATCCTCAACAACCGCGCCAGGCTGCAGCTAGAGAGCGCCGACTTTGACGGCGCCGAAGCGGACGCAAAGCGTGTGTTGGCGTACTGCCGCGGGGCGGAGAAGGTCAAAATGGGGACGCAGAAGGAGGGGGTGGAGGTGGCTGTGCAACAGCGCGATAGAGAGCGCGAAGCGGCGAGATCGGGGGCCAGTGACGCGGCTGGCGACGAGGAACCTGCCCACCAGGGGTCGTCCACGCAAGGTGCAGTGGCGGGGGGAGAAACGAAGGCGAAGACAGCAAAGAAGAAGTGCAAGCACTCGAAACAACAACGAAAGAAGAAGAGCACGAAGAAGAGCAAGAAGAAGAAGGCGTTGCGTGACTCTCGGCAGTCGATTGGGGCTGTGGCGCGTGGTTTGCTGCATGAGATCCGCACAGCTCGCCGTGATGCTGCTCGTGAAGCGGTGTCAAATGCGCCTGTTGGCATTGCCATCGAGGAATAGGCGACGCTGGGCAGACAAGAGCTGACTGACGTGTGGGAAGAGCACGTACATACAACCAACAGCGGGTGGAGACGGGAGACACTCATATGAACATGAGTAACGCGTGTGCGTGTGGGTTACAACCCATGTGTTGTAGTTGTTGTTTAGAAGACGCATACAACACCTTAGTCGGAAACGAAACGAAACGAAACGTGTGACGACAAGCCACTTCGGCTCTCCTCTACTTTTCATCCAGGTCCACCTTCGCCGCCGCATGAGATGGCGCCTTTTTCAAGGGGGTCTGTGTCAACCCGTCTTGGCTTGTATCGCTGGTTGGCGCCTTGCAGAGCTCCGCAGGAACCGGTACCGACAGTTCAGCACAAGAACGCTTGATCTCCGTCAACAGTCGCCCGAGCTCCCTGGACAGATACTCGGGATCTGGGGTGAACTTGCGGATCGCGTCCGTGGCCGTCCGCGTGTGGGCATGCTCTGGACGCGCTTCCTCTGCTGCACTGCAAGCAGCGCGAAGGCCACGAGACCACTCCAACACATCGTGGAAGGCTTTGTGCACGGCTGCGGCGAAGACGTGCACGTCGACCACAACTCGCGGGGAGATCACGCGACCGCACACAGTGTCCCACATCGCCAGCGAACATGGTCCAACACGCTCAATCCTGGCCTGGCTTTCCTCCCACGGCATCACAGAGTGCACACGATCCCCAGGCGGCCCGGTTTCGGGCTCTTCATACAGCTCTGGGTTGGCCCAGTCTTCGTCAGTCAGGTCCTTGAGGGTGTCGGGGTCGTTCCAATCCACCCCCAGCTTCTCGCGCAGTGTTTTGGGCCGCGAGGCCTTGTACTCCTCAGTGATCCAGGCTTCTTCTCGATACATCACGACTCGAGTGACGGCAACCACCCACGTAATCGACAGCATCCAGTCATCAAGCATGTTCGAGCTGGACCACGTCACGGCCCCGACGCGAATCGCCAACCCTCCTTGGAAGCTGCAACAGGTGAGGCGACGCCCACCCGTTTCCACTCTTTCGACAGCAGCAGCAACGACTTGCGAGGCACTTGTACTCGCACTCACCAGCTGGGGGGAACCTGAACCCATTTCTCGCACAAACGCCTCCACGCACACGTCCGATGTTGGTGGTGACGCCTTGTCTTTGGAAGCGCCGTCCTCCTCCGCCACCTTGCCACCAGTAGTAGCAGGGTGGCTCATGGGGATGGGAAGAGGTGTGAGTGTTGGTGGGATGTTGCTAGTGCCATCCGCGTGCAGCAGGACGAACGTCGAAGCTTCTACAACACACAGAAAATGTGCGCGGACCCGCGGAAACAATCAAAATAACACAAATAACACAAATAATGCGTTTGGCAAACATGACAATATTTGTGAACCTTCGTGTCAACCTTGACCGGCCTTGTCTTGGTTGCGTACGTACTGTGAACGTTTTCGTGTGCGCCACCTTTCGCACCGAAGCTCCTGCGCGTTGCAGTCCTTGACTTCTGCATCTTTGAATCGGTGCGGTGCAGCGTGGTGAAGCCATTGGACACACCGGGTGTAGAGCTGGGCCGTGGACCTTGAGGGATCAGCCGACCAATCAATCCTGCCGGGCAAAATGAGCACAGACGAATCGAAGAAGCAGCACGCTGCTTTCCCGGCGCCAGCCGCACAAGCGTGGTCTGACAACCCCCAAGACCCAGATTGCAAGGCGAAGTTGGACGAGATGGCCCGGCTTGTGGAAGACTGCCGCTCCACGCGACATGGTGACGACTTCGTCCTCTGCCGCTTTTTGCGGGCAGAAAAGGGCAATGTGGAAACGGCGGCGAAGAGGTACCGTGTCACCCAAGAGTGGCGCAAGGAGGTGTGCGCGGATGACATGCTGAACGGTCCTTAACCTTTCAACGAC
>Ga0213833_1002214_pt1 | contig 12788 bp, 20 predicted proteins | sample SWATP21_FD_160575 | JGI IMG/M metagenome (GOLD analysis project Ga0213833, IMG submission 160575) | Coastal seawater microbial communities from Marineland, Florida, United States - SWA TP2 #1 | ecosystem: Environmental > Aquatic > Marine > Coastal | place: USA: Florida | collected 2016-08-14
CACCAGACGCCTGCTCCACTGGCGCTGGCCTTGCCGCAGTCGCTGCCCCCACCACATCGGCCGTTGTCCTGTCGCCAACCGCTGCCGCGGCTGCTGCTGCGATGACCGCCTGTGTTGACGCCGCGCCGGTTGCTGCGCCGTGTGTGGTGTTCAACATGCGCACGGCGTGCCGCCAGTTCCATGCACTACACGCGGCGCTGGTCGGGTGCTTTGCGCATGTGAGGCGGGTTCAGGTCGCTGCTGGTGGTGGCGAAGATGGCGTGGAGGACAATGTCTTGCTTCACGCGTGGGCGCCGTTGGTGTAAGGCAAAACAATAGACATGTGATGGCGAAGGGGCGCGGGGTGAAGAAAAGCTGCCTGTGTGTGCGTGTTCACGTGTCGTGGGGGAGAGCCGAAACAGGCTTGTTGGGCTACTCTGGTGTGATAGTGGTGCACGATGCGGCGTTGTAATACTTCCAATGTTTGAATGAACATACACTTCCCAAGCACCCCCAACCTCCCACCCTCTCTCTCTCTCTTGAACTCTCTCTCTCTCTCTTGAACTCTCTTCTCTCTCTCTCTCAAAAAGCAAACGGCCAGCGCCACGAGACGGAACTGGCTACAGGTGAAACGAAGACAAGGGAACGGCTCCCGAGACTGCTGAATGAACGCCCTGGCTCACTCACTGTCCACCCACAATAGCGATCCGGTCTTCATCGGCGTCACCCGCGAACACACCCAGGTCCTTGTACTCATCCAAGCACGCCTGCACGACGGCGCAGCGCACAATGTTGTCAGCATGCGGAGCGCCCCAACAACACCAACAACAAAAGGCCCGCACCTCAAACTGGTCCTGGCGGAAACCCTTGTGCAGTGCCATCTTCAGCATCTCTGAACGCTTCAGCTCCAGTGTGTTGCGCGACTCGGCTGCCTCCATCAGCATGGTGTAGATGCGATCGATGGCGCTTTCTGGAGACCGGATGGCGTCGTCGTCAATCAGCGAAGCCTGCGACGCAAGACAAGACAGGATGTAGAGCCGGGAGGTGAGTAACGAATGACCACATGATGACGCAGTTCCACCCGCCATGCATCAAAACCAATCCAGTGGCACGTACGCTGGACATGTGGACAAGCCGGATGGCTTCCTTCACGTCTTCTGCCGCGACTTCATCGGCAAATCGAAGACGCGCCAGGCCTTGTGACAGTCGCAGGATGCTCAACAGGCGTCGAGCAGTCATCACAGCTTGCTCGTTCGCGGCGGCGGCTTCTTTTGCTTCGTTGGCGCGCATGTTGACGTAAGACTGGTCGCGCACCGTGTGTCCAAAACAAAACAAGACCAGAGCGAGGGTGAGCCGACGGACTTGGGCGCACCAAAACACCACAGCACCAGACGCAGCAGCAACGGCAGGAAGCAGCCAGAGCGGCACACAGGCTGCTTCACAAACGACAGGCTCGCGCAAGGAACGTACCTCAACGAGCTCCGAGCTAACAGAGCTGGGGATCACTGGGGCCTTCGCCCGCGCCTCAGAGATGTACGCACGAATGAACGACGGGTCCATCGGCTCAAAGTCCAACTCAGGGTGGCGACCGTGTTGGTGCACGTAGGTGATGTGGCGAGCCAAGTCCAAGTCGCCTTCGGCATCAGGCTTGTCCTGAGGAACCGAGGCAGCACCACAACCACACACCACAACCACAACAACCACAACCACAACGGAACGAGTGCACACAATCAGCGCACTGCCACATACACGACAATGCGTCGACAGCACACACACACACACACACAGAGACACACACAGGCAACCGCAAGCCCAGTGTCGTCACCACAGACACTCACACACAACACACGCGTACCAGGATGAGGAAGAGGAGGTCGAAACGAGACAGCAGGGCAGCGGGCAGGTTGATGTTCTGCGTGGGCGTCAACCGGCGGTTGTAACGGCCGTACAGAGGGTTGGCAGCGGCCAGAATGGCGGTGCGCGCATTCAGGGTGGTGGTGATACCGGCCTTGGCAATGGACACGGTCTGCTGCTCCATCACTTCGTGGATGGCCGTCCGGTCGGCGTCCTCCATCTTGTCAAACTCATCAATGCAGCAGATGCCCTTGTCGGCCATCACCAACGCGCCGCCTTCCAGGGTCAGCTCACGAGTCATCGGGTCGCGCAGCACGGCTGCCGTCAGACCCACGCCGGAGGAACCCTTGCCCGTGGTGTACACGCCACGGGGGGCCACAGACGCGATGTGCTTCAACAGCTGGGACTTGGCGACACCGGGATCACCCATGAGGCAAATGTTGATGTCACCGCGGATGCGCATGCCGTCTGACATCTTGCGCGTGACGCCGCCCACAAGTTGGAGCAGCAGCGCTTTCTTGACATCCACGTGGCCGTAGATCTCGGGAGCAAGCGACTTGGCAAGGCGCGCATAGATGCCGCCATCCCGGGACGCCTCTGCGATGTCCGCCTTCATCTCCTCGCTCAGTGTCAGCTCCGCGTACGTCTTCTTCAGGCGTTGGAGGTCGTGCACGTCCAGGTATGTGTCCGTCACCAAACCAGCGCGCATGGCTTGGAACCCCTGAACGAACACAAACACACCCACAAACACACAAAGCAAAGCAAAGCAAAGCAAAGCAAAGCAAAGCAAAGCAAAGCAAAGCAAAGCAAAGCAAAGCAAAGCAAAGCAAAGCAAAGCAAAGCAAAGCAAAGCAAAGCAAAGCAAAGCAACGAGAGGGCAGGTGACTTGTCATTCATGGGCATTTTACAGCTGACACAGGAGACACAGGAGGCAGACAAAGAGGCAGACACGGGAGGGAGAGAGGGCAACGAACAGTGTATGGAGTGGGCAAGAAGACGCCCGCAATCGTGACAATGTCTCCAGGAGACGCCTTACGGCACATCTCGCCACGCGCGATGCACGTCATGCTGCGGGGAATGTTGCCGATGGGTACCTGTTCCGGCAGCTCCTGGACGCGAACCTCCTGGAACTTGACGAACTTGGAGCCGCGAGTTTGCATGTGCAGCTGCCCTGCACTGCCGTTGGTTTGGCATGTGCCAGGGCACTCGGTCAGCGGCATGAACTCGCGACCGTTGATCTGGTACCGCGCAGCACAGCAACCCGCAGTGCAGCAGCACACCCACCACAAGAAACCGTTGTGTGACTCCAAAGTGCCTTGCCATGACATGACAATCCAAACGCCCAATGCATGCCCACAACCGTCGCCATGCAAAACACACGGGAAGGTCCGCATCAGTACGAACCGTTTGATAGACCTCCATTCCACAGTCATCGCACGTGTACGTGATCACAGTCACCAGTGGCTTCACATCCGACACGCGCGTGACGATGGCTTTCACAGACACCAAGGACCCGATGCTTGGCGCAGACACGTCCCGCAAGGCGGCCTGCTTGGCTTTCCCGCGCGGCTTGAAATGCACGTCGTACCGCCGCATGAGCTGCGGAGGGAGCTGATGCTTTGGGTCAGGTGTGACACCCTGTTCTTGCTCCGCCGCGCGAGTCTGTTGGAACTGGCGCCAGCGGTGCACCATCAGGACGTCTTGCACGTCGTCGTCCTCTTCGAGGTGGGACTCGGGAGCTGGGAGCAACTTGTCAATGACTTGAGCAAAGAGGTCAGCGTAGCGGTGAGCGTTGCTCTCCACCGCCGTCACGACGTCATCGTCCTCAAAAAACTGCGACAGCGAGCGAGGAGAGGAGACGAGACAAACCAACAAACCGACCCAGCAGAACACACCGTCACCGGCAACGTCCCGTGTGTGCAGTTGGTGCTGGCGCACGCGCCCACGTGAATCAAATCAAGTCTGCAAGCAAGGGCCACGTACGGAGCTCATATCATCCAGGGAGATGTCCACAGTGCGACGCTCGCGAGAAGCCACCTGGTTCTGAGTGACGGAGGACATGGCGTCCGGGTCAGCATGCAACACACACAGCGGCTGGCACACGCCCAGGCAAGCGACCAACGAACCAACATGTCCTTGTACGTGTGACGCCTAGCGACTTGGAAGTTCAGGAGGAAGTCATTCAGTCGCTCTGCAGCGAGCAGCCAATGTCAACACCAAGCAACCACACCAACGCCCAGCCATCAAGACTGCCATCACCCACCCTTCTCTGCATCGTAGTCAACTCCGATGTCAAAAGCACCGCCACCACCATCAAAGTCGGCCATACTAACGAGCGGTACGCGTGGGGAAGGGAGCTCCAACCAACCAGGACCTATGTCGCGCGCAGATACAAGAACGAAGACGCGCCAAGATTGTGCGCCTCTCGCACAAGTGATGGACGCCAAGATTCCTCCTCTCTTGAGATTTTTGGCGCCAAAACGCCGCGAAATAAGTGGGTTAGTTTGCAATGTAATAATTCAAAATGTTTGATATTTTGCTGCTGTTATGCCAACGTTCCGTGACGCATAATGCAACTATTTGAGTGCAATGGGGAATGACGGGGTTGAATGATTCACCGTTAGCCAACCTGCGGATTGCGAGTTGCAATAGTTGATCCAAGCGAGGTGCAGCCGACCACCGCTTTGCTTGCTTTGAGAGTTGCGGTCGTTCGAGCACCCAGCACCCACAAGAACACGTTAGGATGCCGGGCTTGGTTATGGAACCCCCTGCGGAGCAGGCTGCGTACGAGGGATACCTGAACCGGTATTCCAAGCAGCCTCACTTGCTTGCACGGCCTGCACGCACTGGCTGGACTCGCAAGGCTGATGACTACAAGATCTGCCTTTGGGGAAGCAGCCTGCAGGATTGGAGTGCGTTTTTTGTGGTGTTGTGATTGGGTGCGGGGCGTGATCGGGACGCCGGCACCGTGTCGGCACCGTGGGTGGGCTGGTATCCTTGCGCCGTTGCGGGTGCCGACGGTTGGTTGTGTACTGCTCTGAACTGAATCTCACACTTTTTTCGTTTGCCCCTGCTGCTGTGACGCTGCAGTTCTGTTCATCATTTGCTTCATTGTTCTGTACGCCTGCCTTACGCTGTTCTACTACCTCATGTTGGAGTTGTACCTGACCAACGTGGAGGACAAGACCGTCATGTACGTCTTCTTCGCCCTCGGATTCGTTGCTGCGACTGCCCTGGGCCTGGTTGTCCACTGGGGCAACGAGGAGCGCGAGTACCGTGCCAAGTTGGAGGAGAAGGAGGCTGCTCGCAAGCGTGCTGAGTACGTTGCCTGTGTCCGTGTTTTGGGGGCTTGCACTCCAGCAACTCCTCGTGGCTGACTGGAGTTTTGTTGGTTGTTTTGCAGGCTCGAGGCTGCGGCTGAGTAGTGTGGTTGCATGTGCCAACTGCAAAGTTGTCCTGCATTATTTGTTGTCGTGGCTGGACATCATCAGAGTGTATTGTGGTGGTACAGCTGTGCTCGCGCGGCCGTGCACCCACTTTGGTTATGTAGTCGTGTTGTAAGAGTGTGATGGAAAACTGCATTGCTGCTGCTGCTGCACCCAGCGGCTACTCTTTGCTTTCATCCTCACCAGTGGCGCCAGCTGCTGCCGTCACCTTCGCCAGACGAGTCTTGATGGCAGCAATCATATCCTCGGGAGTCGCCTCCACAGTCTCGAAGTACTCCCTGTCACGCGCACCACCCCAGCAGTTCGTCAGCATCTCGACCGGCCGGCATTGCCAACAACGCTCCAACGTACAAGATCTCCTTCAAGTGGTTTTCTTGCTCTCGGAAGCGATCTCCCTGAGGTACAGCAAGTCAGTTGGGGCAGCGAAGCAACTGGCAGGGCGACAAAACAACATCACGCACCCAGTCCCACACAGCACACTTCATGAAGGCTGAGAACCCGCCAACCGCCTCATCAATGCATGACTTGGCTTCGTCGTTGTAGTCTGCGCCGGTGAATCCAAGATCTGTGCCGTTGGATGCAAGGTTGAACTTGGCGTTGGCGTAGGTGATGCTGATTGACTTCCCCTTGGGCTCCAGGCGAGCGTTCAGCTTATCAAGGTGGTGCTCGCACGCCGCACTGCCGGCGATGGCAAAGATCTTAATGTCACAGAAATGGTCAGCCTCTTCCATGGTGTCAATGATTTGGGACAACACTCCTGAGGCACGCCACTTTCACTGTCAGAGGGGGCAGGAGCACTGTGGACCAGCTGCACTGTAGCACACCGCACCTGCCAGCGTGGTCCCAGTGGCCACGGTGTCGCCGACCAATACAACACCTGCCTCTGCGATGTTGGCACCAGCTTTGTCCCACACGCGCACTTTCCATTCCTTGGACTCCTCATCCAGTCGCCGCTTGGCACGCAATGAAGATACCTTGCACGGCTTGCCTGTCACTGAAGTGAAGGCACTTTCCACGAAGTAGTAGTGCCCGCTGGTTTCACAGCGCCCCCACCCAGAATATGTCCACCCGTCAACCAAGCATGTGCATGGTGGCAATGCCTCGGGACAAACAGTACTCACCCGTTCAGGATTTCAAGAGAAGTGGGATTGTCAAGCTCAGCCACTCCTTCCAGAGAAGCAATCCAGTCCTTGGACGCTTCCAGGGAGAGTGCCTCAAGCTCGGCGCCCACCAAGTACGGCTTGGTGATGATCTCCACACCAGCTCGAGAGAAGATAACGTTGGACTTGACCATGGCGACGTCAAAAACTGCAATGGGAAAGTCTGCTGGTCCAGCGAATCGAAACGACACAAAGACACAGAGGGCAACCAAAATGTCGACATGTGCTATTTCTGTTATTTGACCTTCCGTCGATCATCGGGCTACTGGAACATGGCAAACGGGTCCACATCGGTGCCAGGTGCGGGCGCAGGCGTGGGTGCTGGGGCCGGAGCTGGAGTTGGTCCGGGTGCGGCGGGCGGTGCGAGTGCAAGTGCATCGAAAGGGTTGAACGGAGCCGCAGGAGCCGCCCCGACGGCAGCACTGGGGAGTGGGGGTGGTGCGACGGAATGCATCGCGGGAGGAACAACAGCGGTTGGGTTCCCACTGTAGTGCGCCGCGCCAGTTGGTGCAGATGTAAACGCGGTGGTGGCGGCGGCAGCAGCAGGGGGCGGTGGCGCAACAGGGTTGCTACCAGCAGCCGATGGTGGCCCAAACGGGTTGAACGCCGTGGCGGGCGCTGCGGTGGCTGCTGGCGACGTTGCATACGCAGCGGCGACAGCAGCAGCAGGGGTAGGGGCAGCGGGAAGCGAATCGAATGGGTTGAAGGAAGCGGCGGCGGCGGCGGCGGCGGCGGGTGCGGGCGTGACGGGTGCTGCAGGGGCGCCAGGGGCGGCGGTGGGGTTGGCACCGTCCGTAGCGAACGGGTTGAAGGCCGCTGCCGACGGCGGCGGAGGGGACTGGTACGGGTTGCCTGTCTTGAAGATGTCTGCCATGTTGCCTTTCGCAGGCGCAGCCGCAGCCGCAGCCGCACCAGACGCGGCCACCGCACCGGTCGTGGCGTGGGTATCGAACGATGGGACAGCAGCGGCGGGGGTCGAGCGGGCAGCAGGGGCAGTGGGCGCAGCGGGGGTCGCAGCACCGCTGGGGCCAAACAGGTCCAATGACCCCGACGCCGCAGAGGACGCGGAGTTCGTTCGACTTCTTCTGCGGCCTGTGCGAGGTGCAGAGCGTGGCGGCGCCAACGCTGGCACCGCCGCGGCGGTGCTGGTGCTCCCCGGGGAGCGTGGCGGCGCCAGCACTCGGAAGCGAGTGGTGGGGTTCAAGTCACCCGCGTCAGCCTCGGCCTGCACGGGTGCGCTGAGCGCCGCGGCTGGGGCGGCGGCGGCGGCGGCAGGCGCAGGTGTCACGGCAGGTGCCGCAGGTGCGGTGCCAAAAATGTCCAGGAGATCGTTGTTGGGGGCTGGGGCCGGTGCGGGTGCAGGCGAGGGCGCAGGTGCTGGCGCAGGTGCTGCGGCTGGTGCTGCGGCTGGTGCAGGTGCTGGCGCCGCCTTCTTGGGACGTGGCCCGTGGGCCTTCATGTACTCATACTCCGCCAGCACGGCCTGCAGGGCATCGTTTAGCTCAAGAAGCACCGCCACTTTCTGTAATTCGGCCCACAACAGCAGAAAACAAGAAAAGACAGCGTGTGAGTGAGTGCACCGCACAACCACCACAGTCGCGGCGCGCACTGCGGAACGCACGCTGACATCCGTTGACATCACAGTGGCAATCAACTCCGCCAATCGTGGCTCTGCCTTGCGACATTGAGCCACCATTTCTGCTAGAACCTCGTTGTTGCGGACCGAAGACCTACTTTCAGACGAAAGCAGCATGGCCGCGATGACCTGCAGCACGTTGTGCAGCACGGCCAGCTGTCCGGGAAGAGCCTCGCTGGGCTCAGGAATGACCAGGTTCTCAATCCCTGAGGACGCCCAGGCACGCACGTTCACTAAAATGTCGCGACATGCATACCATACAGGCACCACTACCGGCACCAGCACGTGGATGCGCACCTGTTGAGTTCGCTGCAGCCGCCTTGTGTTCTGGTTCCGTGTCTTCCGGAATGTGGGGTGGGGGTGTGAAGATTGGAGCAGCAGTCGTGTCCATTTGTGGCCTTGGGAACTTGACGCCTTTTTGACGCAACTGCTGATATGCTATCACAAACCAACGCAGCCCAGGGTCGCGCTGTGGGGGCAGCATCAAACTGTTACACACCTGACGCACGACACGCCACGACTCACACATGTCACCCACCTGTTTCGGAAGGAACGCCTCCCCCCAAGCCTGGATCAGTTCGAGTGCTTTTGTGTGCACTTCACGAGCATCGGCATTAATTTTCCCCTTCGTGGCACTCACAACCGCCATCACCGCTTTCATGAACTTTTCCGTGCCGATGGAGCGATGCACCACCACGCTGCAGTTCTTCACCAGGGTCTCAACCAGGAACAAGCACATGAGTACTGAACGCCATTGTTTCGAACTCATGCGACGACGAATGAGTTTGATGGTGTCATGCAACCTGGAAGAGGTGTGAGAACTAACTGTGAAACACACCCAAACCAGCCCTCGACCCTCGACCGCCACCGCAGCACGCACTTTGCTGGATCTTCCCGGGCAAACGTAGCCACCTGGTCGCTAATTTCCATAAACTGGCCCCAATCTGGTTGTACAGTGAGGTCGGCAGTCGCATCCGTGATCAGGGACTGAAAGGGCTTGGATATCACCAGCTTGCGCCGGAACAGGGAAGCCATGTCGCGCGCTTTCGCCAACTACCAAATACTCCAAGTACGCCCTAACAGCAGCCACTCCGGGCGAACCTGTGGTCCTAAACACAAGTAAGAGATGTCGTGTCTGGAGTAAATGTGCTGTAGAGGCTGGGAAACGGCGATGACCAGAGTTCCGCACCGCTCTGCGAGGAGTCGCTCATTCGCAGAACACGCGCTGAAGTTTTGTCTTTTATTGCATCCGTCGTGAAGTTTATCGCCATGGCGGCCCATCAAACTTGTTCTCTGTCAACACATTGTTTCCGGTTCGTGAGTCGTAGCCATGCAGATCACCATCAAGGTAGGCGTTGGTCCTGTTCTTTGCATGGCATTTGAGCGTGCTGGCGGGGGTTGAAATCACACCCGTGGCCGTCCACAGACCTTGACGGGGCGGAAGTCCGACTACACGTTCGAGGAGACCTCCACGGTTTGTGTATCTGCCTGCGTTGTTTCCCTGGCCTCCTCATCAACCACGCTGTGCGTGTTCAGATCGAAGAAGTCAAGTCAGTATTGATGGAGAAGGAGGGTATTGACAAGAAGCAGCTTCGGTACGTCTCCCTGCAATCTGCTGGTGGTGTGTTCTGTTTGTTCACGCTGTGCGGAGCTTTCAGGTTGATTTATCGCGGCAAGCAGCTGAACGATGAGGCAACACTTGAGTCTGCTCACGTGAAAGGTGTGTATGTCTGTGTGCGTTGAGGGTGTGACTGTTGTCTTGTCTCATCTTGACTCGCTGTATCCGTTTCAGCCGGTGACACCATCCACATGGTTCTGTCCTTGCGTGGATAGCTGCAAGTGCACCCGTGCCGCAGCGGAACCACAACAAAATAGATATCGCAACATGCCCCTTTCGTATTTTGCACCCCTCATCCTCAATCTTTGCTTCATTGGAAGCCTTGTTGTAGCAATACCGGTCAGCTTGAAACTGGTCATCACGAGCATCTGCACTACGCTGCATCCCGCACAAAGGACACGACTGTTGCAGATGACAAAAGCGGGAAAAATGAAATGCGCGTCACAGCAGCGTGTGAACATGCGTGGGTGACTTCGAAGCATGTGTGTCTTACTTGCAACTGCAACACCATCGGACACCAGCTGCACCGCACACCCCCACTTTGTTTCATGTGCCGTCTACTGTATGTGGAGATGCTCCGTTCACGACGGAGCACTTCCATTGATTCTGTTGGAGGGATCCAACAAAAACAAGGACAAAGAAGCAACATTTCAAACAAAACCGAGGACGCGCGAGTGCAATGGCGCTGTGGCCACAGGGTCAAACTTCTTGGAAAAAGTCGTTTCAACCGTCGTGGGCAAGCGCCGGAGGGGTGCGAGTGCGCCATATGTTGCGCAGGTGCGAATCGCGGTACCATGCAGCAAGATACCTCACCAGAGCGCGACACGGCTCGTCGTTGCCAATGTGGAGCTCACCGTGGCCATTGTCGATCCAACTCGCCAGGTCCACGTCTTTCATCTCTTCCCGCCGTTCTTTCAACATGTTCACCACACGGCGAGCATGCACGTAGTGCTTTTTCTGCCTCAAGTGACGACGGAACGCCCCTTCAGACTTGAACTTAGCAAAGCACGTGAGGCACTGAGGCTTGCGCTTGAAGACCTTGTGCCCCGAAGAGCGGGAAGGGACGTTGCCGTGGCGCAGGCACCACAGAATCAAGGTAAGCATCTCCCTTTCTGAAATCCCTTGCCACTCCCGCTGCAGGTCTGCCAGAACGCGCAGCGCTCGGAGCGAGCGGTGTCGAAACACCTGGTCACGCCAGTCACGGCACACTAAGCCCCACAGTCCCACGTCAAAGAGGTTGTTTTCGGGGATCCACTCAATAACACTTGAGAGGACCAAGGATGATTTTTCAGCGACACTCTTTGACATTTTGCGGTGACAGCGAGCAGGGAAACAAACTGCAGTGTCAGACAGTGGGGCCCACGCACTCTGGGAGTCGTGCATTTCCGAATTTAGTTGCAACACATCGCTTTCAAGAAAGTTTCAACAAGTTCGTTGGTGCATGAAATACTGCTAGCGCACTCACAAATGCGCCACACCAGTGCAACAGCCCCGAGTAAGGGTCAAGCCGCTCGACACGAGCGAGCCAGCAGGGTTGTGGACCAACTTGTGGTGTGAGGCCCGCACGTGAATTGACAAGATTCTCGCCTCCGGGCGAAAGGTGCACGAGCTGGTAGCTAGCTCGTCCTTTGTGTCTAGAAACGCGTTGGTACGCGCCGTTGTTAGAGTGTGTTCACCGTCGCGGCTTGCAACCTGCAGCGAACTCCCTGCAGTCTGATCCACGGGCGCTATGGATCTCCATATGCCCCAGGCTGGCCCCCCAGCACCTGGCCTTGCAGTGTTCCCAGCTGTGATTGCACAGCCTGTGGCACTGCATGTCCCCTCCCCACCGTGATTGTGACGCACTGTACTCTACATGCACATGAACGGGGCTAAATCTGCTCATACATGTACCTGGTCTTGGACAAAACCGATGTGAACGCGGCGTGACGCCGCAGCACCCACCAGTTCTCGCGGTGATTGTCCGCTACATGTACCACCACAGTCTTCTGCAGGAGGAGCATGAGGAACACACCCATGTCAAAAGCGCTCACCAGTGTCCACTTGCGTGTTATTCTTGTCGCCTCGCGACGCTGGCATACGGACCGTACGGTACGGTTCGTTGTGAGCTGGCAAATCTCCGAAACAACCTGGTTGCCCAGAAGTGGAGGACCTTATGGACGACGCAGCGGACGGGGTCCCGGTGTCTGCTGAGCAGCCAGATGTGGCTGCAGCGCCTCACTTTCCCCATCGTTCTGCGCCGCCTGGCGTACAGGACGGAGTTGCCTTTACGCCCACGTCTCGTAGCAAGGCTTCAAGCAACTGCGGAGTGTTGGCGACTGTGGCCGTGACAGGCGGGCAACGTATTCGCCACAGCGCCGAGGCACTACTTGTGCGCGAGACCAACGCCTACACTGCCATACACCGGCACAAGGGCCGCATCAAGCCGTTCTTTGCGTTCCTCGTTGCGAGGCGGCGCCTTGTGGATGAGCGCGGGCCACACGCAGCGCACAGTGTGACACGCTAGCTTCGCTGAAGTCGTTCCACTCCCCGTCGCTGTCGTCGTTGAAGGCACGGCGCCTCTCGCGACTCGCGAGTGGCGGCTTCAACCAAAGCTTGCCGCAGCATCTCCATGTCCCAGAGTCTGAGACCCAGACTCGCTGCCACGACTGCAGGGGCAGTGGCGGACGGAAGTCCACCAATAGCATCGTGGTGGTGCCATGTCACACCAAATCACGTGATTGTACAGTGGTGCGAGGGTTGCAACTTGCAACGCGTCCGACACGGGCGAACAAGAAAGTGTGCACGACATGCACTGCACCCGGGCCTGTGACACGGTGCATTGTGATATGTTGGCTGCTGTAGGAAGCATGCATGGCGGGCGGCAGTGATGGAATGGCCCGATCCAGAGCAATGTGTATTAGTTGTGCCAAAGTACCATCCATCTTGCACTTGTGGTGTGCCACCTGTCCATCTGGTTTTGCCACACCTGTGGCGGGTTCCCTGGAAGTTCCAGGCTGGAACTCGCGCTGCCACCATGTCCACAACAGGTGCGTGCAGCGTAGTCATGAAGGTGTTGCTTTCTCTGGTTGACGATGTTGTCCGTGGGCTTGTGG
>Ga0213833_1002215_pt1 | contig 12786 bp, 10 predicted proteins | sample SWATP21_FD_160575 | JGI IMG/M metagenome (GOLD analysis project Ga0213833, IMG submission 160575) | Coastal seawater microbial communities from Marineland, Florida, United States - SWA TP2 #1 | ecosystem: Environmental > Aquatic > Marine > Coastal | place: USA: Florida | collected 2016-08-14
AGTACCACCTGTTGCTTGCCCAAGCAAACCAGGGCTGGCCTGCTCGGCTCCTGTAAAAGCGCCTTTGACATGACCAAAAAAAGTGGATTCAAAAAGAGCAGGAGAGATGGATAGCAAATTCATCGCCACAAAGGGACCATTGGCCCGCAAGCTGGTGCGGTGGATGGCCTGAGCCAACAGTTCTTTTCCAACACCTGTCTCACCTGTGACCAAGACCGGGATATCCGAAGATGCATGAAGCTCTGCCTCGTGCAAAAGTTTCAGCATATCCGGTGTGATGGTAATGATATCCTCAAAAGCCTCGGGGTGTTCAAGCTCTTCTTGCTTGCGGATCTGCAAAGCGGTCAAGAGCCGATGACGCTCTAACGCTCTGGTCAACGAATGCTTCATGATCTGCGGTGTCAAAGGCTTCACCAAGTAATCGTAAGCTCCACGACGAAGGGCTTTCACCACCAAAGGTGCGCTCTCATGTGCAGTGACCATAATGCACTCAGTGTGGGGACTGTGGGCTTTGATTTCCTCGAGAAGCTCGAGACCATCCATCTCCGGCATGGTGATATCAAGAAAGGCCACATGGATCTGCTCTTCTTTCACCTTCTCCAAAGCCAGGGTAGGACGTTCGAAAGAGTGGATATTGCGAAATCCTTCAAGTCGCAGCATCCTCTTTACACTGCTCAAAAAATCGGGTTCATCATCGACAACCATAATGGAAAGCTTTGACTTCATTCTCCCCTGCCCTCCTCAGTCACAGGTAGCTGAATTGTAAAACAGGACCCCTGCCCTTCGACACTGCTGACAGAAAGTGTGCCACCATGTTCTTCAGCAAGGCGACGGGATATGGCCAGACCGAGACCCATATTGGTCTCACGTCCTTTGGTGGTAAAGAACGGTGCAAAAATGCTGTCCAATTGTTCCTTTGGGATTCCATGGCCATTATCTTCCACTTCCAAGAAGATCCACTTCTCGGAATGAGGTGCATACCTGGCTCGAATGGTGATCTTCCCTTTTTCCTGGGATTGTAGGACTTGTGCAGCATTTAAAAGTAAATTGATCAAGATCTGTTCAATCCGTCCTGGATAAAGCCAGATCTTCGGCAAGTCCGAAGCGATATCTTGCTCAAGTGATGCAGCTTGTTCTCGAACCTGCTTTCCAATCAATCGAAGCGCACCCTGGATCACCATCTCTATATCCACCAAACTTTGTGTGGTCGCCCGATGGCTTTGCACATAACCTCGAAGATCTTGTACAATACCTTTTATCCGATCGGCACCGTGCTCCATATTATCGAGCAAATCGTGAGTGTCTTCCAAAAACTCATCCAAGGACATCCCCAAGATATCCAAGTGCGGATTCTGTTCTTGGGCACGTTGAAGATGTGGGCTTAAGGCATTCAAGTATTCTCGTAAAATGGGCAAATTGAAGGTCAACAAGTTTGTGGGATTGTTAACTTCATGGGCAACCCCTGCCACCAATTGTCCTAAAGTGGCCATCTTTTCAGCTTGCAAAGCCTTTTGCTCAGCCAACTCCCGCTTTTCTCGCAAAAGTCGAATGCGTTGCACCATCGCCAAAGAAATCAAGATAGCACAAATCACTGAACCCGCTTGAAACACCCACAATTCGTACGGATCCCAAAGAGGAGAAGCATAAATAAAAGTCGCTATCGCAAAAACCCCCCAACCCAAAAGATAGATCAAAGCAGGTGAAAAACCTCTACGCCAACATACCCAGCCAGGCCATACAGACACCAAAGGGGACAGCAACCCAAGGATCTGGGAACTTCGAATCACCACATCGGGTGAAGCCCAAGGGACACACAGCATATACAGACCGACCAAATAGATATACCTGGTCAGCAATTTGTCTAAGCGAGGGATATGACGCGTCTGCAAAAACACCCTTGTGTAGACAACAGCACCCAATATGTACCAGCCCAAGACAAACTTCTGAATGCGAAAAAACAGCATTGGAGTGGGTGACCACCCCGAAAGCGGAAGCAAGAGACCATTTCCGCCCAACATGTACATCACAAGGGCCAGATGGTAAATCACAAACCATTTGGCAGTTTGATCATTGAGCCACAAAAACAAAAACAGATGCACGAACATCAAGCCGAAAATCACACCGTAGTATAAGCCATAAAGCCACAGCAACAAATCATTGAACCAACGCCATCGAGTTTGTGACAGGAGCTCCAAAAAGACAGCACCACTCCAATGGGTGTGTTTGGCGGAGTGTGTGCGAAAGTAAAATGTGACAGTCTCACCATGGCCTGTATACATGGGGAAACTCAGCCTTCGGGTCAACCCATGGGCCAAACCAGCCTTGAGGTTTCTCTTCTGCCATCTTCGCGGCTTTGCCCCCATATCAGGCAATGGACGGTATGCCTCGATAGGTCCCAAAGCCCAAGGCTCTATAGTCAATATCCAATCCTGCTCTGGGCGCTTGGGGAGCTGCACTTGTACTCGAAGCCAATAGCTTTTTGTTTTGCTAGGAGGCTGAAAAAAACGCGTTGGCAAAGGACGGAATGCCTTGTGATAGCGCTTGTCTCGGATTTTTGAAAAAGGAAGTGCTGACATCGAAGACGGCAAAACAGCCAATTGGAAACGAGCCTGTTGGGTATCAGAGACCCTCACTCCAGCGAAAGCAGAAACTGAGAAAAAGAAAACAATTGCCAAAAGGATCCCTGACAATGCTCTTTTCGGCCCCTTTGTCCCAAAGAGAGCTTGCTTGTACAAACGGATCCAACCAGCTTGAGGAAACTCCATGTTCATGACACATTCTTTTTTGCTATACGGCCATTGTTTTCCAGCAACAGAAGCTCTTATTTATAGGTCTTCATGGTGATCTGTGTCAAACGTCTTTTGGCATCATCCCAATTGACCGGCCACTCTTTCTGCCCCCCACTCCAGTGCATTGTACGAAAGTGACTGGCGATCTTTGGTGCCTTTATCATGGCATCAGCATGCTCTTTTGCAACCACAAATGTCATCATAGAATCGTAATCTTTCCATATCGTTAAAGTTCTCGCATATCCGCACTTTTGGGAAAAAGAAAATGAAGACGCCAGCAAACCTTGTGCCTTGGGCATGGCCTGTTGAAGTGCTTTCATCACTTGTTGAAAGGCTCCCATCCCTTCTTGAGATTGCATCCGTACTTTCATGTGGGTGGTCACAGCGATAAAGTCTCCCTTATGAGACTTGACAAGAGCACCATCTTTTCCCGCTAAAGGACCGACAAAGGTCATAGGAGGCAAGTCATCTTCTGTACACGAGGTGAGTTCATTTTGGGTCTGCTGTTTCTTTCCTTCGGACCCAGGAGGAGACGCAGGCCCACAATTCAGGAAAGTCAAAGCATTGATGCAGATGAAAATCAGGGTGATGATCTTTTTGTGTAAAGACATGAGGATACTCCTTAGCATAAATGAATCGTAAAAGGCGTAAAGCACTTGCAAAGTGCTCTAGAGGCAAAAAATCGTTTGAATTGTTTTCTTCGAATCCAAGGGATCTCGCTTTTTATTGGCTACAAAATCCGCCCAAAGTGGAGGCTGGCAAAACAACGGTTCAATCGTCTGGAATAAAAAGGCGCTCGAAAACCATACACCCGTGTGGACACTTGTGAACCTCGCTCTTTCCCCTTGCCCAAAACCACCATCCACCGTTCCTTTCCTGACTTTGTGCGAAGGCGTAAGTAGGTATAAGAGCCAGCTCTCTTCGTGGACAAGACTTCACCTGACCAGGTGCGCTTTTGCCAATGTAGACCCACAAGAGGATTGCCCTTTGTTCCCACTTTCACGGCAGAGGAACACTGTCGCATACTCTCGCCACTCCCACCCCACCAGGCTATCAAGACCATCAATGAAAGCAGTAGTCCAATACCCCAGCCCCAACGACGAAAGCGATGGGTGCGTGGCCGAATGGGTTGATTGGCTCGCATTGAACGGGTTGTCTTGAGACTCATAGTCCTATCCTCTCTGGTTCGAAGTGTATCACCACAAACAACGTGGATGGGCTCTCTCTTCAGCAACTTGCACACCAAGAGGAACAATCCCGACATTTATCTATGAAACCAAACACTTGACCACCCCACACCGTTCAAGCGTGTGCAGAGTGGTATACCAAAATGAGATAGCATCAAAAACGAGAAATGGTTATTTTTCTTTTACAAAAGGACATTTACCTATAAAGTCATACCAAAATGGTATACCTCATTTTGGGGCTCTCTTTTTTTCTACAAAAGTGTTTGGGCTGAGTTTGATAGTGATTCTATCCATACTTAACTGACCATGTGTAGGGATGCTGAAAGGCATGGTCGCTCATCCGTTGACAATCTTTCTCTGTAAAGGTAGTTCTTCCCGTACAACATTCTCTCAAGAAAGAAACTCAAAGAGCGGAATTGCATGAAGTTGGAGAAAAATCATGGAAGAACCATTGTATAAGTGTTACTGCAAGGCCACCAGCCGCGAAGATGGCGAGCCTCGCTATTCACACAATTGGGTAGCAGCGAAAAGAGCCATGTTTAAGGTCTTCCAAGACAAGCTCATGTGTGGTAGCTGGGAAATTCCTTTCGAAGACATAGAACAGGCAACTGTCTACCGTGCACGCTCTTTGGGAATGCGCATAGAGATCCTTCATGTGGTGACCAAAGATCAAAAGAATTACCAATTCGGTTTCAATCCATGGGCCAAACCGATACAACACATCAAACTCCCCCTGGAACAAAAACAGCTCAAAATGAAATACTCTCCTTTCAGTCTTGTCCTGCGATTGGTCTTGATTGCATGGCTTCTCTACTATGCAGGAACCACCTTCAAGCTCTATTAGCAAAGCGGTGTGTCCCCTTCACACATTTCCTCGTAATCCGTAAACAGTGACCCTTCTGTCAAAAATCACTGTCTCAAACTCGTCTCAAAAAAGCGGAAGTAACCCTACCAAAAAAGCCTCCTCACCTCTTGACAAGTGACCCGCCCACTTATAACCTCTCGCGCCAGATTGCCAAAAGACAGAGCCTCTAGAACCCATACAATCCGTTCTAGTTGTCGTGACGATTCCATGGATGGAGCCATTAGATTGAAAGTAATAGACGATATCACCAAGTACATATGCGCCTTTCTCTTGTGTTGTTGGGGTGGGTTCACCCTCCATGCGACTTCAGTCCATGCATCTACCGGCACTACTCCAACAAAAACCAAGAGTTCTCAAAACGCCAAAACCATCAAGAGCAAACAAAAGAGAAGCAAGGCTAAGCCCAAACGTTCATCGAAAAAACGACTCTCGCCCAATCGCACAGAATTCTCTCTCTTACCTGTCATCAATTACTCGACTGATAGAGGTTTCGGTTTTGGTGCTTACAGTGTTATCGCGAAATTCAAGGAGGGTTACGATCCTTACCTTTGGCGGCTATACTTTCGGCTTTCCGCAACGGTCAAAAATGGTGAAAATGGAGAAAGGATCTTCCCGTACCATGAAGATTTTGTCAGGGTGGATCTTCCAGGTCTTGCAGGAGGCAAACTCCGCATCAATGCCAGAGCAGGTTTTTTTCGCTTCTTGACCACAGGCTACTTTGGTTTTGGAAATGCTTCTGTCCTGGACAAGGGCAAACCCAGAAAGTACTACCAGTTCGATCGTATCTATCCAGAAGCCATGTTGATCACACGCTATCGCCTGAAAAACATCGGCAAGGCTAAGGTCAACGCCTTTTTCAGTGGAAATCTTCTGTACAATATCACAAATGTCCTTCCAGGTTCAAAGCTTGCGGCAGACATCAACCAAAGTCTCAAGGCAGACACACCCGAAAGCCAATTTCTGGCCGACATGCTTCGAGGCTTAAGAGCTCATCCACAACTATCAGCCCATGTGGGATTGATGTACGATAGTCGAGACAGTGAATTCGCTCCCACGAGTGGTATGCTCCACGAGATCTCGATACGCGGTGGTACCGCCTTTACCACACAATTATCTTATCTGGGACTCAATGCCAAAACACACTTTTACTTATCTATTTGGAAAGAGTATCTGGTATTCGCGGCTCGCTTTATCGGGGATGTGCTTCTTGGCAATCCGCCTTTTTACGAGCTTTATCGGTATGGAGGTCTCTTTCCTGATGAAGGACCAGGAGGTGGTCTGAGCGTTCGAGGCACCCTTCCACAACGCTACTACGGCAAGATGAAATTGGTGGGCAATGTGGAATTGCGTTCCATGATTTTTACCATCCGACTTCTTAGTCAGGTGTTCAAGCTTGGTCTGGTGGCTTTTGCCGATGCAGGAAGAGTCTGGGGCGACCTTGGTTACGCTTCTCAAGCACTTCAAGAACAAATCGATGGAAGTGGTCTGGGAATGAAGCTCGGTTTTGGAATGGGTGGCCGACTTCAGTGGGGTTCCACAGTGGTGATGCGTGCGGACTTTGCTTACTCTCCAACAGACCAAAATGTCGGCTTCTTCTTTTTGCTCGGGCACCTCTTCTAACACCTCTTCAAAACGCTCCGATAACCCTCACTTGCATCTCTCCCAACAATCACGTACTCTATCAAGAAATCCTTTGTTCATCTACTGTTTGAGTCTCTCAACATCAAGAGAGGATCCAATTGAAGTATTCTACAGTCAGGATCTCAAGAAATCATGAGCACAACAACACCAGGCCCCAAAGACAACCTACCCCAATTCCAAAGACAACAATTGGCTTTACGGGCTCTCTCTAAGACGTTCTCTTCGCTCTTTCTGCTCATCATTTTGGTGTTACCTTTCATCTTCAATTGTCCAGGAAAAGAGCAGCCTCCTCCCAAAGAAAGGCTACCGCTTGATGCCGCTCTCGCAGCCCAAGAGACCAGAGCCGGACAAATCAAACAAACCAGCGAACTCATCAAAGGACCACAAGCCCTCAATACAATCGGTGACTGGAAGATATACAACACCAAAGTCGCATTCGTCATACAAGGAAAAGGCCTGTCTCGCACTTGGTCAGGGAGTACCGGTCAGCTCATCGACGCTTCTCCCATCAATAGTTCAGGCAAAGCCCAGGGAGATTTATTGGAAGAGATCTTTCCGGCTTTTGGTGTCCTTCGCGTCCCTCTTGCCACCAAGATCCAGGTCATCGAAGCCGGTGGAAAGGGAAAATCTGCGATACTCCGAGTCACAGCAGACAACAAAGGTATCCCCATCCTTGATGCAGCACTCCAAACCGAAAGGCTCCCAGCCACGATAGAAATCGATTACATCCTACGGCCAGAAGCACAGCATATCGAGATCGTTACCAGACTCAAAGAGCACACATTGGAAAGTAAATTGCTCTTGGGAGATGTAGCGCTCTTTGGAGACCACACCCGGACCTTCTCCAAAATTCTAGGGTGGACAAGGAGCAACAAGCTCATGGGCAAAAAGCCCAACTGGCTCGCAGGCATCGCCAATTTCGCCACGCAAAACCAAGGTGGCTTGGGTACAACCTACTTGATCACACCTGCAGATAAGACAGTCGTCTTTCAGCTTCCCATCGCACAATTCGAAGTTCTTCCACTCTTTGGATTGGACGGCGACCATACCAAAGAAGTCATTGAATACAAACGTCTGTTCTTTGTGAGTGACAATGGCGTCGAAACTCTCTTACAAAAGCGAAGAGCCCTACAAAAGGAAGCCGGATATCAACTCCGAAAAGGCACCATCTCAGGCTTATCGAAAGAAACACCAGCAGAAATCACCTTGCTTGGAAAAGACAATATCCCTATCAGCCAGACCTTTGCAGACAAAACGGGACAATTTGCCTTTCAAATATCCTCTGGAACCTACAAACTACAAGCACATGCTCCAGGGCACCCAACTGTCCGCATCCCACTCTCGAACAACACTGATACGAAGGTGGTCTTCTCACCTAAAAGTGGCTTGCAACTACAAATCAAAGAGAAAAAGCTTGATGGAAGCCTGGGTTCTTTCATTCCTGTACGCTTACAGATGACAGGACCTCAAAATCAGCTGGTGAACATCACCAAACAGGCTCAACACATCCCACTTCCGCCAGGCAAGTACACATTGCTGGTATCAAGAGGCCTCGAATACGAGTACCACAAAAGCACTGTCACCCTTCAAGGCGGAAAAACAACGCAATTACAGATAGAACTCCAAAGAGCGGTTGAGGTTCACGGCGTCCAAGCCGATATGCACTTACACGCAGCGCCGAGTATCGATAGTAACCTTCCTCTTGAACAACGTGTCGCTTCTCTGGTGGCAGAAGGCATCCAATTTGCCGCAGCCACTGACCATGATACACTCACAGATTATCGACCTATTATCCAAAAAATGCAGCTGGAACAATGGCTCCAATCCGTCATCGGTATGGAAGTCTCTCCCCTGGTCCTGCACACCAATATGTTTCCAGTGACTTCACCAAAGAATCACCCAAAGTACTTCGGATTACCCTATGTCACTTATGATAAAGGAAGTTATCAAGGTGCATTCACTGCTCCACAAATTTGGACTTACGGACGAAAACACTATAAAGCAGGTATTATCCAGATCAATCACCCTCGTTCCTTTCAAGCCTATTTTGACATCATCAAGTTCGATCCCACCGAAGGAATCGCTTCTATCAAGAAAGGAACATTTGACAGCAATTGGGACACCATCGAAGTGTACAATGGCAAGAGCGAAAGTGATGACTTTTTGAATAGTACCATGAAAGACTGGTTTGCTCTCTTGAACCAGGGCTATTACAAAACAGCTGTGGGAAACAGTGATTCTCATTCCTCTGGAAGACGTCCGGGAATCCCCCGAACCATCATCAAATCCTCCGCAAAAGACATGCGCAAAGCCGACACAAACGAGATCATTGCAAACTTGAAGAAAGGTAGAGCGCAAGTCTACTCTGGTCCATACATCTTAGCCAAAACCGTTTCAGACAAAGGCCCTGGTGATACAGTGGTGGGCAAAGTGGTAGAGTTGGAAATCCAAATCCACGCACCATCTTGGGTACCTGTCTCTTATGTGAAGCTTGTAGAGAATGGAAAGGTGATTCAAGAATTGCAAGTACCAGACAGCAATACGAGAATGCGCTTTCGTAAGATGCTTCGACTGCAACCCAAAAAGGATGCCTGGTATGTCGTCATCGCAGGACACGCGGAAAAAACCTTAACGCCTATCTATCCCAAGTTTCGCTCAGTCTCAATGACCAATCCTATCTACATTGATGTGGATGGAAAAGGATTTCAAGCTCCCAAACCTTAAGCTTTTGCTTTTATTGTGCGTACAATGTGGAGGTATTCTAAAACTTGAGCAAAATCAAATGACAACTTGCGATTTGCATAGGTAGAGTCATCAAAAATCAGCCATATTACGGAACATTCTAGCGAGTACTTTTCAAACACAGTCAGAGGACAAGCCCATGAAGATTCTCATCTCTTATGACGGTTCAAAAGATAGCAAATATGCACTCGATCAAGCCATTCAAATGGTCAAAAACTCAGAGAATACACTTTATATTCTCACCATACGCACACCCTTAACGACCTTCCAATACTCGAGTAATGTGCCTTTCAGTGATCCAGATCTGGACACAGGCGACCTCAATATGGCGCATATCCGAGAAAGACTCGAGAGCCGCGAACATGCACATTGGCAAGGCGTTCTTAATGAAGCCAAGACTATCTGTAGAGAAACAGGTATCGAATACCGTGGATTTCTTGTCACAGGAGATCCCAGGACCACCATCTGCGATGTGGCCAAACAAGAAAATGTGGATATGATCATCATGGGTTCAAGGGGATTCAGTTCACTCAAAGGTCTGATCTTGGGGAGTGCAAGCCAGTACACCGTGAAACACGCTCCATGCGCAGTGCTCATCGCACGTCCCAAAAGCTAAGACACAAAGCTCTCTCAACTAGCTCAGCCAGAAGAAAGCAGCCCACCACGAGCAAGCCGAGTAGACTCCTGGCATGCACCAAATACAACCTTGCCGTCTTCTCTTGCCATGACTTGACCACATACTTTACCTTTATGCTTTCTCAGGAGTGCAGTCACTTCTTTCTTGGAAGCTCCCAAAAGGTCAAACACAGGGCTTTCACAGGTCGAACAATGCCGAATACCATCACCCAAAAGTGACATCGATTCCCAAGACACCGGACAAGAAAATGCCAGGTGCACTTCAACATCTGTGTTCAAATTCAATTGTTCTGCAGCAGTCCTCACCTTTTTCATAAGATTGCGGACTTCTTTGGATGGTCGCATGGTAGCTCTTCTCTCCTTTTGTCTTCAGGCTTCGAAGAATCATACCATCAAAAGGACAAAAAGCTCAATCAGAGGAAGTGCGAAAAAAAGTCATGCTTTCGGAAGGAAGTGAATGGTAAGCAGAGTGGAGACGTTTTTGCAATTGTTTTTTGCGTCGAACCCTCTCAATTTCCTCTGGTGTCGTATAGATATCTATACCTGCCACACAAAGCCCCACGACACCGCCGAGAATCCCCAGACCATAGAAGATGTAGGGGACAGGATTGTGTCGAGAACCACCACCTAAGCCGACAATCACCTCAGTCAAACCTCCCAAAAAAAATAGAGCAACACTCCCCAAAGCTGCCAACAAGCGAATTCCAGAGAACGCTAAGCCATTCTTCCATGCACCTCCCAAGAATTTCCCGAGACTGGGCATAGTAAGATACGCGATGGTCCCAACAACAATAGAACCCAAAACCATCTCTGGATAAAAACCTTTATGTTTTGGCCAAGAGCCAGTCGCCCCCAGGGTCAATAGAACCACTGAAGTTCCCACTGTTCCAACAGTGGCAGCCAAAGAGATCCATTGTGCAGCCTTTGGCAAAACCAACCCTTTAGCCGGTGGAATCTCCTCAGAAGAAACCTCTTCAATTGAGCTCCTCGCTCTCTTGGGCGTTGAAGCCTGTACAGTCACAGGTATCAATAACATCAAAGCCATTACCAAACTCATCCATCTGACGAACATACTCTTCCTCACAAAAATTCACTTCTTTGAAGTAGTTACATTGTAACATCTTTGACGCGCAGAACACAGCGTGGAAAAATATTTGTTCAAAAAGGCAAGAAAAGACACGAGTGGAAAAATCGAGAGCTTCGACAGGTGGGAATTATTACCGAAATGAAACGATTCGTTTAACGGCACCAGATGATAGCAGATCTAACAAAGGACCAGACATTTGCATTACCTGCTCCACGATCTGGACAACAACCGCAAGCCCCATTGTATCGCCAAACATTGTAGGCATTGCTTGGATTCTTATTTCCCCAAACGGGTGTATCACTGGAACAATAACGGGTACCAGCATAGTACCAACCCTTGTAGAAGTAACCGCCACCGCGACCGGTATGATAGTGCGCTTGCAAGGTACTCGCACGCACATAGGTTTTCCCCATAGCTTGACAAAAACGTTTGTAGTTTCCGTTAAATATCACATCGGCATGCCACTCTGTTTGTGTCGCCAAAGCACCGTGGAAGTAGTATGGCTTTTCGACACCAGCACATGTGGCTTTTCCAGAAGCATCCACTTTCACCATCGCTTGTCCGGCGGGGCATGTGATGGCATTGGCCAATCCCTTGGGACCTTGTGGACCCGTGGCACCACGATCACCCTTGTCCCCTTTGGCGCCCTTGGCCCCAGCAGTTCCGCGATCGCCCTTGTCTCCTTTTGCGCCTTTGTCCCCTTTATCGCCCTTGTCCCCTTTGTCTCCTTTGGCTCCTGCCTTTCCAGGTGCACCATCTTTCCCAGCATCACCCTTATCACCTTTGTCCCCTTTGTCGCCCTTGTCGCCTTTGTCTCCTTTCAGACCGAGCTTTGCTCCTACCCATTCACCTTTGGTATTGATAACCTCAGTTCCGCCGATCTTGACGGAGGCAGCATCCACATTACCACCCTTCACATTGGCTGCTGTGTGCGCCAATATCGCGTATGGCACAGATGCCACACGGTGACGAGGTGTTAACTCAGAGCCTCCAACTCCAATGGTCACGCCCAGCCAAAGGGTCTTTTTGCTGAGTGCAGAGAGCTGAAGTGGTGTGCTTGAACCAAGAACCACAGAGTAATAACCGTTTGAAAAGGTAATGGAAGACGTCTCCTTCCAAACGGCCGTGCCAGCAGAAGACTTTTCATAGAGTGCAAAAGCGACTGTGATGATTCCGGATAGAGGCTTTCCATTCTTACCCAGCGCCCTTCCTTGCTGCTGTAGCAACATTGGGGCCTCTGCCCAGGCTTGTCCGAACCAAAACAATACCAACGCCATGATACAGATACGAAGTTTCATTTGTTCTCCTTTTGATTCCCACTTACGGTAAGTGCGGGTACATAGCGGATACCACCGACCCTTCCCAAAACACAAGAAGAAAATTTGAGCTTTGGGACTTCGTCCAGATCCACGAATAAAAGCGTCTGGATCAGCCGGCCCCATCACGCCACTTTTCTTTACCTTAACACAAAAATGGAGAATTCCTTCATAAGCTCTCTACAGATAAGCCATCCAGAACAACACAGTCTACAAAGCCTTCATCTTGTGGTATGTTATTTTATTCGCATAATAAAGGGAAACCAATACCATCAAAAGGACATATTTATGTTTAAAAAACTACTATTGTCGCTCGCGATTTGCCTGACTTTTCTTTCCTGGTCTCAAGCCGAAGCGCTCACTGTGACAAAACAGACACTTAAAAGTTCGGGAGAAAGTCTTTATGTAAAAGGATGGACACAGGACAATCGCTACCTGGTATACTTTTACAGTCACAGTTTTGATGTCGACTGTATTGAAACTCCTCCCCCGGGAGCACCAGAACATGTTGGTATCAACGAAT
>Ga0213833_1002218_pt1 | contig 12780 bp, 20 predicted proteins | sample SWATP21_FD_160575 | JGI IMG/M metagenome (GOLD analysis project Ga0213833, IMG submission 160575) | Coastal seawater microbial communities from Marineland, Florida, United States - SWA TP2 #1 | ecosystem: Environmental > Aquatic > Marine > Coastal | place: USA: Florida | collected 2016-08-14
GCGCTACCACAGCACAATTGGGACGGAAGTGATCGTTTGTCACCCAACCAATCGCTTTGGTCACCCAACCCTAACCCTGGTGGACGAACCTTGAACGACCGAGGCAAGCCCCCCTCTCCTTTCGCGACGCGCTGGGCAACGTCTCCTCCGTAGACCGCCTCCCGAAACTTGGCAGGATCGGAGGCAAGGGTCCGAAATAGAACGTTTGGGCCCTCAGGCATCCGTGCACTCGCGTTGCAGTACCCTTCCACGCCCTTTCGCATCCGCCGGAGAAACGCGCGCTGTGACCGCAGGTTGGGTGCTCCACGGTCATCCTCCACGTCCGGAAATAGATTCGTCGTGCCACCCAAGAAGTTACGTTTGAACAGCCCACGAGTACGTGACGCCTTCGCGCCGCCACTCTTGGTATTCGTCGCAGAAGCCACGCCACCACCCGAACCGACACCTTCGTCTGTGGATGTTGTTCGCTTCTTTGCGCAGGTCCGCCTATGCGCGGGCCACGCAGCCACTTGACAAGCGCGGTCACAGAAAAACACCTTCTTGCACCTAGCACACCGACTTCGAGCACGTTCTTTTCCGCACTGCAGACATGTTCCTACGCGCTTGGCTTTGGGTGCAGCCATTTCGCGACGAACAGTGCACCTCGCAGCGTCTGACGCCGGAAGAGTTCTGAACAGCAACAGTAGACATTTGCATGTTTTACGTTGTTTTTGTATTTTACTTTGCCGCCGCTGGCACCACAGTGCGGGGCACGACCTTGTGGTTTCCTTTCTGCCGTTGCTTCATTGCAAAGTACTGCGCGTACGGTGGATTGATTGGGAATTGTCGTGGGGCGTGGTACCTGGTAGAACAGAAAAAAGTTCGAGGCGCCTTGAGAACAGACGCGCGAGCAGACAGGCAAAAAAAAAAAACATGGGCACCCGAGTCCGCAAGCCACGCAACGTACTCATACGCTGCATCCACAGCTTCGCCGGACGGGGCCTCATCAAGCCCTGGGGCGGTCTTCGCCTCCTCCGCAGCCAAACCAGTCAGTGCTAAAGGATAGGACTGGTCGGAGTCAAAACCTGACAAATCACCGCACGAAACAAATGGAACAACTGTGCGCTGTGGCCCTTCGACGGCGTTGCCTTTCCCGTACTTGTGGTCAAGCATTGCCACACTCATCGTGGGCGTGTACCCCGGTGGAGGGCAGTAGTTCTGCGTACAAAAGCAACACGGTCATGAGGAGAACCCGAAGCCAATAGTATTGCCAGACGTGCCTCACAAACAACAAACGACTCGATACTCGAGTTGCGGCTGCTCTTCGGCTTGCTGATGGTCACGCGTTTGAAGAACACGCGAAGCTGGCTGTACAGCAGCGACGTGTCTTTCCCACGAAAGATCTTGGCGACAAAAGCGCCAGTTGGGCGCAAAACGTGTGTTGTGATGTTCAAGGCTGCAAGCAGAAGTTGCGCTTGCACGTATCTGGCAAACAAGACCTCGACGCTTGATGAGACACGAGCAGCTGCGACACCCTGTCTGCCACCACGCACTCATCGATGTCGTGCAACCCAGTGACATCCGGTGCACCGTCACAGATCACAATGTCAGCCAGTTCACCCTCGAAGTACGAAATAATGCGCTCAGCAGTTGCTTTGGATGTGATGTCGCCTGAACAAAACGACCCAGCGTAAGCATACACAGCCAGCCCGCGGCAGCGAACCCGCTCACCTTGAATCTGAACAACACCGTCAATCGGTGCCATTTCCTGCAGGTCAACCGCAACAATTTTGGGGGCGGCAGCAGGAGCGAGGGCAGCGCTGTCGGATGACCCAGTGTCAACGGCAGCGGCAGCAGAACTGTTCTTGCGCAAGCGCCGGCTCAGGACTTGGCTCCAAGAACCTGGGGCGGCACAGAGGTCCACTGCCCGAGTCACGCCTGCCACATCTCAGAGGGGTTACAACGAGGCGTCAGGTATGGGCTGCTTGCTGCCCACTCACCGGTGAACAAGTCAAACTCCTCATCGAGCTGCAGAAGCTTGAAAGCAGACCGCGCGCGAAACCCAACTTCCTTGGCCTTGCGGTAGTAAATGTCCTGATGGAGACGAAGCACGCACGTTACAATCCCTTCTTCCACTATGAGGCACGATTCCACAACCCCAGTCGCACCCGCTTGTCTTTGGAGAAGCGTCCCATTGTGGATGCCGCGGATGCTGTGGCACAAGTGTGTGCACAACAATGGATGTCACGGAGGTCGTTTTGTCACGCCAACTAACCGTCCCGTCTTAGCGCCCATTTCGGACCGCGTCATTGGTTCGCGAGTCCACAGTCCGTCCATGTCGCAACTCCACAAACCTACTGTCCCATTTAGCAAATCCGCATTCCCATGGAACAAGTCCACAAACCCAGTGTGCAATTCACCGCCTTTGCAGCAGTTCGTGTGCACGAATGCGCGACGGCAGTGGCATTCGAAGTCTCTTTGATTCGTGGCTACCCTGTGTGTGTGCTTACGAGACCTGGCGCCTGGACAACTGGCTGCTGCGACTGGAGAGGTATCTGTAACAGAAGGGCGCTGTGTTAGCACCCTTTGCAGTCCGTTTCGTCACGACCGCCAACACACCCTTCACGGCAACGGCATTCTTCGGCCACATGTTGCTCGACATCGCGACGCAGACACCTCACTCCACATTCCAAGGGACATTGAACGTCAACGTTGGGGCACGTCTCGCCTTCATGCTGCGACACGCCCATGGAACACTGTGAGTGTCAGCAACAAACATGGATGCAGTGGCATCATTTATTGTACCTCCACCAGCCGGAGTCCAAGCACGATCTCGCCGCAACCATGTGGACACGGTTTACGACGCTGAGGGCACTCCAGCTCCAAGTGCTGCTCCAGCTGAGCAAAGGTGAGCTCCATGTCGCATGCCTCACATACAACTGGTCGATGCGCGCAAACCTCTTGATGGTCTTCAATCTTCACTTCTCTTTGGTCGATGGCACGTGCGCAGCCTGCATGCGGACACAGAACGATGCAGCGACGGCACTCTTTCTCCTCATGGTGTTTCACCGTGCGGCCAATCGTCATCACGCCACAACCGAGACGGCATGGCACCTTTCTGTTTGGACAAACAGCAAAAGCCGTTTCATGGTGCAGCTGATCTTTGGCCTTCAGTCCGGCCGTTTTGCAGTTCCACTGGCACCAAACGGTGCGCTCCGGACAATCACGCAACGCATGAACCTGGTGGGTTTCGTTTGTGTTGCATCCCATGTCAAACAAGCTGTACAGACAGAATGCCGCAATACTCATGACTCTGCATGCGAAACGAACCTTGAGCTGGGAGTGAGGGACTGTGCACTCCCCACCCAGGGGGCATGGCGCCGGTCGCTCCGGGCACGTCACTTGATGAATGATCACGTCGCGCCTTTTCAGGTTTCGGGTGCGGCAGCCGAAGTCGCACTGCACGATGGCCTCCAAGCACTCCTCGTTCTGATGTTCCTCTTGTTCCTGTGCAAGCAATGTCGTTGTACCACAACCCCATTTGCATTCTACCAGTCGCAGTGGACACGTGCGCCGTTCGTGTTGGTGCATCTTCGGCCGTGACATCTCGCTAACTCCACATCCCAAAGAGCATCCAACCTTGCGGTATGCACACATCTCGTCCATATGCCAGTGATGTGACATGACCTGTCGTCGTAATGAAGGTTAGCACCCCATTTCACACCGCCAACGCCACTCCACCAATCACCAACCATGAGCTGTTCTCCGCATCCAAGTGGGCACGGCAGCACTCTGCAAGGGCAGTCTCTTGTCTCATGTCGAAACTGTTGCAGTTTGAAGAGATGCTCTGTGCCACATCCCAAACGACATTCCACAGGCTTGGCTTGCCACACGCGTCGCTTGCGACGCTCACGCTTCTCCGAGTTCATGCCAAGAACCATGTTGACGTCTTCCGGGATTGAGGAAGGCATGTCGTTACCAAGAAGTTGAAGCGATTGCAGCATTGAGTTTCCTCCACCTTCCACCTGCAGTTCGCTATCATGAGAGATGTATGTCATTGTCCACACTACTTGCAAACGTACCGCGAGCAGCAATATGTCTCCTCCGTGTGGCCCAATACGCGCATTGTCTAAGCTCACGCGTCGCAGTGTGCGGTTGTAGCAAATCACATCGGCGAACGCGAACGCACCGAGGTCCTGCAGAGCGTTCCCACTCAACGTCAGGCACGTAAGTGTGGTGTTTGATTCCAGCACTTCCCCCAGTGCTACTCCGCCGACAGCTGTGATGCCACAACCCAGAACTCCGCTGCCGAGGCTGCACCGCACCAAGATCAGTCTGGTGCTTCAATGGCCAAGGACTGCAAAAACGTACCTCAGAGTTTGCAGTGCTGGCCAGTCGCTGTCCCGAAGTGCAGCCACAACCTGTGAGGCACCAACGTCCCCGAGAGACAGGCCATGCAACTCGAGCTTTGACAAATGAGCGAAGCATCCTGCTTGCATCAGAGACTCGACGCCAGAAATCGTGACTGACGAACACGCCAAGCTGATGTGCTTCAAAGTGGTGTTGCCTTCGAGAACTGTTGCCAAATGAACCATCACCTCATCATCAACCCGACGACACTCCAGAGTCAAGGACACAGTGCTTGAATCTTCAATCAAGATGTTCAGCCCTGCCATGATTTCGTCTTTGTCGTAGTAGCTGCAAACCAAACCGTGAGACGATGCAAGAAAGGTTACAACAGCATCTTGATGAGAGTACGCACGTGCTGACGAGTCTCAACGTGGGTTGGTGTGTGGCAGCACACATCCACTGCAGCTTCAACTCATCAGCACACGTCCTCACACGTGTCGAGTTTTTGTGTCTGCCACCACCACAACGTTGAAAGGTGATGTGAACACCGCAGCAAGTGGCACAGGCAACGTGTACTACCTGACAACCACCCTGTCGGCCAAGTCATCTAGCACGTTGCGCAATGTCTGCAGTTGAATTTTCTCGAGTTCTTCCTTTGTGCGTGGCCGCGCAGCCTCTTGGACAGCTGCCAAGCGAAGCGCATCGAGTTTCTCCTGTCGCTCTTTCTCCATTTTCGCTCGTTGCTCGTACCTGTGTTCCTCACGCACAGAACTCGGTGACGTGAACAACACCTCAACCAGCTCCACAAGGGTGTGGTCACGGTACCAACGAAGCAGTAGCACAGGTCGTACCGAGCATCCCATGCAGCCCGCCTTCGCTGCTTGGCAAGCCGCCGCTTGTCCGCTTCCTTTTTGCGAATTGCTGCCATCCGCTCTGCGTTCTTCCGGCGGATTTCTGCCTTTCTCTGTCGCTCTGCCTCCATGGCAGCAAGCTCTGCCTCACGTTTTCTGCGCTTCTCTTCTTGCTGACGATGCAGTTCGGCCAGGTACGCTTCGCGCGCGATGCGGGCTTCTTCCTCTGCCTGCCGTCTTGCCGCTTCCTCCCGACGTCGTGTCACTTTGCGCTGGTACGCCGCACCCATGCGTACTTCCGCCTTTCGGAGCATTCTTATGTCAAAGTCAAGGCCCTCTGCGGAGTCATCACCCCCTTTGACCGCGCTGATGTCGCTGGCAACACTCACAGCGCTCACAACACTGTCGCCATCCTCGCGCGCGTCATCGTCTCCCTCGGCCGGGGCTGTCGCTGTGGGAACTGACAAGGTGGTTTCCCCAGTCGATTCGTGCCGCGTTTCCTCTTGGACTCCTTCGCTGCTGTCCTCATACTCGTCCATTGTGGGTGGTCACGCACGTGTCGTGGTGCGCGAACCAAGCTCGAGATTCCGTGCTGTCACAAACACAACTGACTCTGACTCACCGTTTCGTCAAGAACAGCAAAAAAGGGGGAAAAATCCGCAAGTTCGACGTTGTTGGGCACTCCATGCCATTTTCATGGTGCAAGCTCCCACCGCCTCCAGTCCACGCCCCCATATGCGTTAAGCTCTCCGTGTTTGGCTGCAGTGGGCAACGATGCAGGCTGTGGCGGCGATTGCCCGGCAGCGTCGGCGGGCGGAGGTGGAAAAGGCATCCGCAGCCCAAGCTGCGCAGCGCCCCATGCTCGCGAGCAGTGAGGCCGAGGCAACAGCCAAACGTGTGCTGGAGGAGGGGACACAGTTGTTTGAAGCCCTCCAACGAGACCAAGACACGTTGGCGCGGTCAACGGCTGGCTTGAACCGTTTGACGGCCTTGGTTCGTCGGCTTGAAAGCACCTCACTGAACGAAGCGCCGAAAGCGGACAAGGCTGCAGACGGCAGCGATGTCAGAGTAGCACAGTTGCCACCGCGCGTGCGTCTGGGAATTGACAGACCAACACAAGCGTCTTCGCAGAAGCTCAAAGAGAGGGAAGGCTCAGTGTCTTCCTTCACTTCCTCGGAGGCATCCCCGTTTGGGCCAGTGGTGACTCTCGACGCCGCGGAAGCTGTGCTCAGCATGCCACTCGGTCAAGCGGAGAACTTGGAGCGGAGGCTTCGCTTCACGTATCGAAGTCATGGAATGAGTCCGTACATGGTCCGGTTGAAGCGTGAGTCCATTCGCCTCACACGCCAAGTCGACAAGTTCTCACTGTTGAATCGAAAGCTTCGAGACAGCATCACGGAGCTCCGTCGCCAACGTACACATCTGCGTGTGGCCCGTGACACAGTGCAAGGAGAGAATGACGGTCGCATGGAGGAACTTCAACAAGCCATGGGAGTGGCGCTGGCCGCAACAAGAACTCGAGAAAGTTTGGAAGAGCGGCGAGACACCCTTGCTCGTCAGCTGCAGTCCATGGAGGAGTCCTTTCGCCATGAGTGGGAAGTGACGGTGTCTCGTCTGGACAAAGAGCTACTTGGCATCCGCACCTCTGATGCGGTCAAATCTCCTTCACCTGTTGTCAAAGCGGCAGCGGCGGCAAAGGCCGAAGCGACGAAGAGTGTGATGAAGAAGAAACTGGCCAAGACTCGATGGAAGGTGCTACGAGACAAGCAGGGCATGGCAAAGGTGGAGTCCGAGCTCGTCAAGTACGAAGCGATGTTCTTGGATCTGACGCAAATGCTGGAAGTGGCAAATGTGGATGAGCTGGTTACTGCCTTCATGGAAAAGTATGAGTGTTTGCGACGTGTACATTTGTCTTGCTTGCATTTGGAAGCAACGGGACCTCACGTGCGGTGGCTGCGTGCAGGAAAAACCGCAACGATGAACTGGGAACCACCATTCTGCAGCATCACGAGGCAATAAATGAGCTGGAAGCTGAATGCACTGCCATGCGCGATGAGGTGGACAGGTACTGTGTGCGACAGTGTGTTGAGCCAGCGCACTGCGTGTGGTAACGGCGGCACTGCAATCGCACTACTAGGTACGATCATTCTGGTGCCTTTGATCGGAGGAAAGCAATAATCGAAGAGGTTGAACGGCGGACGCGGCAAGCGCTTGATCGAATCGTCGGGTTCAGAGAGTGTGGCATGTGGTTCGTAGGTGGCTCGGAGTGTTGTGAGGGCTTGATTGCTTGGGCATAATGGCTTGTGCTCGCGGCAGTATTCAGCAAAACCTTGATCGATTGGCCCCAGCTATCAAGGAACTGTATGACCAGTTCTGGTACGCATGAAGCACGTTCAATTTTGCTTTGTGCAGCTTCTGCTGACAACCCTTGCTCTTGTCCAGCTACGATTCAGATGGTGACGGGGCCGGAGATGCAAAAAGAGGGACCGCCCCGCCTCGAGCTGCTGGGGAAGACGAAGCAGAGTCGCCAGGCGCGGTGGTGAAGCAGCGCAGTGCAACCAGTGTGAATGATGGCAACCATGAAGACGGAAGCCAGAGCAGTAGCGATGCTGCGCCTGTTGCGCGCGCCCGTTCATTGAGCGCCGATTCCGGGAAAACTCAAAGGACTGACAGCACTGACAGTGGTTCGCGACAGCACGACTTGACGCTTGCATTGCTTCCATCTGCTCACACCTGCACTTTGTGCGCAGATGCACTGTTACCCTCCCGCAATGCGGAATCCGCAACCCATCTCAGCCGTAAGCCCGCGGGCAGTGACCACCCTCTCCATGCGGACATCCGGCTCGTGGGGCCCATGGCACAGTTGGGAGCAGTGGAACAACGTGTGTCAGAAATTCTTCAATCATTGGTATGTGTGCGCGGATGCAGTTTGTGTGTAGCCCCCTCGGCTCACAGTGCGGCATGCGGGGTGGACTAGGTGCTGTTGGCGCGCCAGCACAACGGTGCCGGCAGCACGCCCCCGGGCGGCAAGAAGAGTACCACCCCCTCGCTTGCCTCGGCGTCGAAACACCAACGAGAGGCGGCTGCAAAGCAAGCACGCTTGCTGGGGCTTCTGAAGGGAAATTCCATCTGGCAGGAGCCGCCCACCCCCACAGGTCAGCTGTCCAGTCACATGGCCATCGACCCGCCAGACATGGTGGCGGAGACTGAACCTGAGGAGCCCGGCGTACGTGTTGCTGGCTGGTTGCCTTGCTTTGGTGTCTTTTTGTTGCATCTTGACTTTGACACGCATGGTGACACGCAGGCGCCGCTTCGAATTGTATCATTCGAGGCCCTTCGCCATGAACTGCTCGAGAAACAGGCTGCTGCGCACGCATCCAATCCTCCAAAGCGGGACAAGGCAGCGCCTTCGGAGCGAGACACCAAGGGGAAGAGCGGCACAGACAACGCCGGCCCTTCTTCCAACACCACAGGTGTTGGCGCACGGGGCCGTCGTGGCAGCATTGACAAAAATACGCGGCGAGGAAGCATAGACCGAAAGCGGCGTGGAACACGGCGAATAGCGTAGTTACGCGCGTTGAACAACACAAACGTCGCACCGGCTGCCGACTACGCTTTCTTCTTGGACGTTGGAAGCCCTTTTCGGGACCGACAGCAGCCGCATCCACTACAAACCCACTTGCACCCCCTGTAGGGACGCAGACACCCATTGACAAAAATGAACCACACGGTAGCCTGCCACCACGTGGCTTCCTCCGCCATCGTCTTCTTCTTCGGAAGCAAGGCGTCCTCGTCAACGTCTAGTCCTAAAGCCTGACACGACACAGTACATGCAACACCACAAGACAAAGTGGGGGTAAAAAAACAAAAGCATACACCGCTGCAGCATGGCGGCCATGCATTACGCACTGCAGCTGCTCCGAGCTCCTTTTGGAGCTGCTCCTGTCGGCTTCTCGCGCGCTGCAACAGGCTGGCCATCAGCGCCTTGACCTGGGCACGTTCGTCTTCCGTCTGGCCAGACAAGACACAAACGTTGCATGTTATGTCAGTGTTGGAACACTTATGGCTGCAGGTTTTCTTCGCTTCTCCACCTCACCTTCGCAACGTTGAAAGCCTCCGCGAAGTCCTTCCTGCGAGGGGCGAACAGTGGTGCAAGCACGGCGAGCGTGACACAACTTCCCGCTGTACAACCAGGCTGGACACGTACATTGCACGGTCTGTTTGGTCTGTGAGTAGGAATGCTTCTGCACGGCCATAGTATGCACGCGCCATGCTGGGTGCAATTTCGATAACCTGTATCGTATCACAGTTGGAAACGATGAGCGACGCACTGTTGCCCAGCGAGAGACAACCCTCTCACGCACGTCTGAATACGCGGCGGCAACGGACGCCCATTTCTGTTACGTCAACAACAACCACGCCATATCAAAGTGAATTCAGTGTCTCCACGTGGCCACAACGGCAATCCGCCTACATTCATCTTCTTGGAGCTTTCCGCAATTTGGCAGAGACAGGCCACGTTGAACGACATGATCTCGGAGCAGGGCGGGACACGCTTAGCTTCCGACATGGCTGCCCGCAACGCGCTGATGGCCGCACGATGATCACCACCCCCAATAAGCTGCAGCGCTCGAGCGTGCTTTTGAGTTGCCGCGGCAGGAACGACCGATGAGGAAGCCATGTTCACACTAAATCACAGTGGCACAACCGTGCCTGCACTGCTATCCAAGTGTGCGAGCGTTGCCGCGCGGTATGGGGCGAACAGGCACTGCGGCGGGAAAATAACCACACGTAGACGGTGGACAACAGGAGGCCCACCCAGTAAAGAGGAGTGTGGGAGCAGGCGAAGAGAAACCCAAGATGTGACCGTCACACTAGTGCGCTGCGGTGTTCGGGAGCTGCGGTGCGGTATCTGGACATAAGTTTATGTCACCCACCCTCGTCTGCAGTCTGTCACGCCTCCGCAGTGGAGTCCATGTCCGCGACTATCCGTGTGTACTTGGGCGTCAAGGCGCAACGATGGAAGGTTGAGCCATCGAGCACTGTGGGTGACCTTGTTGAGCTGGTAGGTCCTTGCGCGTCCTTCTTGCACTGCATCGGTGCGATCTCACTGCGCTACGCATGCATGCATTCAGGCCTGTGCCAAGAAGGTATCATCTACGTGCGAGCGGCAGTCGTGTGAGTTGCTGTGTCACTTTGTGCTGGGATGTGGGTTGGATTTTGCGCCAGGGATGGGGAAAGGAAGAAGAGGAACGAGTGGAGGTGTTCTGTGGAGTGCGCCCTGGTGATACTCCCTTGGCGAGGGATTGCACGCTGCAAGACATCCCTGGTTTCAAGCGCGGCTTTCAGCTGTACATACAAGTACGTACCCCCCCCAATATGTTGCGTACTATGGCAACGCGCAGGTTCGAATGCGAGCTCAGCTGCCTGAGCACTGCAGGTGGGAGGTGATACCCCCAAGACAAGTGAGACCAAGCCGCCGCAAGTGGTGAAGCTCCAAGCTGGCGGAACCGAGCCTGATGGAGCATTGCAAGGTGACACGAACGATCCAGCAGAACGTAACGTTGGTGCAAGTTCTGGTTCTGGTGCAGGTGCTGGTGCAGGTGCAGGTGCCAGTGCTGGTGCTGGTGCTGGTGCTGGTGCTGGTGCTGGTGCTGGTGGCGGCGACCATGCTGGTGCCGGTTTGGTCGTCTCAGATACTGGCGCTTCAGCCGATGTTGCCGTTGGTGATAGTAGCGCTGTGGGCGCAGACGCCACTACTGATTCAAAAAGCTGTACAGATGAAGCAGGTGACGATGTATTGGGTGGAGTCACTGCGGAGCTTCCTCTTGCGGAGGTACCACTCAAGTACATGGGTGACACACTGTCGTGGCTTGACTTGGAGAGAGAAACAGCACGAAGAAAGGTGATTAAGGTCCACGTGGAAGGGTTGAATCTTCAGCGCAGCAATGACTTCGAGGTAGGCTCGCTTGTCGCACGGTGGCTTTTGTTTTATTTCCAAGCGAGTCAATGATCCTGGTCCGTTGGTTTTGTTCGGGATACTGTGCACAGCTGCACGAGGACAGCACCGTGGCGCACCTCATGCTCGCCATATCTCGAGCCCCGGTGTTTGCACGCCCTGGTGTTGATGCAGAAAGTGGTGGCATGCCGCCACATGCCCAGCACTTGCACCGGGCCTGGATGCTGGCAGGCGACAAGCCGGACACTGCCTCCGCTGCCCTGGAAGAGGTACGCGTTGTGCACCGTCGCTGAGCGATGTCGTCACGGAATCAGGTGGCGGCGTTGCTCACACGTGGCTGGTACGATGGCATGGTTTCCTTGACGGCAGGAGTACGACGACCTGGGAGCGATGGCGAACCGCTCCAAGCGACTGCTTGACCTTGGGCAACCGCGCATTGGCACTGTAGCTTTGGAGGATACGCGTGGCCGGTGGGAGTTCGAGTCGCGAGCACGGGGGGTGCGACGAGGAACAGGGTATTGAGAAACCATCAAGCGTGCGCCAGCACTTTTTCGTTGAGGGGCTGTGTGTGGTGCATGTGGGCCAAATACGGCAGCTCGCACCAAGCAGGGCGTGCGCACCTGCTGCTGCGATTGTCATCGTCTCTACGCGTATTTGTCTGGGTGATTGTGTGTGTTTCTTTGCGTGTTAGTTTGTATGAGTAAAAAACGGTGAGGGGGGCGGTTTGAGTTTTGAGGACATGCCACACATCGCTCCCCTTGTGAGTCCACACTACCACATTCGCCCGCCTTGGCAAACAAACCATCGCCATAGGACCCAGGTGAACTACGCCTTTGGCATATTAACATCATGGGCCACTTCATCGAGCTGAAGAACTGTGACCCGAAGGATGTCTTCGATCTCGCTCGCCCATTCACGAACGGAGGGCATCCCCTGGAGTGTCGTGCGCTTTTAGGACCAGAACACTCGAGCACCAACGCGCAACCACCCCAATTACCTGAACAGCAGCCACCAACTCACTTGCCACAGTTGCTGTGGCGTGCGAACGCTTGTGCAACTCTTTGGCTTCGGAGCGGAGCGCGTTTGACTCTGCCTCCACCTTCCTTTGGGCAGCCATCACCGCTCGAAGTCCAGACGACAAGGTCGCAGCTGAAAGGGACTCCACCCTGACCAAAGAAGCTACGGCAGCCCGCTTTGTACGAGCTGCAACAACATGACAAGGAAAGACAGACACGTGCGACAAGCATGAAGAGGGGGATGGCGCAGCATCCACGACATGCTCACGCACCGAGATCATGCTGGCGATAGTGCCGGCGCTTCTTGTGGGCAGCAATCGCAGCCTCCATGCTGGATTGACTAACGACGGAAGGTTCAGCTCACACGCTCAGGTTACACCTTTCACTGAACGCATGAACTGTTCCTTGATGCAATATGCCTGGAGTCCAGACGCTGTGTGTGAAGACTACACAGTGAAGTTCGCCCTGTGAACAGACGCTGTCTGTCAGACGGCGAAGTTTGTGTAACCAATAGCCCGCTGGCACAAAGTCATATTCTTATGACCTTACATCTTCGCAGTCGTTTGTTACATACGTCTGCGTTTCTTGGCTCGTGTTCGGGTCAGAATGCTGGCTACGACTGCCG
>Ga0213833_1002219_pt1 | contig 12779 bp, 19 predicted proteins | sample SWATP21_FD_160575 | JGI IMG/M metagenome (GOLD analysis project Ga0213833, IMG submission 160575) | Coastal seawater microbial communities from Marineland, Florida, United States - SWA TP2 #1 | ecosystem: Environmental > Aquatic > Marine > Coastal | place: USA: Florida | collected 2016-08-14
CACGTGGACGAATGCGGATGCTGTGGGCTTTGCGTCCCACCACGGCGTCATGTGGCAGCCTGCGCGCGTGTGTCCATGCGTTCTCCACAGCCGCCAAGGACGGTTGTGTGTGTGTGTCTCCCTGCCCCCGCCGACGCTTCCGTCGGCGCTGGGACCACAACCTGGCACTACGACGCACGCCTTCCGCGTCCGTACCACCGGAGGTTGCGCCTGTACTCGTCGTCGCAGTCGCCGTCGTAGTCGCAGTCGCAGTCGCTGCAGCGGCGGCGGTGGTCGTGGCGGCGGCGCCAGGACGGCTCCCGTTTGCGGCAGGTGGTGCCGTCGAAAACCACCGGAGTCCGCGTGAAGACCAAGGTCCCATCGCGATGACGACTCGGGCAGCGGGCAGGTGGATCGTCGTGGGGGGTGGAGTGTGGGGCGCAGCAGCAGCAGCAGCAGCAGCAGCAGCAGCAGTAGCAGGTGGTTGCGGCTGGGCCACGTCGCGTGGTGTGTGCGTGGAGCCGCGACCAGCTTGTGCTGGCTGCTGTGTGGGGTGTAGTTGCTGTGGGGCGGTGGTGGTGGTGGTGGTGGTGACAGTGGCGGTGGCGGTGGTGGATGGGAGTCGCACACGCACCGCGGTAACGCAGTACCGTGCCTCGATACCGCACGCATCGGTGGTGATGTCGTCCATGGCAGCGGCGGTGGCGGTGGCGGTGGCGGCAGTGGCAGCGGAAGCGGGGGCAGTCTGACGACACCATGGAGCCACACGTATCCCCACCGCCTCGCCACGTACAAGTGTGACGCCAGCTGCTTGGGCTGCGTGCATGAAGGCCTTGGTCAACTTCTCTGGGTGCACCTGCACACTCACAAACAACATGGGCAACGAATGACACGCACACAAACACACAAACACACACAGTCACTCACACCGCTACACCGGAGACAAAACGCCAGCGCGGAGAAGCGCCACACGACGCAGGACCACCAAGCAAGGTCACTTGCCTGTGCTACCGACGATGGGGTGCCGATCGTGCTGGCGTCCTCGCACAGGGAGCGATCAATCCACGCAGGCAGCAGAGACGCGGGGCCATCCCTTCCTTCCTCCGGGCTCAAGACGCAGGGCTGTGGTGACGTCGCATGGGCACCCAGCCCACTGTTGTGGTGCTTCAGACTGCTAGTCACAGCCACGGCGTCCAGGCGTCGGAAATCCACGCCGAAATGATGATCATGATGAACCCCAGCTGTGTTGCTGCTTGGAGTGGAGCGGAACTTGCGTGCCAGGGCTGCGTGCATGTCAAAGCTGCGCTGTGCCAATGCTGCTGCACCGCCGTCACACCAGTCACGAGCAAGAAACCCGCCAGCACCTGAAGTTTCGCGTTTACCATTCCACCCCATTCCATTCCATCGTCATGGGTCAGTCAGCGAACCAGACTCCACGACAACACGTCCCACACAACCATGATCACACACCCGCACAGACAGTCTCCCACCTGCCTGCATGATCGTGCAGGCGGCGTGCGTGCCACACACGACTAGAAAACACAACATGCACACGGCAGAGAGCACTACAGAAGAACAAGGCGTATCGCACCTCCACTCGCCGCACATGCGATGCCACGCCATTCAACCACTGTTACGCGGCGTCCGAAGCCCAACTGTGCCAAGTGATACGCAGTGGACGCACCCACGATCCCTGCCCCGACAATGACAATGTTTCCGTCCGATTCTTTCTCCCCACCGCTGCGTGCTTGCGCAGCCCTTGCCATCTCCAGGGACGACGGATGCACGATCTTGATGGTTGTTGTGGGTAATTTCGAATTTACGGGATCTTGTGCGAGCAGGAGTCCGTGTGCCGTATCTTGCGACACATCACACACACCTCTCGGACCAGCACAGTTTCTCGTGCCGCCACCCCATCCGTCCCCCCATAATGTCAGATGAACGAAAGGAAGGGAGGCCACGCCTCGCTGCGTGGAAGCCCGGCATGGGAACGCTGGAGGCGCAGCCCAAGCTGCCCCGACTGCCGCTGCCTGCCCTGCACCACTCACTGCGCACATTCCTCACAATGGTTGGTTGACGGAGTGAATATAGGCTCCGCACGAGTGTGTCTGTTGTAGTGTAGTGTGGTATGCTTGTTGTGAACGTGCCAGCAGTCCGTGTGTGCGTGGTGTGTGTGTGTGTGCAGCTCCACCATGGCGCGTAGTGAGTGATATTTGGCTTGTTTGGTTTGTTCAAACCAGGTGGAGCCACTTACGAGCCCTGATGAGTTCTGTGAGATGCAGCGACTTGTGACTGAGTTCGGCAGGCCGGGCGGCCAAGGTGAACGGCTGCATGCAAAGCTCCGTGCGTATGCCACAGAATGTGAACGTGAGCGTTGGAACTCGTCAAAGCCAGTGCACTGGTTGGTACGCGTGATGGTGATTGCGTGTTCCGACTTCGACCAGCCCAGGTTCCTGATGGAATACTATCTTCATTGCGCTGACACCTGCACTGTACCGTCACGTCACACAGGAGTCCATGTGGGAATCGGCGGCGTACTTGACTGGGCGTGAACCCCTTCCGGTGAATGTAAACGTCGCGTCGACGTGCTTCAGTCATTCGTCTGCCGACCCTCTTGAACGCGCTGCAATCATTGTGTGTCGCGATGGGTGGGCGGTGGGTGGGTGAGGGTTTGTGTCCGTGATGACAGGCTGCTGCTGCTGCTGTTGCTGCGTGTTGCTGGGCCGGCAGACAAACAGCACCGCCAACGTCAAACTGGCTCTCGACGCTGGGCTCATTCAACCTGACCGTGTTGGAAAGGGCGAAGCTGCCGCAGCATTGTGCATGCATCAGTTTCACCGCGTGTTCGCCGTCAGTCGCGTCCCTGGCACCACATGCGACGCCATGCGCATCTCGAAGGGCCAGCGCCACATCGTCGTCCTGGCGCAAGGCCTGTTCTTCGTCCTCAATGTCATCGACGAACGCGGTGCTGCCGTGGCGACGCAGGCCATCCTGTCGCAACTCAAGGCCATCGTTGCGGAAGCGCAGCGCATTCGACAGCACGCCTCTGACGACCTTGATGCGTCTGGCTCATTCCCTGACATCTCTTGCTTGACGTAATGGCAGTGTGGGTGGTGCATTTCACGCACGCGTTGCTAACACGGTTGCGAACCGTGTGTCCACTGCGCTTTTCCGATGGCCAGGTATGGTCCCAGAGACGAGTGGGCTGTTGCCCATAAGCACTTGATGAAGAACCCAAAGAACGCTGCGAATCTGGACATCATTGAGAGGTACGTTGGGATGGATGGTGAAGGGAAGGCGCTGCACGCACGCTTTCTCGATCGGCGTGACATGAGTGGTCTGTCACCGGCGACATGTGTCACATGGCACGCTGTGTTGTGTGATGTGTGGTGCACAGTGCGTTGTGGGTGTTGTCGCTGAGTGCAGCCTCGCCGCGCGATGGCGACGCGCTCTTCCACACTCTTCTCCACGGCAACCTGGAAGTGTGGGGAGACAAATCCATGAACCTGGTGGGTGGCTATGTGCTGACCAGTGCAGTGGCAATCACTTTGAGACATGCGAGTGTGTGACGTGGAAAGTGGTGTTGCATTGCCTGCTCTGCTGCCTTCTCCCCGCAGATGGTGTTTGCCAACGGAAAGTCTGGCTTTCACGGCGAGCACTGTGCCACCGACGGCTCCGTCGTGGTTCGAGTGATGCAGGTACACGAGTTTCGGTGACTGACCTGTGCACGTCATCACTCACCACGCCACACGTGTCGTGTGTCATCACGCACGCTGCTGTGTGGTGTGTGTGTACCAGGAGTGTCGCAAGTTTGAGGCTGTTCACCCTTTTGAGCGGAGCTGCGGTGGTCAACAGCCGTCATCCACGATGCCCCCACCTCGTGTACTTACGTGGCAGGTACGTATGACCTCGAGGGTGTCGCCTTTGTTCGATGTCGCGTGTTGGTTCTACACGTTGTGTGCTGAGTGCTCTCTGCATGGGTGGTGTGTGTCTTTGCTTCCTTTTCTCAGAGCGACGCTGTGATTCGACGCGCCATCGCGTCGGCAACGCAAATGGCCAAGGAAAGCATTGCAGACCTCCACACGCGGTGCACAGTGTTTGACGAGTTTGGCAGCTCCGCCATCAAGCGTATGCGCGTTAGCCCCGATTCATTCATGCAGATGGTGCGCTCATCTCTGCAATTGTGTGCGGTCAGTGCACAAGAGTTGCATGGTCCCTCCCTCTCAACCTGGTTCGATGCTGCTTGATCAACCTCTTCCACCCATCACCTACAGGCCTTGCAACTTGCGTACTTTCGTGATCAAGGAACATTTACCGCCATGTACGTGGCCTGGGTGCTGCCTTGCCATCACCTTGCCTCTACCCTGACGCTTGTTTCCCCGAAACTTGAACATGCAGCTATGAATCTGCCATCACCAGGCTGTTCATGCGTGGCCGCACAGAAACACTTCGTCCGCTCTCAACAGCCTCCATGAAGTGGGTGCGCAGCATGGATGCACCTTCCGTTTCCAGCAGCGAGAAGGTGAGCAAGGCAGCATCGTGTTGTCACCTGGGCCTTGTCGTCGCATAGTTGACACAAGATGTGGTTGCTGCGTGGTGGTGATGCGCAACCATGATTGTTGTTCAACCCGGAAGGCTGCCCTGTTGCAAGCCGCAGTGACAGAGCACAGACGGTACACTCGAGAGTGCATGATGGGACAGGGTATTGACCGGCACTTGCTCGCGCTTCGAATATTGGCGATGAAGGAGCACATGTCGCCTGCACTGTTCGCTCACCCAGTGTTTGCCCGGTTCAACGACTTCCAGCTATCGACCTCTCAAATCGCTTACCCGGTGGTCGAGTTTGTTGGGTTTGGGCCGCCTACAGTCCAGTCGTATGGCGTGTGCTACATGTGCTGTCTCCCTGATCGTCTTGTCGTTTTGGTGGGGAGTCGACGCTCCCATCCTAGTAAGAACGCTGACCGCATGACGCGTGCAGTGCACCAAGCGTTTCGAGACGTTCGGCGCCTGGTACAAGACTCGGCATCGCAGAAGGATTCGCGATTGTAGCTTGACTTGGTCCATGTGCATGGAGGGCACAGACACAGATGTCTTGGAAAACAAAAAAAAAAACAACAGAGCTTCCACGGATATCTTGAACAGCCCACAAAAGCAAACATGAACGCACACACACACGCCACACACCACACGACAGAGAGCACAAGCACCACGCCCGTCTAGACACGCGCATCTCCATGATCATGATCATGACTATGACTACCCGTCTCCCCGTCCTCGTGACCATGTCCATGTCCACCATGACCATGACCATGACCATGACCATGACCGTGTCCATGACCATGTCCATGACCATGCCCACGGTGCCCCTCCTCCTCAACCGTCACGAACACCGGCACGGCCTTGTGGTCGTCACTCGGAGCGTCATGGGTGGCAGACGCCGAGTCCTTGGCTGGCGCTGCGGCTGCAGCCCCGGGCTCACCTGGAGCGCAGCACATGGCAGCGGTGCACTGCTCCGCGTCGTCACACACCGGCTCATGACACCGCTCCACGTTGTCGGACTCCAAATCCAAGATGAGCTCATCGGGCACGAACTCGGGCTGGATGGTGGACGCGTGGATGCCGGCTTTGTGCAGCCGCAGCTTCATTTGGTCAGAGAGGCGCATGAAGTCGGAGCCACCGCGGCAAATGGCGTGCAGTGAGCACACAATCTTTTGTTCTGTGAGTTGCCACACCTGCGGTCGCGGAGGCAGAAGCGAACAAACCACGTGTTCCCACATCACACAGTCAGGCACCACGGTGCTGAGAGGGAAGGAGGTGCGTGAAGCGCACTGGAAGGGCGGCATGTGCGACGTACGTGGAAATCGTGTACATCGAGCACGCCGTCAATCTTGCTCAAATCTGCGCGGATGGAGTCCACTTGTACGTGCACAGGTGCATGCTGGTGGTGATGGACACGCAGCAGTGACCCCATCCGAATTCGAACCCACCACCCAGCATACATACAAACAAACATACACACACAAAGAACAAACAGTGAGAACACACACTCGTGCCCCATGGCAGCACCCGCATCAACACACTCCACAAATGTCAAACGCAACAAAGAATACCCCCCACACACACACACACACACACTGGACACAGCACAAACCTGCAATAGAATGCGCACACAGCGCTTCACGAGCGGAACGGTGCCGACCAAAATGAGAGCGACAATGGCGAGAGACACCAGGGGGTCTGCCAAGAAGCGGTTCTTTCCAAACGCGCTGTCACCGTGCTCGATGATCAATCCGCTGATCACCACACCCACCGAGCCCAGCGCATCGCCAAGTACATGGAGAAACACGCCGTGCACATTCATGTTGCGGGCCTTCTTCTTCTTCTTCTTCGTCGTCGTCGTCGTCGTCGTCGTCGTCTTCTCCGCGCTCGTGGCTGCCCCGCCCTGCCCGGGACCATGACCATGACCATGACCATGTCCATGACCATGACCATGGCTGTGGCTGTGTCCATGATGACTGCCACTGCCGCCGTGACTGTGTCCGTGGCCGCTGCCGCCGTGACTGTGCCCATGCCCCGCACCACTGCCGTGGCCGAAGATGACGAGGCCGATCACGTTCACCGCCAGGCCCAGCAGCGCCACCTTCATCAGCAAGTCCGCCTGGGGCCCGAGACGTGACTCGACTTCATCCAGCTCCTGGAACCGGTGGATGGCCTCGAGGGTGATGTTGAAGCAGGTGGAGAGCAGGAACACGCCGTTGCACAGCGCACCCACCACCTCCATGCGTGTCCAGCCGAAGGAGGCGATGGCGGTGGGCTGGCGCTTCGCCGCACGCAGGGAGTAGAAGCCCACAATCTGCAGTCGGTCATTCAACGTGCCGACCGTGGCAACACCCATCACACCGACGGGTTAAGGGCGTCTCCCACACAGTGGGGCACAGCCAGGCACAACCACGAGTAAGCAAGCAAGCAGCCCAACGTACCAGCGCGATTAAATCAGACGCCATGTGGAAGGCATCTGCTTGCAGAGCCAGGGATCCGATGATGGTACCGTACACCAACTCCACAAAGAAGAAGCCGCCGGTGAGGAAGAACATTCCCGCAAACCGCAGCGAGTCACGATCCTTGTACCAAGGCGTCGCCACGGCAGCCGCTGTCGGCGCTTCCACGGAGCGATTGACGAGGTTGCGGCGGACTTGCATGTGAGCCAACCCAGCGTAGACGCTGCGTGTGATGGAGCTGTTGTCAGCGTGGTCACCAATCGCAGCTGCCATGGCAGGATCCTCCAGCGTCACAAGCTCGATCTCGCCGTGATGGTCGCAGTGAGTGCCGTGGGGATGGTGCAGCTGCGACCCAACCAGGTAGTCGAAATGGCTGTCGTGCGGCACCCTCTCATGGCCACACCCTGGTCCGTGCAGATGCGTCCCACATTCCGTTGCGTGTGTGTGCCCTTCGCCATCAGAACCACAGCAGGCTGCGTCTGGTTGCTGCCTGACACTGTGGCTGCAGCCACTGACTTCGCACAGCATGGTCTCCAAGTCGATCGTGTGCCGTTCCCCACCCTCCGCGCCAGTCATGCAGTGCAGTACGCCATTATCCAAGTACCCAATGTGACTGTCGTGTCGCAGCGCAGTGTGTCCGCAGCGCGGGCCATGCACATGTGGATCATCTGGGGGGCCTGTCAGTGGCAGTGTTGGCGGCGTTCGAGCCCCGTCACTCAATGGAAGGTCCATCCGACGACGCGACGAGACAAAGCTGTGTGTGGAGCTTCAGAAAACGTTGGATGTGGGCCGGTGATGGACTCTCCGTGCAGTTAGGAGGGGAGTTTGCGTGCAATGGGTGTGACACGCTCCTGCTCTCGTGGCACGCCCCGTGACGAGGCTGAGTCAAACCAGGGGGCAGTAACAGCTGAAAATGGGTGTGCATGCCCTAAAATGTGGGAAATAACGAGCGGTCTGCATCGCGCTACAATTCACTCGTTCATCCGATGCGGCACGGACATCCCTACGCCCAGGCCCTGGACTCCAGGGCTCGGCAACACCAGTAGCGGACTGTTGTGGCAGGACCCTGCATGGTGTGGACATTGTTGGGTTTAGGTTTATTCAAATGTTCGATTGTTTTCGAGCAACATCAAAGACAAGACGAGTGCCAAACTCATTCAGCGACCGGACCAACAAACACACCGGGAGCGTGCTCCGGGTGTGGCGTCAGAGCAGTCAAGCTGCTGGGGCAGGTCGTGCTTGCCATTCACTACAGACAGACAACAACAACAATCGAGCACACACACACACACACACACACACACATGCGCTCGCTCGCAAGTGGCAACCCACGCGGCGTGGGCCACGCCCAGGTTTGAATCAACCGTTTGACTACAGCACGTCAGCCAAAGACTCGGGCGTTGGTGCGGTGGGCGCCATGCCTTTGCGGGTGCGAATGTCAGCCACCAGGGCAGCAGCACTGCCAGCCTCGACAGTGGCGCGAGCTCCGGCACCAGTTCCTGCGTCGCAACTGACTCGGCTCGAGCGTGCGGAGCGAGTCGAGCGGGTGGAACGGGTGGAACGGGTGGAACGGGTGGAACGTGCAGACGTCATGGCAACCTCAGCTGTCAGCGCCGCGGGCCACACAGACCCTTCGACACGCTTCCACGAGTCGAACTGCTGCGAGATGCAGGCGCGGCCAGAACTGAGGCCTCGCACAGCTCCCGAAAACCCGAAGGATTGTGACACGGGCAACGTGCCTCCCACGGTTAGCTGGAAACACCAAGCACACCAACACCAACAGTTCATGCAATGTGGGTCAGTCACATCGCCGGGAGCGTAGAGGGGAGAGCCGCGCGCCCACCAACCACCAACCACCAACTCACCAGAGGGGTTCCTTCGTGACTGGTGACTGTGTCCACGAGTCCGCGCCGGGCAGCGATCTCGGGCAAGATGGTGCCGTAGAAGCGCTCGGGCACCTGTGCCGTGATGCGGAACAGAGGCTCCACCAGGCATGGACCCGCAGCAAGAAGAGCCGCCTTCAACACACGCGAAGCCGCCGGAGAGATCTGGCTTGGGCCGCGATGCGCTGGGTCCTTGTGTACCAAGGCATCGGTGAGGTCAAAGCGCACGCCTCGCAGACGCTCGCCGGCCACGCCACCACTGCTGCAAACGGCGCGGAAAGCAGAGACGACGGTGGCTTTGATGGCTGGCAGGTGCTGGGCTCCGGTTGTGCAGTCCACCAGGACGTTGGTGGGACCGGCTGCACCGCCTTCGTCACCGCCCCAAGCCCAGATGCGCTTGGCTTGGGTGCTGTCCCAACCGAATCTGCAACAGCGACACATCAAGCGCATCAAGCACAACCACAGCAACCACAGCAGCGGCACCGACAATGGCAACACAACAAACAGCGCAAAGAAGGTCAGTCAGACAAGCGGACGACGCATTGGCCATCCATACACACACACGCACACACACACACGTACTCCTTGGAAAGGAATCGAGCGGTCGTCGCGGCGTTGTCAACATCCACGGAGCGGTCCTCCAGAAGGGACACCAGACGGTCGTCCAGATGACCTGCGCGAACGAACAGGCGGTTCAGCTTGTTGGCGGACTTGGCCAGCTGAACAGGGCCCTGCGGCATCGTCACAGTTTCGCGGTAGGATACCACCGGTTCGGAAGTGGTGGGCTCGAATCCTGCCAGCGTCGCGATGCTGGTGACAGCCACCTCCAGGTGCAGCTCACCTGCGCCAGCGAGAACAAGCTGACGCGTCTCGCCGTCGATGTAGTGCTGCACACACGGGTCCGTCTTGCTGTAGGCACGCACGGCCTGCAACAGGGCGGCAGACTGGTGCGGCTTCGGGGGGCGAATCGCCACCCGCACCACCGGCGACACACTGAACTTCATGGCGCGCAGGGGCCACGTTTCGCGTGAGTCGGTCACGGTGCCAGATTTGAGCAGGTGCTGCTCCACACCCACCAATCCGACCACGTTGCCTGCCGGCACGGCGTCCACCGCAACGTGTTTGGCTCCCAGCAGAGCCACGACACGCTGGACGTTGGCTTTGTACATGCGCTGTGTCGCAGGTGGTCCCACGGGCGTCTTGGACTCGTCGCCACCGTCGGCGTCTGGGCCAGCCGAGGTGGCCTCCTCCCTCTTGTCTTCCACGTCTGCGGGCGGAAGAACAAGTACGCTCTGTCCGGGACGAACGGTGCCCGAGAACACACGCCCGCACGCGATGAAGCCCTTGGCCTTGCGCCCGAGCGGCACCATCTTGGAGATGTACACCACCAGCGGACCGTCGGCGTCGCAAGCGCGCATAGCAGCGGCAGACCTGTCGTCACTCGGTCCTGTGTACAGGCTGGATCCGTGTAATGCCTGGGCCTCCATGGGGTTGGGGATGGAGTACGCGATCATGTACAGAACGGCGTCCGCCACGGGACAGAAGGCGCGCATCGCGGCCTTGGTGACGGCCTTCTCCGTCAGCACAGCGTCTTGGCGCATGAGCTGCTTGCTGGCGGGACATCCCAGTCGTTCCAGGCGGTTCCACACTTTGCGCAACGCCTCACGGTTTGGTCGACCGTCGACAAACGCGTTACGCACGTCGTTCGTCAGCTTGTAGACGGGCTGTGAAGCAAACGGTCCACCACAGAACACACCACATAACACAACACGAACAGAGAAGACAAGGTCGCCAAGTGTTGGTGCGGTGTACCAACCCACGCATGGAACAGCAGAAAACACGTCGCTACACACCGACATACCTTCAAGCCAAAGTCGATGAGCGCTTTGCGCACTTTCTTGTACGTCTTGGCTGCCGATGACTTGCGGGCAAACTTGGACCGCACAAACTCGGCGGTGTGCACGCCTGCGTTGTGGTATAACACGGCGAGGGTGTCCATAGTGAAGCCCCAGCCGTAGTAGCCGCTTCCCACGCCCACTGTGCCGTCTTCCAACGATACAGACAGGCGTGCCACGTCTTCACGTGGCGCGTAGGTTGCGATGACGGCGTTGACGCTTTCGATGGCCTTCATGATCTTGTCAGCCGCGGCGTCAGGCGTGAGCTTGAGCTCGGTGATCAGCCGGTCCACCTTGTTCACGAACAGCACGGGCCGAACGCCTTCCGTGATGGCTTGTCGCAGAACCGTTTCCGTTTGGGCCAGCACACCCTCCGAGGCATCGAGAACGACAACGGCACCGTCAGTCAAGCGAAGGGCTGCTGTGACTTCACTGGAGAAGTCAGAATGTCCTGGCGAGTCGATGAGGTTCAGTAGCATCGGCATGGTTGCTGGTGCTGGCTCAACCTTGGACTCTTCGGCCTTCGACTCGCTTCGGTGACTTGCGTCATCGCGTGTCAGATCACGTGCCACGTCCAACGGCAACGCAATGCTCGTGGCGTTGATCGTGATGCCGCGTTCCTTTTCTTGGTCGTTGGTGTCCAGTACACGCGCACCCCCGGCCTTGTCTGCTGACAGCAGTCCAGCTCGCTGCAACAAACTGTCAGACAGCGTTGTTTTGCCATGATCAACATGGGCTGCGAACAAGCAGGGACATCAAACAAAAGGTGTCAGATACGCGCGCGGCGCGTTTCTGCCGGCAACCGAACTCGTACCAATGATGGTTACGTTTCGCACGCAGAGTTGGTTTCGCAAAAGGCTGCGGATTTTGTCCTCAACCCACGCCATGTCTCTCGCCTAGGTCCCGCGCCGCTAGGCCTGCACTTGTTGGTCGAAGGTCGCTTCGAAAGGTTCGAAACGACGACGACGACGACGACGACGACGACGACGACGACTCTTCGCCCTCTTCGCAGTCGGCTGATTCAGAAGAAGATCCCCCGGAGTGGGAGCAACAAGAAGAAGAAGAAGAGGGCGAAGAAGAGTCTTGAACAGCTTCGGACATGAGAGGTGTGTGCAAAAAGCGGAGGAAGTGGGAAAGAGGGTGGGTGGTGGTGTGCCTTGGGCGCGGGTGCGGCGGGGCTGTCAGACACTTTCGGCGCGGAAGCTGCTCGGAAGATGCTGTAACAAAAATATCAGCATCGCTTGTCATACTTTCATTCGTAGCAAGTCCTGGCAGCTTCGTTGTCTTGCACACTCGTGACTCATGAGCCGTGACAATACTTGGGCAGCACCCTGTGCTTCCTCAACCACGGTCATGGCGACCAACAGCCCCTGCTCCGGTGTAACAGTAATGTAGCATCTCGTTTGAATCTATCGCCAGCCCATGTAGTACTGTTGTACGCATGCAGCGTCGGGTGATTGTATTGTTGGGCGCCCTGGCGGCAGCTTGCTGTGTGCTGTCAGGGCACTCCATCCACACGCCCAACCTTTCGCAGGGTACGTACACTGCGCATGACACTGCGACACAGAGCTGTGGCAGAGAACTCAGCACTACCGCCCTCCTGAGCTGACCACATTGCCTGCACGGGTCGTGTATGTTGGTTGACTTGCAGTCCGCCTGTACACACAATGTTGTGCTCGTGTGACCCGCGGCTCACCCCCCGTGATTGTGTACGAGGGACGACTGAACCAGTCGGAGCTTGTGGAGTCCGGTTTGGACAGCGGGGACGTCGGCTGTGTGCAACTGTTCACCCCGGATGCAGCCACGCCGCTGACGGTGCTGTTGCACGCGGGCAGTGCGTTTCAAGGTTCTGTGGTGGTCGTGACGGCTGACTGGGACGCGTGCAGTGCACACAACCGACTGCTTGGGAAGGCCAAATCTGTACATGTGGGCCAGCGCGGCTCTGTACGCTTGCCTTCGACGTTTCCTCGCATCACACGTGCGTTGCGATGCTCATGCTCATGCTCATGCTCATGCTCCTAGCG
>Ga0213833_1002220_pt1 | contig 12776 bp, 13 predicted proteins | sample SWATP21_FD_160575 | JGI IMG/M metagenome (GOLD analysis project Ga0213833, IMG submission 160575) | Coastal seawater microbial communities from Marineland, Florida, United States - SWA TP2 #1 | ecosystem: Environmental > Aquatic > Marine > Coastal | place: USA: Florida | collected 2016-08-14
GTTGGTGGTGGCTCTGGTGGTGGTGGTGGTGGTGGCGGCGGCGGCGGCGGCGCTGCGCTGTACCGGCGCGCCGGCGGCGTGTTTGGGGCCGGGGGGCGCGGAGGTGGTGCCATGGGACTCGGCGGCGGCGGCGGCGGCAGGCACGGCACCGCGCGTGGCAGCGGCGGCATGATGTCTGACCAGGGCGGCGGCGGTGGTGGTCAGGCGTCGTCGTCGGTGGGCGGCACCGACGGTGTCCCCGTCGGTGGTTCGTTGTTCCGGGTGTGCGTCGCGCTGTTGGAGGTGCTGGTCCAGTTCCTGGGCGACCCCGCGCTGTTCCTGCCGGTGCTGCGGGAACAGGGCGTGCTGCCCGCCCTGAGCAAGGCGTTCACGGCGGCGACATCCGCCGCAGCGCTGACGTTCGAGGCGCACTCGGTGTGGTGGTCTCGTCGCCTGCACCAAAGCCGTGCCAGCAGTGCCGCGGCCACTGGTGCGGCCTCTGCCTCTTCCTCTGCCTCTGGCGTGGGCTTTGGTGGTGGTGGTGGTGGTATCGGTGGTGGTGGTATCGGTGGTGGTGGTATGCGTGGCAGGTACGGCTCTGCGGCAGGTGGCTACGCGCGTGGTTCCGGTCGTCGAGCTGGCGGTGGTTTCGCCGCAGCGGCTGGTGGTGGTATTGGCATTGGTGGAGGCGCCGGTGCCGGTGCTGGGGTGAGTGTCGGCGGCGCATCCGATGGCGCCGCCGCAGGGGGCATTGGGGAAGATACCGGCGTCGGCGAGGCGGCAAACCTGTCTGACGCGGCGCATGCCGCTGTGGCCGAGAGCATGGATCGGGCAGAGGTGGTCCTGCACTTCTTCCTGTACCTGGCGCAGGACGCCGTGTGTGCCGCAGAGCTGCTGCAGTGTGGCGTGATGCGCATGCTGCTGTCCGATCGCATGCTGCGACGCATGGAAACCGTGATGCGTGCCCGTGTCGCGGACGAGGAGGCCGGCGTGCTGACCGGCTCGCGCCACTTCAGCATGCACAGTGACGGCGGCGGCAGCGGCGGCGGTGGTGGTAGCGGCAGCCACCCTAGTCACGGGTTCGGCGCACAGCTGTGGCGAGGTCGTGGATTTGGCCTGCACCCCACCTCGTTCCGCGGCTACGACGGCGACGGCGAGCGCTCCGGTGCACACCGGGTGTGGTGCATCACGGTGCAGTTGGTGTCCCACCTGCAGCGCACGTTCCTTGCTGCGGAGCGTTTCGCCACCGCAGCTGCGCGACAGGGCGTGGCCAGTGAGCCCGGTGCCGCGGGCATCTCGCAACTCACCACCAGCATGGCGGACCTGGCGTTCGACTTCACCGACACCTACCGCTGCAGGCTGTTGTCCGCCTTGTGCAACCGCGCCTTCACGGTCGCTGCGTTGGAAGAAGCCACGGGCGCCATGCGGCTGGTGGAAACCAACCTGGGACGCATCGCGGAGTGGCGTTTGCGTGGCACGGGCACCGGCTCGGCTGCTGCTTCGTCCACGGTGCACAGCATCGGGCAGTTCCTTCGCGCGGCAGAGGCGTTGGTGGCCGACGTGGCGCTGTGTTTGAACGCCACTTCCAGCGCGGACGCAAGCACCGCCAGCATCGCGAGTGCTGGCCAGGGTGACGACGCGTTCCGTGTACGCTGGGTGCACCTGTGGCAAATCAAGGGGTTCAGCTTCCACGCCGTGTCTGTGCGTGAGAAGCAAGTGGAGGCCGTCAAACGCGCCAAGTACAATGCTCGGCGTGCGTTGCTTGCCGTGCTTCGAAGCAAGAGCCAGGTACGCTGTGGGTGTATGTGTGCATGCGTGGGCGTGGTCGTTGGTGTGAGGAGGCACCACCTCGGTGCGGACGAGGTGGCCGTGCTATCAGGCGTTGCTGTGACTCACCGTGCCCATTGCTGCTGTACGCCCGCTGCCGTGCCCACACAGAGCCATCGCAAGAAGGGTGACGCAGAAAACGAATCGTCTTCATCCAACGACGTGGTGCCGTTCCAGGTGTTGATCGAGGCCTCCTTGACCTCGTTGGTGCGCGTGGCGCTTGACGTCGTCCGCAAGCACGAGGAACGCAACCTCGTGCGCCATGGTCGCTTGGCCGCTCCCTGCCTGCTGGCCCAGTTCCACACCCCCTCGCACTGGCTGACGAAGCTTCCGCCGGGAACGGGGCACCTGTTTTTGCTGGCCCGATACTGTGTGAAGCGGTGGGGAATGTACGAGGTGCGGCATGCGAGCTCCGAGGAGGGCCCAGAAGGCCCCAGTGAAGACGTTCTCCGGGGCATCATGCGCCCTGTCTTGCTGCTGTTGACCATCCTCATTGACCATCACATGCAGCGGGGCGACGTGTCTGGGACTGTGATCGGCGAGATGGCACATCACGTGTCCCGCGTGTTGGGCAACGGCTTGGATGAAGAGGAGACGGACGCTAGCACACTTGATGACCGCGCCAGCACGCGCTCCAGCACCTTGACATCCGCGTCACTGGTGTCAGGCTCTGAGCAGTCGAACATGAGTGCCATTGTGGCGACTGTGATTGGTGACAAGGAGTTTGCCATGACACTCATTCGAACACTGAAGGCCATGCTGGGTGACGGTTCTGACGGCAGGGTACGCACACACCTTGCTTTGCCTACTGCGTTCGCATGCTGGGGCTGCTGTCTGACCTGTCTGTGTGTACGTGTGTGTGTGTGTGTGTGTGTGCGTGTGTGCGTGCGGGATGTTGCACGGGTGCTGTGCCCGTGGGTCTCTCGTGCGCTGCGCAGAGCCCTGTCCGTGCCAAGCACAAGTGGTGAGCCACCAGAGGTAGTGAGTGTGAGTGCATGCAATGATGGCACACACAAAAAAAAGGGAGTGCGGATGGTAGGAGGAACTGTAACATGCAATTCTGCTGATTATGTCTCGTGTTAACTTGTTCACTTGACATAACATGTGGCATGCGGCACCATGCCGACAAGACTGTGTGTGCGGCTCGCAAAGGCCATGATAGTTGCAGTACATGCGCGAATTAGTTGTAGTGGCGGTGATGACCGTTTCTTGCCCGGGTGTGGTGTCAATCACACCGATGGCACAAGCAACACAAAGCCGCTACCCACGGCGCTGCTTCTTCGGCCGCTTTTGTCTCTCTTTCTTTCGCTTGGCCGACTTGCTTGCCGCCGCACCAGCACCTGCACCGTGCCCCACGCCAGCCTTCTTCATGTTCGCTGTCTCAGACTGCTTCTTCTTCTTCTTCTTGGCGCCCGCCTTGGACTTCTTGCGTTGCTTTCCTTGGCTGTTCGTCCTCTCCTCACTTCCTTTCAACACCTTGGCGTTCACTTCGGCGGTGATCGACGTGCCACGGGTTGGGTCCGTCCAGCAAGGGTTCGACACGGCCAACGCAGTTATTCTTCGCTTGCGCGTGCTCAACGTGGCAAGTGGGGCAGCGAGCTTGGCGGTCTCTACCGTCGTCAGATCCGCAGCACTCCACACCTGACACGCGCGCACACACACCGGCCACAAACCATGGTGACGCACTGTCACGGTTGCAAAGGTACCGAACCAGCTTTCGCGATGCCGTTGCAGCATGTCACGTACATACACGCAGCCCTCTGAGGATGCCGTGACAACCATTGGTAGCGACCCATCTGCACAGGAACAGGTTTCGACGCACCGAATGCGGGCTTCGTGCGGGGTTTGCAGTTCACAATGCACCGCACTGCCAAAACAGGAAACATGAAAATTGCAAACGCGTGTAAGCTAGGTCAACAGTTTCTCCGGCGGCACTCACTCCACAGCAGTACCACCACCCACACAACCACAATGCACGCACACACAGACCACACACAGACCACACACAGACCACACACAGACACACACACACACACATACGATGTGGCAATGGAAAAGACACGCAACGTGGTGTCGCCGCTACCAATCGCAACCAGGTCCTCGTTCAGGAACGCCACAGCATTCACAGGTGTTGGAGTGGTGAGAGTGGCCTGCACTTTGCCAGTGGCCACGCTGTACACCACCACTGTCGCACCGACAGCAACTGCGTACTCGTCGCAGTTAGGTGACCATGCGATGTCGGTGCCTGGCCCATCGAGTTTGAGCGCCGCAGCAGCCTTTCCTTTGATCAAATTCCACATGCGCAACGTCTTGTCATCACCAGTGGACAACGCGAAGCGGCCTGATGGATGGACGGCAAGGGCGCGGATGGGTGCCCTGAAGCAGCACGCGTGCAACACAAACACACAACGCAGGGGTGATGGCGTGTGTTCACATCCCATTCACCACGGCCGTTCACCCACTTGTGTCCAGTCAACTTGTGCAAGCATGTCCAATCGTGCACACGCCAAATGCAAACAACGCCGTCTTCACCACCAGACAGCATGTGGTTCTTTCCAGCAAACTCCGCGCAGGTCACGGTTCCTGCGGAAACGAAAGGCGTGAGTGACACACGAAGTACCATCAAGGAGCCACACCCAGAAACGACGAACCTTGGTGCTCGAGCAAGGTACCAACATCACGCCGCTTCGCCAAATCAAAAATTCTGCCCAAACACGCAAACACAAAACGCCACAGTCGTGAACATCGATCGATGGTATCATGCGCATGCATGTGTCCAGCTGTAAAACGCACCGGAGGGTTTCATCACTTCCACCCGTCACAAAGAACTCTTTCAAGCGCTTCCCTGACTTGAGGTCGGCTGCACCTGCCCCTTGTGAAACTGTAGCGGTCATTGCAGCGCCCTTGTGAGCGCCTGTAGCGAAGGTAAGCTCGAAAGGTAGCGCATTGCTCGCGTTGAGTGGCTGGTCAAACATGGGATCGTCGAGGGGTGCTTGCGGGTCCCCACACCACCCATACGCAGCGCCGTCATACGTTGCCGCTGTCACCCAAATACGCTGCCCGCTTGCAGCCATGGTTGTGTGGTGCTAAAGGAAAGTGGCCGGGATGGAACGAATCGAGCAGGTTGAGCACCAGCACTGGCACAACAAGCACACGCAGTAATCACATTTGAAACTATTGTGTCCGTGGTGAAGCACATCTCCTGCGAGCCGAACTGGGAGTGTGGTTGTCATTGTTTTGTGTGGCTCACCCCATTGGACGAGCTCAGCTGCGCTGTCAGGTGTCCGCCCTCCATCGGGTGAAAGTTGCCTCTCAGTTATGTATCTGGGGCGTGCATAGGGATCCTGTTCTGCCGCTGCGCACAAGAACCCTCCCAAGCGAGCACACATTGTACGGCTGGGGGGAAGTCGCCACTCCAGTGACTTCACGCCGTCACCATGGCGCTGCCGTCTGGGTTGTCCCACGGCGAGTCCTCCCTGCGTGGCCAAGTAGTCGGTTTAATCAATGATGCGAAGCTGTCTGACACGGCGAAGGACAAGCTTCGGTTCTTAAAGCAGGCGTCCGAGGTGCTGATCCACAGGGAACCGGGGTTAGCACCCAAGTTTGCACAGGCCATGTTCGAGTTCCAGGTACGGTTCTGTGCCCCGTCTGGTCATTGTGGTGATGGATTTGCCAGTCGAGCCTCGGTGACGTGAACACTAAGCACGTATTGTGTTGTTGCAGGTTGATCAAAACGCCACTGTGCGCAAGTTTCTCGTCGATCTGTGCCGCCAGTTGGTAACAAAGAATCCATCCAGTGGTACGCATGAGGTTCCGTGAGGGGGGCTATGCAGAAGAGACCATTGCCTCACACGCCATTGTACACGACGCCTCTTTTTTGTTGTTGTTGTTGTTGTTGTTGCGCGCTGTTGCTGCTGTTTTGTGGTTGCTTCATTGAATGCTGCAGCCAACGGTGACGCTCTCAAGTGCTGTTCCGCGCTGTGTAGCGATCGTGCCACTTCCGTGGCCTACTCCGCGTTCGCCACGTGCGGACGCATGCTTGTGGGCGCGCTGTCGTGGGCCGCACAACCCTCCACACCTGTCCCTGCGCAAGCAGCGACCCTGGAGGGCATCAAGGCTGTCATTGGTGTGTGTGAGCAGTGCCTCGGACGTGCCCCAACTGGCGTGCCACCTTCCGAACGCACCGGCCGCGTGCAAATGCTGGCAATCAAGCTGCTGCAGCAGGTCGTCATCTCCCTCACCGTCGCTTCGCAGGGTCGACGAGCGGCAGACGACCCCACGGCGCCGCTTCGATCTGTGCCGCCCGCGCACCCGATCTTCTCGAGGAAGCAGATGGCACCCGTGGCGCTGGTGTTGATGAAGCGCCTGACCAAGTTCGTGCAAGAGGCTGCCGCACAGGGCGGTCGCTTGGCCACGCCCCACATTCCGCCCGTCGTGTTGGGCATCAACGCGCTGGTGGCAATTGCCCTGCGGCGCCCGCAGTTCTCCACCCGGGTCGCGGAGTGCCTCATGAGCATGATGGGCGCCGGAACCGGAGCCAACCGGTCACCGGCTGTGCTTGGCAGTGTCGGTGTGCACATCCAAGGAAGCGCCGCACGGTTGCGAAAGTCTCCACATGTACGTCACTTTCTTTTTTGTTTTGTTTTGTTTTGTTTTGTTTTGTTTGTTCGTGTGTTTGTTTGGCAGATGATCGCTTCTGTGGCTGCTTGCCCTTTGTTGCTTCATGTTCTGTGTTGTTGTGGTTGCGTGTGCTGTGCTTCATTTCCCCAACTGACACAATCTCACCCGCATTGTCATGCAGCTCGGGCAATACGTTCGCCAGCGCTTAGGAACGTGTCTTCAAGCTGCCAAGGCTGGTCGTACGTTACTGCATTGTCGTCGCCACTGCGAAGCCATGCTGCGCTGACGTTCGCGCTTGATGGGGCGCGGTGCATGCCTTTTGTTGACCCCCCCCATTCATTATTCTATGTTTTTGTGTGGCGCCGATGGTTGTGTCTGTTTTTCTGTTGGCAACACCTGCCTTTCGACAGTGGAAAAGCGGCCGCGACCCGCCGACGCAACGATGCCCGGCCGACCGGGGTCGGCCAAGCGCCTTCGCACTGGCCTGAGCCCCGCCGAAGTCCAAGCTGCTCGAGCGGACCTGCTGCGCTCCATCTTGGCGCTGCCCACCACGGAGGTGGTTGACATGCTCATCGCCAACATGCCGTTCCTTCCCAAGGCACCGCTTCGCAAGGACGGCGACATTGCCTCGTCCCTTGAGGCCCTCATGAAAGCCGCAACAGCCCAGAGCGGCACAAGCAGTTCAGGAGATGCTGCTGCGCCTTTGCAACCCACGCTGTCTGCCAGGGAGCTCCCTGCACTGCCAGTGAAGCGCACCTGGGCGCTGTCGGGCCTGCTGTTTGACCGCCTGCTTGCTGCAGAAGAAGACGCGGTCATGACGGGCAGAGAAGAGTTCCGCAACGCCTTGATTGCTCGCCTCGCGTGCTGCCCACACGTGCGCCTCGAGGATGCTTGTGGGCGAAGCCATGTCTGCAGTGACCCGCCCACCACTGCTACAGCTGGTGTCGGTGCTGGTGTCAGTGCTGGTGCTGGTACTAGTTGTGGTGCTGGTGCTGGTGCTGGTGCTGGTGCTGGTGCTGGTGCTGGTGCTGGTGCCGCGGCTGCTGCGCCTGTCTCGGGCGCGTCAGTCAAAGGAAGCAAGAACCAACCTGCTGCGGAGACGGGCATGGTAGTGGCCAGCAAAGCTCGTCGAGAAGCAGTCGCTGCATTTGAGAGCGTTCGGCAGCGCCGGGTACGTGGCTACAAGCGCTTCGTGGGTGGTTGCGCGGTCATGTGGAGAGCGGCTGGCGTTGACATTCCGTCTTGTGTGGGCGCGTGTGCCCCACCCCGTGCTCTGTGTTGTTTCAGGTGGAAGCAGTGTTGAAGCACGTGCTTGAAGACTTTCCCTCACGGCGCAACCTTGCGATGGCATTGCTCTACCAGCAATTCGCCCTCGACGAGATCACTGCTGCGTGTGCTACAGCAGCAGCAGCAGCCAGTGCTGGCTCTCCTGCGGTCGCCGACGGCACCGCACCGGACGCCACACATGATGGCTCCGCAGAAGCCAGTGACGATGTCCCGATGACCCAAGATGGCGACACAGGTGACACCCCGATGCCTCCAAGCGCTTCGACAACTGCTGCATCCGACGTGGGAGATGTGGACGCTGTGGACCTGCCCACTGCTGGCTCCAACAAGAAACCAGCCGGCGGCAGCGGCAGCGGCAGTGGCAGCGGCAGCGGTGATGGACCCGATGGACGCCATACGAGTACCGCCGTTGCGGCCTCGACTGTGGCGACGGTGTCTGAACATGACAAGCTGCTGGGCCGCCTGTTGTCGTCCATGCAGCAATCTTTGGACATGTCCCTCAAGAGCAACATCACGCTGTTGCGACAATTGGTGCGCCAGGCACCCCGCATCACAGCCCCTGCATTGCGCGCAGTGTCGGGCTTTTGCTTGGACAAACAGAGCTACACCATTGGGCTGTTGACGTTGCGGGATTTGGTGCTGGAGCGACCCAAAGTCAGGTGTGTCACGCTTGCATTGCAGCGGGTCGGCTGCGGACGTGTTGTCGATTTGTTCTTCGTTTCTTTTCGGTTTGTAACCCTTGGGGGGGGACCGCGTGCTTGTTTGATGTACCTGATACGAGCAGCGGCGAGTGCTTGCGCATCGCTTTGCGATTGGCAACCTGCCGCTCCGAGTTCACCCGTGATCCGGCCGTCCGAATGGTGCGAAACATGCTGTTCAAGCCTCACAAGCACCTGCGTGCTGCCATTCGAGGCCGTGCGCAGGCTGTCTTGGAGTCTGTGACGTTGGCCAAGCAGCTGCCGACGGAGCAGGACAACACCAAGGACGAGACGAAGGACGAAGCGAGTGCGTGTGTTGCGCTCGCCTGCGTGCTGTGTCCCTCTCCTCTCCTATCCTCTCCTATCCTACGCTGACCCCGTGGTGTCCCTGTGCAGCGCTGCCGCCGCCTACCGTCGCAGAGGTGTTGGACACGGACCAAAGCTCGGTGGTGCCCACGTCTGTGGAGGAAGTGCGACGGCGTGTGCTTCTCCACACGGCGTTGTGCCGGGATGAACCCGAGCTGCTGTCGGACACGGTGCTTGTGTACCCCCAGTGTTGTGCCGCGGTTCAAAACGTCATCGCGGAAGAGGTGCGTCGTGGCTCTGCTGTGACGAGTGTGTTGACATTCCTAAAGTGTTCCTTGTCCCCGCCCCCGCCAAACACACACGCACGAAACTGCACACAGGTAATGCAACTGGTGAAAGCACTATGTGATATCATGACTCCTGATGCCATTCTCCATCCCTTCATGCGTTTTTCAACGGGCGCCATTCCGCTGGTGCGTGTGTGGGTCGGGCTTGGTCTTCGGTTTTCGGCACCTTGGTATTGTCTAGGTCTTGGTCTTGGTTGTGTTGCCGTCGCTTGCCCTCCAGGAATTGACATGTATGTTTTCAGGTGGTCAAGATCACCACGGTACTTGTGCGTTGTCTGCCGGACACGTCACAGCAAGTGTTGCTGCGCAGCGTGCGACAGATGTGCAAGTCGTCACAGGTTCCGCAGGGCGACGTGCGCTTGTGGCTGCCGGTGCTTGGTACTTTGCGGCGTGATGAAATCCGCCCCATGCTTCTCGGCATTGTGCGCCTGCCACGCGCAACTGTCCGTGCCGCCTTCCTGCTGATTTCGTCCAACTCCACGCTCAGTCTGGATCCCATGACGGCAGCAGACCTGATCGTAGACGTGCTTCGGCTTGAGTTCAAGGGTGTCGCAGTGCGGCGACTCTCCGATCTTCTCGGACTGTTCTTTGAACGGCATGACATCTACACTGACGTTGTGTGGGCTACGGCACTTCAGCGCATCATGGATCGCGCGGATCGTGCCCTCCCCACACTCTACGTTCGTGCCATGTTGTTGAGCCTGACAGCTTTCCCCCGTCTGAAGGAGTTCATGGTGAACCTGATGGCCGAGCTGATCACCCCGCTACGGAAAGTTTGGGCCCTGCCATTGTTGTACCCTGGCTTTTTGGTTTTGGTCAAGGTGTGTTTTGTGGGTGTGGTTCCTGTTTGTTGCCGCTTGTTTGGTTTTCTTCTCCTCTCCAACTCTCAACACCTGTTGTGCTGTGCTGTGCGTTTGCTTGTGGATTCTGGCAGCGCACCGCCCCACTGTGCTGGCCTGTCGTGTGCAGCCTCCCGCCGGAGGAGTTCCAAAAGCTGATCGCCAACCGCGAGCAGCGTGTGCTTGTTCAAGCGCTGAGAAAATGGGTGAGCAAGCCCGACACGCTTGCGTACTACGCCTCCACTCGGCCGGACCTGCTGTCCATGCTCCGCATTTCCATCCGCACCGCGCCTGCTGCCTCGGCTGAAAGCAGTGAGAACCCTGGCCCTTCCAGCACAGCCATGGAACAACAACCTGTTGTCAATGACCATGCTCCGCAAACAGGGAGTGCGACTGTGGCTGCGACGTGAAGCTAGCACACCATGTCCAGTGGGTTGTGTAGGCAGCGAGCGCAGCAGAAGGATAAAATAGTGACAATGCATGAATTGAAAAGGCCTTGCGTGTTGCGGCACCGTTCGCTTTCACTTCGTGCACGGTCTGATTGCTGGGCTCGGCAGCGCAGCGTCATCTTTGCATTGGTTGCGCCGTGCCGCACGGAAGCGGAGAAACGCAGGCAAATGTAGAAACCACATCACAATTTTAGTGTAATTACACACCACCCTGTCTCGCAGGAGTCTGCAGGTGCCGTCAACATGACGCGCGCCACAATGGACATCCAGTCCCCGTCACCGCCCAAGGCCACAGGCAGCCCACTGCGCTGGCCCCTGTTGCTCGCCTACGCTGTTGATGCCACTCAGTTGTCCTTTCCGCAAACTGCCTTGTACCTGTTCCTGTCCGGTGAACTGGTACGCGTCGCGGGTGCACGCAAACGCTGGCACAAATAACAGCCTTGTTGACACTCCTGTGATGCAGCGCATGAGCCCGGAAGCCATCGCATCATACTATGCCACAATCTTCATCCCCTGGATGCTCAAGGTACATGCTGCTTTGCCGCACTGCATTGTGCTGGTAGGTTACGCCTTCGTGGTCCGCTGACCCCGCGGTGCGCGTTGTTGGTGCACAGTTGGCGTACGCGTGGCTGTCAGACGCCTTTCCCATGTTCGGCCTTCGCCGGCGCCCGTACCTGGTGGCCTTCAACCTCGTCGCATCCCTGTGTTTCGTGCTCACCGCGTTCGCAGTCCGCTCCTCCGCAGGCATCCTTGCCGTCGGTGTGGCCACGCAAGTGTGCCTCTGCGCCAGCGAGGTGATGCTGGATTCTCTGGCGGTGGACATCGTTGCGCGAGGCGGCCGTGGCTTCCCTGCCTCGGCGGTGCTGGAGCAAAGCCACCTGCATGACCTGTTGCTTCAGGGCGGAGGAGGGGCAGCAGCAGCAGCAGAAGCAGTGGGTACAGCTACAGCCGGTCGTTGGCAGCCCTCACACCCACACGAGCGCCCGTCATTTGCACCCTCACCCTCCCCCACTCGCACCCTCCCCACTCGCCGCGGCCCGCTGTCCCGTCGCTCCACAGTGGGCCACATCCAAGCCACGTGCTTGCAAGCCCGCTACGCTGGCACGGTTGTCGCCACCCTGGCCAGCATTTGGCTGCTGGCCGCGGGCGTTCGGGCGCGCACCATCATCGCCGCCACAGCCGTCATGCCCCTTGTGACGGCGGCGCTGGGCGCGTTCGCGGTGCGTGAAGTGCCCGTGGTGCGCAAAGGGAGTTTGTGTGGCCGAGTGAGGCCGCTGCGACGAGCAGCAGGTGCCACCGCGGTGCGACGCGGCGGCTACGCGCAGGTGGGCGGTGACAAGACAGACGGCGGTGGCACCATGGGCGGGGCGGGGGCTGGCGCTGGCACCACACCCAGCACCACCACCAACGACAACCACAACGACAACGACAACACTGTGGTCCGCAGCGCACACGCGGCGCTGTCTCAGCCATCGGTGCCACAGCTGCTCCGCCAGTTGTTGCGGGCCGTGTTTCGTGGGCCACACCCGCTGTGGCCGCTGCTGCTGCTTGTGTTCGTGCTGAAAGCCATGCCCACCACCGTTGCGGTGCTGCCGTCGTTCTACTTGGAGGCCGTTCACATGAAGGGCTGGGAGTTGAACGTGGTGACGGCCGTCGGCTCACTGGGATCGCTGGTTGGCTGCGCCCTGTACGCGCGCTACCTCTCCCGGTTCCGCCTGTGGCCCATCCTTGTGTGCACCACCGTGATCGGCTCCCTGGGTGGCTGCACCCAGATCCTGCTGTCGCTGCACACCTACGACGCCCTTCACATGTCACCGGTGGTGTTGGCGTGCCTCGACGGCTTCATCGTGGGCATCACCAACGCAGTGTCGTACCTCCCCGTGGTTGTCCTAGCAGCTGCCGCGGCCCCAAAGGGCCTCGAAGCCACAGCCTTTGCCGCAATGCTATCCGTGACGGATGCCTCCGCCTCGGTGTCGGACTACCTGTCCGCACTGCTTGGCAACGTGCTGCACCTGTCCCGCCGCCACTGGTCGCCGCTGACGTTGATGATCATCGTGTGCAACGTGGCGCGGGTGCTTCCTCTCTTGGCCATGTCTCCCATTCGCTCGGACGTGTCTGCGTTGATTCGACCTGATGGCCGGCGCCATGACGCAGTGGACGACGGTGGACAGCGTGTGGCCGCTCCTCTCTCCCCGTCCGTGGTGGACACAGCGGCACAGGGCTTTCACCACGGCGTGTAAGGCATTGCGGCACAGGGCTTTCACCACGGCGTGTAAGGCATTGCCACTGTTCTGTCTCCACAACTAGGAGGATGTGGGTGGTGTAAGGCATCTCCACTGTTCTGTCTCCACAACTAGGAGGATGTGGGTGTCACTGCACTGGTTCGGACGGGGGGGGGGGGGGGGGGGGGTGGGGCTGGTGGTG
>Ga0213833_1002221_pt1 | contig 12775 bp, 15 predicted proteins | sample SWATP21_FD_160575 | JGI IMG/M metagenome (GOLD analysis project Ga0213833, IMG submission 160575) | Coastal seawater microbial communities from Marineland, Florida, United States - SWA TP2 #1 | ecosystem: Environmental > Aquatic > Marine > Coastal | place: USA: Florida | collected 2016-08-14
GTGGGGGGGGGGGGGGGGGGGGGGGGGGGGGAGGTTGTGTTTGTGGAACATGGTCGTAACGGCGAGTGGTCTCAGGTACATCTACATGGCGGCCAACGAGTATCTGAACTCGCGCATCAAGCGCCAAGCAGAGGCGTTTCGCAGAGGCCTGGTGTCTTTGATTGCCCCTGAGTGGCTAGCAATGTTCAGCGAGCCAGAACTGCAGGCAAGTCGCGTGATGCCTGGCGTGGGTGGTGCTTTCTCTCACGCACCGTGCTTGCACGGCGTCGCACGCAACGTTGTGCAACTTCAGACACTTATTTCGGGCAGCGCAGGGATTAACGTGGAGGACTTGCGCGCGCACACAAGGTTTGTTTGGTTGCCCCTTCCCACCTTTCGCAGGAGTGGAGAGATGACGTCTAAGTGTGCGTGTTCTTTGATGCAAATACCCAAACAGATACGAAGCATGCGGCCCACGCAGCACACACGCAACGCGTTTCTGGAAGGCCGTGTCCAGCATGACCCAGGCAGAGCTGTCGCTGCTCCTCAAGTTCGTCACTTCATGCAGTAGGTCTCCCCCGCTTGGATTCAAGGACATGCACCCACCGTTCACCCTGCGGCGCGTGCCTATTCGGCGCGACAAGGACCGTCTGCCCACTGCCTCCACTTGCTTCAACATCCTGAAGCTCCCAGCGTACTCGTCCTGGAAGGAAAGTGCGGTGGGCAGTGGCTGCTGTCTCGACTACGCACACGCACAGCTAACCACGTGGTGATGGTGTGACTTCACAACACAGGTGATGAAGGAGAAGCTGCTCTACTCCATCCAGGCCGGCGCAGGGTTTGACCTGAGCTAGATCAGCGCCAAGTCCCCGGCCTGCGTCACCCAAGTAAGATGTATGAATATATTCACACTTGTGCCGCACGATTTGTGGCACAAACTGCCACGCGACACGCGCCACAGTGCACAGGCTGACTGACACACAAGCGGGCACTGGCTGTGGGTGGGAACAATGACCGGTGCGCTGACCGAGAAACCTCTTACCACTGCTGTGGACGATGAGGCAGTGGGCACAAGTGACTCGTCGAAGCAGTTGCACAGACTCGAGCTGGGTGACGTTGTGCACGCCGTCGAACCACCGCCGAAGTGGAAAGCCTGGGCAGCATGGGTTATCGCCAGTCTGGCGTACTCCTTTGCGTTCTTCTCCCGTGTGGCACCCAGCGGCATCTTTGGCGAAATTGAGACGGAGTTTGGCGTCTCTGACACTGTTCTGGGCATGCTTGGTGCTGAGTACTTCTATTTGTACATCGTCCTGCAAATTCCTGTTGGTGCCCTGATCGCCAAGTATGTCGCTGCCAATGGGTCACACTGTGCCTCGTGGTGGTGCATATGTCATGTTCCAATGCACTGACCTGAAGTGAACATCGTGTGCACCTTGCCACTCAGGTTCGGCGTGCGCAAGACCCTTGTCGTACTCATGACGTTTGCGCTGATTGGCACGCTCATGTTTGCGCTCGCGCAACAGCTGTGGCTTCTCCACGCCGGCCGTGTATTGATCGGCGTGGGTTGCTCCAGCGCATTTCTTTCGTTTGTGACTGTGGTAAAAGAGTGGTTTCCCCCGGCTTCCAGTGCCATCCTCATGGGCTTTTCCATGACGTTGGGTGTCACGGGTGCGGTGATGGGCCAGGTAGGTGTGTGCGGTGCACTCGCGAGTGTTTGTGTCAACGTTTCTTGTCTTGAGTTCTTTGTGCATTGTGCGCAGTACATTTTATTGTTTCACTCACCGCTTGCACCTTGCTGTCGTGCATCCACCACTGCAGGGACCGTTATCGGCCATGGCCAGTGCCTTTGGCTGGCGTGCGGCGCTGGTTATGTTCTGCGCGGTCCCCGTTGGTGTCATTGCTGCCGCGTGGTTCTTGATGGACGATTTTGGCCCCCGATCAGCCGCACTGGCGCCTGATTCTAGTGATGAGGAGGATAGCTCTTCGAACAAGTCACCTAGCATGTCCTTGAAGGAGCAGTGGTTCTTTGTCAAGCGCACACGCCAAGTGTGGGTGGCTGCTGCGGTGGGCTGTTGTCTCAACGCTACGCTGATGTCCTTCCAAGGCATGTGGGCTACACCGTTCTATGAGGTGCGTACTGCATGGCTTGTTGTCACCCTGCCCGTGCAGCCTGACTGATGTTTGCGTTTGTGCTGTTGTGTTCCCTTCTCGACTACAGGACCAGTACGGTGTGTCAGAAGCCACTGCTGGTCTCATTTCGAGTGCTGGCTTCCTTGGCAACGCCATTGGGGGTCCCATTCTTGGAGCCGTTGCGGATCGTTTCAAGATTCACAAGCCTCTCGTCATAGCTTCCTTGGTTTGGCAGGTGCGTTCCGTTGCGTGGCTGGTGTGGCTGTGTGCAGCGTCAACTCACACAGCCAATGGACATGTGTGCCCAGGTTCTTGCGATGCTGACCATCGTGTTTGCGAGCCCCCCTGTGTGGCTGGCTCCATTCCTGTCGTTCTTGATTGGTGCCGGTGTCACCATCAACCTTTTGTTGGCGATGATCCGAGCGTACCTTCGGTCTATGCATCTTGAGCACATCACGGCGTTTGCTGGCGGCTTCATGAACACGTTCTTCCTGGGGAGTCCCATCGTGTTGCAGCCGTTGGTGGGTGCGATTTTGGACGCCAAGTCTGGTCACACGTTGCCGCGACCAGATGCCGCGTACCATGCCGCCCTGGCCATCTTTCCGTGCTGCGCTCTCGTTGGTGTTGTCGTTGCAACGTTCGTGCGCACCAAGGGGAAACGTGGTGCGGAGGGCATCGGCAGCGTGTCACGATTCATTGCTGAGCGTGACCACAGGCCGTATGTCCGTTCACAATCGCGCAAGGTCGTGCCGTCTGTGTTCGGCACTGGCAACAGCGCCAACGACGTGGAGGGGCTGGAGCTTGGGGTCATGCCAACGCATGTTGTGGCGACGCCACCCGTGGATGGAAGCGCTGCTCATGATTAGCATGGTGCGGTGACTTCCACGACGGGCACGAAACATACGTATTGCTTTCTATCTCATCTATCCATCTCAAGATCATGCAGCCAACATGAACGGCACATTGCATCGAATTTATGTGGTGCTTTTTTCGTGGTTTCATCGCTATTCGCCAACACAGTGCTCAACCCATCAAGTTAGCGTGGGCATCCACAGCAAGCATGGTCTTGAGCTTGATAACGCAACGCCAGTCCGCATCGGTCATATCATCGCGGAAGTTGGCCTTCAACAGGTTGATGCTGCGACGCGTGATGCGAGACACGAGCGGCTGCGTGCAGTCGAAATGGCGACCGTACATCAAATGCGCCTCCTTGGGCATGATCTTGACAGCCACGGACGGCTCTCCGGGACGGACAATCTCCAGCTGGGTGTGGTTGTGCTCGATGCTGCCAACACGTCCAAGTTGCAGCACCACAGGCAACGCTCCCGGGTCTTCGTCGTCCGCAGGGACCACCACACACAGGGGTTGGCCGATGCGCAAGGAGCCCTCGAGCACATCGACGCCCAGCACAATGGGGTCGCGCTTGTTGAAGATGGCGGTTGGGATGATTTTGCAAATGCAAGGGAAAACGGCTTCACCGGCCTGGACACAGAACACACGGTGAGTGACACGAAACCCACCCACACCCACCACACAAGCGAGAGCAACGCCATACAAACGCACCGAGTCACGCTTGCGTCGCTCCGTGATGTCGTCAATGAACTTCTCCCACGAATCCGTCAAGTGGTAGATGATGTCGGCCTCAAAGATGTTCACGCCCTCCTCCTCCGCCATCTCCCGGGCTTCACGCGTCACCTTCACGTCGAACGCCAGGATGGTGGCGAACTCCGGGGACTCCTCCATCATGCCCGCAGCCACGATGACGTCCTTCTTGTGCAGCGGGCCCAGTCCCACGTGTGCCACGGGCACAGGCGGGTCGTGCGTCCGGAGGTGCTCCATGAGGGCCTCCAAAGAACCCAAGGTGGAAGCCTGGACCGACACACCGCGCTCCACGCGCTCCAGCCCGCCCATAAGGGTCTCCAGGTCCTGCATCACCTGCTCTTTCAGCTCCTCCACCTCATCCCCGTCACGAAGCACCAGCACCTGCGTGCCAGCGACAGCTGATCCGAGGTCGGGGGCGGCAATCTTGATGCCCATGGCCGCCTCGATGGCCTTGTGGTGCACGTAGTCCGCACGCACACGGATCTCACGCATCGGCTTGGGCGTAAGCAGCGCGCGGATGTTGGTCACGATCGGGCCGTGCATACCGCACACCACGATCGTGTCCGTTTGCTTGAGCTCGCCGTTGACAAGGACAATGTCGATGGTGGTGCCGAGGCCCTCGATGCTCTTCACCTCCAACACTGTCGCCTCGGGCCAGTTCATGAACATCAACTTGGACGTCATCAACTGCTGCGTAATCTGCACCGTCAGCATGAGCAGATCGGGCACGCCCTCGCCCGTCCAGGCAGATGTGGGGACCAGCGACAAGTTCTGACGGTAGTTGTCGTTCTCATAGTACAACTTGGCGTTGAGACCCTGCAAGTACAGCGAGCCCAGGAACCTCGCATGAGCGTCACGCGCAGACCACACCACACCCACGAATGATTATCCAACACACGCTGCGTACCTCCGCTTGGAACTGTGCAATCACGTCCAAGGTGCGTGTCTCGAACTCAGACAGCACGTAGTCCTCCTGCTGGCTAAGCGTCTTCTGAATCGGCTGGTTTGGGTGCTTCTTCCAGCCGTACAGCTTGTCAATCTTGTTCAACGCGACGACAAACGGAGTGCGGCGCGCACGCAACATGTTGAGTGACTCGATCGTCATGGGCTCCAAACCATGCATGATGTCCACAACGAGGACGGCAACGTCGCACAGCGAGGAGCCGCGTGACCGAAGGTTGCTGAACGCTTCGTGTCCGGGGGTGTCAATGACAAGAAGGCCCGGGACCTTGTACTCGAGCTTCAACCGGCTGTTGACCTTGTCGGTCTGCTTGCGCAGGCGCTCCATGGGAAAGTAGGTGGCACCGATTTGCTGCGTGATGCCTCCTGCTTCGCCTTCCTGGACATTCGTGCGGCGAATCTTGTCCAGCAACTTTGTTTTGCCTGTGTCAACATGGCCCAACACACAGCAGATGGGAGAGCGAAGGCGGTCCTTGCTTCGCAGTTCCTTGGCAGCCTTGCGTGCGGCCTTTCGGGACGCCCGGGTGGCTGCCTTGCGATCCTCCACGCTGAGCGTGTTCACATCCACCTGTTGCTCCTCCACCTTCACCTCTGGCTGCTCCTTCGCCTTCTTTGCTGCGGCTGCAGCGGCCTCGCGCTCACGCCGCAGCTTTGCGAGGGTCTCGTCTTCGTCCTTCTTCTTCACCACCAAACCCAGTCCCTCCATGTCAAAGTCGGAGTCGGAATCGGAGTCCGAGTCCGAATCTGACCCCGGAACATTGAGCGCCGCCTTCATGGGCTTCGCCTTCGCCGGCTTGCCGGACGATTGCTTGGAAGCCCCAGCGCCAGCGCCAGCGCCAGCACCAGCGCCAGCGCCAGCACCGCTCTTGGCTGGAGGAGCCATGGGTGGTGCAGCAGCCTTCGGAGCGGGCGTTGCAGCGGAGGCGGGCTTCTCCTTGGGCTTCTCCGCCTCGACAACAGCTTCCGGGGTGGCTTCAGGGGTGGCCTCTGGTGTGGGGGCAGCAGGGGCCTTGGCAGCAGCCGAGTCGTTGCTGTTGTTGTTGCTGTTGTTCCCGCTACGCTTCTTCCCACGCTTGCGACCCTTGCCCTTGTAGGACACGCGCTTGGCCTTGGGCTCTTCCACGGGCGCACGGCCCTCGAGAATGGCGAGCATGGCAGGCGGGACCTGCATGCCAGAAGCCACCATCGCACGGATGCGGTCACGGGCAGCCTTGTCCTTCTTTTGCTGCGCCGGCGTGCGGTATGTACCAGCCTTCTTCTGGGCCTCTTTCTTGGCCTTCGCACGGGCTTTCTTCTTGGCTGCAGCATCACGCTTGCGCTGCGCTTCCTCCTCAATGCGCTTTTGCTCGGCCTCCTCCTCAGCCTTGCGCTCAGCCTCCAGCCTGGCCTCCTCCTCCTTCGCGCGGATGATGGCCTGCTTGCGCTCGAACGCAGCTTGTGCCGCGGCTGATCGCTTCGGCTTGGCCTTCGCTGCACCACCGCGCTTGCGACGGCGCCGGCCCTTGCCACCACCACCCGCAGCGTCTTCCTCTGCATTGTTGTCGCCTGCTTCGGCATTGTTGTCGCCGCCCGCGTCGGCTGAAGCGGGGGCTGCTGCTGCTGCTGCTGCAGCGCCAGCGTTTCCGCCCTTCTTCCCACGGCGCTTCTTCTTCTTCTTCTTCCCACCACCGCCACTGGCTGGCGTGTCACCCAGCGACGCGAGGAACGCCGCCGCAGCGTCGTCCGCAGGAGCGGCAGTCGTTGCTGCATCCGTGGCTGCGGCTGGCGTGGGGGCTGGTGCAGATGCAGGAGCTGGTGCCGGGGCTGCAGAAGCTTCTGGACCGTTAATGGAAGCCAAAATTGCATCCAGGTCGTCGGCGTTGTTGTTGTTGTTGGCGTTGTTGTTTCCGCCTTTCTTCCCCTTCTTCTTGCGCTTCTTCTTGCCCTTCTTGCCGCCACCGGTGTTTCCAGCATCCAAGCTGGCAAGGAACGCAGCCGCTGCATCATCTGTGGAGGGGGCTGTCGGGGCAGGGGCAGCAGCTGTGGCAGGCGCGGGAGCAGGGGCACCGTTGATTTCGCTCAGCAACGCGTCCAGGTCCTCGTCCTGGTTGCTCGAAGCACCCTTCTTCCCCTTCTTCCCCTTCTTGCCCTTCTTGCCCTTCTTGCCCTTTCGTGCAGTTGGGGCCGGCTTGGGGGTGGGCTTGGGCTTTGCGACTGGGGGCGGTACCGAGCTGTCGGAACCGTCAGAGTTGTCGCCTTCGTCTTCAGAGTCGCTGAGCAGCGCCATCATGTTGACACGCTTCTTCGCGACAACCGGGACGTCTTCGCTCGCACTACTTCCACCGTCACTGTCCTCATCGCTGCTATCCAGCATGGCAAACTGTGGTCGACGGGGTTTGCGCACCACTGGGACATCCTCATCTGAGTCGCTCATTGCGATCGGTGACTGTGCGTGTGGCACAGCTCAACTCCAGGACTGTGGGCTTGGCACAGTGATGCTACGCCAGGCGAAGCCGACGCAATCGCTTTGTTTGACAATATGATATGGGTTCGCCGAGTCTTCCGGTCAACACCTGCCGACAGACGCGAATCGTGGTTGCAGACGGGACGTGCAGCCGGTTGCTGCACACACAAAGAGCAGTGGGAACGTCGAAGCCAGCGACGGAGCTGGTGACCAACATCAACTGGTGGTGCCGCACAACACGAAACACTGCACGGTGTCGACACAAACAACCTCTCGAGGAGAGAAGAGCGGACGGTATGCGGGTGCGAGTGCAGGGAAGCGCGACAGAAGTCGATGGCTGCAGCTCTCGCGTCAGTGGCGCCAGAGGCCGCGCGCGTTCTGGCGTTCTGTCCCAACAATTCTGTTATGTTTCCATCATGTATGTGTATTCGTTATGTAGTTATGAATATTGAACATGAAATCTTGTTCTTTCCGCTGTGGCGTGCTGTCTCTTGCGGCCACAACAACCTCTTCGCTCGCCTGCTTCAGCTGGCGACGTTGCTGGGGCTGTGGAATGCCCCTATCTGGGCGTAAGCATGGCCGTTGCAGCAACGATGCCGGTACTGTCAGTGCGACCCGCTCAACAACTGCAAAGCGTAGACGGGTGGTTCGGGTCATGAGAGTCGCTGATCACCCCACCACTTCCACCACAGGCGGGGCCTCCAAGCAAGCGCAAGCTAGCTCACGGAACAATGCTGTGGCACCACATTCATCAGCACCACATTCACCGCAGTCGCGACTTGTGACAGCGTTTGCAGCCGCTGTATCCATTGCTTCGAGTGTTGTCCCGACAAATGCGAGCAGGGTCCGTGCAGCACGCACGGAAGACAAGCCAAGTACTGCTCGTCAGGCGACGCGAACTTCCGCACATGCTCCAACGCCATCCAGTTTGCCAAGCCAGCCACATGCACAAGAGGTCGACGCAACTGCGGTCGCCCCGTTCCTGGCTGCTGTCCGTGAGTCGGGCACAGCCCCTGCTGTACCGCCTGCTCCATTGCCGCCATTGCCACAACGACCAAGGCGGCGGCGCCGCAATCGCTTGCACCGTTCTTCTGATGTCGCTATGGAATGACGGACCCGTTTCATGTTTCGTGTGGGCGACTTGTCAATATTTGCGGTGCACTGGTTGTTTGTTTCGTTCCTGCTTCCTGTGGTGGAAACTCTCAACCCCTTGCTCCACGACTCGTGAATCACGAGTTGCATTCCTGTGTAGCTGCTTGTGTGGGTGCCAATATAACATTCCGTGTAGCTCCGTTAGAGACAGGGACGTGTAGTACTTTCCACGGGCAACCCACATGAGGACCTGTCGTGAGGCACTGAAGCAGATCGAACAGCGAAGGCGAAAGCCTCGAGGCTGGACGCAAGTGGACTCAAAAGCGTTGCACACATCAAGCCAGACACTGAAGAAATTGTAAAACAGGTAAAACAGCCACGGTCCGCGGGGCTGGCATCTGACGCATTTCGGAGTAAGTGGAGACATGAAACTGTGTGGTGTGGTCGGACGAGTTCTAGTGAATAGAATGGCCATCCAGCGTTGGCAATGTGTGGTGGAGTCGTACAGCGGATAGCTCGCGACTGAGACACTCAAGCTCACTCTGCGACTGCGAGCGTGTCACGCGCGAGCCAGCACAGCTTGACATATCATATATAACAAAACTACCACGAACAGAGTTCGCGAAGGTGTCGCGTGAGTAGCTGTGTCATGCCCTCAGGCCTCACTCCTGCTGTTGGTTTCTTCTTCATCTCCACCCACCGCTTGCATGTTCTCTCACAACATGAATCACGTGTATGGTGGTTGCGCTTCCTACAAGCGTGCACGTGCGCCGTATGGCAACGTTGTGTGCACCAGGCAGGGCACCCAGGAGCCTGGGTGGCCCCGCGTTAACGCGCGTGCTGACTGCACCGCTGCTTGTGGCGTGCGACCCAAGCGAGCTCGCCTCAACATGGCGGCACCCACAATGTTCAGTTGGGAGCCGCAAATTGAGAAGCCGTGCAGTGGCACTGTGTTGCCCGCATCACGCTGCGCGCCGTTCCCGTTGTCCCCTGTTGGCCAGGCGACATTTGGGAGTTCGTCGTCGCGAAACCGCCGCAAGCGCAGCAGGCCTGTGCAGTGTGGCTCTTCCATGCAGACCACATGTGCGAAGAAGTCATCGTCAGCCCACGAGACAGGGCGTTGTGCTTTCAAGCGGTGTGTGCGGCCGCGGCTGGCAGCGTGTCCGACGCAAGCCGCCTTGCCCCACACACTCACTATTGTTCCAGGTGCAGCACGGCGCCTGTGTATGATATCAACACCCTTGAAACACAGTCCAGCCCCACCTGTGTCGTCGCAAGATGCGCTTGCGTTGGTTCCCTACAACCCAGCACAGCGTGCAGCCCAGCCGCCACGCTCATACCCGGAGATGTTCGTGGAGGAAATCGACGACGAGGGAATTCCCATCAATGAAGCCACTGTACAGGTGGACCATGCCCTGCCTATTGTCCCCGATACCTCCATGGGTGAGCCCATCCCTGACTTTTTTCATCGTCCGGGAAGCCCCGTGATTGAGGTGGTGTCCACGTCGCCCGTGCCGCCCGCACATCACTTCCCAGCGCATTCGTCTTCATCTCTCGTATCCAGCGGGGTGTGCGTGGAGGAAGTTGAAGAAGCGGGCGAAGATGAACCTCAGGATAGATTAGCCGCCCAAGCCAGCAGTGCAGCTGCAGCGGCTGCCTGGTTAGACTCGTTGGGTGTTGACGGCGACGTGACCATGTGTTGACGCCGTGTTGACGCCCTTTGGCCCAAGTGCTGCCTTATTTGTTGTGTGTTTTTCTATGTACATTGTCCCCCAAGTCAAAATATGTCTGCTAGCGAAACTCCATCTGTCTGCCAACCGTGCGCTATGTTCCCTGGGGTATGCCGCCCTGCGCCGTTGGATTCGCAATGATCAACGCATTTGTTAACACAAAATAACAAGGAACGAAATCAACAACGCAAACGGGCACTGCTGGGGCACGTCATGTGGATGTGTTGTCAGCCTTCTCCTCAAACCATAGAAAGTCCATCATCACTGCGCAGTTGATGAGAGTAGCTTTCTGGAACCAAGTCGCCTGTGCAGGAAATCGAATCGCAAAGTTGCTCACCTCAAGTGCCTCCTTGCAGCACCCGGCGTACACTTTCTGAATCTCCCCAACCACGATCCCGTTCGTGTCTTGAATCTCAAAGTGAATGGTTTTGCAAGGCCCACATGGCAGGTGGCACCACATGCCGGGCTGGTTGCACGCGCCTGTGACACGAAACGGCCAGGCGCTGCCAGCCGTGGCTCGAGCGCTCTTGTCCACGGGCCCGAGGTCTGGGCGTTTGTCCACCGGCCCGTCCACAAGCACGTCCCGGCTGCAACATGTGAAGGGGTTTGTAATGTAGCCAATTTGCCGACCATCGGTGCCCTTGACAAACATCTCCGGTCGGTTGAAGCAGAGCACTTCACAGCACTTGAAGGGGCGAAACGCTGACGTCACGAGCGGCCCACGCCCCTCCTCAGACTCTGTTGGATGACGCATGGACATGTCCAATGAAAACTCACGCATGGGTCCACAACACTGACGCTGCAGGCAACTCGAGGTCTCAAACAGGCGAAAGAGAGGGTCGCGCCTGGGAGTGCACACGCAGCGCTGAGCGGCAGTTCACGCTGGGTGTGACACCCACAACATCACCACACAGCGAGGGCAACCCACGTACCCCTCAATCGGTTTGAGGGTGCTAGGATTTGCCTGGTACACGCAGTACTTGTTCTGCATTTCGCAGCCTGACAGAACTTCGGCTAAGCTTACGTCTTGCCGCACGAACACAGCTGGGAGACTGCGAAAGATGGACACGGGTCAGCATTCGCGCTGTCGCGGCCAAGCGGCAACATTTGGAACGTACGCGTTGAGAACTGCAGCAGCATCTTGGACATGGGGCGCCACAGGAGGTCCTGTAGCACCAACAGACACACCAGCCTCGCTGGGTGCAACCCGGTGCGAAGCCATCCTTGCCACGGACCAAGCGCGAACTGGGCACTCGGATGTGCACCGTTGCAGGCCTTGAAGTTACGACAACTAAAACATATCGACGAGCAAGACGCCGTCTTGAAGACGGGCACGCTCAGCAGCTCATGGTGCTGGCACTGCATGCTGCACATGCAGCTGCGCCAGTAGCCATGATGACCCATGAAAGAAGCCACGCCAGCGAAGACACTCACCTTTAACCCCCACGCACAACAATGTGTGCGCCTGCACACGGCGCGGGTGAAGTCGCCAATCTTTTTCTTCTGTTGTGTGCGAAATTTACAAACGTAGTCACACTTGTTTCTCCGGCAGGCAGGTCTCTGGCCTGCTGCAGCGCTGTGTGTTATTGGGTGACAGCGCGGGTTTCACCATGGAGAAAGAAGGAGTGGTTCGCTTGCGGGCACGCTGGGACTTTGCGGGTGTGGAGGCTGATGATCTGCCACTGAAGAAGGGCGACATCATAGAGCTGGTGGAGCGCACCGACTCCGGATGGTGGCGGGTGCGTCCAATGGCAGGCAGGCTCACACTCCACTTTCTCCGGGCTCTGCGCCGGTTTCCTCGCTGTACCCGCGTTTCCGGGGAGGCGTATAAACTTACATATGTAGTGGTGTTCTCGTATCATGCATTGTTGACAGGGCCGCAACTCCCGGGGTGAGGTGGGGAACTTTCCGAGCAACTATGTGAAGCAGGTGCGATCCAAGGCCCCCTCCTCCTCCTCCGCACAGCAGCGAGCCAGCATGAGACTACGGTGAGTCGGCGCCGCCCTGTTCCACCCTCTCCATGCCATTGGGCACTTGGATCATGTGTGGGCTCACCCTCTTGTTCATACGTGCGCGACACACCCCAGCACTTCGTTCCGCTGTCGATCGATTGCAGTCACAGCCGCAACACGAAAGCCCGTCCAGTCTGAGGAAGGCCACCTTCGCACCTTTTACTTGATCGAACTGTCCACTGACAATGGCAAGAAGTCGTTCATGAAGCGCTATCACCAGGTCTGCAACTTGCACACCCAAATCCAGACCTTCTTTCCGGACTTGTCGTTCTCCGTAGACCTTCGCGCGCCGCACCTGAACGTAAACAAGCGCCAAATTGACGTCATTGGAGCGCGCAAGGTATGCGCCCCATGCTCAATCCCCCTTTCTGTTTGTTCCTTCCTGATCCATGCCATGGCACCCACAGGCGGCCATCGAGAAGTACCTTCAAGGTCTCCTTTCTGAGCCCAACGCCATGTCTCTCATGCTGGGGTGGCTGGTGCCAGGTGAAAAGCTGAAAGTGGGCGTTGCATCCCCAGCGCCGTCCAATTCCAAGGTGTCTGCTCGTTCCAAGGCTCTGGCTGCGCCTGCCTCCACTTCAACCCCCGCGGCGGCTGCCACACCCGTGGAGTACCCGCCTGCTGCGGCAGCGGTGTGTGAAGAGGCGCCTGGGTTTGTGCCAGGAAAGCAGCAAGAGTTCACCTTGGATTCACTGGATGCGTTTGACGACTTGATCGCCAAGCATTTCTCTGTATTGAACATCCGTGGGGAGCCCACGGCTGCGAGTGCGTGGTGCTGCGGGCGGTGTGTGTGTGTGTATGTATGTATGTGTGTGTGTGTGTGTGTG
>Ga0213833_1002223_pt1 | contig 12770 bp, 4 predicted proteins | sample SWATP21_FD_160575 | JGI IMG/M metagenome (GOLD analysis project Ga0213833, IMG submission 160575) | Coastal seawater microbial communities from Marineland, Florida, United States - SWA TP2 #1 | ecosystem: Environmental > Aquatic > Marine > Coastal | place: USA: Florida | collected 2016-08-14
TCATTCGTGCTCGGATGTTCTATACATCAAGACGGTATTATTGCTGCACTGGTTACCTGACTTACCTAAAGCAATTGACCGCCAGCCAATCAAATCAACAAAACCTGGAGTAAGGACAATCTATCCCGGACACCTATCAGCGGTGGCGAGTGATTGAAAAACTTGACCGTTTTTACAAAGGAAGATCGCTCTGTTTCTCCCATCTGAAGCCTACCAAAAGACTTGAGCTCGAGCTGAGGAATGGTGAGTTCAAAACTCATCGGAATCTCAGCCGAGATATCCAGTGACTCCAGCTCTACTTGTTGTTGCTCGCAACACTTCTTGGGTTGTTCTTTGGCCGCGTGAAACGGACAGGATACCGTCTTCTTTTTATAGTGATCACAGCCTTCGGCCTCACCAAAAAAACTGGTATTAACCAATGTTTCTCCACACCAATGTTGGCTGATATGAAAGCCATAATTGCAAAACACAATGACCAACGCACAGAACAACAATGAAATAGATCGAATCAGACTCACCTGTCGAAAATAGCCCAATGAAATCAAAGTCAGGATGTTTCACTCTTTTTTTTCACGATAGTCTTGGACTCCAAATACTGCATTTATCTGGATTGCTTGCCTGTATAAATTCTTATTTTCAACGGCAAATTACCACGCATTTGGACTACACAAGAGTTGCTATTAAGCTTACATCGGCCGACTATGCCGAGATTTTAGAAGCTGAACTTGCCGAGCTGAGCTACGAGAGTTTTGAGTTAAAAGAAACAGAATTGAACTGTTTCACTCCCAGTGCGTTATTCGAAAAACAAAACACAGTCGATATACTTTCCTCCTACAAAGATTTTATAGATTCTTATGAGTTTGAAAGCATTGCGCACCAAAACTGGAATGCCGTGTGGGAGTCATCGTACGACCCTGTATTGGTGAATGATTCCGTCTATATACGTGCGCCTTTTCACGATGCAATGCCTTCGGCCGAATACACAATTACACTTGAGCCCAATATGTCTTTCGGGACTGGTCATCACCCCACAACCTCTATGATTCTAGAGGCATTGAGCCAAATAGACTGCAGTCAAAAGACACTTTTCGATTTTGGATGTGGCAGTGGAATTCTCGCCATCTACTTTGCCATGAAAGGAGGAAATGGCATAGGGATTGAAATTGACGAACACGCAGCTGAAGCAGCTCGCCAAAACCTTCGCATGAACCACATCAAGACAATTGAAGTGCGAGCCGGAGGAATGGAAGAGGTAAAAGAGTCGGAATTTGATGTAATCGCAGCCAATATAAATCGCAATGTGATAGAAGAGCATGCTGACATACTCTATGCTAAATTGGCCAATGACGGAGACCTCTACTGCGCAGGTTTTTTAAACGATGATGTACCCGAGTTAAGTTTGGCTTTAAACAAAGCCGGATTTCAGGTAATCGACTCAAAACAAAAAGACGGATGGACCATGCTACACTGTATAAAAAAACAAGCTTGATGAAACAGATATTCCTTTTCTGCTTTGCCTTAATTGCTCTACCGCTTCTTACGGTAGGCCAAACATTCAAAGAGTTTTCTACCCAGGATGCTTTTCTCCTTGAACTGGAGCAGCAGCTTGTAGATAAAGCCATTGGAGATGCCAAAAAAGAAACCAAACAGCTTCATGAAAAGCTCACCGAAATGTGGACGGAGCTGAACTCCTTTACTCCGGAGCAAAAGAACCGAATTTTTGAAACCAGTAATTACTTGTTGGCACACAAGCTCAGAATGGTGCCAGAAGTGAGAGACTATCTGATCACAGTTATTGCTATTGTAGAGTCAGAACGATCTCCCATTACGTTTAACGAATGGCACGAAACGGCTGATGTGGTCATGAAAGCCCGTACGGCTCGGAAAGAATACAGCCCTTACCTTGAGTTTACCCGAAACTTGTTTGAATCCAACACCATTTACAGTTCCCCGTCAGTTTCGTGGTCCAGCAGCAACCCGAATTTTCAATTCTCGCTTGAGGATGGCAAGCCAAAACTCACGTTTAACGAACTAGACCTGAAGTGCTCTGCCAAGCGCTCCTCTGCTAAGATCTACGGAACCAGCGGTGTCTACTACCCCACAGACGAATTGTGGATTGGAAAAAATGGTACTGTCAACTGGGTTAGAGCAGGTCTGGACTCAAATAAAGTGTATGCCATCATCAACGATTATGAGATCAAGATGAAGTTTTCGAACTACAAGGCAGATTCGGTCACGTTTTACAACATCGATTACTTCCCATCACCACTCAAAGGAAGGTTGGAAGATAAAGTACTGGCCAACGTTACTCCCGATAATGCCTCTTTCCCCCTGTTTAACTCTTACAGTAAACGGCTCAAGATTGAGAACATCGATAAGAACGTAAACTACGAAGGCGGTTTCTCTCAAAAAGGATCGCGGTTTGTCGCCAGTGGAGATGAAACCGCCCCAGCCTACCTTACTTTCTTTCTAAACGGAAAGCCCTTCCTGGAGATGAACTCCCTGAGTTTTAGTATCAAAGAAGATCGGATTACCTCTACAAAGGCGGCAGCTAAGTTTATCCTCCATGAAGACTCTATTATTCACCCGGGACTCGATTTCAAATACATCCGAAAAGACCGGGTGGTAAACCTATATAAAGCAGACGAAGGAGCTCAGAAGGCACCTTACTTTGACAGTTACCACGCCATTGACATTCAGGCCGAACTGGTTACCTGGCAGATCGATCAGGCACACCTCGAATTTGGAACCATACCAAACAGTTCGGACAACCGTGCTTCATTCGAGTCAGACTTTTATTTCCGAGAGCGAAGGTTTGATCAGCTGATGGGAATGAACACCACTCACCCCATGGTTATTATCAAAAACTGCTTCCGCGAAAAAGGAATGGAGCGGTTGGCCGACCACGATATTGCTCAATGCCTGAGAACCAGCATCACAGATGCGCAAATTGTGCTACTTACATATGCCAACCTGGGACTGGTTAAGTACAACCTGCAAACGGGCTGGGTATATGAAACACCACGTCTCGAACACTATGTGAAGGCCAAGTCTAAAATGCAGGATTATGATGTGATTCAGATTCAATCTGACATTGGCACCAAGGCCAACGCCACCATGGATTTGGTCGATGAGGTTTTCACGCTCAAGATCAACGGGATTCGAAACATGATTCTGTCAGACTCCCACCAGGTAGTGCTCTACCCAAAAGACGGATCGATTTCCATGAGAAAGAATCGGGACTTTGATTTCTCGGGAGTGGTGAAGGCAAGTAAGCTTGAATTCTTTGGTAGCAATTTCGAGTTTATATACGATGAGTTCAAAATGGAAATGCCCAATGTAGATTCCGTACGAATGATTGTTTCAACAGGTGAGGCCACACAAAGCGGCCGGGAAAAACTGGCCCGTGTGAGTACGGTAATTGAAGATGTAAAAGGAACGCTGGAAATCGACCACCCGAGAAACAAATCGGGGCTGGCACAGCAGGAGCAATACCCCATTTTCACCTCACACGAAAACTCGTTTGTTTATTATGAGCGAAGCTCTATCCAAAACAAGGCCTATAAGCGAGAGAATTTCTACTTCGAACTCGACCCATTTGTGTTTGACAGCCTTGATAACTTCCGAAATGAGCGTGTTCAATTCGATGGGACCTTCAAGAGTGCAGATATTTTCCCCGAGTTTAGAGAGAAGCTAACCGTACAGGAAGATTACTCGCTGGGTTTTATTCGGGAAACCCCGAAAGAAGGATATGATGTCTACCGAGGAAAGGGTAAGTTCTTTAACACCATCAAACTGAGTCATGAAGGATTGAGAGGCGATGGTAAGTTAAAGTACCTCACCAGTACAACCAAGTCAGAAGACTTCCTGTTCCTACCAGAAGAAATGCAGACAGTGGCCAGCTCCTTTGTCATCGAAGAGCAAATGGGCAATGTGGAATATCCACCCACAACCGGAAAACTCGTGAAGCAGCTTTGGCATCCTTATGACGACAACTTGCATTGCGAATCAACAGAAGAGCCCTTCCTGATGTATGATGGTTCAGAGCTGGAAGGTGCACTTAACCTCTCACCGGAAGAACTTCAGGGAAGTGGCCTGTTCTCATTTGACAAAGCTGAGTTGGAGTCCAACACCTTCCACTTTAAGTTTTCGGGATTCTTGAGCGATACAGCCGATTTCCGACTTAAATCAGATGTTTCTGCGTTCGAAGGTTTTCAGTTTAAAACGAACAACGTCCATGCAGAAATTGACTTTAGCAAACGAAAAGGAGATTTCATTTCCAATGATGGAACATCTATGATGGACTTCCCTCAAAACCAATATGTGGCTTTCATGGATCGGTTTACATGGTATATGGACCAGGAAGCTATTGAGCTGAGTGGTGGTAAATCGAGCAAAGCTACCTCGGCCGGTGCCATGCAGTTTGAAGGATCCCGGTTTATTTCCATGCATCCCGACCAGGATTCGCTCGAGTTCTACTCCCCTGCCGCCAGATACGATCTTAAAAACAGCATCATCGATGCCAAGCAAATCGAATTCATTCAGGTGGCAGACGCGTTGATATACCCAGATAGCGGCCTTATTACGGTGTTGAAACGGGCCAAAATGAAAACCCTGCAGCACGCCAAAATCGTGGCAAACGCCATTACCAAGTATCATAAGATCGATAGCGCAACAGTTGACATTTTTGCGAGACGTGAATATGTGGGAACGGGACTGTATACCTACAGAGATGTAACCGGTGGTAAGCAGCGTATTCGCTTTAGCACAATCGGAGTAGACAGTTCAGATCAAACCTACGCCAAAGGTTCGGTGTCTGCCGAGCGTAATTTCACGCTCAGTCCGCACTTTGCATTTAAGGGAGACATTAACCTATCAGGTAGTGTGAAGGATCTCACTTTCTCAGGATTCACAAAAATCAATCACGGTTGTGAAACCTTTGTACCGATGACCTGGTTCGCCTTTAAGGCGGCCATCGACCCGGAAGATATTTATATCCCAATTGGCAAGGTCATTCAGGATGAAGAAGACAACACCTTATCTGCCTCTATTGTGCTCGACCCGGATACGAGCCGTATTTACACGGCATTCTTATCTCAAAAGCCTGATGATGATGATCGCAACTTGCTTCCGGCTACCGGATTCCTGCACTTTAATGAAGACGCCAGCGAGTACCGCATATCAAATATCGAAAAGCTAACGCAGTCTTCCCTCCCGGGCCAATACCTAAGCCTGCATAAAGAAGAGTGTAAAGCCTATGGCGAAGGAAAGTTTGGGTTTGGGCTTAATCCCGGACAGTTGGATTTAACCACCGTTGGAAATATCAAGAACGATCTGGAATCGCAGAAAGTTGAAATCGATGCACTTATGCTCATCGACTTCATGTTTGTGGACAAACTCATCGATGATATGGGAAAAACCATGGCTGAGAATGCGATGGGCGACCCCGTAGACTTTGAGCGGGACACGTATCAGAAAGGACTTAGAGAATTGATTGGCACAGATGAGGCAGACCGGCTCATTTCGGCTATAACGCTTACCGGTCAATTCAAGAAGTTCCCATCGGAGCTTGAGAAGAACATTTTCATTACTGACATGAAAATGCGCTGGAACCCAGAAACAAGCAGTTATCAATCGGTAGGAAAGATAGGACTTGGTAATGTGGGTAAGCGCCAGGTGAACATCAGAGTAAATGGAAAAGTAGAAGTGGTGGTGGGACGAATCCCCGAAGTCAACGTATATCTCGAAGCCGATAGGGACACGTATTGGTATTTCAAGTATTCCCGAAATATGATGCAGGCATACTCGAGTGATGAGGAATTCAATTCTACCATAGGAGACCTGAAATCTGACAAGAGGAAAATGAAAGTTGAAAAAGGAGAGGCTCCCTACTCCTTTATGTTGTCAAGTAAGAGACGAATGGACGATTTCAAGAAGAAGTTTTAGCGCCTAATTCCCGTTAATTCTATTTTTGGCCGCTGAAATGATTACACTTTCTACCATCATCTCACTTGTTATTGCCTATTGCATGGGCTCCATCCCAACGGCAGTCTGGATAGGCAAAATCTTCTACAATACAGATGTGAGGGAATATGGTAGTGGAAATGCCGGAGCTACAAATACGTTTCGTGTGCTCGGCAAAAAAGCGGGAATTCCTGTGTTACTTATAGATGCGTTAAAAGGGTTTGGAGCCGTTTCGCTTGTACACATATTTGCCGAAGAGCCTATTAGCACAGCAGGCTTTGCCAATTACCAACTCGCCTTGGGTATAGCAGCCGTGTTGGGACATATTTTTCCTGTGTTTGCCGGTTTTAGAGGAGGAAAGGGCATTGCCACACTATTGGGAATGATGCTGGCCATTCACACAGAAGGCGCTCTCCTCGCGTTGGCTGTATTTTTAATCGTGTTCACATTAACTCGCTTTGTCTCACTCGGATCGATGAGCGCTGCCGTTAGTTTTCCATTCATCATCGTGCTTGTTTACCAAACCACTATACCGAGTTTGATCGTGTTTTCGATGTTTGTTTCCATACTTGTTTTGGTGACCCATCAAAAGAACATTGAGCGGCTTTTCAGACGAGAAGAGAGCAAGGCCAATATCTCACTCAAAAATATTATTCGGCAAGCAGCTGAAGATGATTAGTTTTCTCCCTTATCTTTATTCACATAGAGATGCGTAAAAGAGTGAGATAGGTACCTAACACGTATTCAGTAGTTTCGCACATTTACGTTGAAGTAATTTCGATCTTGATTCTACCTAAATTGAATAAAAACCCCTTCCTCTTTCTTACCCTCCTTTTTGTCTTTCTGAGTGTAGTGTCCATTGCCCAGGAAAACGAAGAAGACATGCGTGAAAAAGCAGAAGCTCTTTTCGAAGAAGAAAAGTACAACGATGCCTTTACGCTGTATTCGCAGCTTTTAAGCCTCAATTTACAGAGCCCTGAGTACAATTATCGGTTTGGTGCGTGCCACATTTACACAGACCGGGAGAAAGAGCAAGCACTTAAGTACCTGTCCTTTGCCGTTACCGCAGACAACCCTCCTGCGCTGGCTCATTTCTACTATGGATTAGGCCTTCACCTGAACTATCGATTTGAGAAAGCGATTAAACAATACAACAAGTACAAAGAGTCTGCGGGGAAGAAGGATAGAGAAGCAAAAATTGTCGACCACTACATCGATCAGTGTGAAGATGGCAAGACATTGGTTTCAAGTTTCACCGACATTTCTGTTTTGCAGAAGAGCGTATTACCACGCACCGAGTTTTACAGAAACTACGACTTGAGCGAGTTTGGCGGTAAAATCATTGTCAAGCCCGAAGATTTCATGTCGGAAGAGGACAAGAAAAGAGACGCCAAATTCCTGATGTACTTTCAAGAGTCTGCAGAGTTGATTTACTACGGGTCCTACTCCGAGAAAAACGAAACGGGCAAGGATCTCTACTTCATCCAAAAGCTTCCTACTGGAGGATGGAGTCAGGCTAAAAAACTACCGGAATCGATCAACACCGAATACGATGAAGATTATCCATTTATCCACCCTGATGGCAATGTCATGTACTTTGCTTCGAAAGGTCATAACAGCATGGGCGGGTACGACATCTTCAAATCAACCCGAAGAGGCGATGGATCGTGGACCACACCTGAGAACATGGAGTTCGCCATCAATACCCCGTGGGATGACTTTATGTTCATTTCCGATCTCGATGAGACGTTTGCCTGGTTTGCCAGTAACCGTGAAACATCGTACGATCAGGTTTCTGTATACCGAATCGGCATCCAACGAATTCCATTAGATCTCACGCTGATTAAAGGAAGCTTCATTGCCGAAGGTTCAAGAAAAGCCAAGATTACCGTGGAAGACATGGTTCAGAACAAGGTTGTGGGGACTTTTTCTTCTGAACGTCAGTTCGGGGAATACATTCTCGATCTGCGAGGAAGTGGTCAATACAAGTTCATTGTTGAGGCTGAAGAAAGTAACTCTATACACACTGGCGTGGTTGAAGTACCGCGTGGCGAAGGGCTGAAACAGTTCAGACAGGAAATGAACCTTGTCGTTGTCGATGGAAAAGAGCAGCTTCAAATAATCAACCACTTTGACGAGCCGCTTGAAGAATCTATACTTACGGCAGATATCCTCAAGAGACAAGCCAGTCTGAATGTCAATTCAGATGAAAACAGTGTGCGCAGTATGCACATCATCGATGATGGAAGCACTCCCACGGCTTCAGAAGATGACGTCTCTACCGATGAAAAACTGGAATTGGCTAACTCAGCTGTAGAAACACTACGTAGCGATGCTGAAATGCTCGACAAAAAAAGCGCAGCACTCTACGAAGTAGTACAGGCCAACATCAATGAAGAAGACCCAGAGAAGATTGCAGAGGCAGCTATAGCTGCTGAACTCGCTGGGTTGTACAAAACAGAAGCGGACAAACGTGCATCCAGTGCTGATAAACTAACGCAGGAGCTTGAAGCACTGAACTCAGGAACACTGGACAACACAGCCTTTAATGCCAAGTACAACCAACTAACTGCAACCACAGACAATTTCAAGCCTGTTGATCAATTTGAAAGCAAGGTTGAAAAGGAAATGCAATCCCGTTCCAATGTTCCTATCCAGCAATACGAAGACAAAAAGAATGAGATAAGCTCCATGCAGGAGGACATAGAGGCAATTGATGAAGAAATAGCCTACTACGAGAGCGAAAAAGAAAACACAAAAGACGAAGCCCTTAAAGCTGAGTTAGACATTCAGATTGCAGAAGCCAAAGAAGCTATTCCGGTGCGACAAGCTGCGTTGACAGAAGCTCAGGTTGAACTTGATGTGTTGGAGGCCATTGCCACTAACGCCAAGAACTACGCACAACTGTCTGGAGAAATCGTGGCCGCTGCCACAACCAGTGCTGCTTCTATTACCAACACAGTTAGCGCTCAGGCCATCAATGATGTTACCGTAGCCATCGAACCCAAGGCCCAATCAAATTCTGCTTTGGCTGCAATGATCAATCCTGAAATGGCCGCTGAGCTGGCAGAAAATGAAGTGAACGAGGCAAGTGAGAGCACTGAAGGTGAAACTGAGTCATCAGAAACGGCAAGTACTACAGATACAAATTCAGATACAAGTGCTGGCGACCAGGCCGCTGATGAGGGCCAAAGTCCATCAACTGTGGATGCTACAGAAGATGAAACACAACCCGAATCAATGGAGGGTGATATGGCCACCGCAGATGAACCGTTGGAAAGCACATCTGATGACCCTGCGACTGCCGATGACACATCAAGCCCTGATGGCACTTCCACACTAGACCAATTGCCAGAGCAAGTTGCTTCTAACGATGACATCAATTCTTCCCTGGCCGCCATTGAAGCCGGGTCTGATGAAGTTGAAATCGTAAATGGAGACTACAACACACATTTCGAGACGCAGATCAACTCGGTAGAACCATCAGAAGACCCATTGATTGAAGAAAGCCAGAAGGCTGAAATCTATGATCAATGGTCTGCCAACATCCAGATGCGAATTGACTCGCTAAACGATGCAAGGAGTGAAGAGCTAACAGATGGTGAGAGCGAAGCCATTGATACGCAAATAGCTGACCTCACTGCACAAAAGCAGGAAAAAGACGATTTAGCCTCTGAAAGCTACATGCGCATTGCAGACTTGAGCGATGCCGAAGCTGAAGCAGCGCTTACTTTCCCGGATCCGGATGCAGAATCCACTACTGAATCTTCCACATCCGAAATTTCAGAAACAGCCGATGCGACTGAAACGGCATCTGATGCTGAATCTGACGATGGGCTCCCTACTGCAGATGAGATCAACGCGATGTTGGCCGGAGAAACTGCTGATTCCGGATTTGAACCAGGAAGTGAAGAGAACGCATCAGAAAACACCAGTGATGCGGTTGAAGCCGGGACTAATGAGACCGAAACAGTTGAAAGTGACAGTGCTGAGGGAGAAGATACGCTGACTATTCCACCTGTTACTCCAGAGTTGTTAGCAGCCGAAGGACTTCCTATCCAGGTGATTCAAATGAACTCGAGTTTTGAGGCGCGAGAAGCTGAATTCAACGATACTGCAGGAGCAGTCATGGATTACGAATCTCAGATTGCCCTGCAAGAAGAGTGGGCCAAAGCACTCGAGAAAGAAGTTGCCATACTCACGGGGCAAATGGAACAGACCTCCGCGGTAGAAGATCAAAACAACCTCGAGCAGAAAAGAGCATTGGTTGCTGAACTTAGATTGGACAAAATAGCTCGGGCAACAGAACTGAAGCAAGAATTGGAGCAGAAAGAAAGTTCGGCTTCGGTGGCTACGGCACAAGGAAACCTTCAGCAGCAGCTATACCCGTATGTAGAAAACTACAGCGCTGATGCATTTCAGCAAATCGAAACGCAAATTGAAGAAACGCGTAATCCTGAGTTAAAGGAAGCACAACAAAAAACGCTGTACCGAAACTGGTTGGTAGGCATACAAAACGAAAAAGTTAAAACGGAAGCCCGTTTAGCCAATACTACAAGTTCTGCTCAAGTAGATGAACTAAATGATCAGCTGGCCACACTAAACGGTGAAAAAACTCGAATCCAATCAAGACTTGAGTCACTTGACGCTTCAGAGGGCATAGCCAGCCCATCTGCTCCTAAAACAACGATTGTGGAAGGGTCAGAGCGCTTTGAAGGGTACACACCAACAGAAGTTGAACAGCTCGGAGTTATTGCGCGAGATGACAGTGCTACCTCTTCTACACTCGAAGACGTCACAGATGAAATAGCCGCTTTTGAAACAGAGCTTGAAGCAACCAAGAAGAAAAAAGATCGAGCTGCTTTGCAAGCTCAGATCATCGATAAGCAGCGAGAGCAGCGGTCACTCGAAATGAAATCAGCGTACTATGCAGATGCTGCTAGCAAATTAGAATCGGCTGAGAGTCAGTTACTCCTAATGGAAGAAGGTGATAAAATGCCATCTGAACTACAGGCAGAAGAAGCTGCTACGCTTAAAGCTGCTGCTGAAAAAGCAACTGTAGAAGCTCAGGTTCAATACGAAGAGGCTGAGAAAATCAAAAAGAAAAAGCTGCGCATTCCCGCTATACAGGAAGCCGAAATGGCCCAACACGAAGCGACTGTGCAACGCCAACGTGCCGACCTGGCCGAAGCACTCGTAACGGATTTACGGAAGATCGAACAAAAAGCCATTGTTACCAACCACATCATCCTACCCGGAGAAGAGGCTGTGTTGCCTGTTGTTACGCGTTCGCTTAACCCGAACGAAATGGCCGATATTGCAGAAACACCGGAATTCAAAGCATATACGAGTGATAAGCGCGAGAGCGATTCCATTCGAGCCGAAATAGCCAAGCTCGATGTGCTTGAGCAGCAGTATCAACAGCGTGGCCAAACGCTCATGGCGCAGTCAGCATTGGCTCCAATTTCTAATCCCACAGGAGCATCTAAGATGGAGTTATCAGATCTGGCATACGAAGATTTTGACAAAGCCGATAGTATTTCATCCGTAACAGCCCGACTCACAAGAGAAGCCGCTTTTAAGGAAAACGAATCCAACAAAAAGCTACTCGCTCAGCCGGAAGAGGCTTACATGAATATTCTGGCATACTACAACCTTGACACCATGGATATTGTGTTTGGTTCAGACAGTACCGAGGCTCCTCAACTGGCAGGTTTGGACACCGCTTCGTTGGGAAGCACTGACGCTGGTTTAGCTAATATAGAACAGGAATCAACAGCTGATACAGCCACAGATGCAGAACCATTTGATCTTACTCTCCCAAGCTCTACAGAAGGTTTAAATACCAATGTGGAAACAGACGCATTTGCAAACACAATCTTCGAAATCGAGGATGTTCCAACATCCAGTGTTTACAGTGAGTCCAATCCTATTCCTGTCAATCCTCCCCTGCCTTCCGGGGTGATTTACAAGGTGCAGGTTGGCGCGTTCAGAAACCCAATAGAGCAAGATGCGTTTAAGGGAATTAAGCCGCTGATCGGAGAAACTACAGCTTCTGGATTGACGCGCTACTCTGCTGGAGAGTTCGTTCAGTTTGGACAAGCAGATCAGGCAAAAGATCAAATCAGGGGCATCGGATACTCCGATGCATTCGTGGTTGCGTACCTCAACGGTGAGCGTATTTCGGTGGCCGAAGCCAGAAACGTTGCTTCAAGCGGTGGTGGCCGTCCAGCGACTGCTACGCAAGGTGGCTCTCCTGTGGCTTCAACCACAAACAGTTCCACCGGATTTTCTTCTACTCCTGCTTCTACCCCAACTTATAATGGTCCAGACATCGTTCAAACCGGCACCATGCAGGTGAAAGCAGTAGAAAACATAGGTGGCGTATTCCTAACGGTACAAATAGGTGTATTCTCCAGACCTGTTACTTCTGCAGAAATCTACAACATCACTCCCGTTAATCAGGAAAACCTTCCAAACGGCACGTACAGATATTCATCCGGCACATACTCTGATGAAGGCACTGCAACCCAGGCAAGAGATCAGATTAGAAGCATGGGGATTTTGGATGCATTCGTAACTGCCTATAAAGACGGTCAGCGAATAACCATGGATCAAGCGCGCAATGAGCTCGGTACCGCACCTATAACTGAAACACCTGTAGTTGACGGACCAACTGCTACTGCCACCTTCAGAATTAACCTTGGAACCTTTGTTGGAGAAGTACCAATCCTTGAAGCAGCCAAAATTCTGGAGCTTAGCTCTGAAGGAGTTGAGAAAGTTAAGAATGCAGACGGAAGCAGCAC
>Ga0213833_1002224_pt1 | contig 12769 bp, 20 predicted proteins | sample SWATP21_FD_160575 | JGI IMG/M metagenome (GOLD analysis project Ga0213833, IMG submission 160575) | Coastal seawater microbial communities from Marineland, Florida, United States - SWA TP2 #1 | ecosystem: Environmental > Aquatic > Marine > Coastal | place: USA: Florida | collected 2016-08-14
AGAATGCATGGGGATGCAGTTGTTGCCTCTTCTTCTTGAGTCAGAATCTTGACACGGATCCGTGGCTGGTGTGAAACACCGTGTGGCTGTCGCTGCTGCGTAGCCCGATGCTTAAAGCGACTTGTGTGTGGCCCACGGTGTGAGTGTTTGTGTTGTTCTGAGGCCTCCATTAGTTGTTTTGTGTCGCTGTCAGTTCTGACTTCTCTAAAACAGCACATCGCGGGTTTGCCCCACAATGGGGCCCACATGCAACCACGAGATTACAAAACAAAGGAAAGAAAGAGCGTTGATTGGGTGTGAAGAGGTTGGAGTGCTACGGAGTCGGCGGTTGGCTGCGCACTCGCAGCACGCGAACTCGCAACATCGCACAAGCACCTGCACTCATCAGCACGGTGAGACCGTATTGTCTTCGGCGAAGACTCTTCGCCAGATCCTGCAGCATGGCGATGCCGCTGACCGCGTCGCTGGCGGTGTTCAAGCTCTTGACCATTGACCTCCTCTCGGTTCCCTCACCCCATGATGGTCTGAATCATCAGCAACCGCGGCACAGAGCATCACTGGTATAATTTGTTGGCCACCACCCCTTTCTTCAGGCCAGGTGTCACCATCGCTCCTCCGGTGCAAAGGCAAACCGATGCTGCCATCGCCAGTCGTACTGCTGTCCACACCCGAACCCAAGTCCGAGTGCCGTCTCTCCTCCCCACATGTACGTGCACTTCCATATCTACTCCCACGGCGCCGCCAGCACCGTGTTCGGCGACCGATGTGATCTTCGCAGACATCATGCAGTTCCCGGTGTGGCGGGTCTGTGAAGTACATCGAGATGTGAATCAGACAGCTGCTGATTAGGAGTTTGGGGTTCTACTCTGTCTTCGTTGACTTGCTACCTCCAAACCTCTCCTCTTCCAGTTTCTTCAACTTGGACTTGAAGAGTGTAGGGATGAGTGGGATGAGCTGCAAGCAGAATAACACGAAAAATGTCTTGGTGTTGTTGTGGAGTGACCCACCCTCCATGGATGCGATTGTGCGTCCGGTTTGGCTGTGAAAGTAGTTGGCCGGCATCAATCCTGCGCACAAACCACAACAAACCACATATCAATGACTCCATGGCATGGACTCCATGCACTTGACCACCAGCAGCTGCGTAGGCCCACAAAAGACACGCATCACCGATTCGCACCGTACCAATGAAAGTTGCAGCAGCAAATTTCCAGAGAGGAACACCAACGACAGGGCAGGCGACGTTCACAAACCAGTTCGGAAGCAACGGCGTAAGGCGGAGAAATAAAAGGTAGTACATGAGGTTGTGCTTGTTTCCTTCCGTCTGGCGAGTGGCAGGGTCGGGTTCGCATGGACACGCAGTTGCCACACAGCAACAAACAGCCACACAAACAATGAATGAAGGAACGCCAGCGATCGGTGTACACTACGCGCCAGACACACACCTTCGTGCGAAATGTGTTGATCATGGAGGGCAACAGCACATGGACAATATCATTACCAAGAAAGTAGCTGATCATGAAGCACAGTGACGCTCCAGCAGTGGCACAGAACGCAACCAACAGCTGTGCAAACAAAGGCGAGTAGAGAGCACCACTCAAGATGGAGAGCATCACGGGAGGCCCGGGAATTGCCAGAGTTTGTGTGGTGATGTACACCACCATGAACGCCGACAGAACAAAGGCCGGATGATCATCGTTGTACTTCGACGCACACCTCCAAAGCTGGCGTGTGGTGCCGTGCAAATCTCCTTTCCCGCCTGCCCATTGTGGCGCGAGCCCCAAAGCCAACGTCTGGACTGAAATGTCGTCACATTCGTGCCTGCATTTGATGGTGCGTGCCATGCCAGTCACAGGACACCCATCGGGACAGGGACACGTAAGCCATGCGATGATACTGATGCGCAGACGTGGGTGATTGGACAACCCAGCGGCCCATCAACAAACCAGCCAACAAAGCACGCACGTTTCTAGCTGCGGCGCATTCTGAAAGAAGAGATAGACGCCCAGGAAAGACAGACACACAAGAGCTACGAAAATGGTGAGATGGGACGTGGAGAAAGCAAGAAGCAAGAGTCAAAGTGGGGCAGTAGGGTTAAGGGACCGAGCACCTTGAAACACACACAACTTGGTAGGAGCAAGCGAAGCCCGCGACACCCCAACACCCATCTCCACGCCGCCACCCACACCCCCCACAAGCACACCACAACAGCAAAACTGCAGAAGTTTGGAAGTGTAGATATCAAAAATCGCTCCCGTGCTGTTTCTGTTTCTCGGTCGCTGCAGTTCCTGGTGAATCACGAAGCAACACAATCACGCGCCCTCCCACACTGAAAACAGAACGCATGGGCCTACCACTGTCCGGTTGCTTGGTGGGAGCTGTGGTAGAACCCTTCCTCCAACGCTGATCAAACCCTTGTACGCGCATGACTGCTGGTAGCAAGCTTCAAGCAAGCGTCGAACGGCACCAACAAGCTCGAACAAGCCACTGTCCACCTGTAATTTTTAAAACTGATTACTGCGGGTGGTGTCACCAGGTGTGTGCTGGTGTTGTTGTTTCAACACGCCACCCCCGCATGCCTATGGGACGACGGAGGAAGTCGCGCAAGCGTCGGCGGGATGCTAGCAGTGGGGCACTCTGTGCTAGAAGGCGTGCCACCAACTCACAGCAATCGGAAACCGGGGGTGTTGCAAGTGGGGTCCGCCATCGCCGCAACCATCATCGATCAGAGGAGGGTGGGGTGCGCAACCGTCGGAGGAAACGCAGACGAAGATACGATGGTCGCGGTGTGTATGTCTCGCCGCCGTCCCGGTCCCACATTGGTGTCGGGCGCCACCGTCCATCAAGCGCGGCTGCAGCGTCAGCATCAACGTCAGCATCCACAAGAGCCGCGTCTATCGAGGAAGCGCTGCGGGAGCAGAGGGAACGAGGTCAGTGTGCGGGCTTGCCCATGTGGACGCCACGATCAGCAGCTTCGCTTCTGTTTGGTGTGTGTGCTGATGTGTCGTGCGGCAACTTCCAATGTTGTGCCGAACACATGTGCAGATCGGTCAAGACAAGAAGTGTCGACCTCTGCTGCCGTGCCAAACCTTCCGGGTTTCTTTTATGACCCGGTTGCTGGGCGTCACTTCCCAGTGCAAGACAACTCACGCGGTCATGGGCGTGTGTTAGCCCCTGCCTTGGTCGAGGCGAAGGAACGCCGGCGCCGAGCTGCCGACACTCGACGTGCTGTGAAAGCGGGGTGGTTGCGTCCCCACAGCAAACTGCGTCCGCCTTTCGTTGCTGTCACTCGCAAGCCTACACGTGGTCGAACGGCTCTGCCTGCCTGTGTTCCAAATGCACGGCGATGTATCAACCACTATGACACTGACACTGGCGCTGGTGCTGGCGCTGGTGCTGGTGCTGGTGCTGGTGCTGGTGCTGGCGCTGGCGCTGGCGCTGGTGCTGGTGCTGGTGCTGGTACTGGTGCTGGTGCAAGTGCAAGAAGGACAGTCCGACCATGGACACGCATGTGGGAGATGTCGCCGTCTCCCGTCGTTTCACCACATTCAGCTTCGGCAACACCTGTGTCCGCGCTGGCGGCCGGGGGCCTTGCCTGTACCTCAATTCCATGTGCCTCAATGCCATGTGCCAGTCACACAGGCCGTGCGGCGGTGACAACACTACATCGGTTGGACCAACTGCGCTCTGGGCTGTGGTGTGGGCGAGTGAGGCAGTGGCAACGCTTGCATCGACACCGCCTTGCGAAGCGATTCTCAGAAGTTGCACACACACGACAGCAGCCACGAGATGACTTCGTTTGCCAAGTTCTTCGATGTTCTTCCACTGTGCTTCCTGGAGGGCTTGTATGTGTCTCCCCATCGTGGCTGAAGCTTGTGGAACAGCGCGTTGGGAACACGCTTCGCGTTCGGCGATGCCCACGCCTGGGTGACGTGCTTCACACACGTTGTCGTGTACGTTCGTCGTGTATGTATGTTCATTGTTCATTGCACTGCTCGTTTGTCTGCACTGTGCCTGTTGTGTTTCTCAAATGCATGACGTGACACGAACCCGGTGACTTGTACGAAACAGGTAGACTTCCCCTACCGCGCGCCTTTGGTCAAAGCCGGCTTTGGAACTGGACCGTTTTCGCACGTGATGTTTGTGGCGCAACATGGTGCCATGGGAGACGCTTCTCCACCCCCGATCCAATTGCTTGACATGAGTAGAAACGGAATGGAACGTTTCCACTCCGAAGGCAGCCTGCACGAGCTTGGTTTCCGCGTCCAACGTTTTGCCGATATCTCATGGTATGCTGTTTTGTCCTCCGCTGGTGGCATTGTTTGTCCCTCCGCTGGTGGCGTTCGGCACGCGAGAACGTGTGGTGTATTCGTTTGTTTGCGTGGGTGTGCCGGGCTTGTGTCCGTCTGTGTTGTGTGTGTGGATAGCTCGTGTCGCGTGCCTGTGCGGTCTGTGCTGTGTGTCTTACAATGGATTTGCACCGGCGCGTTTGTGAAGCTGCGGGACTAATCAGGAAGGTGCTGGTCGCGATGATGCGCAGGTGTGGTGCAAGCAGTAATTCCGCCCCCGCTCTAGCTATAGCCTCCAAGCAAACTGTGGATGTTGTCGACATCGTTGCAGATTGCTCTCGTGCTTGCCTTCCACTGCCAAGACAGGGGCAAGGGGCCACCCTGGCGGAAATCCCACAGGTGAGTGCGCCAGTCTCACGTGCCCAAACGTTGCCTGGCCAATGCGATTTTTTGTAGGCGGGGAGTGCTGGCTTGGCTTGGCTTGGGATGTGTAGGAGCGTTGTTCGCTGGCTTGGCTTGGCGTGTGTGCTTCGATTCGAGTCCATTCGATTCGTTTGTTTGGGTGCAAACTGAGGTCTAACTTGTTATCGTGGCACAGTGCCGCGCTATGGCAGTGGTCACCAATCAGGGGTGTGTTCTCGTCTGGTATGTGTCGTACCCCATGCCTTGCGCAAACGAAATAGTGTGCCCGTGGCTCTTGCGCGGGGTGGGGTGCACGACTAACTTGTTCCCGCGCTGCTCTCGTCCTTCATTATCTTCATAGGGACTTGCGAAGTCCAACACGTGCTGCACGTCCCTCCTTCGCGCACGGTTATGACATGAGGTATGGACGGAATACAAGCGCTGTTGACCACACCCATGCGTCAGCAAGGCCACAGCGCGTGGGAAGCTTCAAAGACGTTTTCAAACGTGTGCCTCACGCGCGTGCTGCTCCCTTGGCTCTACGAGCCCCCATTCGAGTGCTGGACAACGGCTTCGAGTTGGTTGGCTTGCATCCCAGGTGCGTCGTGAAGCAGTTGCCGACTGTTGATGTATGTTTGTGCATTGCCAAGTGTTTTCTGCGTATCGCTGTGTGCCCTCGTTCGCCAAAACAACAAGTGGTGCCGTGGCCCTCTGCCCGTGCACATTGATGTTGATGAACGTGCATGGTGCACGCGCGCGTGTGTATGTGTGTGTGTGTATGTGTGACACCACAGGTCTGCGTCATCGGTCATGGGTTTGTTCGATCTGCGGTCCATGCGCTTTCGCGTGGCCTACAGTGATTTCGTGGAAGGGTCTCCCTTTGATCTTGTGCGTTTCCATGCGTGTACTGCACGCCACCATGTGTTGTTCCGCCGCTGGCTCTGTAGTGGTTCTGTTGTATGGCAACTTGACTCTTGTCTGGCCCACACAGGACGGGTCGCAGAACCTTCTGGTTGGATGTGCGTACAACAGTCGGTCGCGCTCAACACACATTCCACATCGTGATGGAAGTTCGTCGAACTCCTGCCTCACTGTCTGGGACAAGTGAGTACCGGAAGCAGTCCAACCGCCACAGCTGCTTGCTTCCGCGCACCACGTGTGCCAGATGGTCGCCCGGTGTGTCCATCACGCTCACGTTTTCTTTCCGCTGTGTTTGCCGTGTGGTGTGGTGTCAGGAACTCCGGTGAAGTGGTATCGCAATCCCAACCCCTCGTCGCAGGTCTGCCGACATCCATCACTCTGGTGCCAGCTCCACACGGCACTTCCCCACATACTCCACTTGATATCATGCAAGCCACGTCTGCAGCAACTGGTTCAACTGCTTCAGTCGACTCCAGCGCTGCAGCACCGCATGCAAGCTCCCCTCCGTTCGCCCCTCTCACCCTCCGCAACGTGCCAGACGTCGATAAGGCACCTTGTGTGCTCTCCGCGCTCGCTTCCTCCATCCTGCTCTCCACACCGAGCCTGATTCGTTTCGCAGGCATGGTGCCCGCTTCCAGTTCTCGCTCGCGTGCATCTGCTTCTGCGCGTGCTCGGCGGCGCTCCCGCTCCAACTCACCCTCCCTCGGATGTTCGACCGGCGCTATGGATTCTTCTTCTCCTTCTTCTTCTGCATGTGCACCCGCGTCCCCATCCTCGTTGGTGCGCGGTTCATTTCGAGCGAGTTTGTACGCTCCTGATGCGTCTGACACGGACTCCAGCACCTCCGTGTCCATGGATGGTGATTTTCGGGCCAGTCTTTATGCACCCAGCGCAACGTCAGATGATGAGGATGATGAAGAACATGCGAGCAGCAGCGGCAGCTCGTAGCACAATGCTGTAGCTTGTCGAAGAGGACTTCAAACAGGATGACTAGGTTTAAAAATCACGATCGTTGTGCGCTTTGATGTGGTGTCTGCCTGTCAACCTGCTGAGCCTGTCCATGCCGCAGCAGGCGCTGGGAAAAGCATTGCTTGACAGTTCGGTAGGTACCTGACAGGTACCTGCGCGCACATAGCGAGCTGGCGTGGGCAGCTGTTGCACAATGGAATGTGTGGGCCGGAAGCGAAAGCGAAGCTGTGCGAGTGCTGGCCATTTTTGGGGCCACCACGCTCACTCGCTGATTGTTCTGGTGCTGGTCCTCGCTTCTGTACATGCTACCCCCCTTGACTACTACAAGGTGAGTCCGTACGCGAGGAGGTTGTACTCCAGACACGAACAAGTTTGGTCACCAACCCCCACGCTTCGCTCCGGCGGGTCTTTTGGTGTTCTCGTCGCTCGCTGCCATGGTCACTCCATGACAAGTGCGTGCGCATGTGGGGCCCTGCGTACCACTGATCTGTTTTCGTTCAACCAGGTCCTTGGCGTGTCCCGAGATGCCAGTGCCCGTGAGATCAAGAAAGCGTACAGAGCCAAGGCCCTGGAGCTGCACCCTGACAAGCTCGGTCCCAACGTCACGGAAGCTGACGAACAAGCATTCATCGACGTCGCTACGGCGTATGAGGTGCTGTCTGATCCGAGCAAGCGGCGTCGATACGACTCGTTTGGACCAGAGGTGAGTGAGCGTCGCTGCCGCCAGAGCCTTTCCTCCCTCCCTCCGCCACCGCCGCGCTCCATGCTTCCTTGGTGGCGCGTGACCCCACGGTGTGTGTTCGCTCCCATTCCCAGGAAAGAGCACCAACGGTGGTGGTGAAGAACTACAACCAATACCCGTTCGACATGTACATTTCCTTGCCCACAGGCAGCTTTGAGTTCCATTGGAAGCCGCCATCTCCGCCCAAGGCCCCGGACCTGGTGCTCACTGTGTCCCTCGCGCTGGAAGACTTGCTCAGCGAGACGACACAGCAGCTGAACGTGACGCGACAGCGCATCTGTCCTGTCTGTGGCGGCACCGGCGCTCTGTCTCAAGAGCATTCTCACACGTGCAAAGTGTGTGAAGGACGTGGCTGGCACCTGTACCTCAAAGAGATTTCCCAAGAACACGGTGGCCAAAGCCACGACAGCCACCATGGCCATGGGCACGGAGGAAAGTATCGCCATGTCATCAACAAAACTTGTGAATACTGTGATGTGCGTTGCTCTTCCTGGCCGTGAGCGCATCCCACATCGCTGTGCCTTGACGGCGTCTCACTGTTGGCACTGTGTCTTGTCTCTTTTGCTTGCTTTGTTGTTGTGCTTGCGTTGTTTGCGTTCTTGTGCTGGCTTTGTTTTCTTGAATACTGCCAACGCCACACCACAGGGCACAGGAAACCAAGCGGAGAAGCCATGTCCACGCTGCTCGGGCCGCCGCGTGGCGACGGTGACTGACGTGGTGAATGTCACCATCCCTGCTGGGACCCCACATGGCACCAAGATCCGTTTGAGGGGTGGTCCGCAAGCCATCCGCCATACGGATGGGACACTCACCGCCGTAGTGACGGTATTGCCACATTCCAAGTTCAAACTTCTGCCTGACATGCATCTGATGTACACTACCGACATTTCTCTGATTGACGCGCTGATCGGCTTTACGTACGTGGAAATACGGGCCGTGGACTCGCCCGTGGTGGTGTGTGTCCACCACCGTTGACCATACTTCCCACGCCACTGTGTGCACTGCACTTTGCCAGACGACAACTGACGCTGCTTGACGGGACGAAGTTGGAGGTGGTGCATGATATCGTCACGTTTTCCGGTGCGTGGATATTCGGACGTGTGTACAGGCTTGTGTGCGTGACAAGTTGTCTGCTGCTGAACCCGCTGCAGGTTACAAGCAAGTATTTGAGGGCATGGGTCTGCCGAAACCAGGGTCGAAGGAGAGTACGAACCTCATCGTTGAGTTCCATGTTGTGTTCCCTCGCCGACTGACTGACGAACAGCGTGAAATTTTGAAGGACATCATGAACGAGGACGAGATTGAGGTGAGGAGTGTGCGCAGTGGATCGGTGCCCGCCTTCACGCCATGTCCATGCGCAGGTGCTAGAGTCAGTCATCCGCTTGGCGATGGCGCGTGACGCAGACCGAGCTGGCGCTGCCATGCGTGTGGAAGAGACGCATTTCAGCTCCCAGTGTGTCCCCGACGACCCTTTTTTCTGTGTGCCGGACGTGCGGCGGCACATTTCTTGGCTCGCGAGACAAACGAGACGATCAAGGTGATTATGTTTTTCGTTTTTCTTCGCGAGATCCCGGCGGTTGCGAGGTGTGCAGTGGCAAGATCAGTGGGTGTCGGCACGAGAACGCATCAAGTGAATGGCTGTTCGCATGTGCGCCCACTGACACGCGAAATAGCACACCCAACTTGGATGATCCAAGAAGGCAATCAAAACGGCACCAGCACATACACAACTACGCTGTTGCGGCAGCAGCATGCACGAGCTGGTGGAAATGAGAGTCGCGGTTGGCAAGCAACGCATCCGGCGAGTCAAACTCAACTGGCGAAACAATCAGAACCACGAGCAGCTGACGTGAGCACAACCCAGTGGATGCCGCACATACAATGCCGCACAAGCACGCACCTATTTTCCCGGCTTCCAGCACCATGACACGATCACTGTCGATGATGGTGTGAATCTGGCAGGATGGGGGCGGGGGGCGACAGGGGAAAATTGTGAGCCAATCGCACCAAGAAAATGAGGCGGTCGCCGCGCAAACTCACACGATGCGCAATAGTAAGAACAGTGCAGTCGGCGAACACTGTCCGGATTGTCTTTTGCACCAGAGCGTCCGTTTCCACATCCATGCTTGCTGTTGCTTCATCCAACACGACCACCTGCAGAAACAAGCCGACATGTTGCAACGGATACCAAACGACAACAAACAGTCACTCACGTGCCCATAAAGTACACGTGCCAACAGGGCCGCCAAAGCACAGCAGCCTGGCAACGCCCAGAACTAATGCGCGACACCAGCGCCAAAGCAACCGCATGTACCCACCTTACAGCGACGCAACAGTGCTCGTGCCATACAAATCAACTGGCGTTGACCGTGACTCCAGTTTTCGCCTCCCTCCGTCACAGATGTGTCTAGGTCGTCCGCATACTCAGGAAGGCCCACCATGCGCAACGCCTCACCAATGCGGTCAGCGCTGAACTGCGACAGGGGGTCGATGTTCTTCCTGAGCGTGCCAGAGAACAGCGTGGCTTCCTGCGGAATAATCGCCAGCGATGACCGCAAGCCAGAAAGTGTCGCGGTGCCGATGTCGATCCCATCGATGACGATGCGACCTGTGTGCCACCCATCCACCCAAACAGGCCAGAGAGCACCGCCGAGATGTGAGATCCGTACCACCATGGCATTCCCCAAGGGGCACGCACCCGATTGAACATCAGCCAAGCGGAACAGCGCCATGGTGAGCGATGACTTCCCAGCGCCCGTGCGTCCGCAAATGCCAATCTTTTCACCCGCCTTGATGGAACAGGACAAGCCCCGCAGCACGTTTGGAAGGCCCTCACGATATGCCAGCTTCAGGCCGTTAATATCAATGCGCCCTAGTGTGCACGTGCACACAAGAACGGGTGAGGGGGGAACAAGGCAAGGACAAGGACAAGGACAAGGACAAGGACAAGGACAAGTAACAGCCTTGGAAACAGGGAAAGAAAGTGTGGCAGCGAACCTTGTGTCGGCCACTCTCGTGGTGGGGAATCTCCCGCTCGGGTCTCGCGTGGAATGTCGGAGTACTCACGAACGCGCTCGATCGACACAATTTGTGACTCTACTTGGCTGCTCATGCGGACCATCCAGTTCAGGCTTTGCGTCACAGACAAAGCATAAGAAATGCTCAACCCTGCAAGCGATGAAGACAGCTTGCCTTGACCCAGCACTGCAAACAAAGCAGCGCCGCTGACAATAGCTGCACCGATGAACTCGAGACGCACTGCCAACCACCGGTTGGCAGAGGTGGAGGCAAAGTATGCTGCTTGGTTTTTGTCCAGCCTCGCAGCATTTGTTTGCGCGAATCGATTCTGCTCTCCGTACGCACGAATGGTGACAGTGCCTTGCAGCGTTTCACTGAAATGAGCAAACACAGGAGACTTGGAGACGGAGTCGAGGCGTTTCAGCTCGCGGGCGGTTTGGACAAAGTACCTGCATCGACCGCGTCAGACGGGCAAGGCACTCATTCACATGCACTCGCACGCACACACGCACGCACGCACGCACGCACGCACATACGCACGCACATACGCACGCACACACGCGCGCAGCGCCGACAGTGAAACCGGGGATACTTACCGCTGAGTAAAGCCGTACAACACGGCCAATGGGATAACACCAACGAGAAACATCGGCGTGACAGAAGTCACAACGGCCACTGTCGTGATGACAGTGAAAACGTTTGAGAGAAAGCTGACGAGGAGGAGGTGCAACCCAACCATGAGACAACAAGTCAAGTGACAGGCACCTAGTCGCCACCTACCTTGAAAAGGTGCGCACAAGAACCTCATCAATCGTGTACACATCTTGCGAAAAACTGGGATATGGTCACGGAAGAGAGAGAAACGTCAACCACGGTGTGATAATTACAGGGACGCGCACGTACAACGCCACAGAATCAACGGCGAACAACAGGGCAGTGCGACAACAACGCATGTAAACTCAACACGACACGTGGCACAACACTGTCACACTAGCACGCCAGCAAAGGGTGGCCAGATGGACAACGGTGGCCCCATATAAATATGTGAACCCCACACGCAACGCACCGGTTCAGGATACGGCCCAGCGGTGTGGTATCGAAGAACGACATCGGCAGGCGCAACACGTTGCCCAACAAACCATCATGCAAAACCCGGGCAGCCCGGACGGCGGACAGGGCGATCACAACGCGTTGCACAGCGAGGACCGCGATGGAGACGATGCACAGGACGGCATACTTGCCAAGGAAGCCGACGTTTGTGCTTTCAGGCGTCGATTCGTCCGTGTGGGACGACCAGTACGACAAGAACCAGTCTGATCCAACGACGGCCACCTGGAGCAAACGGTGCGTGCCAACAACACCAAGAAAAGTCATGGACACTGCGCGCCTCAGCAAACAGCCGTGGTGGACACACCTGAAAAGCTGTGTACAAGCCAATGATAGCCGTAACGACACGAGGGCCGCCTAAAGCATTCGCGTAGGCCCGATACACATGCCAGCCAACCTTCCCCTGCGCCCGCTTTTCTTTTTCGACAAGCCTCCCAGTCGCTTTGTTACCCTTGCTTCCAGCTTGCGACGCAGACCTTGAAGACGATGCAACCACCCACCATCGCACCACAGCAAGAGATTAGTGCACCTGCCGCGCACATTTTCCTTGGCTCCAAGTCGAAGCAAGGAAGCAACCAGCAAAACAGCTTGGCATGCTAACCCAGTCAGCATGCTGACGCACCTCGATCGAGACCGGTGCGTGTCGGCAGTAGAGGCAGAAGAAACGCTCGCGCCACGATCCCGAGGCGCGCCATCCGGTGCAGCTTTGGCTTCCTCGGCACCGTCTGCGCCGTCATCCACGGCATCTGTGGCGGCCTGGGACAAGGCTCCCTCCACAACAGCCTTCGCCTCCGCCGCGTGAGTGGCGACAAACGTGGAGAGCAAAGAGCCCGGACGTGACGTCAGCTCTGCAAAGGTGCCTGTTTCAGCGACACGGCCCCTGTCGAGAAACAAGAGAGAACATACGGGAGGTGCAACGTGCATCAACACGGCGCGCTGTAAGCAAGCGCCGACTGAACGCGAGGCGCGCGACGACAAACGTACTGCTGCATGACAATGATACGATCTGCGGCCGCCAGATACTGCACACCATGGGTGACAAGAATTCGTGTTTTGCCGCGCAGAAGCCCGGTGATGCACTGCTTGAAGATTGCGTTGCCAACGTGGGCATCAACAGCAGACAGTGGGTCGTCCAGAAGGTAGATGTCGGCGTCGAAGTAGCTGGGACCCAAGGCAACCAGCGGCACAAAAACCAAAACAGCAAAACAATCACGGCAAGGCGTGACGGCATGTATTACGCGACGCAGACCAGCACACATCATTCCCCCATGGTGAAGGCGCAACCACAACTTGGGGTGAGGGACGTTGGAGGGACGTTGGG
>Ga0213833_1002225_pt1 | contig 12768 bp, 19 predicted proteins | sample SWATP21_FD_160575 | JGI IMG/M metagenome (GOLD analysis project Ga0213833, IMG submission 160575) | Coastal seawater microbial communities from Marineland, Florida, United States - SWA TP2 #1 | ecosystem: Environmental > Aquatic > Marine > Coastal | place: USA: Florida | collected 2016-08-14
GGAGTGGAGCCCTCACAGTCCCCACTGGGTCTCCAGATCGTGGTCGCTGGTCATCGAAAAGCACTGTTGCTTATGCTGCTGCTGCCGCGGTTAGGCACCGCTGTCACGCGCCGCTGACGACTACGCCGAGCCGAAAGTTGAAATTCCAATGAGGTGGTGCGTACGAAGCAGCTGCAGCAGCAGAGATTGACGAGCCATGCACTTCGGGTGACAGCACTCTGATACTGATGCTGCTGTTGCTGATGCTGCTGTGGCAGCTGCCGCAGCACGACCTGCTGAGTCAGGCAGCGCTGTCACGCGTGGCGGATGACTAAGCCGAGCCGAAAGTTGAACTTCCGGAAAAAATCGGAAATTAGGGTGGCGCGAACCCCACAACAACGGGTTGGTAGAATCCCGTCGTTTCCGGTGTCAACCATTGTACGCCATCAAAACCTGCCTTTGACAGCAACGCTAACAAGTCAGCCTTGACAAGTGCACGGTACATGCCAAGGTGTCGTTGAGCAGTCCACACATCTCCTTGTTCAGTGGTCGCAGAAGCAGCTGCAGCAGAGATTGACGAGTCATGGACTTCGGGTGACAGCACAAACATCTGGAACTTGTAGGCATCAGCACCGCTTGGAAGCTTGAACCAGTCCCAGACTTGGAACCCGTAACCTTTCCCATTGGCTGAACGATACGGCATGGTGCCTGGTGGTTTCTCTCTGAGGAACAACCGGCACAAGGTGGACACGTGAGCGAGCGCGGAGGAGAGCGGAAGGCTGGCGTTGCCCACGTACTTCACAAGCGCATCATAGTCACGAACACTGAGCATTAGTAAACCGCTGGGAACCAAACACGTCCGCATACTTCGTAGGGCCATCACAATGTCAGCATCGGTCATCAAGTGGGGAAGCGCATTGTCAAACGCCATCACCACCTGAAACTGTGCTGATGCTGGGGGGGCTGACCCCATGTCACGCAGACCCCTTGCACCAGGCTGTACCGTAGAATTCAGCAACCCCTGGCGGTACAGTGTGTCTGGGAGAAAGCGGAAGTCCGCCACACCAAGCCCTTCAATCCGCCCGCCCATTGAAGTCGCCACTCCGCCCGGCGCCCTGCAAATATCTGTCTCGCCCGTCCCCGAATCCACCTCCCCTCCCGCAGAACTCGCCTCCCCTCTCCCTGTATCTGTCTTGGAATCAGCCGCTCCACTGCTGCAACCCGCCCCATACATAGGGCGGCAAGCTGCGTGCAGGCCACGCGCAACAGCTTCTCGTTTGGCCCGGGCTACAGCGGCCGCTGAAAGGTCTGTGGCTGTCACGACATACCCACGAGAGGCGAGCCCAATAGCTTGGGTCCCAATGCCGCAAGCGCAGTCGAGGATGCGGGTGTGTCCAGGAAGGAGGGGACGCCGCGAATGCGTCTGGATCAGTGCGTCGATAAGCCGCCCTGCAAGGGGCGAATCAGGCGTGGGAATTCAACGAAAGGGGAGAGGCATGCATGGCTATCAATTGTTCGCATACCTTGTCGTTGGCAACTGGCATCCCAGTCCGCGAACAGTTTGTCATAGCTCGCGGCAAGCGAGTCATAGAACGACGCCACAAGCGCGCCATCACCTGTTGTCCGCATGAGCCGTGACTGACTTCATCAGTGCCAACCCAGCCCAGAAATACCCTCCTCAACACACCTTCTTCTTTGCTATTGCTTGCCATCATGGTTCCCAGGAACTTGGTGCAGCTTGATCCAATGGCCTGTGCTTCCAGGTTCTTCGCGGTGTAACACAGCTGAGCAAGGGAGACATTTCTGTGTTTAGCGTCAGATTGTATTTACAATACTGATAACGTCGCTAAAAATTTGTTTTGTCCGTGCTGACTCCAGTTTCACAGGAACCACGTGGAGAGCCTGTGCGCAGCGGAACGGAAATTTTGGTGAGCTGGCGGCTGGCGCAACCGCCCACACAAACGCGCCCCCCCCCACGCTTACCATGTCCGCCCCGCCTCCCCGTTTCCACGGGGAGTTTGTGCCATGGGTGACAGCCCAAAAGGTGGTGTTTGCGCTGATGTTGGCCTTGTCGAAGTCCGAACCTGTGCGGAGGTCGCGCTCTGGTTGGGGCGTCGTGGCGCTGTGTTGTTATGCTGCGTTCGAGTCAGTGCAGGTGCTTGTTACCGCCCTCTTTCTTCACATTGGACAGCACTCTGCGGCTTGGGGGCCAGCTGTTAGCTGGATGTATGACTTGCTTCTCCCGGTTATCGCCCTGAAGCATGTGTCCTTTGGCATGCTGTACGTGTGTCCGATGTGTGTTGGTTTTATTGGTGTGTCAGCCACTGAACCGAACTGCAATGTCAGGTACGGCTGCATTGCTGGTGTTATCAGCGTCCTTGTGACTGCAAGTCTGTGGATAGCATACATTGAGTACCGGGGTGTCAACGCCCGTGCCCAAGCTGTCTCATACACTTGTGGCCTGATCCGAATCCTGCTGCGGCTGACACATTTGCTGGCCGTGCCAATCACGGCGGTCCTGGCAACCCCTTTCACGTGCTTGTCGTCCTCAACGGTGGACTTCATGGGCATCACTGGTGCCTGTGATGAAGGTGGTGTGATTCTTGAGATTGTGATTAGCATCCTTCTGCTGCTGCTGTGGTGCCCACTGGTCCTGCTGAACGCAAGCGTGCGCTTCACGGGCGACCCGATCTCGCTCAGTGTGGTTTCGTCCGTCACTGGTCGCACCCCCGTGCGGAGACTGGCTGCGCGTTTGGCCTTGGTCATGTTTCCGGCGATTCTCCCGAAATTGGTGTCTGTTTGGGCACTGAGTGGCGCCATCACGTTCGCGTTGCTTGCCGGGCGCATCACTTGGGTGCGTCCTTGGCCAGTGCCGTGTGTGGTTTCCGTCGTCACATGTGTGCGTGCGTGCGTGCGTGCGTGCGTGTGTGTGTGTGTGTGTGTGTGTGTGCTTGGTTGCAGATGCTTCCATACTATGCGCGGTGGCTGAACTACATCTCTGTCGCGGAGAACTGCATGGTGGTGGCTGCATGCCTCGGAAGCTTTTTTGTTTCCGCCGTGGGGGCCACTCAGCATGACGACCCATTTGCCTTCAGCTGGATTGCTGTGGTCGCCGTTGTGGGGACTGGTTGCTTCTTCATTCCGGTTCTGCGCTATCGCCAACTCTCCAAGATTCACAAGAGGATTCGAGTGGCGATGCAAGAGGCCATCGACAAGCACCACCGCACGTCACAGTCCGGAAACAACCTGCGCCATGCCGTGTCCCGCCAGCGGCACCACATCACACAGCTGTCCACCGCCATCACTGGTGCCCGTTTCATGGCCAACCGTTCAGCACTGAACTCGTCGCAAGGGGAAATTGAGGACGAGGAGGATCAAGCACAGGAGCTCTTCGAGACCCTCCAGGCGTTTGAGTTGGAGCTCATCGTGCGGTTGGAGCTGGAACTCAAAGAGAACGTGGCGACACGTCGGCAACGCGGCGGTCGCTTTTTGGGCACCTCCCTGTTCGTGCCCACCACAACAGCGATTGAAAAGTGCATGTGGCTGTTCGGCGAGGGCATCCGCACGTTCCAGCGTGACATGGAGGCGCTTTCGCTGACAAAAGTGGAGTTTGCCCGGTTTATCCGAGTGTTCACGTCCGACTTCAAGTTGGCCACCGCAGCGTTGGATGCAGCCGACCGTGAGACGAACAACTTTGACATTCACTTCCTCGTCCAGAGCAACTACCACGCGCTTTCGCGGCTTCGCATTGACCAGGAGCAACAGGGCGAAGAACAAACGGAAGACAATATGCAAATGTATGGGGTGCAGTTGGAGGAAGCTGTCATTGCCCATGAAAGTGCACTCATCGCACGGAGGCGCCTGTACGTGCGAGACCGGTTGTGTCTGTTGTGCGGTCATGCCCGCCTGACCACATGCTCTGCATTAGGTTCCGTCGCATCAAGCGTCTGCAAGGCTCACTTCGACCGGATGACAAGTCAAGCGCGAGTCGCCTTGGCGTCATCATCGACACTATGCATTCGGCCGAGGAGCTTGCGCAGCGACGGTATGCTGTCGTGGCATTGCGTTCGCTGCTTGAGGAGACTCGTTCGTGTGTGTGTTCTGATTGCATTTTGCTTTCTTCTGTGTTGCTTGTTTGTTGTGTGTTGTTGTTTTGGCAGCTATGCGCGCTTGCTGAAAGAGTTCCCCAATGGCAAGTACCTTGGCGATATGGTGTCGTCGTTTTGTCGTGATGTGCTCAGTGATCCGGAGCTGGGCAACTTGTACGGAACCGAAAAAGGCGACGACGCGAGTTCGGCGTACTCTGGTGGAGCAGGCTCTCGTAAAAGCTCCGTGTACGTCTACGTGTCTTCAACAACATGTGCAAGCGCGGCGCCTGTGTTGTGTGTGTGTGCGCCCTGTGCCTGCACTACAAAGCACGCTGATGTTTTATTATGGTCGTCGTCTTTCTTGTCTTTTGTTGTGTGGCAGCGCTGGATCTGCTGTGTCGGGTTTCGGGGTTGGTGGCAACATCGCGGCGTCACGACGGACGATCAAGCCGAGGACCCGGACAGCTGATGTTGCTGCCATGGGCCAACACTTCAACATTGGTGTCATTTGCCTCGTGGTACTCACAGCTGCGACTATCGGGCTCAACATTTTTTTCAAGGACTTGGTTGCTGTGAAAGTGGAGTACGTGTCGTATGGCACTGTGAGAAACGCGGCAGATTTGATGTGGCGTGATTTGGTGATTGTTCGTGGTGGGTTGTGTTTGTGGGGGGGGGGGGGGGGGGGGGGGGGGGGGGGGTCTGGTTGCATGGTGTTGAATTCACACGTTTGTGTGTGCATGCAGCTCCATTTTCCTCACAGGACGCATGGCTTGGGCAGCCTCTTCCAGCAGCTTGCACTTGCGACCCATGGGGATTTCTAGTTCAGCAACCCTCATCGCCAACGCGCGCGACGATGCTGTGCTGTGGAAAGAGTCCGCAGCGGCCTCTTTCGCTGACACTATGGACGTGCACAAGGCCGGAGACCGCTGGATGGCCCGCGACCTTGTGTTCACTCATACGAGGCCAGATGGGCACACATACACCCACCTGTGGAGTCTTTGGGACGCCTCCAACGTCCTCATCCGGGATGTGTCAGAGCTTGCCGATCAGGCCAACAATGCATCCATTTCTGGATACCGCAGTGACGTGCAGTGGCGATTCACAATGGACAACATCGTGCCTGTGTTTTTACCCGCGGTCTCACAGCTTGGGGCTGCTCTGGAAGATGCCACCGAGCTCATTCTCGACCAGTGTAAGTGGTGTAGTTTTCGCGCGTGCCGTTCGTTCGTGGTTTGTGCGCTGGGATCGCGCCGGTGTTGTGCCATGCTGTCTTGCTCACATGGTCTCACCCATGCCCTCTCGTCATGGCCGCGCAGACTTCATTGGCGGAGGCATCGCGTTTTGTGTTGCCATCGTGATCCTGCTTGTTCTTGGAGTTGCGGTGTTTGGGCGTGCGTTGAGTCGCATTGCCCAAGTCAACCGTGGTGTCAACGACGTCGTGATCGCCATGACTGCGTTGGAGGTGGGGAAGGTGCTGGCAAACACTGCCAAGGCAGTTGCGAAGGTGCGCAAAATGCACGGCTTAGTCGGGGAACTGCTTGTGGGTGAGGAGCACGACTTCGACGACGGTGGTATTGACGCCACCTTCACCTACGAGGAAGATCAAGATGCGAAGCGTGCTCGCGAGCACAGCAGGTTCTCGTCGGAGCGAGAGCCCCGCAACGTGCGGTTTGCGACCCCTGGCGAGCCGAAGACGAAGACAACGCCCAGCGTGCGCTTCCAAAGTCCGCGGGTTGTGCGGTTTCAGAGCCCGCGCGAGCCCGTTCGCTCGGAGGACAACGAAAACATGCTTGCCAGCATCGCGGACGAGAAGAGTGGGCCCATGGACGAAGGCTCCCCGTTGCTTCTTCCAAACTCCGTGTCATCCGATGAAGAGGGCGACGTGTCCAGCACCGCGCGTGTGTCCGACTCTGAAGATGACTCCGTGGGCAGCCCCCGCAAAATCCCGCACCTCGATGGTTTGGAAGGACTGGCGGCAGGGCGCGACGATGACGACGCGCTGTGCCCCGTGGACGAAATCCCAGCAGGGTTGATGCGACCCACCACCTTGATGGGCAGCTCCTCGCGTGTGGTAGGGCTGGGTGGCAAAAACCCAACGCTGGGTCAGGTGGTGGGCGCCTCGCCTGGCGTGTGTGTGCTCACGGACTGCATCGGCACCGTCTTGTTCGTCAATAACGCGTTCACCAAGATGCTTGGATACACCGCAGAGTACGTTCGCGTATTGTCATGTCAGGCCCGGGCAGTTTGCCTCCCGTTCACCTACTACGGGGGGGTCGGTGTGACGCCCTTGTTGTCAGTGCTAACCACGTTCGCTTTGCTCTGCGGTGTGCCACACCCACCGTCTGGCCTGTCAACCGCAGAGAAATTGTGGGCCGAAATGTGACGGTGTTCCAGCCCCCTGAGATTGCCCACGGTCATGACAAACTCATGTCCCGCGTAGTCGATGGCGGAACGCCACGCGTTGTTGGTATCCAAGGGCGCCAGGTGTTGGGTATTCACAAGGACGGCAGTTCCGTTCCCATGCTTCTGGTGATTAATCGCGTGGACGTCGGAAACACGATGTTCTTTGTCGCCTCCATGCAAGATACACGCGCCCACAATCAACCGGATGGGGACGATGACATGGAAGAAGGGGGTGACAGCGGCACACATCGCCAGTTGATTGTCCGTGTGCTTCTCGCTCTTCTCTTTGTCGCCATGTTTCAGTTCGCCAGTTTTGTGTACGTTGTGGATTGGCGTGGCTTGCATTGGGTTGGGTTGCTTGCTTGTGTTACGCCAAGAGCTTTGGTGGAGCTTGTGCCGTTTCTCACGTCTGCAAGACACAACACACACTTGTGTCCATGGTTGCGTGTGTGGGTGGTCTTTTGTGTTTTTGTTTCTTTTTCTTTTTCCTTTTCTTTTCAGACTTGGGTCCCAGCAGCTCCAACGCGCCGTGGGACATGCTGTGGAAGTGAGCCAAGCCAGCAAGTTGCACATGCTCGTGAATGAGGTGGCATTTTCTGCTCGAGAGGTCGTCATTGGTGATGGTGACTTGTGGTCGCTCTCGGAGGCCGTGTCAACCACAAACGCGTACCTGCAAGAGTGCGTGTTTTCCTCCCATGCATGATGTGCTGTCTGTGTGTCTGTGTGTCTGCGAACGCGCACCCTCACAGTGGTGGGTCGTTTGTTGTGGGTTGAGGTGTTGTCAGTCTCGAGAACATTCGATTTGGGTTGCGTTTCGGCAACTCAACTCTCGGCTTGGAAGGCTCTGCCGGCCGGAACAATGAGCAGGATGGGATTCTGTATGGCAGTGCGGCAGGCGCAGTCGTCGATGATGGTCTGGATACGGAGCTCAAGGCGTTCATTCGCCACACTCGTGCCATCATCGACATGTTTGACCCCGCGAACAGCACACGCACTCCGGTGGGTGCGAACGCGACAGCGCTCGCGTTGAGCGACGACCTTGCTTTCGTGCTGGAAGCGACGCGGGGGTTGGTGGACACAGAGTTGTTGTCCTCCACCAGCGAGTACATGGCAGAGTTTGATGCGGTTGCCGTGGAAGCTTCCACGTCCAGCATCGCGTTGGGGGCGGCCACATGCACGGTCGTGTTTTTGTTGTACGTGTTGGTGCTCCGTGCCCTGGTGCGGACCATGATGGGTACAGCACAGCGCACAGAGAACCTGCTCAAGATCCTTCCCGAGGAGCTGGTGAAAGGAAACAAGGACCTTTTGCTTTTCTTTACTCGAGCCGGAGGACCCACGCTAGCACGGTCGTAGTGGTGGGTGTTTTTTTTTTGCTGTGCGGGTGTGATGTGGAACCTGCGTAGCGTTTCTATTTGTGTATGTTGCGTTGCTGAACGGTATGTATGAGCATGCTTGTGGAATGGTATGGACCGCGTTTGTAAGTAACGACAAGTTATGTTAACCACATCGCCATGTTCGCCCCACTCTACCACGAGTGTCTCATTGCTCGGCGAGCGTAGAGGTGGCTCAGATTCACTCCTCAGGCACTGGCGCTGCTGCAACAACGACCCGATGCGTTGCAGGTTTCTTCGACTTCGACAACCTGGGCAGCTTGGCGGCGAGGGCTGACGCAAACGCACGTCGTGACGGCCGTGTGCTGTGGATGTTCAGCCCCTTTTCACTCGACGGCTCATCCTGCCCTTCGACGCGCAGCAGCTGGAACTGTGTGAAGGCCCAAATGGAGCTGGCCTGGTCTTTGAGCTCTTCGTACTCCTCGGACATCACTGCAATGAGCAGGTTAAAGAGCACGATTACCAGGAAAACCGCGACCAGAATCGACACGACAGGACCCAGCCAAAAGCGTGGGTGCTCCAAGTTCGCATACATGTCAACGCCTCCCTGCGAAAACACACCAACAAGTACAAGAAAATCCGTCAACCACGGACAATACACGTACGCGAAGACAAGTATGCCCAACCACAGGGAACACGCAAGTGTGGAGAGGTCAGTGCAGAAGTACCGCACTGCAGAGGAAGGGGGCAACGAACCAAGGTGTCGCCGAATACGGATAGCAGCATGAGCAGCACAGTTGGTGAGTTGTCGTGGCGCACACCTGGGTGATGAGGAAGGTCAACCATCCAACCGAGTGAGCGACCAGCATAGGCGTGCTTGCACGTCATGTGAACGACGCACCGAAGCTGATGTACTGCCATCCCCCAAACGCAAACAGCACCACAATCAAAACAACGAAGAAGGAACCCAGACGGTAGAGCATGCCTCGAATGATGAGGATAAACGTTGACAAGTCTGCATGCAGTTGACAGTATGTACGGCCAATGAGAACCAGGACACCACACGCCACTGCTGGAGCAACCCCGCACACACCAGGAACACCGCACGCGCCCGCCCCCACCTCGATTAATTCGCAAGAACTCCAAGGTCTTGATGCATGCAAGGCCCCACATCGTGGCTAGGGCGTACACCTGCGGCAGGCCATTCAGTGCCGCCACACAACACGGTACACGCGCAGCGCCTCACGTGTGTGTTCGTACCTTGGCCTCCCCAACTTCAGCCAGTGGGAACACGTTCACAAACAACAAATGGTTGTCTTCTTTGCTCCATTCCAAGCTCTCCGACATCACCAGGTGGGCCACATGAAGGGAGACAATGATTAACAGATTGATGAGCAGCGCCTGATGTGCACAACCGGTGCGCCACGTCACGTCAGCAAACAAAACCAACAAGGAGGGAGCAAAACAGGCACCCGAAGCAACGTGCCAAGTCAAGATAGTTGAACAGATCCACGAAGTACGAGCTGATGATCCAGTTCGTGTCTTTGTACCGCACATGGGCAATGAACTTCCCCACCATGAAGAACTTTTCATGTGTCACGATGGACTCTGCGATTGTGACACAGCGTCGTCAAACTGGCAAAAAGAGAGCAATGAGAAGGATAGCACACTCGCACCAGGGTTCTTGGATAGCCATATGTACGGAAGTTTGATGGTTCGATAGAACTGGCGTTGTTCCTCATTTGGCAACGACTTGTAGAAGCTTCGCAGTTCCAGTGCAAAGTACACCACGAATATGAGCAGGATGGCAATCTGGCAAGAACAGCGACCAAAAGCGGATCACGTTGATATACTACCCGTATGAGCAGCCTGCGTGCAGAGCAGTCACCTCAAGCCCCAGTCGGAGAAAGTCGCGACTTGTAACGTAGTTGATGAGCTTGACAACTTTGAAGTCGTATGAAGGATACACGCCACCAACATTGGGGTAGTCGAACTGCATGGAAGTGGTCCCGGAAAGGGAGGGACAATAAAATCAACGAGGGGTGCACATCGGACTCCCAGCACAACACAAAAGAAGACAACTCACCCCCATGCGCACGGTCGCAAAGAGATTGCTGGACGGGTTGTACGCCGCAAGTTCAACCTGGTGGCACAGTCAACCCCACATCAGATCAGACAGAAGGCACGCAACAAACAAACGCCGTGCGTGTGGTACACACCCCGACGAAACGGGTGTTCATGTCGATCCAGTTGCCGTCCTTCATGACGTTCAACAACGTGGAGAACCTGCGATCGTGGCCCATGTGAACAGCACGATGGTGTTGTGTCGCAACAAAAGCCTACGCACTCATCTTCTGATTCAGGGATGAGGACAGAGTGCCCGTATCCAGGAAACCACTGCGTCAACCCCCTGTGGCATGACATGCGCATGAGGCGGTGTGCCAACACGAAAACCAGACGTGTGTGGCGTACGGATAGTCAGTAACGTCAGCTTCGGAGAACTTCCACTCCAAACCTCCCGTGTGGAACTCCGTCTTGTCCGGGGTGTCACCCGAATCCCACGAAAAGCAAGTCGCATTGTGAATGGGTGACTCAGAGAAGGCTGAATGAAGCGTCAATTCTTCGTCTTTGGTACAGGGCGTGGATCGAATTTGCCGCAAGCTGCACACGATTGATTGATCGACATGTCAGCGAGGGGTGACAGAAGCCGCGGAGACGGCGATCCTTTGTGCAACGACGACACGCGCGACCTACCGAGGGCGCCCAATGAAGTGCGTAAACTTGTTAAACGTTCCGCCGGCCTCGGCAGCACGCAGGATGTCATCTCCACGCCGATATCTGTGCAAGCAAACCAATGTGACTCTTGGTGCCAGGCGAGCGGAACCCAACACTGTCGCAGCGCTTGTTAGTCTCAACGTTTCAACACACGCACAGCGGGCTGTTGCTTATGTCGTTGAACATGGCTTCTCGAAAGCTTATGTTGAGCCAAGACCACATATCGTCTTCGTTCTCTACGTCCACAAACGTCTGCGCCAACACGGGTCAGGACAGAGGAATGCCCCAGCCGCGCTCAAGCACGCATGTACCTCTTCAATTTCTGTCCCCCACGGCACGTTGATGAACGCAATCTCCAGATTCTTGTAGAAAGCATGCACGTCTGTCCGTCCATCCCACACAAACACAGATGAGCACACCGTCCACTCCCACAACACACACGCTGCGTGCACACACTGCTCGTACAGATGGCATCTCGCCCAGTCTCGTCTACGGACACCCACATCATTGCGCTCAACACTCCAATCTGTGCGCGCAGTGTCACTCAGTAACACCTCTGCCAGCCCTCAAACCACCTGCACACGAGGTGTTCACCTACCCAAAGCACCAGCATGACAAGCTTCGAGCAGCGCACGCGAACTCGGAAAATTGTGTCGACAGCCAACTGGGTTCGTGGGTCCTGAAGTGCATCAAGAGGGAGGGGAGACGTCACTAACCTTCCTGAAACATACACGCGACAAAACTAACCTTGAAGTCTTGGTGTTTGTACCTGCCAATGTACAGCACACAAACATCGTCACAACCACCCACCACACGCTCGTATGCTTTCCAAACAATCCTCACCCATCGGTTTGAGCTTGGGCGAGAATGTGGCTCAGCTTGGCATGCACGTTCGCATACCAATGCATCTGCGCGCGAACAGGGAACGCAGAGTTGCCTTTGTTGTCCTTCACGTCTAGACCGGCGCCGTGTTGCAGAGCCAAGTCGACCAACTGCACATGATCATGGCATGTCGCGGTAGACGCAGCATCATTGAAAGTGATGCAGCCATCAGCGCATGCGTAAGCGCAGGCGAAAGCACAAAGCGCCCGAAGCACCGCACCTCATCCACCTCGTCAATGTAATCGGCCACTTGGGTAGCGCTGCTGAGCTCCTTCACGCGACGCTGTGCAAAGTCGTCCGCTGTGCCTGCAATCACCTCGACGGCAACACGATCATCCGCGTCCATGTCCTTGCCACCCAATGGTTGTGCTGTGGGAAGGGTGGAGCCCAGTTCCTTGGAGCGATTCACGGCTGCCAGCCGTGCAGCGAATGCAATGTGGATCGCCGTTCTGCCGTTGTTGTCAGTGTCCTCCACATCAGCCTCCCCTTCCGCCAGCAGCACATGCGCACAGCGGCGGTTGTTCTCTGCAAAGGCCAGGTGTAGCGGGGTGTTACCACGCATGTTGCGGGCGTTTGCATTGGCTTGGCGCGCGATCAGGGCGGCGCAGACTGAGGGGGATCCAGCGGCAGCAGCGAGGTGCAACGCAGTATTTCCGGTGTCATCCTCGGCGTCGATCTGAACACACGCGTTGCGGCGCGACACTCAGTCGGCTGTGTCAAGAACCAACACAGAACACAGCCATGTACCCCCAGCAGCGCCTGCCGCGACTCACATCTGGTTCTTCTTGCAGCAAGCGGTTGACCAAACGCCCCGCCTTGTGGCTGTCTTGCATGCAAAGCCAGTGCAAGAAGGTTTGGCCCAGGGAATCACGCCGCTCAAGGTTGTAGTTGGACAAAGCGGAGACTCCATAACCGACAAACCCCTGCCATGAAGACACAACGGTGAAAGAAAGCGCACCACCACAGCTGCTGGTTATGTGCGGTGTCCTCGGCGTCAAACAAGAGGGGCAGAACGTGAACGGAGCATGCTAGCTACGCCACACACGCACCTGGTGGTGCAGCAACAGCCACTGAAACACATCTGGCTCACCCCAGTGCACACTGGCGCGGAGCACCTCGCGGGACACCGCGGGAATGAACAGGTTCACATCGTGTTCCGCAATCGGGTAGCTTTGCACGAGGGCGCGCACCGCTTCCTTCTTGCGAGCCATGACAGCAGCCAGCAATGGATTCCAGCTGTCACTCCCAATGATGTCCTGAAGACGTGTCACCACCCGACGTCAGGTGGGTGAAGATGGGTTGGAGGAAGG
>Ga0213833_1002226_pt1 | contig 12767 bp, 20 predicted proteins | sample SWATP21_FD_160575 | JGI IMG/M metagenome (GOLD analysis project Ga0213833, IMG submission 160575) | Coastal seawater microbial communities from Marineland, Florida, United States - SWA TP2 #1 | ecosystem: Environmental > Aquatic > Marine > Coastal | place: USA: Florida | collected 2016-08-14
GTGTGTGTGTGTGTGTGTGTGCGTGTGTGTGCGTGTGTGTGTGTGTGGAAACTGGCAGGTATTCCACGAAGCACGCTCTTCACTTGCACGTGCTTGGCACACACCAAGGCTCGATGAACGCTCGCGAACGAGCCGCAGCGGGACAGGAGTTGCTGTCCTTTTCTTTCAGTGGTCCATCTCACCATGGTCTCCCGTCCGGTCCATCCGGGCGGGGTCGTGACCGTGGTGGCGGTCGTGGTCGTGGTCGTGGTCGTGGTCGTGACCGTGGCCGTGGGCGTGATGGGGAGTATGGTCGATCCAACAGACGTGGGGATGGCACCGGAACTGGTGCTGGTGCTGGTGCTGGTGCCGGCGCGGGTGCGGGTGCGGGTTCTGGTGTGGGTGGTGCTGATGACGGCGTCGGTGCCGGCAGCCCTGATCCGCGGGTGGTGGTGAACGCGATGCACGCCATGCAGGTGCGTGTGATGAAGGTGTTTGCGAAAGCCGGTGCCGCGCTGCCACCGTCTCTGGCACACGACATACCACCAGACGCCATGGCCTGTGCCACGGAGCCGTTTGGGCTGTACTCCTCACCCCAAGCCCGCAACGAGCGCGTGATGCACGACCTCACCGAGGCCATCAGAACCATGCGCATTGCACGCGCCGGTGCAGCCGGCCAAGCGGGGCCGGTCGGCGGCGTCGATGCTTCCGAGCCGCATCTTGCTCCGGAGCACGAGGCTGCAACCCGGGACGCTGTCGCAGGCATCCGAGGCCAAGCCACCAAGTTCCTCAAGGGCGACATCAGTGCTCGGACCTACGCCGACCACTTTGCCGGCGCCTTGTTGGGCCACACCCCTCGCACCCAGTCCGAGCTCTTCGCCCAACTTGTGTCGCTGCTTCCAGACGAAGACGCGCGCCTGGACCTGTGTGCCGCATGGCTGGCTCGAGCACGTGACGCAGCGCTGTTGAACACGTTCACCGCGTCGGCGACCGCGGCCACCGTTGCGGCCGCCGGCAAGGCTGGGGCCCACGTCATGGAGAGCTTTGAGTCCAAGGTGTCCGAGGATGTCCTGGGTCGAGGACCTGCCGCCGTCAGCCAACTGCGTGACACCTCCCGCACCTTGCGTGCTGTCATTTCGATTGCGGATGCACTGGCTCAGGTGGGTGGTGGGGAGGGGCGAGTGTCGTGATGCGGGCGTGTGTTGCTGCTGTTGTTGTGTGCCTGGAGGACTTGTGTAGTGCGCCTGTCACGTACCTGTTCCTTGACGATGCGGGCGGACCTTGTTATCATTGCAATGGCGTTTCCTCGTTTGTTCGCGTCCGTTTGTTCGCGTGCGCAGTACTGTGGCAAGTGGGTGTTGGCATTTGGACGTACCGGAACAAAGCCAAGTCAAGGGGTGCTTGACGTCATGGCAATTGTGCGTTGGCCACTGCCAGCTGGTGGACAATAGTTTGTTGTTTTTGTTACTTCTGTGCTGCCGCTCGCTTCCGACATCTCATGCCGCGTGCCTGTGCTGTACTGTTGTGTGTGTTCGCCACCTGACCAACTGCCACGGTGATGCTGGCGCCCGGCCGTCGTCGTTTCGGGGACACCCTTTCCTTGTGTCGTGCCACACTCGTCAGGTGGTTCGCTATGCCCCCTCCTGCGACTTGCTGCGTGTCGGATGGCTCGCAGGGGTGGGCGGCCTAGCGCCGTCCACCACCGCTGCCCTTCAAAGTGCCATCGAGCCCCTGGTGCCGGCCTTGATGTTCAACTCCACCTCCGTGGAGTTGGACGCCAACACCGGCACGGTGGTGCTGGCTGGCATGCCGCCGGTCCAACGGGGAAGCTCTGTGGCGCTGCCGGCGTCCGATGTGGCGCTGCTGGCCAAGTGGGTGTCAGAGGTGCACCGCGTGTCACGTGCACGCCAGCGGGTGGTCACACGTGTGCTGGAGCACTGCGACCCCGCCAACCGAGCGCGCGACGTGTCCAGAGCCAGCAGCAGCTGGAAGCGCGGCACCGGCGGCGCCGGACTCGCCAACCGCCTGAAACCACAGACCAGCAGCAGCGCGCCACGCAAGTCGTTTGGCCTGGCGCAGCGCCTCAAGATGAACTCGCGCGCGGGCGCAGCTCCATCACCACCCCGCCGCTCCTCTGCGTTCATCATGGGCCGCGCGGTGGTGCGACCCGCACCCGCACCCGCACCCGCTGCCCCACCACCACCACCCCGCGGTGCGGGCACTGCTCAGGCGTTTCCTACCCTGGCGGAAGCGGCGCCGACGCCTGTGTCAGCCCCGGCGCCGCCGTCTAGACATGGGAGTGCAGGTGCGGGTGCGGGTGCGGGTGCATCGGCACGAAGAGGGGCGTCGTCAGGCTGGGGTGCGGGGAGTGTTGCAAGCAATGGACGGTCTCGTTCCGGTGGTGGTGGTGGCGGTGGTGGTGGGAGACACAGTGGCTGGGGCACTTCGAGTCGTCGTCAAGCACCAGCGGTGCGGCGTGTGGCGGACGTGGGTGCCGGGTTGCAACCGGTGAACGTGAAGAAGAAAGGCGATGACGTGGAGGACTTGTACAGTGTGGGTGTGAAAGGGAAAAAGAAGGGCGGCCGAGGGCGCAAGGGGAAGAAAGGCAAACAGATGTTGGCAGGGGGCTGGCAGTAGCGTAGTGTGGTACGGAGTACGAGTATCTCTGCTGCGCGCCGCGTACTGTCGGGATTATGTTTTGACACCCAACATCCGAACCGAGCATGATCTTCGCGCACAAGCAACCACGGTGGATGGAGGAAGATCACAGTGTCGTGGCTCCGTTGCTTGCGCATGCTCAAGCAGACTCAAGCAACATGAGCAACGGTGTCAGTGGTGTCGGCACTAGTGCAGGGGGCTGGACGGATGGAAACGTTGGGGAGTACGCGCAGCTGTTCGCGCGATTCCAGCCTCGGTTTTACTTCCACCAAGGCGAGCTGTACATGCCGTGCGACCTGCAGGGTCTGCTGCCCATTTGCTCTCTCAAGAACACACGCACAGGGAAGGTGGTTGTTCCGGAGGGTGGCGTCTCTGCGGGCATGCTGACGGGCGCCGAAAACTGCGGGGACCCGGAGCTTACGCAGGAACTGCAAAACACGTGCGTGGTGTTGGGTGGACGGGGGTGTGTTCTCCTCCACACACAATGCGAAAACACATGCCTTGCACGACCCAGGCTGACGCGTGGTGGTGTGTGCGTATGTGCATGTCTGCATGGTTGTGTCTGCGATGGTTGTGTCTGCGTGTTGTGTCGCTCGTGGTGTTCGGAGGCAGGTTCCGTGCGGGTGTCCCAACGGACACAGCACTGTTGTGCATCAGTAAAGCGCGTCGCAGGGAACCCCCCATTGGGAAGCGCCTCATCTGCCAAACGTTTGGGTGGTTCACGATGTCCGGCGACAAGCAGAAGCGCGCCTACATCGACCTGTGGTACATCCTGGTGTTTCCGTGGAACGGCACCCTCGGCTGGCATGCTTTCGACGTGGAATACGTCATTGTGCGCGTGGCCAAGTCGCTGCAAGCGCCCCCATGGCTTGATCGTGTGTTTGGCAGTTGCCATGGCAACGGACGGTGGTTCCGTGCGTGGGAAATGGAGCGCGACGGCGATCACGTCTCCCTGTTCCCAGGTCGTGGGTCGCACGCCATGTACACCGCGCCCGGCGTGAAAAAGCGCATGTTCGGGTTCGGGAATGACGTGTGCGGGCGCGGCAAGCCGTGGACACCCACCGAGTTGTTGTTCCTCCCGGCGCGGGAGCACGATCTGGGCGCCGGCATCACGCTGCACCACGGCTTCGTCATCACCCCTCGTGACAACGGGCCGCCGGACATTCGCAAGGGCGCACAGCCTGGAGCCGGTGGCGAGCTGGACCCCTACTACTTCACCGGTCGCGCCGGCAACGACGCCAACAGCCAGCTGTGGCCCGTGCACTACAACTCGCCGTCGCAGGAGTACCTGGATCCAGGGTACAAGTACGGCGACCTGGACAACCTGTTTTACGGCCGGTACAGGAAGCTACCAGCGTGGGTGTTGACCTTGCTGGAGGTCCTGGGTGGTGTTTTTCTTGGCGGCAGGCGTGGGCCTTGTGCTGATGGACTCCAGCGGTGGTGCTGGCGCAGCTGTGCTCAAAGTGGGCTGCCTGGTGTTGTACACGATTGTGATGATGCTGTACGGAGTTGTGAGGTTTGATGTCAGCTCTCCTGCCCCGTGGCAGCCACCAGTGTGATGTGGGCAACCTTAGTGTGTACTTTTATTGTGTATTGTTGTGCTTGGGTGTTGTGGTTTCGTTACACTCCATCACATCTTTCTGACACGGGTGTGGTAGCTCAACACAACACCACAACTCGACCACACCATCATCTGTGCACCACTTCGTTGCTCGTCGTGTGTGTGTGGGACGCACACGAACAGACGGCTTGAATGACCATCCCGCGACTGGGTGCGCGTTTGGTTCGGCACAAGCAATGCCTGGCTGGTGGCGCGCGATACGCGTCCATTTGGTCTTGCGCAGGCACATCATGTTGCTTGTTGCACTTGCCGCAGCAGCATCTGGAGTCGTGCAACGCGGGCCATGGCGTCGTCTTCACGATACACTTCCTTCCGCTTTTCATAGGCCTCAACACTCCCACCAAACGCCACGAACTCGTGAGGGTTCCACGTGTGAGGGGGGACACCTACATCCATTTCGAGGCGGCACAAGTCTTGGCGCAGCAGTGCAGCACGTAGGACTGTGCGCAAGGAGGTACATGGCGGAGCGATGCGGGTGCTGTGGTCGCGACTGCACTGCCGACACGACCAATGCCGGTGGTTCATGCACGTGTACGAGTGGCCCGGACCACGCAGGTCTTGTGGCATGCACTTTGGGATTTGGTCAGGTGGCGGCATGAAGTGCGCCGGTGTGTAGCTGTCACCCAAGAGCCACCACAACAACACAGGTGTGGCACAACACACGCAGCACATAGCAACGCTTCCGAAGTCAACACACGCACGAATCATGCCGAACACACACCCCCACACATGTGGACAAACAAGCGTGGCCACGCAGCGACAATCCGTAGCAGCACAGAGCGATAACGCAGCCAAGAATGGAACGTAGAGGCGACAGAACAGACAGATGCACACGCACACCAAGTTCATATTCTCTGCAGGGGGGCCGAAGTAACGCGGGGTGAAGTGGTTGAATGAGAAGTAGTCCAGAAACACCGCACACGGGGACAGCCACAGGTAGTTGATCCCACCGGCACCGTGCACGTTCACAAACATATCGGCATCCAGCAACTGTTGCTGTTGAAAGCGCAAGGATGCTCCCTCGAACGCCACAATGGACACATTGACGTCTATGCCTGGGTTCTGAGCAGCAATCTCCATCTGCGCCATGCAACAACAATCAACCTTCCAATGACCGACGTCTGCCCAAAACACAACAGGTGTGTGCCAAGAAGAAAGCAAAAAAACGAACGTGGCGCCACAATACGATAAACGTACCGCAACGCAGGCAGCCACATCTGAGATGTTTGCAAACACACGCCCCTGACTGCGTTGCAGCATCACCACACGGAACTCTTTGCGGCGTGGCCGTTCACTGCGATCAGACGGGGCGGCCATGGGTGGCGGACTGGCGACAGCAAGTGCAAGACGCACCTCCGCCCGATACTCGCTGGAGTTGCCACAGCATGAGGGGGTTGGGGGGTGGGACACTCGATGGGGTGTGGCGTGGTGCAGAACAAGGTGCCGCCACAACGCGGAGTCATTGTAGCCGACAAAGTGCCTTCTCGGCCCCACGTTGTATTCGCTCTTCACCACCACAGGGGTAGGGACGGAGCGCACAGTTCCATCTCTGGCCCATCTCACTTTGCGGGTTTGTTTGCTGGTCTCCTGTAAGGCGCGTCCGCGGGATGACGCCACTGTTGTGACCACCTTCTTCCACTACACCACAGCAAGCAGCCGCAGCAAGCAAGCAGCACATGCACACTCACTCGAGATGTGACGGAAAACCGTGCATCGTCTTCAAGCTCGGCCACAAAGTGAAGAACGGCCCGGAAGCAGGTGTGGCGTGGGGGTGGTCGCTGGAAGCTGAACACCTGCTGCACTCCTGTGCCGTTGACAACCATGTCCCGGAACGGGTTCATGAACGCCACCACCGCATCACGACTCCGGCGATTTCGAGTGTCGACGAACGCATGCACCTGCAGTACGTGCACACAGAACACACACCATGGAACACACTTTGTTTAGGCCACACAGGCACTCGGTCCTTCCTATCCCTTCCCCTTCACGTACTCGAGGCAGCTTCCACCGCCAGGCGTTCCGCTGGTACGCAAACAGGAACAGCGGCGCGTCTACCCACTCTGGAAAGTGCGCAGTGGAGAGACCGGAGTAGAACAAGACGTCTGTGGACTGCGCGTAGTCGCGCCACAGGTCGGACGCGGAGACGGCAAGGCGATGTTGGGAGGCCAGTGCACCCCACGCACGCACGGCACGCGCCGAAAGGGTCCCCCGGCGCGGCCTTGGCACGTGGAACACGTTGCGCGTGTCATGACACAGGCGGTCCACGAAACAAAACGACTGGAACCGTGGCGTGGCAGCGAGGGCGCCGCTGGAGAAGCAGCGCAGGCCCGGCGCAGCCACCAGCGGGGTGTGGTGGTCTGCCGCTGGCACCGCCACGCGGCGCAGCCGTCCAGCGTACAGTGCCACACAACACAACGCAACTGCGCCAAGCAGTGCAACGCCCTTGGACAAGTTCTTGGTAGTCGCCATGCTGCAGCATCGCTGCCCCTGACACCATCAGGTCATGGCAGCCCACGCTTCCAAGAGACAGGGTGTCGTCGTAACGTTTGTCCGGACATCTCAGATCGTTACGTCTATTGAAACTTTATGCTTCCCCGAATCGGGGACCTCGATCCATCACGTGCAGGGTGTGCCAGCTGAAATTGCGTTGTGATCTGCCCGCACCGATCTTGCGAAAGCGGTGAGCCACACTCGTGCCAATGCCGCGCCCTCTTTGAACTGCCTCTTGCCCAGCGGGAAATCGTGTGCGACAGCCTTCCATGCAACGTTCTTCAAGCTCAGCTCCAAGTCGATGTGGCGCCAGTCGATGGTCTGGCACGACAGGACGCATGTTGGCACGGACACACACAGGTGGCTGCGCACAGGCATACATACCCTGAGCCATCGTAACAGGATCAATGGGTACGCCACTTCCCTTCTGCCATCCACATGAAGATCAGAAGCGTCGACGGCATGTAAGTCTTCATGGTGCTCGTCAACAGCCGCGTAGTCGAATCGGTGGACAGCTTGAGGTTGACGAGCATGGGCTTGCAGAAGCAACGCTGCCTCGCCCGTAAACCCTGACATGCTTGCAATACGCCATGCAGGGGCGTTGAACACGCCTTGATGGGGATGAGGGTTAGAGCTGTGCACAGATAGATACAAGTTACTGTGCGTCAACGTATTTTGGCGAACCCAGCAACCACATGCATGCTAGCCACCAAACGCACCTTCGAACGGCAGCGGAGGCATACGGCACACTGAGGTCGTGCTGCGTCAGAGCCACCAGCGTCCGGTGCCGGAACTGGCGCAGGGCAACCATGTGTGGTGACGAGGGGTGGCTGATTTGCAGCAGTGTGGGCACGGGCTGCAGGCCACCGGGCCCGGGGCGCACACTCATCCCTGATTGTAGGCTGCAGTCGCTGGGTTGCTGGGGTTGCGCCGGAGCACGGCGCACAGCGGGTGGGGACGTCGCAAAGCACGTGGGGGGAGAAGGCGCACCAGTGTCAGACCCACCATGGGCATCAACCAACGAGGAAACTTGGTTGCCGGCTGCGGTTGTTGCTGGTGCTGTTGTCGCTGGTGCTGGTGCCGGTGCTGGTGCTGGTGCTGTTGTCGCTGGCGCAACGGCCGGCGCTCCCACGACTTTTCCATTCGAGGTGCCAGCCCTGTTGCTTGTAGAATCACAACTTGCGCCAATGCGGCTTGCACTCGCTGAGGCACTGGTGGCGCCGCCAGCACCAGCACCAGTACTCGCAGCACCCGCACCCGCACCCGCACTCGCACCCGCACCCGCACTCGCACTCGCACTCGCACTCGCACTCGCACCCGCGCCCGCACCCGCGCGCGCACCCGCACCGGATGGAACGCCTGCTTTGCGGGGTGGACGAAACAGCAGATCACTGCCCGTTTGGCCGTACAGGTTGCCCACAACCTTGTGGACAGCGAAACGCCAGACGCCCTGCATGCAGCACGAGAAAACCAGCACCCAGCGCATGCCCGTGAGTCGGCACGACACCAAGATGTTGTTGATGATCCCTCCATAGGGTATACACCTGGCACCCCCCCAAACCTTGATAAACGAGCCTCCTGGACGAAGGGAACCCAGATGAGGAGAGCATATGGACGTGTATGTCACCCACGTGAGGCATGATGTGTCTGGGCGCGTCTTTGGATGCTCTGCCAGGATGTGCAGGGCAGCCCTAGAATGTGCACCAACACCCACTGGTGAGGCTACAACAAAGGCATCAGTGTACCACACAGTGGTGCATAGCATGAGATAAGTACGCACCGAGCAAACAAACCGCCAAGCGAGTGACAGATGACGCTGAACCTGTACCGAATAGGGCGGCCATCGCTGGACGCATCCGGCAGTTCCGACACCACTCGGACGATCTCATTAGCGAGTGCGGTTCCTCCAACAGCCACACCTACATGTGTAGAGGGTGTGTTGCAGCATGAGGTGTACAACACTGCTCGTGGTCGGACCTTCGTCGCGTCCACCGGTGCAGCTGTATCACTGCTGGCATGTGCAGGTGGAGAGGCGTCTTGTGGAGTGTTGAACACGCTGGTGAACACTCGTGTGGCAAGATCCCAGTCGCTTGGGCGGCCATGATTCCCGTGGACCTGGACACAAAGCCGCACGGGTGATGCCTTGGCAACCACCTATCGCAGGATACCCAAGCCTGTGGTCCACGTACAAACACAATGAAATCTCTCCACACGTTCTTCGCCATGTTTGACCCACAAACAAGGCACTGTTGGCCCACGCAGATACCAAGGAAGGTGGTACGAGCGACTGACGAGCAGGTGTGCTACATCAAAACAAGCATCACGTCAGCGATTGCAACATGCGTAAAGCGTGTCACATGTCACTCCCACCCTGGCATGACGCTACTTCAGCACGGAAGATCGAATGTGATCGACTCGAGAATCCGAGTCCATGACCACGCATGCATGAACGTCGCGGGGCTGCAGTCTGCAGCACATACACGCCACTGCTGGTGCTGGAGGTTTTGACCTCGGGGGTGGTACAGATATGTGTTTCACATCAACTTCGCTCGCACAACACGGGCACGTATCTGAAGGAAACACCCGAAGAAGCACGCACGGGTGCTCGCTTGTGCATGCCCCCCCTCACACACACATGCTACTCCAGTTGCTGGTACTTGCGGCTTGGGCGACCACCACCCATGGAAGCCACATGTCCGCGAGGGTCACTTCCTGTGCTGTCCGACCGCAGCTGGCTGGTGGCATCCCCGGCCAACACCACATCATGCGCAGACGCCAGCGAAGGCACGGGGCTGCCGGTGCCTGCCCCGGTGGTGGCTGCAGCGGACACCCCCGTGGTGTCCGAGGCCGTTTCGTCCATCTGGTCGTGGCGGACCGGACGGCGGTACCGCTTCGCGACGTAGACGAACATGAAAAAGGCGGCCGCCATGAGGGAGGCGAACACGAAGAAAATCCAACGGATGGGCAGGAAGCTCAGAATGTTGAACACAAAGCCGGTCATCAGGTCACCCACAGCCACAGTCATGTAAAAGAAAGCCATGATGGACCCTTTCATAGAGGCGGGGGCCTCAGCATAACTGCACGGTCGCCAAACAGCAAACATGCAACCACGACGACAGCAATAGGCACGGCAACACAAGTCATACATGGTGCGTGGTTGCACGAGCAACAGCACAAGCTACGCAAGCAAGCGCGATACCACGCACGCAAACTCAAGGCCTGTGATGGAAACCAGAACCTCTCCCACACTGATCAGCATGTAGCCGGGAATCTGCAAAATAACAGACACCGTCCCTTCCTCTGAAGAATCCACGATAAGCTGGCAGGCAAGAAGGAACCACACGTCACCCAACCATGACACAGTTGTACCACAACGAGTGTCGCGAAGCAAACGCAATGCAAGTCCAACATAGTGTTTCAATCGGTATGTAAGCAAACAACAACACAAGGTCCCGTACCAACACGCGGATGTGAAACAACCCAACAACGAACCTGGACGAGGAATGACATGTAGAATGCCGCGGCGCTGATGAGCATGCCCAAAGGCATCCGGCGCAACGGGTGGGGTTGGAGCCACGACACTCCAGAGTTGCGCAGCTTGGGGTACAGCCACTTGTCACACAATGGGACCAGGAAGATGATGAGCAGCGTGTTCAGAGACTGGATTTGCTCGGGCTCCAAACCGTACGTGTTCATGTGCTTGGCCTGGGCACAGACAAAAGAGAGAAACCCAGCACAAAATCAACCCGAAACAGCTCCAAGAAAACGCGAGGCCAACACGCAACCCCCCCCACAACTGCATGTGCGCCAGGCGGGGGCTGGTTTGTGCAAGCACCTGCAGTGTCCATGACGAGCCTTGCTGGTCGTAGCACATCCAGAAAAACGGCAGCACCATGAACACCGGCATGATCGCCCACACAGCGCGCACGTCATCCACCGTTTCGTCCTCCACAACACCACGCGCGTGGTCCAAGAAGTGGTGCCGACTCGTGTGCTGCACCAACAACCGGGAGGAAGACATGCCCACCGCGCTGGGTCGACGGCGACGCGACGTCAGAGGGGCAGGAAGGGGCGGAGGGGTGGCGGCAAGCATATCCACTGTGGTGTCCTTTGCGGCGCCATCTGCTGCGCCTGCGCCTGCGCCTGCGCCTGCGCCTGCGGCGTCACTGCCCGTCCCACCAACACCAGCACCAGCACCAGCACCAACGGCAAGAGGTGGCACATCGTTGGCGCTCGGATCCGGTGCGATCACGCCGGGTGTACCGCTGCCGCTGCCGCTGCCGCTGCCGCTGCCGCTGCCGTGGCTGCCACGGCTTCCGTTCCGGCTGCGGCTTCGCCCGTGGCGATGATGGGGACCGCGCAGCTCGACCAGGCTTATGCCGGTGTCTTGCAGACCCCGCCCATCGTCGTCACCCGCAGAGAACACACCCATGCGGGCCCGACGCTGGCCAGCCCACGCGGCCTTCACTGTGTGGTACATCTTCACCAACACGCTGCCCTTGGGTGGGATGATGTAGTACCGATGGCGGGCCTTCCATAGCACGAAACCGGACACAGCCAGGAGGCATGAGGGTAGACCGAATGCGGCAGGGTAGCTGAAAGGCGTGACACATGAAGGACGCAAGTACCAACAGCCACAACCATAACAACAACAAGGACAGGGAGGGTAAGTTCCACGTGCACGCCAACACCACAACGTTCATACAAAGCAAGCCAGCAAGCAAGCAAACAAACAAAAAACACGCACCCGACGTAGTGCCGAAGGAGCGGCGTCAGCACCTGTGATCCCATTGCGCCAACGTTGATGCCAAAGTAAAACATCATAAAGTACGATGCCAGTTCGGCGTCGTACACCTTCTTGGACACGGGCTTTCGACCCGGCCAGGAAAACTGGTCAGCGCCAAAGGTGCTCACGCACGGCTTGATGCCGCCGGTGCCAACAGAAATCAGCGACAGAGCCACAAAGGCTCCCCACGCAACCTCTGGACCCGATGTGATGGCAAGAACGGCACTACCAATGCAGTACACCACCGTGCAGTACAAGATGGTCTGGCGCCCCCACGTTTCACGCGTCGTCACACACACACACACACGCACCACGTGAGGCCGACACAAGTTTGTGCGCGCGGGGGCACACATGGGCATGAGTGCCGTGCCAACACGGCCAGGCACACAAACGATGAGTGCTAGTGACGGTGCACATGACATGCGGGGTGGGGGATAGGGGGGGACCCAACCAACATGGACACACCTTGTACTTTCCCAAAAAGGAGTCACTGATGATGCCTCCGAACAGAGACATCATGTACGCAAGTGCAGACGCGTAACTGGGCAAGCCAAACCCAGCCCAAGCCGGAGCAAATGGAAGCAAGTGTACATGCACAAGGCGGGTGAGTGTGTGAGGCTGCAAGTTCCTGGATCCCGGCACCACGCCAAGGGCCATACCTGAATAGTGATACACTCGTCGCTTCGGAAAACTTCAAGCCCTCGTTCAAGTACAACACCAGGACCGCACGCAATCTGCCACATGACCACAAAAAAGGTGTCAGAGAACTGCAGGCGGCGCTCAAGAGGCAACACAGTGGCCACAGTCACAAACACGGCAGCGTGCGTACCCGTAGTACCCAAATCTGTTGTGCGTCACACAGACAACGTGGAAAGGCAAGGCGCACGCACACACGCACACGCAAACGGCGTGAGGCATCCATCCCCACACGGCGAGCGCATCGCGCAGCGGACAATCAAAAAACAAACACAACGCCTGGCCCACGTTCACCCCATCCTACCGCTCACAACTTTCGCTCAGGATAATGTTCTTCACCCATGGCGGGCCCACCATCACGCAGCAAGGCTGGGGCGCTGGCACAAAGCTCTCGTCTTCCAAACTGCCCGCGTGATTCGTGCCAGCTACGTCCGAGGCCGCGACCAACCGGCGGGATCGCTCTGCGCCATCGGATAGGGTCGAGTACGAGGAATTCGCAGCGGTGGTGGAAGAGGTGGTGTTGGTGGTGGTGGTGGG
>Ga0213833_1002229_pt1 | contig 12749 bp, 10 predicted proteins | sample SWATP21_FD_160575 | JGI IMG/M metagenome (GOLD analysis project Ga0213833, IMG submission 160575) | Coastal seawater microbial communities from Marineland, Florida, United States - SWA TP2 #1 | ecosystem: Environmental > Aquatic > Marine > Coastal | place: USA: Florida | collected 2016-08-14
CTTCAGCGATTTTCCTGCAAATCAGTGTAATTTATCGATTACAATACAAACCTGCGGGGGAACTTATTTGCCTCTCGGGTTCAAAGTAATCGTTCCAGCCATATATACACAGGCCCAAAACACGGGGCGGAATTCTACGCATATTCTGGACTAAGTGATGCGCTTATTTTTACAGTTTACCCTACTGTGCGTGCAGCTGCTGTGCCTCAGCACCCTGCCTGCTTCAGCATTTGCCCAGGGTTGGACAACCGGAACCGCCTCATTTGAAGACGAACCCGCCTTTCTGCCAGTAACCGAAGCCTATGACCCTGTTGTCACGCTGAATAAGGGCACACTGAATATCAACTGGCAAATTGCCGACAACTACTACCTCTATAAAGAAAAATTCTCGACACGTACGCTGCGCGCAGAGCAGCTCACCGAACACCGCGCCGACTATGGCGAGGCGATCATAAAGGACGACCCCTACTTCGGCGAAACACCGGTTTATTACAATTTTGCCAATGCCTCGCTACCTGCTTTCGACAACACGGTGTTCCTGCTCAAATTGACGTCGCAAGGTTGTGCAGATGCCGGACTGTGTTATCCGCCCAACGACTGGTTTTTCCGGATCGATACCGGCAGCGGCTCAATCGCCAGCGTACCCGAACAGACCTGGGTCGCTGCCGAGATGAGCCTTGAACTTCCTGATACGAGCTCCGGTTCTGGCGGCCAAGCGCTGTGGCTGATGCTCGTTTTTGCCCTGCTCGGCGGCGTAATCCTCAACTTAATGCCCTGCGTCTTCCCCGTACTGGGCCTGAAAGTGCTCAGCTTTACTCAAAACAACGAGGGGCGAGCCGTAACACACGGTGCGATATACAGCGCGGGGGTGGTGCTCAGCTTCCTCGCTGTTGCACTGGTATTGATAGGCCTGAAAAGCGCGGGCGCGGCTATTGGCTGGGGCTTTCAATTGCAAACACCCTGGTTTGTCGCCCTGCTGTCCTGTGTTTTTTTCGTGCTGTCACTCAACCTGCTTGGTGCCTTTGAAATCAACCTGCTCGGAAATACGCCGGGGCAAAGCCTCAGTCAGCGCCGCGACTATACGGGCAGCTTTTTTACCGGTGTATTGGCTACCATCGTTGCCACACCCTGCACCGCGCCCTTTATGGGCACGGCACTGGGCTTTGCCGCAACCCAGCCGGCCAGCATCGCACTGAGCGTTTTTGCGGTACTGGGCATGGGCATGGCGCTGCCGGTTTTCCTGCTAACGCTGTTTCCGGGCGCGCTCAAATCGCTGCCGCGATCAGGCCCGTGGATGGAGCATTTCAAGCAGTTTCTCGGCTTTCCCCTGTTGGCTACCGCCATCTGGCTTTGCTGGGTTATCGGTCGCCAGACCGGCGCCAACGGAATGGGCGTAACCCTGCTTGCCTGGTTAATGCTTGGCCTCGGCATCTGGCTGATTGGGCTGAAATCCACCGGAGCGCGAGTACTGACGGTTGTCAGCCTGGCGCTGGCCCTCGCCCTGTTGAGCAGTGCAGCGCTGCGCCAGCCTGTCGAAAGGCCCACCAGCGAGCGCTCGGATTCCGTGGCTTACAGCGCCGAGCGGCTGGCAGAGCTGCGCGCCAACGGGCAGGCGGTATTTGTCGATGTTACCGCCGACTGGTGCATTACCTGCAAGGTCAACGAAGAAGTTGCCCTGCACACCAAGGCGGTGCGCAATGCCTTCGCCGAGAAAAGCATCGTCTATATGGTGGCAGACTGGACGCTCTACGATGAGCATATAACCGCCTTGCTGGGCGACTACCAGCGCAATGGAATTCCGCTCTACCTTCTCTATATGCCGGGCGAACCGCGGGCCCGGGTTCTGCCGCAAATTCTCACCGAAAACAGCATTCTGAAGGTGCTGGACACGGTGGATTGAACCCCGTCGGTGTTAGCGGTGCTAACACTAAATTCGTCGAAATTCACAATAACTTCTTAAAACTCGCTGGAATTTTGCATCTATTTTGTGGAAAATCCCCACTTCGCCTAGACGCGACGGCCTCAATTGAGGCAAAATCGCAGAAAATACCGATAACTCACTGTTTTTAAAGACTATGGCTTCGATACTTGTACTGCACGGCCCGAACCTGAACTTGCTGGGCACTCGCGAGCCGGAAATCTACGGCGCAACCACGCTGCCCGAGATCAATCAGCAGCTGCAAGATGCCGCTGTGGCGGCGGGCCACCACCTGCAATTTCTGCAAAGCAACGCCGAGTACGAACTGATTGAGCGAATTCACGACGCCCAGCGCGAGGGTATCAATTTCATTTTGTTCAACCCCGCTGCCTTCACTCATAGCAGCGTTGCTCTGCGTGATGCCCTGCTCGCGACAGACATTCCCTTTATCGAAGTTCATTTGAGCAATGTGCACAAACGCGAAGCCTTTCGTCAGCACTCATACTTTTCCGATATCGCAGTTGGCGTAATTTGCGGCCTTGGCCCACAGGGCTATCGCCTGGCACTGGATGCCGCCATCGCGCAGCTGGATTAACCCGATCAAACTGTTTTAGGCATTAAGAGAGACCACCATGGATATACGCAAAGTAAAAAAGCTGATCGAACTCCTCGAAGAGTCGAACATTGATGAAATAGAAATAAAGGAAGGCGAAGAGTCGGTGCGCATCAGCCGCAATTCCGGCACGCCGATGATGTACCCGCCGCAATACGCGCCGCCTGCCTACCCGCAGGCACCCGCCCCGGCACCGGTAGCCAGCGCCAGCCCGGCGGCACCGGAAGAAGACAGCGCCCCCCAGATCAATGGCCACATCGTCAAGTCGCCGATGGTGGGCACCTTCTATCGTGCGCCTTCTCCCGGCTCACCTTCTTTTGTGGAAGTTGGCCAACACGTTAAAGCCGGCGACGTCATCTGTATTGTTGAAGCAATGAAAATGATGAACCAGATCGAAGCCGACAAATCGGGGGTGGTTGAAGCCATCCTCGCTGAAAATGCGCAGCCGGTCGAATTTGACCAGCCTCTGATCACCATTGTTTAACAGCCATCGCCCGGTGTGACGACAGGACAAACCCTCACATGTTGAAGAAAGTAGTTATTGCCAACCGTGGAGAAATTGCGCTGCGGATATTGCGTGCCTGCAAGGAGCTGGGCATCAAGACGGTTGCCGTGCACTCCCAGGCCGACAAGGATCTGATGCACGTTCGCCTCGCTGACGAGTCAGTCTGTATCGGCCCGGCCTCCTCAGCGGAAAGCTATCTGAATGGCCCCGCGATTATTTCTGCCGCCGAAGTAACCGACGCCGTCGGCATTCACCCCGGCTACGGCTTTCTCGCGGAAAACGCGGACTTTGCCGAGCAGGTTGAGAACAGCGGCTTCGTGTTTATTGGCCCCAAGGCCGATGTAATCCGCTTGATGGGCGACAAAGTGTCGGCGATCAAATCCATGAAACAGGCGGGCGTACCCACGGTGCCCGGCTCCGATGGCCCCCTGACCGACGACGGTGAGCGCACCCAGGCGATTGCCCGAAAAATCGGTTATCCGGTGATCATTAAGGCGGCAGCCGGTGGCGGCGGTCGCGGTATGCGCGTAGTGCATAGCGAGGCGGCGCTGCTCAACGCGGTATTCGTAACGCAATCCGAGGCCAAGGCCGCCTTTGGCGATGGCACCGTGTACCTGGAAAAATTTCTGGGAAACCCGCGCCACGTCGAAATTCAGGTTTTGGCAGACGGTCAGGGCCACGCCATTCACCTCAATGGCCGCGACTGCTCACTGCAGCGTCGCCACCAGAAAGTACTGGAAGAAGCCCCGCCGCCCTGCATTGACCAGAAGGCACTGAACGATACTGCCGAAGCCTGCGTGGATGCCTGTAAAAAAATCGGCTATCGCGGCGCGGGTACTTTCGAGTTCCTGTACGAAGACGGACAGTTCTTTTTTATCGAAATGAACACCCGCATCCAGGTCGAACACCCGGTAACCGAAATGATTACCGGCATCGACCTGATCAAGTGGCAACTGCGCATTGCCGCCGGTGAAAAATTATCTTTGACCCAGGACGACATCGTCGTGAAAGGTCACGCCTTTGAGTGCCGCATTAATGCCGAAGATCCGCGCACCTTCTTGCCCTGCCCGGGTAAAGTGACTCACTACCATGCCCCCGGTGGTTTTGGCGTGCGGGTAGACTCACACCTTTACAGCGGCTATACCGTCCCCCCCTATTACGACTCCATGATCGGCAAGGTGATCACCTACGGTGAAAACCGCGAGATCGCCTTGGCGCGCATGCAGCACGCACTGGAAGAACTGGTGGTAGAAGGCATTCGCACCAACATTGACCTGCACAAGGATCTGGTACGAGATGGCGAATTCCGCAAAGGCGGGATAAGCATTCACTACCTGGAAAAGAAACTTCAAGACTGAAGACCTTCTATTCATGTGGGAGCCCGCCCTGCGGGCGAACGATCGTTCGCGAGCACGAACAGCTCCCACACACCCCTCCCTACAGACAATGTGAGACCGCGCCATGCCCTGGCTACAACTATCGTTCGACGCCAATCGCGATAGCGCCGAAGCGCTGGAAGATGCCCTGCTGGACGTCGGTGCCGCTGCCGTTACTCTGCAAGATAATGCCGACCAGCCGCTCTACGAACCCGGCCTCAACGAGCGACCGGTGTGGAACCTGACCCGTGTAACCGGTCTGTTTGATGCGACCACTGACATGCCCTCAACACTGGCTGCACTCGCTGCAGCTTATGACCACGACTTACCCGCCCAGCGGCTGGAAATTCTGGAAGACAAAGACTGGGAACGGGAATGGATGACCCACTACCACCCCATCCAATGCGGTCAACGCTTATGGGTCTGCCCCAGCTGGCGAGAACCGGTCGACAGTCAGGCGGTTAACCTCAAGCTCGACCCCGGTCTGGCCTTTGGCACCGGCACTCACCCCACCACATTCCTCTGCCTGGGCTGGCTGGACAGCCAAACACTCGATATGGAGCATGTGGTCGACTACGGCTGCGGCTCCGGCATTCTAGGCATTGCTGCGCTGCTGCTGGGCGCCAGGGAAGTGACGGCAATCGACAATGACCCGCAGGCGCTGGTGGCCACCCGCGACAACCTGCAACGCAATGCGCTGGCCGATGATCGTCTGCACTGCTACCTCCCGGAGCAGGCGCCCAAGCCCGCCGAGCACAGGGCAGACGTGGTCGTCGCCAACATTCTCGCAGGCCCACTGGTAGAACTGGCCCCCAAACTGGCCGCCTACCTGCTTCCCGGCGGTCGCATTGTCTTGTCCGGAATACTGCTGGAACAGGCCTCAACCATCACCGAACGCTATAGCACCTGGTTCGAGGACCTGAAAACAGAAGAAAAAGAGGGATGGTGTTGCATTTCCGGCATTCGCAATTCCACAAACGCCGACGGATAACTTACACTTCCCTCCACTTTCATCCGCATGAGGAGTGGCTATGGCGGCCAAGGCCACCAGGTGTCCACACTGCCAAACCAGCTTTCGCGTTACCGAGTCCCAGTTGGCAACCGCCAGAGGCCTGGTACGCTGCGGTGCCTGCCTGGAAGTGTTTACCGCCAGCGACCACTGGATAGAAACCGAACCGGCGCAACAACCCGCGGCTATTGCCAGCCCAACAGAACCTGTCATCGCCGACGATGACGTTCTTTTCGATGACGACAACGGCCTGCCCGACGAGGAGCAGCCCTCCGCGCAACAAGATCACAGCCTCAGCGAGCCTGACGAGACACAATTCGACTCACATCGGGATGACGACTCCGCCGCCGTCGACAACGACCCCGGCGACAATGACCATGAAATCGGCCAGGAAGCGGCGCCGGAACAGCCAGCGATAGAATTCACCCCGTCCATCGCGGACAATGAATCCTTTGCAGAGGAGCAACCGGACCTCGATTTTAGCGGGCGCGATGATCAGGAAAATAGCGCCGACAACGACCCGCTACTCTTTCAAAGCCGGCGCTCACTGCAGATCAGCCGCCAGCAACTCGGCTGGGGCCTGCTGTCGCTTGCGGCTGCACTGTGTCTGTCCGCACAACTCATATACAACCATTTCGACCAGCTCGCCCAATCAAGCTATCGCCCCCAGCTGTCCAAACTGTGTGATGCGGTGAACTTTTTCGGCTCAGCCCAGCCCTGCCAGCTGCCACCGCCGCAAAACCTGACGCTTATCAGCTCGCGCGGACTGAATATCTATTCCCACCCCAGATTTGCTAACAGTCTGCTTGTCGATGTGCTGATCGAAAACCGAGCCGTCTTCGAGCAACCCTTTCCGGTGATCGAACTGGAGTTTCAAGACCAGAATGGCCGATCAGTTGCGCTGCGCCGTTTCGCACCCAGCGAATATCTCGCCGGGGAGCTTCGCGGCATGGAATTTATGCCCAGCCGACAAACGGTGCATATCAATATAAGCATCCTCGACCCCGGCACAACGGCGGTCAATTACGAAATGCAGTTCCACCCGGCCAACAGCGAAAGCTAACCCGGCGCGCCGGCCCGTTATACTGGTTAAAAGATAAACACAAGTCTTTATCGACCGTCCGCAAGATAGTATCATTGCGCCTCATTTTTTCGCGGGTTTCCGCTGCTTCGCAGGACCGACCATGATCCGGATAGGCCATTTCAGCTTGCCAGGCAGGGCCGTTCTCGCTCCTATGGCCGGCGTCACAGATTTGCCCTTCAGGCGGCTATGTCGGCAGTTTGGTGCCAGCCTGACCGTGTCGGAGATGGTCATCAGCAACGCCGAGCTGCGCGACAGTCGAAAGACCCGCCTGCGGCTTGCCCACGACGATGGCGCACCCAAAGCAGTGCAAATCGCCGGGGCAGACCCGGCCGAAATGGCCGCTGCGGCGAAATACAACGAAGCGCTAGGCGCCGAATTGATTGATATCAATATGGGCTGCCCGGCAAAAAAGGTCTGCCGGCGCGAGGCGGGGTCGGCATTACTGCGAGACCCTGCTCTGGTTAAGGCCATACTGGAGGCGGTTGTCTCCGCAGTATCGGTGCCAGTCACCCTGAAATTTCGAACCGGCTGGTCACCCGAACATCGTAATGGCGTTGAAATTGCTGCCATCGCCGAAGACGCGGGCATTCAGTCACTGGCAGTGCATGGCCGAACACGGGCCTGTCGCTACAACGGGCAGGCTGAATACGACACGATCGCCGCCATCAAGCAGCGAGTGAGCCTGCCGGTATTCGCCAATGGTGACATATGCACACCGCAGCAGGCGCGCGAAGTGCTGGCATACACCGGAGCCGATGGTGTCATGATTGGCCGGGGCGCGCAGGGCCGCCCCTGGTTGTTTCGCGAGATCAACCATTATCTGGCCACGGGAGAATTGGCCGAGCCGGTCTCCCGACAAGAATTTTGCACAACGCTGGAAAGCCATGTGCGCGCTCTGCATCAGTTCTACGGTGAACGGCAGGGCCTGAAAATAGCCCGCAAGCACCTGTCCTGGTACTTGCAGGGTACCGCGGGAACAGAATCAGTACGCAAGCACTTCAACGGATTGCTGAGTGCGCGTGAACAGTTGGACGCCATCAAGGCTTTTGCCGAAGGTTGGCAGCAGTACGACACAGGGGAAATTGCAGCATGAGTGCAAGCGCAGAAACAAAACTGGAACTGGTAGACAATACCCGTACCGACACCTTCGCGGCGATTGCAGAATCGCAATCACTGCGTGAAAACGTCGCAGTCGCGGTTAAAAACTACTTCGACCAACTCGACGGCCAGGACGTTACCGACGTCTACGAAATGGTCCTGTCGGAAGTTGAGGCACCACTGCTTGAGAAAGTAATGAGCTACACCCGCAATAACCAAACCCGCGCATCTCAATTGCTGGGGCTCAATCGTGGCACATTGCGTAAAAAGCTCAAAAAATACGGGCTGCTGTAGGCATCCCTTCACCCTTCAATTCACGTATCAGACAAGGTAACTGAGCTTCAATGAGCACAGCAGAGCAACCGCGCCCCGTAAAGCGTGCCCTCATCAGCGTTTCAGACAAAAATGGCATTGTAGATTTTGCGCGTGGCCTGCGCCAACGCCAGGTTGAATTACTGTCAACCGGCGGCACCTTCCGCCTTCTGCAGGAAAACGGCATTGAGGTTCGCGAAGTCTCGGACTACACCGGCTTTCCCGAGATGATGGACGGCCGCGTTAAAACCCTGCACCCCAAAGTGCACGGCGGCATTCTCGGTCGTCGCGGCACCGACGACAGCATAATGACCGAGCATGGCATCGCCGCCATCGACATGGTTGTTGTCAATCTCTATCCCTTCGAGAAAACAGTCGCCAACGCCGATTGCTCGCTGGAAGATGCCATTGAGAATATCGATATTGGCGGCCCCACCATGGTTCGCGCGGCAGCCAAGAATCACCGCGATGTGACCATTGTTGTGAACGCCTCGGACTACACTCGCGTGTTGGAAGAACTCGATAGCAACGCGGGCTCCACAAGCTATCAAACGCGTTTTGACCTGGCCATTCGTGCCTACGAACATACTGCAGCCTATGACGGCGCCATTGCCAATTACTTTGGCCGTCTGGTTGAAGGCGGCAGCGAGCAGTTTCCCCGCACCTTCAACACCCAGTTCAGCAAACAACAGGAACTGCGCTATGGTGAAAACTCGCACCAGGGCAGCGCCTTCTATGTCGAAAAGAACCCGCCCGCCGGCTCCATTGCCAGCGCCCGCCAACTGCAAGGCAAGGAATTGTCCTACAACAATATCGCCGATACCGATGCAGCGCTGGAAACCGTAAAGCTGTTCGACCAGCCTGCCTGCGTTATCGTCAAGCACGCCAACCCCTGTGGCGTTGCTGTAGCCGCAAGCCTGAGCGAAGCCTACGACAAGGCCTTTGCCACAGACCCCGAGTCAGCCTTTGGCGGCATCATCGCCTTCAACCGCGAACTTGATGGCGCAACTGCCGCCGCCATCTGTGAGCGTCAATTTGTCGAAGTGATTATTGCCCCGTCGGTCTCTGACGAGGCTGTTGCGGTGGTGACCGCCAAGAAAAACGTGCGCTTGCTAAGTTGTGGTGCGTGGGACAGCAGCACCGCCGCTTTTGATTACAAACGCGTGACCGGCGGCCTGCTGGTTCAGGATCGCGACCTGGGCATGGTCGGCGCTTCCGACCTGAAAATCGTCAGCAAAAAACAACCCACAGCCGATGAAATTGCCGACATGTTGTTCACCTGGAAAGTGGCAAAAATGGTCAAATCCAACGCCATTGTCTATGGCAAGGATGGTCGCACCATTGGTGTTGGTGCCGGACAAATGAGCCGCGTCAATTCAGCGCGCATAGCTGCCATCAAGGCCGAGCATGCGAAGCTGGAAGTGAAAGGATCGGTGATGGCCTCAGACGCCTTTTTCCCCTTCCGAGACGGCATCGACAATGCCGCTGCCGTGGGCATCAGCTGCGTCATTCAGCCCGGTGGTTCTATTCGCGATGACGAAGTTATTGCTGCAGCCGACGAACACGGCATGGCAATGCTCTTTACCGGAATGCGGCATTTTAAACATTAGGGGCTTGGTCGGATGTCGGGCGCTAGACGTCTGACGCCGCGGCTGCGCCGCGAGAACGACTACGCACATACTTAAGGGATTACCGGGTTCGCCTTTAGCGTCCGACGTCAGACATCCGACGTCAGACCACTCGCTACAGAGCAATGCGACCCCGGCTTACAACTAAGGTAAACAATGAAAATCCTAATCATTGGCAGCGGCGGACGCGAGCATGCACTGGCATGGAAAGCTGCACAGTCGGCTAATGTCAGTCAGGTCTTTGTCGCTCCCGGCAATGCCGGCACGGCACGCGAAAACAAAATAAAAAACGTTGCTATCGACGTGATGGATTTTGAAGGCCTCGCCAATTTTGCCAAGCAGGAGCATGTGAGCCTGACCATTATTGGCCCCGAAGCACCGCTGGTTGAAGGCATCGTCGATTATTTCCAGAAACGGGGCCTCAGTTGCTTCGGCCCCAGCAAGGGTGCATCACAACTTGAAGGCTCCAAGGCCTTCACCAAAGATTTTCTCGCCCGTCACAAAATTCCCACAGCGGATTATCAGAACTTTACTGATGTCGAACCTGCACTCGCTTACATCCGCAAAATGGGCGCACCGATTGTAGTTAAAGCAGACGGTCTGGCCGCAGGTAAAGGCGTTATCGTCGCCGAAACCGTCGAGCAAGCGGAAGAGGCGGTACGCGACATGCTATCGGGCAATGCCTTTGGCGAGGCGGGTTGTCGGGTGGTAATTGAAGAGTTTCTCGAAGGCGAAGAAGCCAGTTTTATCGTGCTTGTTGATGGCGAGAACGTTGTGCCCATGGCAACCAGCCAGGACCATAAGCGTGTCGGCGATGGCGATACCGGCCCCAATACCGGCGGCATGGGCGCATACTCGCCCGCACCTGTGGTAACGCCGGTTATACACCAGCGCATTATGGACCAGGTGATTATGCCCACGGTTCAGGGCATGGCCTCAGAAGGACATCGCTATGTTGGCTTTTTATATGCGGGTCTGATGATTTCCGACGATGGCAAGCCCAAAGTCATTGAGTTTAATTGTCGCTTTGGCGACCCGGAAACCCAACCCATCATGTTGCGTCTGCGCTCCGATTTTATCGCCCTGATTCATGCGGCGCTTGATGGTAAGCTCAAGGATTACCGGATTCAGTGGGACTCTCGCAAAGCCGTCGGCGTGGTACTTGCCGCAGGCGGATACCCCGGCAGCTACGAGAAAGGCAAGGCCATCAGCTTGCCTGACAACAGCGACGATGCCAAAGTATTTCACGCCGGCACAGCGTTAGACGGCGATGCGGTTGTGACGAATGGCGGCCGCGTGCTCTGCGCCACTGCGCTGGGCTTCAGCGTAACCGAGGCACAACAAAAAGCGTATCAACTGGCAGAAAAAATCACCTGGGACGGTGTTTATTATCGCAAGGATATTGGCTACCGGGCTATCGCGCGGGAAAGCTAGACTCTTCATTATTCTCTTCCTGTGCCTGCCGCTGCCGGCACAGGCGGCAGATGTTTTTCGCCTCCCTGAAAGCCGCTTCGATCAGAATCTGAACGATCATCTTGATATTCTAGCCGACCCGCAGCGGCAACTTGAATTACAGGATATCAACTCCGGCAGCAGTGTCTTCACTCCGGCTCACCGCAGCGACCTCAAACTTGACTTCGACGGCGCCCGTTACTGGCTCCGCTTCGCTGTGGCTAACGACAGCCCTGAGGAACGTCACGCCATACTGCATATTCGGCCTTCGCATATTGCCGAAGTCGCGTTGTATCGCCACGGCAGCTCCAGCGCCATCGCCGCCGTCGACAATGAGCCGATTGTACGCAAACCACGGTTATTCATACTGAATATTCCGCCGCAAAGTCAGCAGCTCTACTACCTGCGACTTGAAGGCAAAGGCCGCGCGCTAACCACAGTGAATCTGTCGGACCTGACACCATTTCTGATGTCATTTCGCACCGAGCTATTTGCCAACGGCACCGGCGTTGGCGCGCTTATCATACTCGCGCTGTCCAACCTTGTGCTGTTCGCCTGCTTTCCCCACGTTCGCCTGTTCCTGATTCTGGGGCTGTACGCCGCCTGCAACATGTTGTCTATCTCTGCGTCCTGGGGCTATTTTGCTCTCAATGAGGATGTCGGCTCCCCCTTTGAAAATGTTGTCTTCATGTCGCTCACGCACTTGAGCATGGCGCTGGCCATTCTCATATCCAACATATTTGAGCCGGAGAACGATGCCGGGCACACACGCTGGAGCGGGCTGATACGCACATTGCTACTATTGAACACCCTCGCCGGGGTGGTCGCACTCGCTCTGGACACCGAGCTCGCCGCCCTGATCATGTTCGCGCTTATCATCACTTCCTCCATTACGATCAGCCTGCGATCGCTGGTTACCTATCTGGCAACCCACGACCCATTCAGCTTTCGCTATCTGCTCACACGCGCCTGGATCATTCTTTTTGTTACCTTTGCGGTATTGATGTATCGCCGCGGGCAATCCAGCTTCGAAATCATCAACATCGTTCTGCTGCTTGGCACGGCAACTGAAGTGTTGATGCTGTCCATTATCTCCGCTGTGAACCGCCAACAAATGCTGGCCAGGGAATTTGAACACCAGACCCGTGTAAACAGCCTGGAGGCGGAACTGCGTGGTCAGAGCGAAACACTGCGGCGCATCAATCACGGCTTGTTGACACCCTTGAGCACCATTTTTGGCATGGCTGATATGCTGCGCAATTCTGTCTTGTCGAATCAACAGCGCGACTATCTGAATACCTTGCACGCATCGGGGCAGGAGTTGCTCGGCATTGTCGAAAACCTGCAAAGCTATGACCCGCTCGCATCAGAAACACCGACAACGCCCGAACTAATGTTTGATGTACACCAGCTGCTTGATGACTTTACCGAAGAAAGCCGTAGCAGCGGCAACCTGGTCCATCTGAAAAAATCCGGTTCATTACCACAGCAAGTCGTTGGCGACCCCGGACGTCTGCGGCAATTGCTTTCACATCTGCTACTTGTATGCCGGCACCACTGGCAAGTTCCCGAGCTGACCCTGGAAGTAAACTGGCGAGGACAGCTAAAGCTGAACTTCAGCTACCAAGGCGAAAAGGCGCTGAACTTGCTGAGTGAACGCAGCGGTGAACTGGTCAACGACGCAGAGCCGCGCGCCGAACTTATTTCCCGTCTGCTACAGGCACTGTCGGGCACCCTGCGCCTCCGCTCCAGCG
>Ga0213833_1002230_pt1 | contig 12737 bp, 10 predicted proteins | sample SWATP21_FD_160575 | JGI IMG/M metagenome (GOLD analysis project Ga0213833, IMG submission 160575) | Coastal seawater microbial communities from Marineland, Florida, United States - SWA TP2 #1 | ecosystem: Environmental > Aquatic > Marine > Coastal | place: USA: Florida | collected 2016-08-14
CTTTGGCTTTGACAAAAAATCATTGAAAGAGACATTCTGTTTCTCAAACAAAAAGGGAGCGCAATATCAGATAGATTTCTTAGCCTCAGAACCTTTTGAGAAGGACTCAGAAGGGACAAAAATCATCCGAGAGAACGGACGTTGGTTTCTGATCATCCCACAAAAGCGACGAGTGAAAGTACCTGAGAACCAAAGGCTTCCATTTGTGGCTATCGATCCTGGTGTGAGAACCTTCGCCTCCTTTTATTCCCCTTGGATGACGGGATGTTTTGGTGCCGAAGACTTTGGTCGGATTCATCGTTTGTGTAAATATCTCGATGATTTGATCAGTCGCACATCAAAGGCCAAGAGCAAGAGAAAAGGGTCCATGCGTAAAGCGCAACAGCGCATGCGATGGAAAATCAAAGATCTGATCAACGATCTCCATAAGAAAGTTGCCAGTTTTCTGGTGACTCGTTTCAACGTCATCTTGCTCCCTACCTTCGAAACAAGTCAGATGGTATCAACACTTCGCAGTAAAACCGCAAGAGCTATGCTTTCATGGGCGCACCATCGCTTCAAGGTATTCTTGAAGGCGAAGGCCAGGGAATACTCAGCTTTGGTGATGGATGTGTGTGAAGCTTATACAAGCAAAAGTTGCAGTTTTTGTGGGACTGTGCATAACATTGGCAGCAAGAAAGTCATGTCTTGCAAGAAGTGTTTTGTGCAAGTGGATCGTGATTTGAATGGTGCTCGTGGTGTCATGCTGCGGGCTTTGTCGGTTTCGACCCTCCACCGTCGGGAGATGGAGCGGGCTATTGTTAACGAATGTTAGGAAAAATGGAACAGAGGCGTTGAAAGTCTATACAGCACACTCGGCACTGGATTTGATTGCAACAGCGAGAGAGGAGGTTTACGAGAGAGGTGAACCGGTGGTCATGGCAACTGTTGTGCGTGCTGTAGGTTCGAATCCCCAGCAAGTGGGCGCACGCATGTTGCGATTTCTGAATGGTGAGATCATGGGAACTGTGGGTGGTGGACGTATCGAGGCTCGGATTTTGGAAGAATCTGATGCACTCCTTTCCAGTGAAGACTCGCAGAAATACTGTTCTTACAACCTCCAGAAAGATCTCGGCATGACCTGTGGTGGTGTGATGGATGTCTTTTTAGAGAAGATCTTGCCTGCACCTCACGTTGTGATTTTTGGAGGCGGTCATGTGTCTGCACCCACAGCAGAACTTGCTGTCAAAAGTGGTTTTCGGGTGACTGTTGTGGAGCCACGAGAAGATTGGGGCACCCATGAGCGATTTCCCAACGTACACGAGTTGAGCAATCTGTCATTTGACGATTTTTTGGCAGATTTTACACCGCAGTCTCACCACTTTTTGGTTCTCGTGAGCAAGGGACACAGTACAGATCTTGGGGTTTTGCAAAAGGTGATCCACGGACCTCAGACTTTTACAGGCATGATCGGAAGCAAACAAAAGGCCTGGTCCGTTTGGAAAAAGCTACGTGAAGCAGGGATTTCTGAAGAATTGTGGAACAAGGTGGTCTGCCCCATTGGTTTGCCTATCGGAGGACAGCATCCCTCTGAAATTGCTGTAAGTATCGTTGCACAGTTGATCCAGGTACGTTACGAAGACATTAAGTAGTTTTTTTCCCTGGTTCTTTTTTTGGGTGGTTGCTTTTGGGAGGTGGATTTCTGGGAGGAGGGGGCTGTAAGCCGAGACCAGAACGGTTCCTTTTATATACGTAATCGATGACTTGTTGTTGACCTGAGAATTGAACCCCTTTCCACTTGTGTGTCTCAAAGAGACGGCAAATACCTTGCTTTCTCAGTTGTGCTTCTTTCCGCCAACCCTTCAAGATCTGATGAAGTGTTCGTTTTTTCCTCCTCCTTTTGTGTGTTGAGCTTTTGCTTGGAGGAGGCAGCCGAGACCTTGAACGATCCACATCTCCACCTGAGTTTTTGGTGTGAGACTTTGGTAAGAGCTTTGGAGCTTTACTCTTTTGTGGGTGTTTGTGTGGGTGGGAATGAGACTTGTGAAAGGAACGCCTCTGCTTTCGATATCGCTTTCTATTGAGAAAGGCCTGCCAATTTTTAGAGAGCATAATGGCTTCTGCTCGAAGATCACTTCTGCGGATTTGGCATTTCGAGAACTTGTTCTTTTTGAAGAACAGGCGGATATAGATCTTTCCTGTGGCTTTTTGGATGCCAAGATTGTGTTCGATGTGTTTCCACACTTTGGGGGAGAGTGCCTGGAGCTGCAGGTAAAGCTTTTCGGAGCCTGTGGATGAAGCGTTGAGTGGTTTTGGATACACTGGTGCAGCAGGCAGGCGCACGTAATGATTGCAGCCACTGCAGAGGAGCAAAATGAACAGTACGACGTTCCTTTTCCAGATGAGTGAAAAGGAAAAGTGTTGCTTAGACAGTGTGTTACGCATTATTGCCTTGACAAATTGAACAAAACGCACAAAATCTTCCCTTCCGTAAGCTAGAGGATCTAGAGATCATCCCCACTTAGAGTGTAACCGAACATATCATATATTGGCCAAATACCATAGTCCAGGAGAGGATTGATGAGTAAACGAAGAAGAAAACGCGAACAAGAGTCCGAAGCGCAAAGCAAGGTTGCTCTTCAACCAAAGAAAGATCCCACATTCTTTTTGACGATCTGGCTGGGTGTTCCAATGGCCCTGATGATCCTCTATGCGGTTTATGGACCGCACTAAACCAAAATTATTCTTGACAAACGGAAGATTTTCCGCTAGATAACCTTGCCTCTGATCGATCTACTTGATTTTTCCGCCCATTGCCCCGGAATCGGAAAAGAGAAGCAATCTTCAACGTAACGATATAAGAGCAAACAGCATCCTTACTGTTGTTCAACATTCTGTTGAAAACGATCGAACGAGAAACAAGAAGAATCCAATTTCTGACAGATAAGTTTGAGATTGTTTTATATAAAACAAACATATGGATGATAGTTATGAAAACCTATATGCCCAGTAAAGATGCTATCGAACAAGATCGCAAATGGTACATCGTTGATCTATCCGACAAAGTATTGGGACGTCAGGCAACTGAGATCGCTACGTTGTTGCGCGGTAAGCACAAAGCAACCTTCACTCCTTTCTTGGATTGTGGAGATCACGTCATCGTGATCAATGCTAGCAAATTGAAGTTGACCGGTAGAAAGTGGGATCAAAAGATGTATTATCGTCACACAGGATACCCAGGTGGTATCAATGAGATGACTGCACAAGAGATGAAAGATTCCCACCCTGATAGAATGGTGCGATTGGCTGTAAAAAGAATGCTCCCAAAAGGGCCCCTTGGTCGCCAAATGTTGCGAAAATTGAAAATATACAATGGTCCCGAGCATCAGCACCAAGCGCAAAAACCCGAACTGATCGAATTTTAAGACAAGGAGTTTCAAATGATCCCCACTGGCGACCGATGGACAGCGACCGGCAAACGGAAATCCGCTATTGCTCGTGTGATCCTCACTCAGGGCACTGGCAAAGTTAACATCCGAAAGTGGCGAAAGCTTCCAACCGATACACAAGGGAATATTGCTTACTTCGATAAAAAAGCTGGCGAAGTGACCGAAGAACCAATGGTCTTCCCAGAAAAAGTTGAAGGCAACCAATGGGTTGTTCCACGCACTGCTCGTGCTGGTAAAACTCCTTTTCGATACACTCCTTCCGAAGAATACTTCGGTCGTGAGACTCTGCGAATGATCATTCAGCAGCCTTTCTCTGTGACCAACACCTCAGAGCAATTTGACGTTTGGGTCAATGTCACAGGTGGTGGTCTGAGCGGACAAGCTGGTGCTATCCGACACGGAATCGCAAAAGCACTCGTTGCTTACGAAATCGCGAACTCCACTGATGCACCTGCTTCCGACGAAGAAGAAGAAGGATTTGTAGTTCAAAAACCTATCCGACAAAACCTCAAGCGCGCTGGACTCTTGACCCGTGATGCACGTGTCAAAGAGCGTAAGAAATACGGTCAGCCAGGTGCTCGTAAGAAATTCCAATTCTCCAAGCGGTAATTTCTTTCTTCCCTCCCCTCCTACAACTTCCCATTTTCCACAACAATCCAAACGACCTTGGAAAACTCACTCACCACAGCATTGCTGCGTCTTTGTCTATCTGCGTATTCTATAGCAAGGGTGGTGAGCCGAAGTCTATCCTTGTGAGGACTTGATGGTTTCCTGAAGACGGTTGTCTACCACCTCCAGAATTCTTGCATCGTACCCCAAAGGATCTGTCACTGCCCATTTCAGGCCTGGATACTCTTTTGCAAGAGCTTCACACATATTGGGGATATCTTCTTTGCTGTGGCGTCCTGGAAGAAGAAAGTAAGGGTGGACGATCAGCTCGCTTGCACCTCTTTGTGTCACTTTTGCGAAAGCTTGAGCCAGGGTCGGCTCCGCGAGTTCCATGTGTGCTGGCTCTACGATGTAGTGAGGGTAGGCTTTGGCAAATTGTTCCACGATCTCTTCAAATCCACGATTGGAACGCTCTCTCCTTGAACCGTGGTCTACCAAAATAACTCCGATTTTTTTCATGTCTGCTCCTTACAGCAATGGGTAAATGGCTCTTATCGAGCAAGGTGTCCATGGGATTATAGTCATTCTTTCGCAGAAGAGAACCGCTATTGCTTGTGGATATTGTTCTGCTGTGGTACTGGCAAGAGTGATGTAGATTTTGTCTTTGGACCCTATGACACGAGGTAAGCGTGATGAATTATCCAAAAAGAAGAGCCAAACTCCACGAAAGTCTTGGAAATGACAACCGTCCCATCTTGTTCTTAGGGCATCACTTGCAGCCTCGAAATTACCCTGCCAATCCGTACACACCATTTCGACAGAATTCTCACTTCCTTTATTACTTTGGAATCACGTCTCCAGATTTTGTGGCCATTTCCTGGCCCAATGGAGAAGCCGATATCTTTGGACATCCGGTGGATATGGACACCATCGTCTGGGAAGGTGCTCAGACAACTTTAGAAGAGCATACCGAGCAATCTGGAGCGACACGTGCACACAGCCGTTCTGAACTGAAAGCCTTTTTGCAAGCAAAGACCTTAGGGCACTTAGATGATATCTTGTACATCAAGCCGTACCACGCAGATTTGGTGTTGGAATTGATGGATTGGTTTGCAGCCACTTCTGCAGAGGTCACCGCAAAAGCCTCTCGACCCCTGGCCATAGCCATCTGTGAACAGCGTGCCAAAAAGACTCCCGAAGAAATCGCCGAAATAGAGACGGCGTTGGCTTTGACCCGTGAAATTTTCCACGCTTGTTATCACATGGCAGATGCTTCCCTTCGAGAGACAGATCTGGCAGGTCACGTGATGGCAAGAATCACTGCCGAAAAATCAGATCTGGCCTTTCCTCCAATTATCACAACGCATGGAGAGATCTTACACTACCACCCCACACTTGCACCACTAGAAGCAGGCAAGCTCTTGCTTATGGATATGGGGGTCTGTTCTCCAAAAGGCTATGCCTCTGATATTACCAGGACTTTTCCTGTGGATGGTAAGTACACACAAAAACAGGGGGATATCTACGATATTGTCTTGGCTTCTCAGAAGAAGGCCATTGCACTAAGTGTGCCTGGTCGCACTTACAAAGAAGTTCACCTGGCTGCATGTCGTGTCATTGTCGAAGGTTTGAAATCTGTTGGGCTGATGAAAGGCGATGTCGATGAAGCAGTTCAGGCCGGTGCACACGCACTCTTTTTCCCACATGGTTTGGGACACATGTTGGGTCTCGATGTACACGACATGGAAGATCTGGGAGATATCGTTGGATACGGAGTGGATGAGAATGGAGACATCTTACCCCGTTCAAAGCAGTTTGGCCTGAACTTTTTGCGATTTGCCAGAGAACTGGAGCCTGGTTTTGTGATGACTGTGGAGCCGGGTATCTACTTCATCCCTGCGCTGATTGGTGCGTGGCAAAAAGAACAAAAGCACCAAGATTTCATTTGTTACGATACTGTTCAATCTTACTTGAATTTCGGGGGAATTCGTATCGAGGATGATATCTTCATCACAGAAGAGGGCAACGATGTGCTGGGAGAAACCATCTTAAAAGAGGCAGGTGATATTGAAAATATCATGCAGAAGTAGAAACCCGGTCTCTAAGAAAGCTAGATATCATGACGAAGACAGATCCTCAGTCCTCCTCATTTGAGGACCTCTGGAAGACCATTGCTGATGCTTCACACATCGATCTTCAAGAACAGAGGATGGACAAAACCATCCGAGCGGATTTTAACACTCCACTCGATGCCTACACACAAGATTTCCTCCCCGACATCTCTTGCTCCAATGAAGAATCCCCCTCCAGCGGAGAGTTTGTTTTAAAGCAACTCCTTGGCGAAGGGGGCATGGGACAGGTCTTTTTGGCAAATCAAAAGCCATTGGCCAGAGATGTCGTACTGAAAACCATTCATCCCAAGAAGCTCAATGAGAGATCTTCCACAAGATTATTCCAAGAAGCTCGGATAACAGGACTCCTGGAGCATCCAAGCATCGTTCCTGTTTACCAACTTGGGCAAAATGAAAAGCACGAGCCCGTTTTGGTCATGCGTCGGATCGATGGCTTGACTTGGGACCAGATTATCCATGAAAAGGTCGATCCTTCCGAATTTCCCGAAGGGGTAGAGAATTCATTGGACTGGCATTTGGAGATCTTGGTCCAGGTGTGCAAGGCTATCGAATTTGCCCACGACAAGGGAATTATCCATCGAGATGTCAAGCCGGCGAATATCATGATCGGTGCTTATGGCGAAGTTTACGTGATGGATTGGGGGATCGCCCTCAGTGTTGAAGAAGCCAAGCAGGAGTACATCCCCAATTTCCGAGAAGTCAAAGGGGTGACAGGCACACCTGCCTACATGGCGCCTGAGATGGTCAGTGAGGATGGCCTCGGTCTGAGTAAAGCGACAGATCTGTACTTACTGGGTGGTGTCTTGCACGAGTTGATCACAAAGAATCCTCCCCACGTTGGAAAGACGTTTTTCGATACGCTGTTGGAAGCCTACAGATCTGCTCCTCAGAAGTATCCGCGCTTTGTGCCTCGAGAACTCAGCAAGCTTACACAAAAGGCAATGGCTCCCAAACCAGAGGATCGCTACAAGTCCGTAAAGGAGTTCCGCTGCGCATTACAAGATTACTTGAAGCATCGTGAATCCCACGCCTTGAGTTCTGAAGCTGTTTTGCGTCTGGATCTCCTCAAGAATCTGCTTTCGGCTATGGACGAGGCCAAAAACACCTCCATCCGAAAAGAAAAGGAAGCAGCTTCTCAACGTGAACTCTTTGATCTGTTCGGACAGTGTCGCTTTGGTTTTCAACAAGCGCTGCGGATTTGGAGCGAGAATGAAGAGGCAAAACACGGTTTGCAGCGGTTGGTGCGACTGACTGCTTCCTATGAACTCAAGTACGGTTCCCCAAGATCGGCCATTTTGATCATTGAAGAAATCCCTTCACCTGAGCCTCGCTTACAAAAAATCTTGCAGAAGGCTCGAGCCAAGATCGCCGAAGAAGCACAGGAATTGGAGAAGCTCAAGCAACTCGAATACGAATCTAGCCTCGAAGTGTCCTCTCGTTCACGAGGGTTATTGACTCTTGCTATGGCCCTCATCTGGAGTTTTATCCCTATCTTTTACTTTATGAGCGAAAGGTATGGCTTTCATCAGCCCAGTTACACAGAGCAAATGTTGATAGGCTCTTTGTTCGGCATTTTTCTCCTGGTCGTGGGATTCCTGGGGCGCAATATCTTTTGGCGAAACCGTGCCAACCGTCAAATTATGTGGTTGATGGTTCTGTTGTTCATTTGCTTACAGATCTGGCGGTATATGGGGCATCAATACGAGTTGTCTTCATTTGTCTTCAACCAGAACAAGATGATCTTCCTGTTTGGATTTACAGCCATCGCAGCGGTCTTTTTTATGCTCCGCATTTTGTTTGCCTCCGCTGTGTATCTTGCGGGTATTACCTTTACTTTTTTCTATCCCTCTTACGCTTTGCTGATGTTGGGGGTCACCAACTTTTTTGCACTTGTGATCTTGGCATATTGTTGGAACCCCGACCTTCTTAGACTCCGACCTCTGCAATCTTCATAAATTGCCCGCTTTCCAATTTTGAGATTTCCTCGAAGTCGATGAATCCTAAATGAATTTCTGATGATTCTTTTGGGAAACGACTTGCCCTCTCTAGATTCAGCCCCACGTTATCAACCATCAACCTGGTAGATTTGCGCTGTGCTTTCGACGCTTGGATGAAAGCACTTTCGAAATAAAGTCTGTTTGGTTTGGGTTGGTATAGGGAGCACCAAAACTTTTGTAGGTGTAGCACCTGGGATTCTGGAAGCTCTTTTGAGCACCTGTCACCTGAACCCAAGACCTTAACTCCAAGAAGGAGCTTGTGATGTCTCAAGAGATCATTTTGTCATCGAATCCAGAGAAAAAAACTTTTCCAGGACTCAGTCCTTTGGCATTTGAGCATCCTTTAGATGCGGCGGCTCTGGTGGCACTGAAAAAGATCCCTGGGATCGATCAGATCTTACGCTTTGTTTTTCGAGTGATCCATGAAAAGAGAAGTCGCCTTCACTTTTTGTCTTCTTCTGTGCGGGTCAATGAAAGACAGTTCAAGCACATTTATGCTCTGTACCAAGAAGCTTGCGAAATACTTGATCTGGAGAGAGAACCAGAGCTATTCATTGCCCAAGATCCTGCTGCCAATGCCTTCGCTTTTGGCGTCGATGAACCTTTCATCGTTCTCAATTCTTCGCTTTTGGATCTGATGACACCAGAGGAAGTCCAAGTGGTGTTGGCCCACGAATTGGGACATGTCTTTGCTGGGCACATGTTGTACCACAGCGTCTTGATCGTGATATGGAATCTCGTACAAATGGGAGGATTTGGTATCCCATTTGGTGTCTTCGGCTTACAGGCTTTTTTGGTGGCATTACACGAGTGGTTCCGCAAGAGCGAACTCACCTGTGATCGTGCAGGATTGCTTGTTTCACAAGATATCGACACTTCTCTTCGGGTGAATATGAAGTTGGCTGGTGGGCGGCTTGTTGAGCATATGGACAAAAATGAGTTCTTTAAGCAAGCTGATGAGTATGAGAATCAAGGTGATATCCTGGATTCTTTCTTCAAACTCATGAACAATGCCTACACCACACATCCCCACGTGGTGGCCAGAATGACCGAGTTACAAAAGTGGCATGATACCGGAAATTACAAAGACATCCTCGCTGGAAATTATCGCAAGCGAGCGGATGACAGGGATGCTGCTTTGACCGATCAGTGGAAGGAAGCTGCAGAGAGCTACAAAAAAGATATGGACGAAAGCGATGATTACTTCAGCAAAGCCATGTCTGGTTTGAGTGATGTGGGTGAGAATCTGGTGAATGCTGGTAGTGAGCTTTTTAGCAAATTCTTTGGTGGTGGTCGGAAGAAAGATGACAGTAAAGACGATAAGAATGATAAAGACGAACCCTCCAAATAAACACACCATCTGAAAAAATCCTCTACACCACTTTCCCGAAATATCCTATCTCTTATCCGATCCATTTGAAGCATTGACTTTGATGAAATTGTCCCGGGTCTGTCTTTACGAAGTGGGTCAGCGTTGACCTGGTTTTTTGGACTTCTACAACATTGTTGTTTTTCGTAATTCTTTTGACTGTAAGCCGATTTCGTTTCTTTACTTTCTTTGGTGTGGTGTTTGCTTAAGGAATGAAGCGTGCCATTGCCGAGTCGCTTCTTGTGGCTTTGTACATTTTGGGCCGTTGCTGAGAGGCAAATGGGTTGGGAAGATGTTGGCGATGGTTGTTTTTGTTACCTTTTTACCAAGCATCGCGCAGTGGAACAGTGATATGTTCGAAGGAGTGAAATCTATGAAGCCTTTTGAAACTTGGGGAAACCAAAGCGATTCAATGATTTCATCTTCTCTACTCAGACAGAAGCATCTCGCAACTGAGGAGATTCAATTTCAAAATGAGGCCGGAGGGGAGGTCATCAGTCGTCCTATCTTATTGTGCTTAAGTGGTGTTCAAGCGGGGCTCTTGCAGCCTATCGAATTTGTAAAAGGGCGATTTCTCGTGGGTCGAGATGAAGAACAATGTGCTCTTTTCATCGATAGTCCTGAGATTTCACGCCAACACGCACATATTGTGAAAGGACCCGATCAACAATTACGTGTTATGGATTTGAACAGCACAAATGGCGTTTTTGTCAACAATACAAGGGTAGATGCACACGCTCTAAAACCCAATGATCGCATCCGTTTTGGACCCCATAGTTATTGGAAGTTCTTTTACCAGGATGTCGAGGAATACGAATATTACCAACAATTGTATTCGAATGCCTGTAAAGATCATCTCACGGGTGCTCTCAATAGGCGTAGTTTTGAACGAAGTGTGGGAAGAGAGATTTCTTTCTCTATGCGACACAAAAGGCGCGTAACCATCGCGATTTGCGATATCGATCACTTTAAGAAAATCAATGATACCTACGGACACGCCGCAGGAGATCAAGTTCTCAAAGAGTTTGTTGAAAGACTCCAGTCCCAGATTCGGCGTGAGGATTTACTCGCTCGGCACGGAGGAGAAGAGTTCGTCTTGATGATCCGTGAGGTGACAGGTGAGCAAAGCCTGATCCTTTTGGAAAGGCTTCGACAGGCCATTTCCAAGAAGCCCTTCCAGACACAGGCCGGAGTGATAGATGTGACTGTCTCTATTGGTACGGTCACTTGTGAGCCAGAGCATTTGGACGGATTTAACTACGATGCTATCCTACAATTGGCCGATGAGTCCCTCTACGAAGCCAAAGAAAGCGGTCGAAATCGTATCTGCCAGGCATCTTGTTCTTTCTAGCCAACCTCCAAGTTAACCCTTCTTCTTTTTCCCAAAGCACCCCTTTTTCTTCCTTTTTTATTAAGCACCTGCATCCCTATTTCTGGCTAAAGACTTTGTCTTGGGTTTTGAGCTACAAGATGATTTTTATGATCGTACTATTTCTTTGATTTGTCGATCTTGGCGTTGTTTTTGCAGGTCTCCATGTTTGCAATGCAAACTTTAGGAGGTGAAGCATGCAGATTGAAGATAAAAACAGAGTGATGAAACAGGAGGTGAGATTCGAAAAGCCATTGATTTCAAAACGTCTTCTTCATTTGAGGGTTCTAGGGCTGTGTTTGTTTATGCTGAGCGGTTGGCTTGGCTGCCTTGCTGTGTGTTTTTTGACCAGCACGTATCAGGAGTGGGTACTTTTAGAATGGGGAGAGAATACACCTATTCGTACAGTGGGAGAAGTTGAAAAGCACTTTCATACACCCATACGCACCGCGACTTCAAGAAGAAACAAGATCGTAAAAGTAGACTCTCGGAAGTCTGTTCGTTCACCAAGGGTCCATTTGAGCCAAAAGTGGACTTTCAGAACAAGAGAGAAAAAGCTTCAGGTTCGCTCGTTGATATGGAGAGGAAAAAAGCTGGAAGTTGTGTCTGGAGAGTGGCTGTTTTGGCCGAGTAATCCAAAAAGTCTAGAGAGAGTAAAGACCCGTGTTGAGTCATTTGGCGGGGAGATGACACGCTCGAAAACAGGTGTGTGGAAATTGCGTTTTTTGAGCCATGCCAAAGGGCAACGTTGTGTCACTTTATTGCGAAAAGATGGTTTCTCTGGAGGACTACGTCCCCACTTTATCTCTCGGGGGGTTCGCTTCCGTAAGCGTCGCTTCTTGCCACCAAAGGTCCCAAAGAGCGCTTTTTGGTTTCACAAAAGTTCATCTTTTCCTTTTGAGAGGAGTTCTTCTAAAGGAGGTTCTGGAATCGTCGTTGCCTTACTGGATACAGGGATCGCGTATCGAGATATCCCAAGTGCCAAAAGCAATCATTCCGAAAAGAAGACCTTTTTATTTAGAAAAGCCCCTGACCTCCAGAGAAGTCGGTTTCTCAAGGGGGCCAATTTCATCGATAAAGCAAGACCGCCCGTGGATGACAATCAACACGGCACCTTTTTGGCGACTTTGTTAGGGGGTCACTTTGGTGTGGCTCCTGGTGTGTCATTTTTACCTGTAAAGGTCCTGAATAGCGAGCAGATCGGAACAGAATTGAGTGTTGCTGAAGGCATTCGTTTTGCTGTGGATAAGGGAGCGCACATCATCAATTTGAGTTTGGTGTTTCCTGCAGGTTATTTTCCCGGGCGTTTGTTGTCCGAAGCTGTTCACTACGCTGTCTCTAAGAATGTTCTGATCGTAGCTGCTACCGGAAATGGCGGAGCTTCGGAACTTTTTCATGTCCGTTATCCAGCCGCTTTTTTGCCTGTCATTGCTGTTGGGGCAGGACAGCTCGGGAAGAAAAAAAGGACTTGGCAAGTGGCTCCTTACAGCAGTTATGGTGGAAGTCTGGATCTCTTGGGTCCTGGTGGAAATCTTGAAACGGATTTCAATCGAGATGGTATTCCCGATGGTGTACTGAGCCAGACTTTCTCTCCTGAGAATCCTGTAGAATTTGGTCAATGGTTGATGAGCGGCACGTCTGTTGCTGCGGCTTACACCACCGGAGTGGTGGCATTGTTGCTATCAAAGGGTGTCCATCCCTCCAAGATCTCCAGTAGACTGACAAAGACGGCGAGAGCTAGGTCTTCTCGACGTCTTTTTGAGCCTCGCACTGGGTGGGGTTGGCTTCACGCAAAGAGATTTTTGCGGAGTAAGAGAAGAAAACGAGTCGCTC
>Ga0213833_1002233_pt1 | contig 12727 bp, 3 predicted proteins | sample SWATP21_FD_160575 | JGI IMG/M metagenome (GOLD analysis project Ga0213833, IMG submission 160575) | Coastal seawater microbial communities from Marineland, Florida, United States - SWA TP2 #1 | ecosystem: Environmental > Aquatic > Marine > Coastal | place: USA: Florida | collected 2016-08-14
TGCTGGTGCTGGTGCTGGTGCTGGTGCTGGTGCTGGTGCTGGTGCTGGTGCTGGATCCTTTGTCGTGGATGGATCTTCCTTGGGTGCCTCGCCCAACCACCCGCCGCCCGATGGCACACCCCCCACGCCACGCACGGCGAGTCCGCAGCAGCAGCTGGTGCACTCCCGCGCAGCAAGCCTGCAGACCACGAATAAGAGCCGAGCCGCGTTGCTTGCGGCCAAATCCAGGGCAGCAGCCGCAGCGTCCGCGCGAAACCACCGCCGCCGCGCGTCGGCCACATCCACCACGGCAACCCGCCACAGCGCTGCTGTCGCTGCCCCTGGCTCTGCCGCTGCACAGCCGCCCATTCCCATTCTGCCGCTGGCGCACGCGTGTCTCCGACGCTGCAGGGGGCACAATCGCATCCAGACAGTGCCTCCCTCGACTCGCTGCCAGCCCTTCAGCCAACGCTCACGCTGGCGGGGGGGTTTGCGCCGTTCCAGGCGTTACGCCGGCTGGCTTCCGTGGGATCAAGCGCTCCACCGTCGCAGGGAGCTTATGTGCCGGTGGCATCCATGGGCACGCTGAAGGAGGACGAATTGGACGAGTCACTCACGTTCGGTGGTGCGCATCCCTAGCGTCGTTTCGCCGGCATTGTGACGGAGGCACCTCAGGCGGGAGCCACCCTGTTGGCTGCTGGTGTCGTTGTGCGGTGCAGCCTGCGGGCTGAGCACCGGGTCCGGGCAAGGCGTCACAAAAAAATTGTAAAATCACATGACTGGTGCTGACGTCGGATTTGTGTGTCAAGTGTGCGTGACACTCGTCCCGCGTTTGGGGCTTTCTTGGCAGAGAGCACCGGTTGGCTCCAAGTGGCCGACCCCACTTGTGATTTGTGTGGAACCCCCCCCACCCTCTCCTCGTCACCCGTTCCGTCCCCCTTCCTTTTCCCCCGGTCACCCTTCTTCTCACCATGCCGCACCACCGTCGCCACCAGCGACAGGCGAAGTACCACCCGGTGCCGAGCTATGGCCTGAAGATCGGGACCATCACCAGCACGCTGGCCGTTCGTGAGAGTGTCCACCATGGACGGCGCGTCAACCCCCACTTTCGCGTCTTCTTCGACGCCGGTGCAGGTACGACAGCCACTGTGTACACCACCCACACTTGTTGGGTGCCTCTGTGCCCTGACACCCGTGCCCACGTGACCTGTTTGGCTGCGTGCACGACGCGCTTCCACCTTTTGTGGCGCTCTTCGCAGGTTACACCAAGGAAGAGGCTGACGTGAACATGCTGTCCACCTCGAAGAACACGCCGGCACTGCTGTATCGCATTGTGTCCACAGATCCGTCCACCCTGCCCGCCTCGGGAGCTGGCGGTGATGAGATTCCGTTCACTGCCCACCAAGCCTCGAGCGACGGACACTTCGCTGCTGTGACCGCGGCGCTCGGCAATACCCAAACCGGGTACTACCTGAAGAGTCAAAGTGAATTCCCCGTGCCTGGCGGTATTGACTACACCAAGGCAAAGGAGGGAAACGACGGCTTCTTTGGGTAAGTGAGTGGTGTGGGATGGCGGACAGTCCAGCACCGGCTGCATCAGCTGTGGCGCACCCACTTCGCACTTTTTCCTGGTTTTTGTTGCATCATTGGTTTTTTGCCTTCGCATCCCATCTGCTCGGAATGCTCACATGTGTGCTGCGTGTGTTGTGCGTCTCTGTGTGTCTCTGTAATCTGTGCTTGTGTCCGCGTGTGCATATGTGTGTGCGCCTGTCGCTTGTGCCTTGATGCGCACCTTTGGTGCGCGTGTGTGGTGGGGGTTGTGGTGGTCACCGGCGCCAGTTTCAACAAGGACGCGGACTTCCAGCTCACATCCGACCACCCTGACGGGAAGGTGGGGCCGTTGTGGACCTTCATGAAGGCAGTAACGGACGCTGCGCAAGCCACCTCTGGCTCGCGGGTGTTTTTCTTCGGTTCCAACTACCAGGACACCACGTACAGCAACGGCATCCACGACATCCACATGAACCAGGGAAGCCCGCCTCCCCACACCAACGCCGACGGCGTCGGCACGGACGGCTGCATGTTCGTGCACATCCCAGCGGCGGACGGGCGCGCAGAGTCCTGGTGGGGCCTGTTCACCGCGTTCCAGTCCCAGTCGTGGAACAACGACGACCGCGGCGCGCCGGTGGAGAACCAGGTCCTGTACTCCCGCATGAACCGCATGCCGCCCACCCACCCTCGCTACAACGAGGTGCACCGCCTGGCGCGCATGGTGAGCACGGGGCAGGATGAAGAAGGCCACGCGTGCTCCGACGTGGACACCAGCGACGCCGACTTCCAGATGCGCGGCATCCTCCGCGGTCTGCCCGAGCTCGACGCCACGACGGAAGGCGACGATGAGGGCGAGACGAAGGGCGTGGAGCAGGCGCAGACGGCTGCTGCGGGTGGCAGTGCCGGTGCGGGTGCCGGTGCGGGTGCGGGTGCGGGTGTCGGCGCGGTCGCTGCGATGGCTGCCACAGCTGGCGGCGTCGACGCTGCGGCCACAGAGGCGGAGCTGCGCCTGCAGAAGCGTGTGCAGGCGTCGCTGCAGGCACGCGTGACGCACACCCTGGCCAACATGCAGCGCGGCCTGGTGTACGCGGCGCCGTTCAACTGCTTCGCCATGTTTGGTGCCGGGTTGGACGAGTGCGCCGCGGGGCTGACTGACCCTGCCGCATTGGGCGCGGTGATGCAGGAGCTGCGGGACATCATCCACAAGCAGTTTGGCGACTCCCACACCACGGCGGTCGTGGGCGTGACGTTTCCGATGTGGAAGCACTGGATGGACGCCGCCGGCGCCGCGTTGCCCCACGGCATGCGCTACAACAAGCCGGTGCCCACCGACCCGCTGACGCCGCAGGCACTGGTCGACGGCGCCGCGACCTACAGCACCCGCAGCGGCCAGCTGTTCCTCCACCTCCGCTCCGACGTGGAGGAGAAGCTCCCCGAGGTGTACGCGGTGGCGGCGGGGCTGTTCGCCGCCAAGCGCGTGGCACCCGTGGGCAAGCCACAGTTCACGTACTGCCGCGGCGACGACGTCATCACGTCCACGGCCGAGGGCGAGAAGCCGAAGCGCGGCAAGGTGCACGTCGGCCGCGTCATTGGCTGCCGCTTCGCCGAGAACCTGCAGAACCCGGGGTCGCCCGTCAGCGTGCTGGAGCACGTACTGGTGGGGCGTGAGGACCCCGACGTGTCCCACCACGGCGCGTCGTACGCGGTGGTGCAGCAGTTTGTGCTGGACTGGACGCGCCTGCATGACGCCGGGAACCAGGCCATCGAAGACATGGTGGGCCGGCACGCCAAGACGGACGAGTTCATCCCCGCCCACGCCAACGACTCGCACATCAAGTGCTCCCACGTGCCGGACGAGAACGGTGACACCATTCGCCTCCTGCGCGTGGGCCAGCCGTATGGCGACTCGGACACCAACACGCAGCCGGCGATGAAGCGGGCGGGTCACACGTTGGCGGATGAAGCTGGCATTTGTACGTCGGCGCCTGCGAGTTGTGTGGGGATGATGGGCGTTGTCGTCGGGTTGTGCTTGGGTTGTGGAGTTGCGGCGGGGGTAGGGGGGGGAGGGGGGGGTGACATATATGGTGGCCCACTGCCTCCTCCTGTCTCTGTGTGCCTGTCTGTGCCTGTGCCTGTGCCTGTGCCTGTGCCTGTGCCTGTGTGTGTGTCTCTCTCTCGCGCGTGCGTTGCAATGTTTCTCACGCGCGCACACCTCGCCTTGGGTGGTGTGTTCCTTCCCGTGTGTGGTGCGGTGCAACACACAGACTTTGTGGGCCTGGGTCGCTCCGCCGACCGCATCGAGTCCATCCTCCGGTCTCAAGTGGGCGACCGCAACGGCTTCATGCGTGACCGCATGCTGTCGTCGGCCGTGCGCAGTGTCACGGGCGGCATGTTTTACTTCCCCTCCAAGCAAGACCTGAGCATCACCGTCACGCCGGCGGTGCGCCGCTTCATGGTGGCCCTGTTCAACCACACCAGCCTCGACGACGGCTGGACGCACTTCCCGGGCGTCGACTGGAGCCGCCTGCCGCGGCACTTTTTGCACAAGACCGGGCCCTCCAACCCGTGGATGATGTACAACCACCACCAGTACATGTACCGCATGAGCACCGCCACCGGCCACATGGCGCAGGTGCTGTCGCCGCCGACGCCGCGCCTGCTGACGCTCGCCTCCTCCATGTTCTCGCGCTGGCAGGACTCGTGGTACCGGGGCCGCCTGCAAAAGGAGCTCGACCCCTTCCAGGTGCACCTCACGGACTTCTTCGACGCCCACCCCGACGCCATGCCCCAGGCGTGGTACGGCTCCACCTGCCCCGCGCCGCCGGACGCGACGGCGGCGCAGGCTGCTGCGACCGTGGTCGCCTCCAGCATCGAGATCCGCAAGGCCTGGGCGGTGCGCCTGGCGGCGGGGTTTGTGTTCGTGGACCCGACGTGGGGGTGCCGCGGGCTGCTGGACGCCGACACCGACCGGTACGGCGCCGACACGTTCCACATGCAGGACCTGGAGGTGCTGGTGGGCGCCATGCCCAACCTGGGCCTCGGCTCGGGCAAGTTCCTCATCAACTACGCCCGCCCCGATGAGGAGTGGACAAACTTCCTCACCGGCTTCAGCTACCAGTCCGGCGTCGGCCACATCGTGCCCAACTACGCCTGCGTCGTGGACGGCGGCCTGGCGGCGGAGCAGAAAAAGTGGGCGGACGCCGCGGCGGCCCAGCCCGAGAAGCGCGACTTCTTCAACGCCACGTGGCTGGCGCTGCAGGGCGTGCGTGACCACATGACCGCATTTGCGGCGCAGGCGCGGGACCGTGCGGCCGCCATCCGGGCCAGCGGCCACGCCGACTCGATGCGGCCGGAGCTGGCCAACCTGGCGAGCGTGGACGACATGCTGACGCGCATGGGCACGGAGGGTCTGCCGCCCCGCACTTTCCGTGAGACGGCGCAGATGGTGTTCACCCTGCACTCCTGCCTGCACCTCATCGGCGAGCCCGTGGCGCTGGGGCGCCTGGACCAGTACCTGGCGCCGTTCCTGCCACCGACGCCGTTGTCGGCGGACGCGTGGAACGCGTGCCAGGAGGTGGTGGACGCGTTTTGGATCAAGCTGTCGGAGAAGACCATCCTCAACCGCCAGTTCTTCCCGGACCACCAGCCGCCCGGCCACTTGGCCATGGGCAACGCCAGCGGGGCGTACCCGCAGGGCGGCAACATGAACCAGTGGGTGCAGCAGTTGACGGTGGGTGGCGTGCACGAGGACGGGTCGCCGGCGTGGAACGCGGTGACCATCATGGCCCTGCGCGCCAGCCGGCGGCTGCCCGTCAACTCCCCCGTCGTGTCCCTGCGCCTGAAGAAGTACGAGGACATGCCCGCGGACATCCGCGACGTGGTCATCGACGAGGCCGCCAAGACGCTGCTCAGCGGTGGCGCGTTCCCGGTGCTGCAAAACGACGACAAGATCATCCCGGGGCTGATGAAGAGCACCGTGCGCATTCGCGCCGCCGACGAAACGCGGCCGCCCGTGCCCATCGAGCACGCCCGGAACTTCGCCGCCGATGGGTGCTACGAGCCCATGTTCGTGGGCCGCAACTGGTTCATGCTGGGGGGCTTTCCGACGCTGCAGGCGCTGGAGATGGCGCTGAACCAGGGCCGCACAATGATTGATGCCGGGCCGGTGTACCTGCAGGGCAAGGTGGCATCCTTCCGCAGCTGCAACGCCGAGGACATCACGTCCTTCGACCAGCTGCTGAAGCTGTTCTACCAGCACTTCACGTGGACCTACGCGCAGCAGGTGAACGGCATCGTGGCCGGGTTTGGGACGCTGTCCGAGACCTGCCCCGCGCCGCTGCTGTCGACGTTCATCGAGGGGTGCTTCTCGCGGGGCCGCGACTTGTACAACGGCGGCCCGACGTACAGCGTGGTGGGCCCCTGCTTCACCGCCCTGGCCAACACCATCGACTCCCTGTGGGCCATCAAGGTGCTGTGCTTCGACCCGGACACGGCGCAGGTGTCGCTGCCCGAGATGGTGCGCTGCCTGCAGTGCGACTGGGGCCACGCCATGATCGACCCGATGTTCCAGGTCCAGCTCGGCGCCGAGCGCAAGTCCAGCGTGGCGCTGGCGTACCGGCAGCTGCGCCAAGCCGCGTTGGCCCTGCCACGGTACGGGCGCGGCGACGCCGAGATCGACGCGTTCGGCAACGAGGTGTGCAACAAGGTGGCGGAGTACGCGTACAAGCTGTTCGCCAACGCGGACTGGTTCAAGGACGGCCTGGACCTCAACCTGACGGGGCTGCAGACCAACGTGCGCAGCATGGCCGACCGCAAGACGCTGGAGGGGATGGGCAAGCTGTGCCTGCAGCCCGGCATCGGCACCTTCGAGGGCTACGTCAACAACGGCTTGCCGTGTGCCGCGTCCGCGGATGGGCGCCGCAAGGGCGGGCCCGTGGCCACTGACCTGTCGCCCTCCCCCAGCCCCATTGACCTGCCCGTGGACGTGCACCGCAGCGCCGCCGAGATCCTCAAGGCCATGCGCGGCATGGAGGGCTCCGCCGACTGTTTCTGGAACGGCGCGCCGGTGGACAAGAACATCAACGAGGACTTCCCGCTGCCGGACCTGCGCGAGGTCATCACGGCCTTTGCCAACGGCGAGGGCAGCAACATCATGACCATCACCGTGGCCAATGAGGAGACGTTCGCCGCGGTGCGCGCGAGCCCCGAGCGCTACGACACGGTGCGCATCCGCACGGGCGGCTGGACCGAGTTCTACGGCGCCATGTGGCAGTCCCACTTGCTGGTGCACCCCCGCCGCCCCCGGGACTTCCCCACCGCTGCCGGCGCTGCCCTGGCTGGGGGTGGTGCCCCCGCTGCCGCCTCGGGGTGCCCCTTCCACCGTGTGCGGGCTGGCGCTGCCGCCGCGGCCTACGCGGGTGCGGGAGCCGGTGCGGGTGCGGGTGCCGGTGCGTTCTAGACGGGCGTGTGTGGCTGAATGGACTGGATTGGATTGGATTGGATTGGATTGGATTGGAATGGATTTGAGGAGGAGAGTGTGAGGGGGGGCAGCCGGGTGGGGTGTCTAAGGCAAGGAGGAGTGCGACACATTGAGGCAGAATCACGACGTTGTTTGGTTGGTTCTGGTCTGTTGTGCCTTGTGCCTGCTTGTCTTGTTGCTTGTTTTTGCAGTTCTGCGTTGCCTCGTGCGCGCTTCATCTGGCACGACAGTGTGTCAGGCTGTCAGTCGACACACACCGCTGTGTGTGTGCACGTCTGTTTGTTTTGCCCTGCCTTGATTTGGCCCCCGCTCCTTCATCACATGTCGTAACACACATGAACTTCCTTTGCCATCGGCTCCTTCGTACGCGTTTTCACACTCACTCACGAGTCCATGAGTCCAAACCCCGTTGGAAAGAGCCTTGCCTTTCCAAAGGGTCGGGACTTTTTTCACTGTTCCTTCACTTTGCTTGGCACGGCCAACATGCAGTGCTGCCGCGAAAAACACAACACACGTTCAGCTGGTTCATGGTTCCACAGTACGTGGGTACTGTTTTTCTAGGTTTTTGTTTGACTAGCGTCATGCGCTCCTGTGCTTGCATGCTACAGCTCGTCGTGCAACAGTTGTTCGCTTCTTCGCCTCTGCGAGAGATAGGGACTTCGTGGCTTGTTATTGCATGGAAAGTGTACACGCAAGGGGGGAAAGGTACCACAAGCAAAGGAGGTCGCGCCGCAGAGCAGCAGGAAGACAAACCCACAAAGCCCCAAGAACATGAACGGTGATAACAACACCTACATCAAGCAAGCACTTGCGGCTTGCTGAAACAACCAAGAGAATACAAAGCACAAAGCGGGAAAAATCACTCCTGCAATCCATGTCGCACACGCAGCGGGGAATGTTGGGTCGGGATCGATCCAGCCAACGATCCAGCCGTGCTTTCTACCGCATGACATGGAGCGCACGAGGCAACATTCAAGACAAAAAAACATGCTGGAAACACCAGAATGGAAAAAAAGAACTACTGACAATCGAAATGAACAAAGAGGGCCACGCCCCACCAGACCGAGGTGGTGAGGGCGAGCAAAAACAGATTGGAGCGCGAGGTACAAGGGTGAAAGCGCTGCAGGAACCAGGAACCAGGAACCGATCATCGAGGCGGTCACCTTCACAGGAGCTCACCTTCAGATGCGAGGAGAAAAGGAGTCGCCGCTGCTGGAGTCGCTGTCGACGCTGCAGCGTGAGCGCGTCAGAGCGTGACGCTGCGCTGCCTGCGCAGTCTTCAAAGACAAGGAATGGACTTCCTGGTCCCTCCACGACGACCACCGAGTGCCTCCTTCCCGCCCCTTCTCACCCCCGACACGTCGATGCAGGCGACGCATGGGTGCAGACGCCTGCACCGTGGGTTCCACGTCGTTGGCGCTGGGACGCACCCACTCAGGAGGGTGGCGGAACCCACACAAGGGGTTGTGACAATCCATGCCGTAGCGACACGCCACGCTGTTGGCCGTGTGGAACTTGAAGGTGCTGTGGCCGCGTTGGTACGCGTCTGGTGCTGTGTGACGACGACGGGCACCCCTAGCCCAGCGACTGGTGCCGTCCTCTCGGCGCCCACGTGTGCTTGGGTGAGCACCGTTGCCATGATGATGATGATCACCACCCTCACCGTCATCGTCACTGGTCTTGTGGGCTGCTGCATCATACGTGTCAATGTCGCGACGCGTACTGCCCCACGTTCGCTCTCCCCGGGCGTCTACCCACCCACCTTGCCGTGGTGGCCACGACGATGACACCGGCGCTGACACCTCCGTGTCGCGACGACCGAGACCAGGCGGACGTCTCATCGGGATGGGGGTCGAGATGGGGGTCGGCGCGGCACCACAACTGACGACGGGTGACCCAGGTGCTGCAGGCAGGTCGTGAGGCGGCGCCTCATCGGGGAGTAGCGGCGCACGCACCCACCCGGCAGGGTGTGTGAAGCCACACTTGCGCAGGGTACAACGCACTCCGTATCGGCATGGGGTGTCAAACCGCGTCCACTTGTCGCGGACAATGTCATGCGCCCCGAACTGGAGGCGTGACCCTGACAATGATGCCTCAGCTCCGAATGATGATCCTGGCCCTGGCTGCTTTGGCTTCCATGACGATGACGAACCGTGGCCGTGTTCACGCTCGTGTTGAGAGTGCTGGCTGTGGCCCAGTCCCCCTGCGGTGAGACGAGTGTCTCGCATAAGTCCTGAGCTGGGGCCGGCTCGCCTGAGTCGGCTTGAGCGCCAACGTGGCTCTCCTGACGTGGGGGCGGATGCAGCCACCCGCACTGCACCAACAACCACGGAAGCAGCCGGCATGTGGGCGGGAGACTCGTGGCTGCGTGAGCCACGGTGACGGAAGGACGGACCCACATTCAATGTGGCCGACCCTGCGTCTCCCAAGCGCAGACCCGTGCCACTGCTGGGTCGAGCGCTCGCGACACCAAGCACACGGGTGCCACGCGCTGCATACGGAGCTGCCACACCGACGCTTGTGCTCATGAGGGCAGCTGGGGCAGTATGAGGCTTGGAGTTGGAGGCGGTCTCACCGACAGCGATACTGGTGGTCGCCTCTGGCGTGACATTGTCAGTGACAGGCGACGGCTCCACAACAGCCGTACGTGTGGGGACTCCATCGAAGCCACTGCCAGTCCCGACAGCGGAAGCATCACTATGAGGCGGTGCAGCTGCAGCCAACTTCACATCGGATGGCTGTGGTGTGGGGGTGCTCTCACCATCGTCACACACAAGCGCATCCTCCACACCGTGCAGCTGCTGGGATGGGTCTGTGGAGTTGGTGTTCTCCGTGGCCACCACTCCTCCACCGCAATGAGACTCCGGAATCACAACCGTAGGGCGCTCACAAGGCGACTCAGCCTGATCAGCACCGTCGCCGCTGTTGGCATGGCTCGTGGTCGTCACACTCGGCGCGCTTTCCACGGCAAGCGTGCTGACACCGCTCTCCGAGCGCTCAGAGCCGGAACTCACGGTGGATGCCATGCTCGCGCCACTCACTGACCTATCGCGGTTGCAGCTGTCGCCTGTCAAGGCGGCAGGGATGGCTGCGGGAACGGCTGCGATCAGGGTTGGGGTTGTGCTAGCGGGAACACGTGCGGGAGCGGGGACAGTTGTTGCACTGCAGCGCCGGGCTCCACGCCCCCACTCCTTTCCATTCCGCTCGCTGTTGCCCGCGCTGGGGTCATCTCGGGACACAGGTGGGCCACGTGCGTAGCGTAGTGGCACGGGGGCGGCCGAAGGCATGGTACGGGCGTGTGGGTGTGGGTCAGGGGCGAATGCAGAGTGAGACGGGAGAGGAGGCGGGGACACGGAGGGAGACGCAATGCCGTCCCGGTGGGAGACGACTGGCATGCGCGAATGGCGCCCGGGCGAACTGCTGGTGTTGATACGACTGCTGGCACCCTCCGGTAGTGGTCGTGTGGTGCTGCGGGAGGAGTGGTGGTCGCTGGCAAACGTCTCGGACCACCCGGGGCTCATCCCTTCTTGGGCATCGCCTGAACCCGTCTCGTTGGATGACTCCGTGTGACGAAACACACAGCGCGGGTTGTGGCATTCCGTCCCATACCGGCACTCAGGGGCTGGCATGGTGACGTCAGGCATGTCATCGAGGTACCGAAGGCGGAGGTGACCGCTGAACCACGGTCGAGAATGACGCCACTCGACGAGCATGGCTGGGTACACGCTGCTCATGCTGGCACGCCACGCCACCACCTCGACATCCATGCCGATGCGAAGGGCATGGCGAACCTGCTGGGGAAAACCACCTTTGCCAAGGTTGTTGTTGCCGTCGCCACTGACTTGAATCAAAACGGGACGAGGAAATGCACCGAGATACCAACCCAGCCTGCGAAGCAAAGGGGCGGATGCGGTAACGAGGGCAGCATTCGCCATGACTTTATGCAGCTGCTCGTCCACACCTTCCTCGCCACGATAACCCACGCCACGTTGCACGCGCAGGTTCAAAACAACATCAAATCCGGCGGCAGCGGCGCACTTTCTCCACGCGGGGGCAGCCGCTGAGACCTTTGACCCCACAATCACCATGCGCTGTGGGTTGCGGCGGATGCGCAACAAGAAAGGGAGGCGGTACTGGGGCTTCAGTCGATTGACTAGCCACTCAAGCCAACGGGGCAACGCTGAGGAGCGCAGAAGCGCGTCACGAAGGGCTGCATATCGAACGCGCAGCTCGCGACACATGGCGGGGATGGTCAGGTTGCTGTTGTCCACAGCCAGCACGACGGAAGGTGGGTACATCAGACGCAAAAGGAGCAGCAGCGGGCTCAAAGACGCCACCACCATTGCGGCACCAAGGCCTACTGTTATCGCTGTGGCGCACGTGACGAGGACGAAGAACAGCCATCGACGGCGGGTGAGGTGGTTGCAAACCCCACTTGAAGTTGAAGAAGAGGGCCCGTGCCCCGTTCGGTTTTCTTTGCTCGAGCAAGCTGTCGGCGGTGACGGCGTCAAAACACACCTTGAATCGCCTAGCTCAGCACTGGGATGCGCCACATTGTACTCCTCCTCACTGATATGGCACATGTTGTCGTTGTTCTTCAACCTGCTCGGAAGAACACACAGACTGTGTTTGTGGTCAGAGTGATGGGGGAAGTGGTGCTGTTGACTATCTGTCACGCATGACATCACAAGTTAGGTACTTTTTCTTTGATCGCTCGCGTCTCTTCCAATGCACGAACCGAGACGGTGTGATGATGTAAGTGAGACAGCAAGCAAGTGTGCCAGAACCCGGCATCTGCATGTGTGCACAGACTGTGATGTGTCACTAATTGATGAGGGTGTTTCTCGGAACAATCAAAAGGTTTTGGTCACGCCAACTTGGACATGACTGCCGGGAAGTGCTGTGATTGTGCCCGGCATTGTCCAGAACACACATGAGGGCGTATTCTTGAAGGCGAGGGCGTGGCAAACACTGTCCGTATACCAAACAACTACATAACCACGGCCAAGTGACACTGGTGTCACTGTGTGCCCCACCATGCTGAACGCGCACCCGTCACACAAGCGCTACATGGCGCAGGACGACGCCCCATCGTCCCCACTACTCGCCGCATCTACCAATGGGCACGCAATGGATTCGATGGTGCTGGTTGACCCCAACAACCCCCCTCGCAGTAGCGGGGATGGCAGTGGAGTGCCGCAAACCAGCAGTCCTGTCGTCACCCCTTCCGCCAGCCCGTTGCCTGACAACAAGCGTGCTCGAGGCATCAAGGTGGTGGCCTTCGTGGTGTACTTCATTGGCACACTTGCATCAACTGTGATGGGAAAACGCACAACGATTGCGGCGCCTCTGTACCCGTTTGCGTTGACACTCTTGTCACCCTTGGCTGGCCTGTGCGTGTATCCCCTGATCGTTGGCGCCTTGAGTTACGCGGGGCACATGACTGCCGAGCAACGACGCGTGCCTTGGTGGAAGCCGTGCATTGTGGGGGTGTTGTTCAGCCTTTACAACGTGCTGGAGAACCTGGGGAACCGTGGCGACGTGGTGCCTGGTCCCATCGTGTTGGTGCTCATGAAGTCAATTGTCCCCATCACCTTCGCTGCGAGCTACATTGTACCGGCGCTGCGACCGCGGTACCGCTTCACACACTACGCTGCGGTGGTACTGTTGCTTGCCGGGATTGCCCTCAGCCTTGGTAGTGAATTGTCCAATCTTCAT
>Ga0213833_1002235_pt1 | contig 12718 bp, 16 predicted proteins | sample SWATP21_FD_160575 | JGI IMG/M metagenome (GOLD analysis project Ga0213833, IMG submission 160575) | Coastal seawater microbial communities from Marineland, Florida, United States - SWA TP2 #1 | ecosystem: Environmental > Aquatic > Marine > Coastal | place: USA: Florida | collected 2016-08-14
GCGAGGATGAACTCCTCCATGCGGCTGCAGTAGCCCGGTTCCGTGGTAAGGAAGAACGCCTCCTGCGAGGTGTCATCCTCGATGTAGCTGAGACGTAGGCACTCGCTGAAGGTCTGACGCCCCCCCTCTTCGGGCGGGAGCTCCAGCCACAACGCAGCGTTGGTACACCCAATAACAGGGATGGCTGACAGCAAGCAAAGCAGTCTGGCTCTCTTCATTCAAGAATCCTACAGCGTCGCGGGGGTGTAGCGTCCACGCTTCTTGGACACAGGTTGTCCCTGCTCACCCCGACGGTCCCCCCGTTCATGGTTCTGGCTCCAAAGTTCGCCTCCTGCATCGGCGGTTGAGAAGCCGGAGCGGGCCTGCCCGGGACGGGTTCAGGAGCGATGGATTCAAGGCAACAGGTCAGTCGCGAATCTCACGTAACATGAGAGGATAAACGCAGTTCCGCGGGCCTCAACGAGTACAGAGTTGAGGATCCTGGCGGTGCCTGACCGAGGCCGAGCGCTGCTCCCGCCGTGAGCTGAGGCCCGCGGAATTGCGTTTATCCATTGTTCTGTGAGGTTTGGGGCTATTTGGTGGTTGGAAGCACCGCGGCCCGGCCTGCCGGGAAGCGGGCGTGGTGATCGGATGGCTGGAGCACGGCTCCGACGTGTCGGAGGCCCAGGTGTGGGAGGTGTGCTTGCAACTCCGACAGTTGCTGCCACTGGAGTTCGCACCGTCGAGGCTCCCCTGGTCAGGGGCACGCATGAACCACTTGACCCTCGGTGGGACACCGCTCCTCGTGGATGAGATCTTCGAGGTGGAACCTGGTTCCCCCGCAGGCTGGGAATGCCCCGGCTCTGATGGTCCAGGTGTGCCGCTCTGCTGACCGCAGAGTGGGGGTCGAGTGGCCCGTCGTGCACGTGTCGACCTGAGCCTGGACCCTGTAGACCCCGGGGGCAGGTAGGGAGTAGGTAGCTACAGCCCCGTTCTCGAGGCCATCGGTGGCCAGGTTGATCTCGCGAGCACCTTCGTTTGTGGCAGGGCTCCGAAGCCACACTCGCTGAACGGGTATGCCGGAGTAGTTGCGAATCTCAAGCACCGGACGCTCCTCGCGAGGCTTGCTTGAGAGCTGCGGGAGGGCGCATCCTGTCGGAGCTGCGATGAGCAGCATCGTCAGGAGCACTGCCTCGGAACGCGCTTTGGTCCTGTTTGTGGGGCGGTCAATCACTGAAGGTGAGGCTAGCGCGATCTGGGCACGCGGGCGCTGGTCTCGGAGAGTCAGCCGAGCGGCGGACCGCAGGGCCTCAGCCTTGCGGAGCCACAAGGTCCACAAGAGGCGTACCGCGTAGAGGACGGCGGTACTGGAACGCCCAGGTGAGAGCCTCTACTATCTCTCTATGAGCGAAGCCGAACTGCTAGCTAGCGCCTTGACCCTTCCTCCGAACGCGCGCGCGAACCTTGCTCGCGAGCTGCTCGATTCACTGGACCAGGACAACAAGGACGCCCTTGACCAGCAGGAGTGGGAGCGGACCGTGCTTGAGGAGGTTCGCCGCCGGAAGCGGCAGCTTGACTCTGGTGAGGTCAAGGCCATTCCGGCAGTCGAAGCGCTTGAGCAAGTTCGTGCACGACTCCGCGCCCGCCGAGGTTGAACTTCACCCCTCGGCGCAGCTCGACGTCTTTGAGGCGGCAGTTGTACTCGAGGAGAAGGAGTTAGGTCTCGGTGACCGATTCGTCGCCGAGGTCGCCCGAGTCGTCGACGCCCTGGCGTACTTTCCAGCGTCAGGGCCAAGGATTCTCGACGTTGACACGGAGTTTCGCGTCAAGCGGCTGGTGGGGTTCCCGTACCGAGTCTTCTACTCCGTCGGCAATGAACGCGTCTCTGTCCTTGTTGTAGTGCACGAGCGTCGCAGTGAAGAACACTGGCGCCGGCGTCTTGGGGACCTGCGGTCGGAAGGTCTTGGCCGTGAGAGCACGGGGAGTTGAGCTCAATCTGGCTGCAGGGAGCTTGCCTGTCGTTGGAGCCTGCAGCGCATCGGAAGGAAGCCAGCAGTTGATGCGGTGAGACTTTCACAGGGAGAGGCAGCCGGGGTTGCGGGATCGTGCTCGGCGGCCAGAGCCGACTGGAAGGAGTGGGTCAGAGCAAGGAGTGACTTGAGTTCCCTATGGGAGGCAGAGAGTGAAAGAGAGACTGGATGAACTGCTCGACGGACTCGAGGTTCAAGAGCAGCATGCCTTCCTGGCTCAGCTCGGCCATGAACTGACCGTGGAGGCGAGGGCGTACCAAGCTGAGGCCCGGGTGCTGCTCGGCTTGTTGGAGGTGCTCCATCGAACCACCTCATCTTCCCTGGCAGTCGCTACGAGCAAGAGAGTTCCTGCGATCTGCCTGCGCGATGCGGGGAAGACATGGGGGGTCGAGGAGCACGTCGGCCGGGCATTGCACCGAGCGCTGAGGCGGAGGGGCCTTCTGCGCTGCTGATCCTGATGCTGCATGGCGAGCCTGGAGGTAGAGAGCCCGGAGCGGGCCTGCCCGAGACGGGTTCAGAAGCGCCTGAACCGAGAGCAGCCAAGCGCGAGCCCAAATCTCACAGAACATGAGAGGATAAACGCAGTTCCGCGGGCCTCAACGAGGGCAAAGTTGAGGATCTAGTTGAGGGTTTTGGAAGCCGGACGCTCCTCCCGCCGTGAGCTGAGGCCCGCGGAATTGCGTTTATCCATTGTTCCATGCTGCCCCCGGGCTTCCTGTTCGGGGAGCCGAGGGGCGCGGGCACGCGGACCTGGCGGGACAGGGCAACCAACTGCGGGAAGCGTCCCGTGGGCAGGGTGCGGGGCCCCTGCGCGCCCGCGCAGCGTGCACTGGTGAGGCGTACCCTGCCGGGGTGGCGCAAAGGTCCTCCAGCCCCTCTCTCCTTGTGCTGGCCGCGCTGCTGGCCGTCACGTGTCGGGTTGCCTCAGCCGCGGAACCGGATTTGGAGGAACCGGAGACCCTCCTCGAGGCCGAAGAGTACGAAGGTCTCGCGGAGGAGGCGGGAGAGCTGATCACCCGCTGCCGCAACGCGCCGGAGTCCTGTGCGTCGAAGGAGTCGATTCGTGTTCTTGGACGCGCGTTCTTCATCAAGGCGCAGGCCTTATGGCGGCTGGAGGGAATCGTAGATGGGGAGGCCATCGCGAACGGTATTGAACTCATCCCGGACGAGTTGCGCGAATGGACGCCTGACCTTCCTCCAATACCGGACGCGGGTCCCAGTCCTTGGGTGGTGAGCCTGAGAATCGGGGTGGCAGGGCAGATCCCGGGGGCTCTGCCTGGTCGAGTCGCGAGGGGCGAGCAGCCCGATCCACACGAGCTCCCGCCGCCACCACCCGCGCCCCGCCCCCCGCTTCCGATGCTTCGCCTGACTGTGTGGACTGGGGCTGAGGACTTCGGAGACACGACTGCTTTCGCGACCTCTGGGGTGGGGCTCGGTTTCGACGGGCATGTGCTTCTGCCACCAAAGTTTCTGGCTCTCGCGATGCAGCTGTCGACTGCGTTCCTGCGGGTGCCGACGGAGAGCGGGGTGTTCAGTGAGCCAGGCGAGTGCCGCTGCGGTTGGTACGCGATAGGTGGCCCCCGCTTGCTGTTCCCGGCGACCGGCTACAAGCGCCCACAGGTAGAGATTGACGCGCTCTTCGGGCCCGGTGACCAGGGGACTGCGCAAGTGGGGTTCTATCTCGTTGATGGGGAAGTTCAGCCTGTCTTCCTCAATCTCCGATTGAACGGGAGGGCCTTCTTTCGGGCCCCGACCAGGAAGGTGCTGGTTGGGCCCTCCCTGCGACTCCAGACGCAGCCTCTACTAGCGGTCCGCCGGGTTCATCTGCTGGATGGAACATCCGACACGTCACTGGAGCTTCGCTGGAACGGTCACTGGGCTCTCCTCGGAGGTGCTCTTCGGGTGTTGCTGACGCGAGGCGTTGCCCTGTCGATCGAGGCCGAAGCCGGCATCGCTATGTGGGGAGATCACTCTCAGGGAGTTCCCGTCCTGAACAGTCGGTTTGGCCTGACCTTCGGCGAGGGGCAGGAACTGTGAGGCACTGGTTCCGGGTAGCCGCCATCATCCTGCTGGCCGGGTGCGTTCTAGATCAGGCGTGGGAGGTAGAGATTCGCGTCAGCAATACACGGACTGACTTGTCGGGCTACGTGTTCACTAACTTCCGCGGAGAAGGCAATAGCGTCGGCTGCGTGCTGCCTGGGGAGGCTGAACGTGTACACGCATCGTTCGTGGGAGCTGCTGAGCTGTCCGTCGTCGCGCTGGTAGAGAGTCCCGAGGAGGCCGAGAAGGTCGAGGTTGCTGTGTTCTGCGATGTCGATGGGGACGGCGAGTCGGATAGCGGAGCGCGCGAGGTACTAACCCTTGAGGAAGTAGATGGCGTACACCTCCTGGACGTTCCCGAGGATGTGCTTCTCGACTGCCCGGAGCTGACTGAGCCGTAGCCGTGGTCCAGAGACTGATTGGGGCCGAGCCGGGCGTGTCCCGGAACGGGCCAGAAACCCTGATGCGCGAGCCGGGGGTTGCATGGAACATGAGAGGATAAACGCAGTTCCGCGGGCCTCAACGAGGACAAAGTTGAGGATCTAGTTGAGGTTTGACCGAGGCCGGACGCTCCTCCCGCCGTGAGCTGAGGCCCGCGGAATTGCTTTTATCCATTGTTGTGCGATGCCGAGGGCATCTGCGCTGTTCTACGGAGGAGGGCTCGGGCACTGCGGAGTAGCGCTCCTTCCGTCGACAGCTGGCACGAACGAGGGCGAGGACCAGCCGGCATAGTCGCCCACTGGCAGGACAACGACCTTCCACTCCCGGTCTCGCAACTTCCCTGCTATCCAGGTTCGCCATCTCCTATATAGGGCCATCCTCTCCTGGAGGTCGCCCTCTCCTCTGCGGAGGAAGTCCCCATCTTCGGCACATCCGTCCGCTTTGTCCGTGTTGGGAACAGTTCGGCAGCCCGCGCTGTGGATCTTCTGGGTGAAACCCCATTTCCACTGGTCTCGCCAGTGCCCCTGATCGAGATTGATCTGCCCCGTCACCCGTCCGCGACGACTCAGGCCGGCGGGGTCGACCCGGAAGCTTACCGTGGTGCCGCCAATCTCACCGAAGGCGAGGGGGTCGGCAAGTCTCGGCTCGTGCAGTCCAATGGACACTTCCGAGCCAGCGAGCGGCTGGGCCGTGTTGAAAGAGAATTCAAGGGAGGACGCCCCCCGCGTTGTGGAGCCCACAGTTCTGACCTCAATCCCCCAGGCAAGAGCCGCGGGTTCCGGCTGGTACTGGCGCAGGGCCTCAAATGACCTGAGAAGCGAGTCGGGAAACGCGCACGTTCCAGCGCTGGCGTCGTGCGTCTGACGAGCAAGAGCCGAGCCCATACAGGCCCTGAGCGCGTCCCGCGCAAGTGAAGAAGCCTCTCTGGCCAGTTCGATCTGCCTGTCGAGGCCGCCCTTCTCACTTGCCGTCCGGATGCAGTAGATGTCGGTGGCATTGGCTCGAATGTCCTCAAGCTCGGACAGCCGGGCACGGGCGGCGTAGTAGGCCGAAATCAGGTCTTCGTCCGGTGGGGGCAGCACTGTGTCCTCGAAGCCGAAGAGGGACCTGTAGGAGCGCAGAAGGTACCGGTTGGGGGCGGCCCGCTGCCCGGAGGAAAGAATGTGCCCCAGTGCTTCCTGGAGGGTCTTCACAAGCTTGCCCGGGTCGGTCATCGAGATCGTCGAAAGTGCCTTGTCGCCTCCGCTCCCGACGATGAGCGAGACCGAGCGACTACTTGTGCGTTCAAGCTCGCTAACTGCTGAAGCGAACTTTGCGTCGACCGTCGCCTCCCCCGAGGTCCAGTCGTACTTTGCGTTCAACGCACTGGCAAACTTCTTCTTCAGCTCCCGCTGTACCCCCGAGTAGTCGATCTGTACGGTAATCCGGTTCTCGCGCTGCACTTCGGAGACATAGTGGGTTCCGCACATGTTCTCGAGGGACGACATCCTCTTGCTCCGCTCTTCCTCGGTGTTGGCCTTGTCCGGTCGAGCGTCGTCGGGAATGGAGTTCAGCAAGACGAAAGTGGTTGCAGACGGAGGAAGGACTTCCGGAGGCTCTTGGTACGAGATCGTAGCCAAGAAGCTAATGGTATCGTTCCGGAGTGCTCGGGCCATGCCAGCGCTCATGGAGGCAGAGGCCTCGCCGAACGCGATGTCCGAGGCTGAAGCGACGACAGAGATACCCGTTTGCTCTCGGTAGTCGGAGACTGAGATGACGGAACGAAGCCGAACGATGAGGTTCTCGGGGTTGATTTTGCGAGGCTTAGCGCTCTGTGTGTCGTCGTGCTTCTGGTTCGGGTGCGTCATGCACGGGTCAGCACTGGACCTCGTAGCGGGTGTGAACCCCGAGAGGAGCTGGAGTCGTCCGACCTTGCTGCTCGCTCTTAGCTCCGCTGCCTCCGAAGCAAGAGGCGCGCAACCCAATGCGACCACGATGAGGCTGGCTAGTAATCCCCGCATAGACCCTCCGGCTGGAGTGTAGGCAAGCTGCCGGATGAGTGGCAAGTGTCAATGCGGAGCCTCGGTTTCGCACAACATGAGAGGATAAACGCAGTTCCGCGGGCCTCAACGAGGACAGAGTTGAGGATCTGGTTGAGGTTTGACCGAGGCCGGACGCTCCTCCCGCCGTGAGCTGAGGCCCGCGGAATTGCGTTTATCCATTGTTCGGTGCAGTGCCGTGGCTTTGTTCGGCGCGCGTATTCCTGCGCTCTATTGCCCCATATCAGCTAGGAGACCACACCATGGGCTCCTACTCGGGAGCTCCGGCTTCGATCCAGGCGACAATCTTCGAGAGATTCTCTGATGTGATGAATGGGCCCTCGGGCGGCATCTGGCCTGCTCCTTCGACGCCTCCAATCTTCGAAAGGGCGACGATGAGGTTGGTGCTCGCACCCTGGCCGGGCATGCCGACTAGATCTGGCTGGAGGAGTCTTCGATCGAAGGCGGTCGCGTTCAGCAACTGGTCGCGAGTCTCCCACCCGAAGTCATCGCTGTGAACCAGGAGGTCTGCTTCGAAGCCCGCCTGCTGCTCCCATGTCTTTACCAGCGAGTCCAGAATATCCTTCACTTCGCGAAACGAGACTGAGTCCATGAACACCTCTCCGTTCTTACTGTGGGGGCCATGCCTGTAGTGGCACAGTCCAGACAAACTCAGTTCCGGCCTGCTTACCTGCGCGGAAGTGGCACTTCATGCAGGATGTACCCCTCTGGAAACTTGCCGTGGTCTCCATGGTCAAGTTCGCAATTGAACTTCTGCTTGAGCGGTCTCCAGGGAACGGTCTCCCTGCACCTGCGGGGTAGCTTCCCTCGAAGTTCTTAATGAACTCCTGCTCGGTAGCCGCTGGGGTAGTTGGCCATTGGGTGGCAATTAGCTCGTAGTTCTCCCATACCGTGCCTTTCACCCCCTTCAGGTTCCGGTACAGCTGGTTCGTCTCCTGTGTCGAAGGGTGGACGCCTTTGAGGCGTCGTACTGGGACTGGCGTCGGGTTCGCTTGGGGCGGGTTGGCACTGTCAACCTTCGGCAGGAGACGGTTTGCTGGTGCCGGACTCGGGACTCCGTGCAGCACTGACTGGCTCCCGGAAACATTGTCGATGTGCTCGAAGGTCGACCAGATCCACTCGCGGCGGGTAGGGGTGCGGTGGACGATGTGGAACCCGATGAGGCCCAGGGTGGCCGTTCGCGCGCTCCCGTCGGGGTCCACAATCTCCATTTTGGAAGTGTAGAACCGCCTCATCATCGCATCGTTCGTCAGCTCAGTAGGGGTGAACTCCTTCCATGCGGCTTTGAGCTCGATCGAGCCGATCGGGAACGTGAGGGTCGGCGCGCCCTGTTTTGGTAGGTTCTTTCGAAGGTAAAGCTCCCGAGTCCGAATATCCTCGAACTCGACTTTGTTTAGCCTGACTTCATAGCGAACGTACTTGCCGTTCGCATCCGAGAGGCTTCCGCGAGCCTCCCCCCGCATGCCGGCCTGATTGTAGTGCTTGATCATGAGGCCGGCGTCAGCCTCCTCCCAGAGTTTCGGTTTGACGCCGTTGTCGAGGAACGTCTCGTGGTCTGCCTTCCAAGTCTGCCAGACCACTCGCTCCGCTGATTCGCCGAAATCCTTGTTCGGGTCGGCAACCCCGCGCTTGTCCGACTCCGCGGGCCAGTTGAGCGCGATGAACGTCCTCCACGAGTAGTCGTCGAAGAACTCGATGGGGTTCTCGGTGGACGGAAAGTTCGGCGGGATCTTCACATCCACGGGTAGCGCGGGGGAGACCCTGGAAGGTGTCTGGGCGGTCGCCACTTGAAGTGTCAACACCGTGAACAAGAAGATCGTTGCGCGCCGCATGCCTCCCCCTTTGCATTTCTACGCTAGAAGGCCGCTTCTTCCACGTCAAGACGGACCCTGTGGAGTTCTGGTCTCGGCCGCCGATCTCCAGATCTGGTGGGCAGCCGCGATGGTGCTGCGAATCGTCTCGGTTGTCTCCCGAATGCTCATTGATGGTAGGAAGGAGAGAGTCCCCAGGAGCGTAGGTGCTCAGATGCGCGAGCACGGCATTGCACTGAACATGAGAGGATAAACGCAGTTCCGCGGGCCTCAACGAGGACAAAGTTGAGGATCTGGTTGAGGGTTTTGGAAGCCGGAAGCGACCGGACGCCGTGAGCTGAGGCCCGCGGAATTGCGTTTATCCATTGTTCGGTGCAGTTCCGTGGCTACTTCGCTGGACGTAGCACCGCAGCCCGGCCTGCCGGGAAGCGGGCGGGCCTCGCCGGTCAGTATGGACCCAGGCACCATTGACCGCTAATCCACTCTTGTCGGACGTGGGGTCAGTGGCTGCAGGCTCAGGCGCACTCCGTCGTCTGCAGTAGGGTTCGAGACTAGGCTCAACTGCATCTCTGCGTGACCTTGCGGATCTGGCATCAAGGCAGCGACCACCTCGCTACCTCGTTGATCACGGAACTTCAGAACCGGGGATGTCTCCCTGTGGGTTCTGAACCGTCCAAGAACCGTGAATGAGATTGGTAGGGGCAGCGCGCCGTTGGGGGTCATGAGCTTGAGCTGCTGTCGCACTTCTGGAGTGCATTCGACTTCAACCCTCATCTCTGGGCCATCGCCCACGATGGGGCCATCGTTGGTGAACACCGGGGGGTGCGCCTCGCCGATCAGTCGAGCCAAGTAGTTGCCGAGATCCGATGATGTTCCGTCCAGGAACCCCTCCACCATCATGGTCGATGTGTGAAGTTCCTCCAGTTGGGGCAGGTTCCCGTCGTGGTAGTTGAGCTTGCAAGCTCGGAACACGAACTCCCTTCGGTAAGCGATGAACTCGTTGAAGCCCGCCCAGGAGAGCGACTCGACCTCCTCAAGTCGCAAGAGGTCCAAGCCCTTGTTGGTGTAGACATCGAAGGCGGTGGTCGTGAAGCCGGAGGTGGAGACAACCACGAATCTGTCAATGGACAAGCTAGAAGCCTTCTCATATAGGCTCCCTACCATCTCGATGTCGAGGGGGCGGGAGTGAGCCTTGACGTCGATTCCTATGCGGATTTGGCGACCTCCGGCTGAGAACGAGACGAGGACATCAACCTCCCTCAGAGCTCCTGGGTGTCCTCGTGTGGCGAGCTTTGCCTTCGGTGTCACCTCCAGATCGGGCAGCCGGCTGTGTGCGGCCGACTCAATCGCTGCCACGACGTTCTCAACGACTTGCCACTTGGCGCGCACCGGCTCCTCCAGAGGTTTGCTCGACGTACAGGCTCCCGGAAGCCTAGTTCATGCGCCCTGCCTGTGCTCGCGGGAGAGCAGAAGCTGAGACCGCCGGAGGCTGTCCCGGATGCCTGGCGCAGGTACGGTTCAGACTGCCCCGGATGGCGACGCGGGAGAGGAGTGTCGGATGTGTGATGGAGAGGAGTTCTCGGCGCAGTTCGAGTCCTGGCTCAGCTTCTCGGCTGCAGCGAACATCGTCAACCGTAATCGGGGGTTTGCGGGTATGCCCTCAGGCGCTGGTGTGTACTGCCTACGAGTCCGGGAGGCTCCGACACTCGACCTAGAGGGTATCGAGCATGAGTATCGGAACTCTTCGATCTTCTTGGCCCTGAAGCGGCTCGATGGAGGATCGGAGACGCTCCTTCGCGATGCCGGGCTGGGGGCTGGATGGGGTTGGGATTACTCCGGCTTCGCCAGCGGTCGTGCATCACGGGTTAGGCAGATCCGGCTGGATCCCGCTGGTCGCCTCTCGTGTCCGATTGTCTACTTCGGCAAGTCGAACAGCCTGAGGAGGCGGATGCGTGAGTTGGTCACCATGGGGCACACGGTGAACCACGCCCTTTGGGCGCTGATGGTCTCGGGTTGGCGCTTCGACCTTGGCTGGAAGGGCCACGGAAGGGAGACCGAGGAGGAAGAACGACTGAAGGATATCTACCGAGGTAGCCATGGGCAGCGGCTCGCGCCCTTGATGTACAGGTAGTGGAGTCTCGAAGGGCTGAGCGTGGCTCATGATAGTGAGAAGCCGGGCCGGGCCTGCCCGGAACGGCTTCGAAGGCGATGGACATCAAGCTTCCAAGCGCGAGCACGGAATTGCACTGAACATGAGAGGATAAACGCAGTTCCGCGGGCCTCAACGAGGACAGAGTTGAGGATCTAGTTGAGGGTTTTGAAGGCCGGACCCGACCGGACGCCGTGAGCTGAGGCCCGCGGAATTGCTTTTATCCATTGTTCGGTGCGGTTCCGTGGCTACTTCGCCGAGCGAAGCACCGCGGCCCGGCATGCCGGGAAGCGGGCGGGGCTACTGCCGAACTGTGGGGGGCGCAGAGAGATCTTGGAGTGCGCGATGGACTCAGCCACACTCACGAGGTTGGCGGAGGTCACTCCGGGCGGTCAATCCGAGGGTGACGAGTTCCGACGCCAGCTGGGTAGCGGTTCGGGGCCGGCCCTGGAGGCCGTTTGTTGGGGGAGCCGGTAAACAGAGATGAAGACGTGAGAGTGTCGAAGGTCGTTGAGGTCGTCGACCGGTTCCTGGCCGGGGAGCTTGTGCTCCACACGGCGCTCTTGCAGGTGCTCTTCCTGGCTGACGAAGAAGGTGCCGACAAGACCGCGCAGGCGATCCATCGTTCGCCGCACCTCTGGTGGGGAATGAAGAGGCTGGTGGTGGACGAGGAAGTGGAGGCGATCGTGGTGCTAGGTCCGACACAGCGCTTGATCTCGGTAGCGACTCAACAAGCCGTGGGCGCTTCAATCGGCCGCGTTCAAACCAAGTGCGGTGATGCTCCTCGGCCTGTCTTTCTCGGGCCGAGGCGAAGAGATGGAGGTTGGGGCTGCGCCGATCACGATCCAGTGGCTGGCTGGTCGCGAGAGGAGATTGAAACGTCGAAAGCGTACTACGAGGCTCAGCTCCGCGAGTGCAGGGCGGCTGTTGTAAGCGGCGATGATGCTGCGCCTCCCGGGTCTTTGGGACGCCGTCGGGTGTTGAGAGTTTCTAGGAACCAGGCGATTTTGGACCTCTTGAATGGCGCTCTTGGGCGGGACTGAAACCACTGAGGCATATCTGGATGAACTGGACGCTGGAGGAGGCCCCTACGGGGAACACATTGAGGCTAGTGGCGGGCAACGCCGCGCAGCTGGCCCTCATCCCGCCCCCGACCGTGGGCGTTGTTCACCTTGTACTCGGGTACGGGAGTGTCCTTCCAGACTTGTCGATCGTCGAGACCTTCCCCGATCTGCGAACGGTCACCGTCGAGACCCCCGGGTTGAGTGGTCTTTGGGGGATCGAGAAGCGGTTGCAGATCGAGACGGTATTCCTGCTCGACGGCGCGGGAGAGCTAGACCTCGCGCCGCTTGCCGAACTGCCTGCGCTCAACCACCTCTGGCTCCACCGCCTAACACCTTCTCAGGACAGAGTCGTACGGGGGATCCAGGGCCTCAAGCACCTGGCGCTGGAGCAGGTGGAAAGTGAGGAGTTTCTCTGCCCGGCAGGTCTGTCGACGTTCCGATTGCGCAACTCCAAGACTCGGCGCCTCCTCCTTCTGGATGAGGCGCCTGACTTCCTTGAAGTGCGTCGGTGTTTCAGGTTGGACGACGTGGCCGGACTGTGGCTTGCCACGAGACGACTCGATCTACAGATAGGTCGCAAGTCGTTGGAGACTGACCTCCTGGAGACCTTTCCCGCAATCAGCTCGCTTCGTGTGTCCCGTGCAGCTCTTCAAGGTGTGATGGCTGGAACGTCGGAGAACCGGTCACTCCTCAGCCTCGACGTCGGGGGAACCGTTTCGCCGGAGGAGGTGGGTGTCGTGGTCAAGCGCCTTCCTTCCCTCACGTCATTGGCCGTTCGGAATTGGAATGCCACAACCACCCGGGTGGCCTCAAAGCTGTATCCGGCCATCGAGGTGACGAACGGTCGGTCTGTGTTTCGGGACGGCCAACTGCTCTCTAAATAGTGGCAGCCATCGCTCTGGCCGTGCTCCGACAGCGCTGCTCAGCTCCCCCGGAACCGTCAGTCGTCGAGGCTGTCCTTAGAGCAAGCGGGATGCGCGATGAGACCGAACATCTGGCTCCTCATACGCACCTTCATGGTGGGCGGCTGTTAGCAAGTGTAGCGCCCCCCGGTTTCTTGGACACAGGTTGTTCTTAATCAGGCTGCCGCCTGGAGGGTGGTGAGTTCGGCTCGGACGACAGCTGGCGTTCGGTGGCGCCAGCGGCCGAGGAGCCAGTTGTCGTT
>Ga0213833_1002237_pt1 | contig 12712 bp, 16 predicted proteins | sample SWATP21_FD_160575 | JGI IMG/M metagenome (GOLD analysis project Ga0213833, IMG submission 160575) | Coastal seawater microbial communities from Marineland, Florida, United States - SWA TP2 #1 | ecosystem: Environmental > Aquatic > Marine > Coastal | place: USA: Florida | collected 2016-08-14
CGCTGGTACTGGCGGTGCTGGTGCTGGTACTGGCGGTGCTGGTTCTGGTTCTGGTGCTGGTGCTGGTGCTGGTGCTGGTGCTGCTGGCGCTGCCACTGCTGGCGCTGCTGCTGGCGCTGCTGCTGGCGCTGGAGCTGGCGCTGGTACTGCTGTCGCTGTTGCGGGGACCGCCGGCCCCGCGACTCGGCCGCTGACCTCGCAGCCTGCTCCACGCGCGCAATCACCTCCGACGTGCGTTCTCCCTCCCGAGCCATCTCCTCGGGGTCCAGGACCGTGGGCGACGTGGTGCGGTCGTTGATGAAGCGCAGCAGGGCGTCGTCCACCCCTAGCATCGTGCGCACCGCCTCCATGTCGCCCTTGCAGATGGCGTTGTACAACGCCGCCGCGGCGCGTCGGTCCCTGGCCAGCACACTCATCGGCACGCCCACATCCACACCCACCACACCATCGTCGTCCACGCCCACATCCACGTTCACGTTCACCCCAGAGCCCATGCCCACGGCCATGCTGACACCGCCCATCCCTGCAGCTGCAGCCCGAGCGGCACCAGTGGCGCCCGTGGCGTCCATAGTCGCTGTCGAAGACGCGGAGGCCGCAGGAAAGTGGCCGGCGCTGGTGGCTGCGTCGGCACCTCGTCGGACTGCGTCGCCAAACGACGCCACGGGGGGCATGGCGGCGGCAGGAATGGGTGTGGGTGACAGTAATCCCTGGGACGGCAGCACCTGCTGCGGCAACGCGGCGATGTCCAGCACAGTCGGAGGATCGCCGTCGCTGGAGCCGTGCGACACACGCCCGATGGAGACGACAGATGAGGAGCGGCTGCGAGCCGCGTTGGCATGGTTCAGTTGTGAGGGGGAGTGTGTGGTGCTCACGCGTGATTGCTCCCGCTGTTGGGGCTGTGGCTGTTGCTGCTGTTGCTGTTGCTGTTGCTGTTGCTGTTGCCGTTGCTGTTGTTGTTGTTGTTCCTGCACCTGCTGTTCCTGCTGTTCCTGCTGTTCCAGCCGTTGTTGCTGCTGCGCGTGCTGCAGGTGCCGCTGCTGCCGCTGGAAGGTGGTGGAGTGCGACACGGACAGCGACCGCGCGCGCAACATCGGCGACGTGGGGGGCCCAGCGACGCCAGACCTTGGCGCAGACTGGCACCGGGTCATGGATGCGGGGGCGGGGGGTGGTAGGCGAAACACAGCGCCGCCAACACCAGCGCCGCCGCCAACACCTCGTGACATCGAGTCCTGGGAGTCGAAGGAGCTGCGGCGGGAGGAGGCGTGGCTGTGGAGCGACGGCGTGAGCACCACGGGGGGCGCCGCTGGGGACAGCCACGGCGACAACAAGCTGGAGGAGATGGGGGAGCGAATGACCTGGGTGGTGGCGGCGGCAGGGAGCGCGCAAGGAAGGCCACAGCAGGGACACTGACAACCTGCTGTGAAGGGGTACCTGTGAATGGTCAACACACCAACAAACACCAACAACACCAACAACACCAACAGCCACAGCAGCAACAACAAAAAGCGCGGGGAGAACAACACCAAAGGCACATGCACGCGGAAGAAACGGCAAGAAGTCAGGGCAATGCCATGCAAGACGAGAGGCGAATTGCATGCCATGCGTGCGAAGAGGGGCGGGAGAGGGGTGACGAACGAAATTGTGGCAAACACCGGCCGGTGATCACTAGGATAGCTCTGTCTCCATGTCTTCCAGTTGGTCAGCCCCTTTCTGTCAACGTACATATTGTACCTGCACGCGCCCATTGAGCCGCAGCACATGCCAGCGATCGTCCATGTGTCCACATGCGCGTTGGGTGAGTGTGCTGCCAGCATGCAAAACCACGCTCGCGCCAGCCACACAGACACGTACAATCCGTGCAACACACCGCCATCCAACACGTTGGCAGACAACCCAGGGCCCACTAGAATGTGGTCAAGCAGCTGCTTGCGCCCCTTTACACCATCGACGTAGTCATCGTGCACGCAAGACCATCTCTGATGGCAGGCCACATACATGGGCATGGGGTGGAGTGAGCGTCATGGACAGCACCACAACAGCACGCAACGCGTACCTGAGCACGAGGCAATCGCGGCAAGAAGGCGTGCGAAAGCATGCGTTCGGGACGGAAGGGTGTGCCAAGTAGGGCCGACGTCACACTGTGTGTCAAGTAGTGGTCCTCAAAGAAATCCATGCCAGGTCCGTCGTTGAAGTCCCCAATTACGATGATGGGCATTCCTGCAGTGTATTCAGTCATTCGTTCATCAAACCAGCAACCACAAACGTGAGAAGGGGTGTAAGTCACGACGCCACTAGGTGCTACGATGCACGATTGTGCCCATAGTTCGCAGCTACATGCGTGACACACACACACACACACACACACACACACACACACAAACACACACCTGGCTCTTCATCAAGCACCTCGTCTATGTACTTGCGCACCCGCAGAGCCTCCGCGGAGATGCGACGCCGGTTGCGTACCGCGCGCAAAATGAACTCGTCGCGGTCTTCGTCCGCCCCTTCCCACATGCGCTTCCCATGGCCGACAGCCTTGGACTTGGAATGCAGCACAATCAGGCGCATCACCTGCGCAGCTCAAACAGGGGCGCACGGACGCACGAACACGCAGGTGTTGTCAAGCACGGCAAGGCAACGGCCTGCGGGACTAATACCGAAGCAACTGCACCGCGGCTCCCCACCTCCTTGGTGGCATCCACGACGCAGTCGACAACCAGCGGGGCCCGAGTGAACGTGTACGGCTCCAAGGTGCAGGAGCCGTCCAGATCCACCTCCCACGGCCGAAAGAGCGCCTTGGTGAACTTGTCCCCAGCCAAGCCCGAGTCTCGGATGCACCCGCCATGGCCCAACTTGCGCACCAGGACGAACAGGCGCTGGATTCCCGCTGCACTTGGCGGGCTGATCACTTTGAACCTGCTCATGCATGCGTTCCATACCATGTGGTAAGCCCGTGGCCAGGCACTCTCCGTGATGCATTGCATTGCAGTGATGTGATGTGATGTGCGGTACTCAACAACAACGCGAGCGCTTCATCCAGCAGCGTGTACGTACTTGCTTCGTAGGTACACCTTCACGAACAGCTCCATCTTGTCAATGGTGGATGGGCCCTCCTCAATGGCGAGAATATCAGCGTTCATGCCCAAAATGACGGAGGCAATACGACGACAGAGAATGTCCGTGTCCTGCACACACCGTTGCCACTTGACAACACGCACGAAGCAAGCACGAGTGCACCACAACCCACAACAGCCAGCTCCACACAAAGGTGACAAGCACACGAAGGTCCTTTCCACTCGCCTACCTGAATGCCGCGGGCTTCATTGCATGTACGAAAGCGGGGCAGTTGGCCAGGCTTGGTATGTTCAAACAGGTTGTCCATCCACTGCACGTTGAACGACGCCACACGCACCGCTCCCTTGGACTCCAGGGGTTGCCAAAGCAGGGGTCCCGACACAGATTGACGCGCCCAGCCATCCGCGCCGATGTCTACACGTCGCCGAGCCCTCTTGTCGATCGGAGGCATGCCGGTGTGGCTCCCAGCGCTTGGTGGTGACACCGTTAGAGTGGGTGGCGAGCGCCACGCGCCTTGCAGTTTCATTTTGTGAACCTCTGACTCACTCCTCTTGGGCAGCTTCACAACGTGTTGTGCGCCCGCAGAAACGCCAGTGAAAACGCCAGCGCCCGTGCCGACACCAGCTTCAACGGCACCAGCACCAGCGCCAGCGCCAGCACCAGCGCTAGCACCAGCACCTGCACCTGTACCTGCACCTGCACCTGCACCTGCCCCTGTACCTGCACCTGCACCTGTACCTGTACCTGCACCTGCACCTGCACCTGCACCAGCTGCATCTGCATCTATTGTACTGACAGGGTCAGATATTGAACTCGGCATGTCCTTGCTGGAGCTAGAGTCAGCGGGTGACGTGGTGTCACCAGCCAACATCGTTCGAACGTGCGTTGAAGTTGCATCGTCACCCACGCCATCGCCAGTCAAAGCTGGTGCACCGCCTTCTGCAGCACCATGTTCGTGCGATGCATTCACGGACGCCCCAGGATCAGCTGTCTGGGGCGCGTGCTCACTTGCCTTTGAGGAGGATGACACAGCTGGTTGAGCCATGTCAGATGATGGTGTCGTGGTATCCATCGCGCAGCCGGTTTCGCCAAGAGAGAACAGTGGCGCTCCTGCTCAGTCCTTAATCATGAAGACCATGGCCCACAGAATGTGGTGCAACACCGATCTACAATGGCCAACGGCTGCGACTGAGCCCGCAGCGTAAGTGTGCGGGGTTGAGCAGGTGCCGCGACCTGTGACAAATGTCATGTCATGTTCGCACACAACAACGCCCCACGGATTGTGAAGCTTTCTTTGTCACTACAGATGACCGGAGCGACCCCGCACGATGGCGACAGGGAAGACCGGATTGCGAAGCGCAGCAAGCGAGGTTCCACGCTTCACAACTTGATCGTTACTCCACATGCACACATTACTGTGGGGCCGCACACTGCGCATGCGACTTCGCTGTAGCATGCGCGCGGCCATGTGGGGGAGTTTCATCACCGCGTGTCGCGCGACACCGCCACGTCGAACACCTCGCTTTTGTACAACAGCCGCGTAGCCGCAGCCAACGCACAACTCCACAAGGAAGAGTGCACACCGCCGGGGTACGGCCGTGCGCGCCGGGGGATGATGCTCCACCACGCATTGAAGTAGAATCACCGTCCCGTGTTTCGCAAACTGTTGCAAACACCCCAACCAAGACATGCCGTGAGAAATAGAAACCAAGACGAAATGTCGCGATCTCCACAGCGCGGGGTGTCGACCGTGCCGTGCTTCAGTCCGCACGCACCTTGAAAAACCGCACGTCGAAATCAAACACCATGTCAATGTACCTCTTGATCGGGCCTGCCACCACCAAGGCCTCCCCATCGATACAATGGCGAGTTCGAGCCTACTCACACAACCACACACAACCACAAGCAGTGAAAACGAAACGAGTGGTGGGGAAAACGTGAACAACGAGACGAGCACAAACGCGAACAGGCAGGGCAGCACGTTGGGTCACACCTGGTACTGGCCTTGGGCAAACATGGACCAAGAGCCCCAGTCTTCATCGGTGCTTTGCCACCACGGGGTGGCACGGCGACCGGCCGCCGCTGGCGACACAGGGCGAGCACACGCCCAACACCGCCCTGTGTCATCGGGGCTGCTGGGTTGCTCTGAGCGAACGCGCTGATGCGCGAGGACGAAGAACGAGGACTCGCCCGCTGTTATGCAGTGCACATGGACCACAGGGGTGCCAGTCCGAACCATGGACGACCAGTGTCGGCTTGGCCTTGGCACCTGCACAGGATCTTGACAGGACACATGTCCGCTCACCAAGAGGACGTGCACAGCGCTCAGGATGCCTACACAGGTGTTGCTTCTCACACGGCACGCACGGCGCACACACCCGCAGCGAGGCAGAACGAACACACGCAACAAGCCCACTTTCACATCTACAGCGCGGTAGCACACGCGCCACGCCATCGCACCACACCAACATCCATGCGACACCACAACTGGAGGAAGGAGGCAAAGATATCGTATTGGTGTGAATTGTCGGCTTCTCGACCCAAGGAGGTTCGGTTACAGGCGCGGGAATGATGGCCACTGCACACATGTCCTCAGAGTAGGAGCAGCACAGTGAGATATCGAAGCACCACCAGGACAAGAGTTAAGGAAGCTAACTGCAGCAGATCCAACATGCATTGATACAATACACAGCACTGCACAAGCGCCGCCAAACATCCGAAACAACGCACAACACAGCGCGCGCACACACACACACACACACACACACGACAAGTGGAGTGGTGGATATCTATGGAAGAAAGGTCTTCAGTTTCCCACATGAACAACAGCCGACTTGACCCCGTCGTCGGTTCTGCAAGACCCATCGTGTTCCATGGCAGCAAAGCTACCTGCAACAGCTCGAGGTGTGGCCGGGCCACCATCAGTGACCAACACCTCACATGAACTGCGCCGGTCGGCATGGTCCGATACGACACTGCAATGGACGAGACAGAGTGAAACACAACACAAACAGCTCTCCCCCTCCCCCCACAACCAAATATCTCCGCTATCACACGCCCGACGCGTTCTCGGAATGACGCAACACACGCGCACCCAGCCACTTTCCGCTTGCTGAGAAGCCGAGGAAGACGTCTCGAGCATCCGCACGCGACAGCATGCCTCCCTGTGTGTCACCAGCCACAATCAGCGCAGACAAAGGCACTTGTCTGCGCTTTGGAACTCTATTAAACACTCGCTTGCGGTGAAGACGCGGGCGCCCTGTCATTTCGCGGTGACGCAGCTCTGTGACGATGCTGCGAGGGCTACGACTCGAGAGGCGCGTGTGGCGCTTGCCCTGCCCAGCACGCAGTGTCGTGCCACGCTTGCCACGCACACCTGGCAGGCGCTGTCGCTTCAATCCAGCGCTGTACTGAAGGTGAAGGCGACGGCGTTTCATGGCGACTTGCGGCTGTCGCTGACAGTGCGGCTTGCTGGTGACGAGCCTCGGCGAGCGTTTGCGGGAAAAACCATGTTACCCAAATCAGGTGACTGATGATTAGTTGTTCTCAATCAAACGACAACCGCATGGCGACAGGAGGCTTTTGGCGCGAGCCATCAGGCTCGGTCGATCCCTGTGCGCGCGAATCGCGAGTGCTATCACTTCCAAGCGACGGGAACTTGGGAATACCCCTCAACCGAGGACGGCTATGGCCAGACTGCCGGGGTCGGGAAGCAGGCTGCGCCATGTCACCAAACAACCTACGAAACCTGGCGCTGTGTCCATCCCCTTCCCCGGCACCCGCTTCTGCAGTGCCTGCACCAGCACCAGCACCAGCACCAGTACCAACACCACTTGTTCCCGCACCTGCACCTGCGCCCGCACCCGCACCCGCATCCGCACCCGCACCTGCTCCGGCACCTGCTCCTCCACTGCCAACCTGTGTCCCAGCCGGCCCACCTTGCAACTGCTTCAACGTGGATCGAGCCGCAGTGGCAAGGCCATCTGCAGAGGCAACTGGAGTTCGAACGAGCCGCAGTAGTGCCTTCGGAGCTGATGGAGGGGGTTCAGTGGAAAAATAAGGGTGCTTCAAGGCCTGGACACCACACGACAGGTCAAACGTGGCCAACAGGGTGTGTCTGCGGGCAGGCATACCTCGGAAGCAGACACCCGCTCAACCGGGTTCCAGACGAAAAACCTGGTGTGCACCATGCAAACGCCACAGTCGCCAAACCAAGCATGAGCGCGGTCGACGCGCAAGCTTGTAAACGCTCACACATGCATGCACCAACGACCCACCGTTGCAAGAGATCCAGCGCCTCTGGCGTTGCTTCGGGAAACGCTTCACACAAAGGCCGGGTGGGAGGGGGTTGAAACGGCATGTAGGAAGGCAATGACGACAAACCCTGACGCAAAGCAAATCAACCGGGCACTGTGACACACTCTCGCTTTCACCAGACCAGCAAGCAGTGACAACGCACCGGCCAGACTTCTTCTGTGGGCACGCCAAGGAGATTGAATATCTTGTCCAACTGATCGAGCTCCGATCGGCCCGGGAACACCGGCTTCCCCAGCAGCAATTCGGCGAAGATACACCCAACAGCCCACATGTCGACACCAGTTCCGTAATCCCGCTGGCCGAATAGCAACTCTGGTGCTCGGTACCACCTGGGCCGCAGACACGTGTGGTGACTTACGAAGCCGATGCACCATCGTGTTCGATGCGCCCGCGCGCCACGCAAACGTACAACGTCACGACTTGGTGAGACAGCTTGTGCTCGGGAGACCCAAACGTTCTGGCCATGCCGAAATCGCATATTTTCAACTGCCCATCGCGACCGATCAACAAATTGTTCGTTTTCAAGTCCTGTTGTTTGCACAAAGGGAGAATGAGCAAGCAGCGCAGGAGGGGCTTCCAGATGTACGAACCCGGTGCAACACACGCTTCGAGTGCATATAAGCGACCCCCTGCAATGTCATTTGCAAGAACGCTTTGACGTCCGCATCCGTCAAGCTTGTGGTCGTGTCCTTAAGCACCTTCTCGAGGTCAGCTAGGCAGTGCTCCAGAATGCAATTGATGCGTCCCTTCAGAGGGAAGACGTCGAGCAGCTGACACGCAGGGCGTCAGTGTCAGAAGCAGGCGACTGCAATAACGAAGACCCCTCACTCACTTTCACGACGTTGCGGTGATTCATCTCCTGCAGCACCTGCACTTCGCACACCGCCGCAACATTCACGCCCTCTCGGTGTTTGCCCTTGTACAGGCGCTTCACAGCCACAAGCTGCCCTGTCTTGATGTGACGCTGGCGCACATTGCCCGGCAGTAAACGAACAAGACAGAGTCAGACACGTGACAAAACGAAACCGGGTCGCTACTGTTCCGGCAGGCAGGTGGACAGCCAGGGCTATGAACAGGCCACAGCATGTCACACAAGGCGAGGCGCAACGCACGTATTTGAACACCTGCGCATATCTTCCCTCCCCTAGGTACTGAAGCTTCTGGTACTGGTCGATTTTCTCCTGTCCATACGTATCCGGGTCCATGCAGTCCATCATCATCGCTGCCCACACTGCGCGTCACGGACGCTCAAGTGTGAGCTGGTGTGAACTGGGCACCAAACATCCGCGAAACAAAATAGTGACATTGTATCAAGTAAAAGGCAGGGTACATGCACTTCCTCTGTACAATGTAAATGTAACGCTGGTTCGAAGTCGGCTTGCAAGCCATTATTCGCTGGGTCAAGTGGGGCTATGGTTGTGACTTTTACGCATACATCAGACACGACCACAATGTGCACAGACTTACTTTGTGACTGTGCTTGCGTGGACATGACAGAAGCGTCACACGAGCTGCAGTCTGCATTGCAGCCTGCAGAGTCAGCCGTGGCGGACGCGACTGCGCTGTCACCACCAGCAGTGCTGTAAACAGCGCGTGCCGCCTTGCGCAGACCTCACACAGAGGCTCGCGACCTGACCTGTACACAGTATACTACACTTGGCATGAACTCAACAGTGTCTCGGAACTGCACCTCGTAGTTGTTCTGAATCAGCACTTCTGATGATGCACGAGTTGCCCGTTTCCAGGTGAAGGTGCTCGGAAGCTTTATTCGTCGCGTGATTTGGTTGAAGCGAAAAACTCAAACTCACTGATACAGGCGTCGCCGTGCGGTGATGTGAACATGCGGGATGACACCAGTTCACTCGCACATGTGATTTGGCACCGATCACCATCGATCCGATGCCGACTCGATCGCCAGTCTTGTTGCCGATTGCTGCAGGATGTTCATTGTGCATTCAGGCTGGGGTTCGAGCCCACACAATTCTACAGCCCGTTTTGAATCCAATGTTATGAGAGTTGTTCGGTCCCTTTTCTGCACATGCAGGCCACATTGCAACACACTCATGCACACATGGCGGCGGCAGTGGTACAGCCTGCGTTACATGTCGATCCGAAGGGAAGGATGTCGCGTTCCGATGAGCATCAGCAGGCTGGCAGCAGCCACCTTGTCACGTATGCCACGTGAACAACGTGCGTGCCTGCGTTGTGAATCGGGAGCTTCCAAGCGCATTGCAATGAAGCAAACGACAAACTCAGATCAGGTGCCCTGGCAGGCCGGAGTCAGGTTGTGGAGAGGACCTTTGCAGCACAGGTTCTCTGTTTGTGGGGCTTGGAATGGATGTGGACTTCACTGAGTACGGGCAATGTTGAAACCCCTTGCAGCACTTCGAAGCCTTGGAGTCGAAGCCGAACTTCGACTCCAAGTTGGGTCCGTCAAACCAAACCACGGCAAGGGTAGACGTGAAATAACAGAATCACCACAAATGTGATGCGTGCTGCACAACAGTTGTCACTGCGCGTCACGCGTCACTCGTGTCATGCTGCGCAAGCGTGTGGCTGCTCCGTCCAAGGTAGTTTGTACCTGCGAGCTTGACCTCACCCACCTCAATTCAATTCCCCCATTGGCCCCGGCCGTTGCCATCGCCCTTCTGTGATTCTGCCCCGCTTTGTTTGTTGGTGCGTGCTTGAAGCATGCTGCCGTCAGGCAACAACAACCCACCCCGCGTCGAGTCCGGACCCGCATCTGCACTGGCTGAGGCGCCACGCCTCCCCTCAGATGGAAGCACGGGCGCAGCTGCAATCGCATCGGCGGAGGCACCGCCACCACCACCTGTGGACCGTGCAGAAGAGACTGCCATCCATGTCCGTGTGGCACGGCGTGTGCACTCCCCCGCCAACTCGGTGCCTCCTCTCACTACCCACACCAGCGATGGCGCCGCGAGTGCGCCACCAACAAGCCCAGTGGCTCCGTTGAAGCCACACGCAAACACCGCAAGCAGTGCAAGCGACAGCGCGCGTACAACCGTGTCGAAAGTTGCCACAAGTGAACCGCATGAGCCAACCGGGTCCTTGTCTGATCTTGGTCTTCCGGTGTTTTTTCCACAAGTTATGCTGTCGTTCTCCCTGTCGTTTGTCCAGCCAGTCCTTCCACTGTTTGCCCGGGATGACTTGGGATCGTCTGATGCCATGATCGGGGCGATGATTGCCTCGTACGGCTTTGCCAAGGTGTGTCGCTTCGTATGTCGTTGGTGTCCCTGCGTATGCTCATGCTCAAGAGCTGTTTCAACAGGCCGCTGCCAACATTCCATCCGGTGTGATTGTGGGAAAGGTTGGATCCAGGGCGGGGTGCGCCCTTGGCATGTTCCTCATGACGCTCGGTTCAGTCTTGGGGGCGGTGTCACACGACATCAGCACACTCATTCTGTCTCGCTGCCTCACCGGAGCTGCCATGGCCATCACTATCGTCGCCATGCAGGTGTTTGTGTCGGCCACGTTGAGTGCCAACAAGCGTGGCAAAGCTGCGTCACTGTACGGCGGCCTGTTTCGCCTCGCCTCCATCGCCGGCCCCGCTATCGGGGGTGTGGCGGCGGAAGAGCTGTCCTCTCGCGCGGCGTTTTGGTTGCAGGGCATTTCCACCCTGGTGGCGTGTGTGGTGGTGTTGTGGGGCTACCCAAACTGGACCGTTGGCCGCCGTGTGGTCGTGCCGCCAGACGCCGCCACAACAACAACAACAACAACAACAACAACCGCAACAACATCCACAACAACGTCTCCACCGGCGCAGGTCGCCGCCAGCCCAACATGCACCAGCTCACCCCCCGCGCCCGTGGTGCCGTTGAGTGCCTGGCGCGTGGCCGTGCTGTTCCGCAGGGAGTTGGCGTCAGTGGGTGTGTTTTGCGCCTTTTTGACATTTTTGCGTGAGGCACGGTCGCTCGTGTTTCCATTGGCCGGCGACTCACTGGGGATGACGAAAGAGGAGATCGGGCTGGTGCGTGCCGTCTGCGTTGTCGCCGCTGTTGTCGCAGATGCGTTGGCTCGGCCTCTTACGTCGTGTGCGCTGCGGCTATTTTGCTGCCAGCTGCTCTCTGTCGCTGCGGTGGCCGATGCGTCCTTGTTCTGGGCGTCAGGGCTCATCATGGACAGGTTTGGCCGCAAATACAACGGCCGCATCACGTCCGTGCTGATGGCGACAGGTTTTGCCTTGGTGGCAGTATCCTCAGCACACGTTGGTTTTCTGATTGCTGGTGTGTGCATTGTCGGCCTCGGAAACAGTCTCAGCAGGTGCGTTCGTTGTGCTACGTATCTTTGTGTGGCCTGCTTGCTTGCTGCGTTGCACATGCTGCCAGACGCCCGGGGCTGTCGTCCGTGGTGCATGTACAGCCACAGCATCACATGTTGCTCACTGTGTGCTGAGATGTTGTTGCGTGGGGGTGATACTCCGCAGTGGCCTGGTGTTCACGTTAGGCAGCGACCATGCACCCAAGGGCAACCGAGCCACCTTCATCGGCATCTACCGCCTGGTGACGGATGGTGGCTCCATGGCAGGGCCCCTGGCTGGCGGCATCATCGTGGAGCTCGCTTCCGTGGCCACGGCGTCATGGGCGTCGACAGCGGTGGGCATCCTGGCCGCCGTGTGGATGCACGTGTTTGTGCGAGAAACCATGGTGCGAGCCGCACCACCCCAGGGTGGGTGCCGCACAGACAAGGAGCGCGCCAGCTCACCCAAGCTGGTCGGCGCGGGCCCCACAGGGGCGTTGCCCAGCGGCACAACGACTGACGACGCATGCACTCCCCCTGCTGGTGTCCCCCTTGCGCCCACAGCGATGTCCACGCCACCATCTTGCCCCTCTCCGTCCCGTTCTCTTTCCCCTGGTCCACCTTCATCACCTCCTCTGCAACGGTTCGAACACCACGCCCCCTCGACCGCGGATGTCACGCCGTCTCTATTGTCGCAGATGCTGCCGCAGCAGGAGGCACAGTGGCAAACGAGTGCCGCGCAACCGGGCGGCGAAGTGGCTGCCGTTGTTGTGGAGCTTGTCGATGCACCAACTGCTGCTCCTCCTGTCGCCACCGATGCGGTGTCCTTGCGCCGTGAGACTACTGACGTTGCGCGCGCTAGCGTGTGACGGAGGGCTACGGCAGGGAGATGTGGTTCCCATGTGCTGGTGGGGGTGGGGGTGTTTCCGGTGTCACGGTTTGTGACATTCGAGCGGCTCCCGTGTCTCTCAGTGTTGTTTTCACTTGTTTTCAAATCTACGCCGCCGCAACACAGCAGTTTATGTTCTCCCCAACAAACCTCCCCAACGGCGCCCCCCCCCCC
>Ga0213833_1002242_pt1 | contig 12698 bp, 17 predicted proteins | sample SWATP21_FD_160575 | JGI IMG/M metagenome (GOLD analysis project Ga0213833, IMG submission 160575) | Coastal seawater microbial communities from Marineland, Florida, United States - SWA TP2 #1 | ecosystem: Environmental > Aquatic > Marine > Coastal | place: USA: Florida | collected 2016-08-14
TTCCGAACCCCCCCCCCCCCCCGTTCGATCAACTCAGCACATCACAGCTTGGGGTTGGCAGTGTACCTCAGGCACCTGTGAGGAGACACTGAGGACCAGTGGTGGTTTCAGACTGTAACTTACAGTGTACAACATGTTACCCACGTTCACGCGCTAGTGACTACATGCTATCCACATCCAGGCGCCACCGCGACTCGCGAGTCGGCTGGCTTGGGCGCCAGGCCTGGCAGGCCATGGACGGATCTTCTTGTCCACAAGTCTCGCGACACAGGCAAGGCAACACCACATTGACGACGTTGTTCCAAATCTGACTCTCAATGACGAAGGACGCCATTGGAGCGGAGCACGTCCCCAGCATGTCCAACAGGCCCAGAGGCGCGAGAACGGTTGCTCATCTTTCCACTTCCACCTCCACATCCCCCAGCGTATGCTTGCGGCGTGACTTCTTGTGCCGTCGCTTGCGCGATTTGCTGCTGCTTCGACCATTGCCGCTGCTGCTGAGCTTGGTCACGTCTGGCGTTGTCGCAAGCCACGCCACCCACATCACAGCATGCATGCATCATCATCACCAGCATGCGTTATGATCACAACAAGAACACAAACATCCACAACACGCGCGCGCCACGCACTGACCAACGTTGGCGCCACGTTTTCACTCAGCTGCAGCCAGATGCCGGCTGTCTGGGGGCCAAGCCCCAGCCCAATGCCGGCAAGGGTCCGAGCGATGTCCATCGCAGCATGCGGAGACGTGATGTCAGGTTGGGGTTGCTGCACACCGCCGTGGGCTTGTGTCACCGGCGCAGGTTGTGGGTGAGGGGGTGCCACATGCTGACCCCGCCCCTCCCAAGGTGGCGGAGCGTGGGGGCGCAGTGGTGCAGGTAGTCCTGCCCTCTGTGTTGTTGATTCAAGCGGTGGCAGGCGACATCTGCCGCGGGAATGGCTGACATGGCCGTGGCGGCCATCAGCGGCGACGTTGCGATCTCGAGGAACAAGCGCCGCGCGAGACGCGCTGTGGGGCGATGGCGCCGCGCAGACCGCCAAGTTGTGAGGCCCTTGGCCTGTTTGACGTGTGTTCTGCTGGGGCCACGCCTGGGCGTGGCTGCGATGACATGCTCAGCGGTGCGGGACGCAGATGGGAACGAGACCGGTGGGCGATGTGGACGGACGAGCCCCACCAGCGCCAGCTGAGATGCCAACGCCTCTGCCACCACCTTGCATGGTGAAAGGATGGTGTCAAAGGACTCCCACGGGGGAGGGTGCTGGTGTACCCCGGTGCGTTCGCTGGCGAGTGTAACACGCCGAACGCGCTGGGAATCCAGAAAGTGACACCGGGAACTTCGTCACGGACACGAAGCTCGACTCGGAACCCGGTGTCACATACCGTCGTCCAGCGCCCATGGCTCGGAGGCGCAAGGCTACACGCCGCGCCGCTCCGGTTCGGGCGGCAAAGCATGGACAACAACAACAAAAGCACGCGGAGCACACCGAGGTGAAGTCCGGCAGCGCACGCCTCAGGCTGTGCCAGCGGGCGGATCCGGCGCCAGCGCACGCACAACCGCCCAGCTCACCTCCGGATTGCGCGTTCTTGTGCCGCTGCCTTGTGTGTTATGTTCCATTTGTCTTGCTCCTCATGAGCGTAATTGGTCAAGTGGTGTTGGAGGACATCATCTCCCCCGACGAGCAACTGGTTACGTGAGCGTGTCCACCCCGCAACGTTCTCCCTGCTCACTCTTGTGTTTCTGTATTGCGCTTGCATCCGTGCGTGTTCCCGCCAGCTGCGCGACCTTGCCCCAATTTTGGCGCAAGACGTTCCTCAAACCCCTGCTTCACGCCTTCTTGAGGAGGTGTGTCCATGCTTCCCCTCCCACTTGCGGGTGTTGGTTTCATCGTTTGTTGCCGCGCATCACTCTCACTTTGTGCGTGTGTGGGCGCCGGTGCGTTGATCGAACGCAGAACCTGACCAAGAAGCACCCTGTCATCATCATCCCCGGTACCCATGCGCGTGGTGAACTCGGTTTCAGGCGTACGACCTGACTGTGTTCTCCTCCGTGGTCGGTCACTCACCAGGCATCATTAGCACCGGGCTGGAAATGTGGCAGGGAAAGGCGTGTGCTCCACGTTTCAGAGAGCGGCTTTGGGGGGAGTCTGTGATGCTGAGGAAAATTCTGCTCAACCCCAAGTGCTGGTTGGAACATCTGAGCCTGAATCACACAACCGGTGCGGTCGGCTCGTGTTCACACAAGTAGGTGCGGCTTGCGCCCGTTGTTTCACGTGGTTGTGCTGTGTTTCACAATGGTGTGAGGAAACCTCACACCATCAGGCCTCGATCCTGATGGGATCAAAGTCCGAGCCGCGAGTGGGTACCAAGCGGCAGATTACATCATGGGAGGATACAGCCTCTGGGGTCCCTTGATTGACAACCTCGCGCAGTTGGGCTACGACCACAACTCCATGTGCGTGTAGTTGGAAACACAACAGCAGTGGTCGAAGTTGTAGCATTTCGTGTTGCTTGCGCTTGGATTTCGCTTGGGTTGCCTGGGTGCGTGCTGCTTGGTGGTGCCAAGTGTGTGACACCACCGACGCTGTGCAGGCACCTGGCTCCGTATGATTGGAGGCTGGCGTTCAAGGACCTTGAGAGGCGTGACCGGTACATACATGGCGGCTTGTGGTGTTGGTGCCTGCTTGCGTCCGTGCGTTGGGGTGTTCCCAAGTTGTTGCCTCCCACATGCGAGCGGTGCTGTTGTATGGTGTGGCAGATACTATCTCCGACTCAAGTCCACAATCGAGCTGCTGATGTCCATGAACGATGGCGAGCCTGTGGTTGTCGTCGCACACAGCATGGGCGCCAATGTATTCATGTGCGCCTGCAGTCATGGGGTTGCCAAACGCAACGAAGGCTCACTATTTGTGGTGGTTGTGCACTCGCGGCCAGGTACTTCATGCATTGGCTGCGCTCGTCGCAGCCCGGGGCTCTAGGTGCAGCAGCCGGTAACGAATGGATCGATCGTAACGTTGCCTCCTTTGTCAACGTGGCTGGGCCACTCCTGGGAACCGCAAAGGCCATGACCTCCGTGATGTCGGGCGAAATGCGTGATACCGCAGAGCTGATTGATGCAGTGGCATTGCTGAAGGTACGAGCTCTCCCTTGTTCCTCCGGCCTCGCTTCGCGCTTCGCGTGTGTCTTGTGCTTGGGTGCGGTTTGGTGTTTCGTGTGGCCCGCCACTCAGCGCGGGTTTGTTGTCTTCTTTTTCTTTTGCCTTTCTTCTGTTCTACTCCGGTTCCCCGGTTGTAGGAACGATTCGTGAGCCGCCAGCAGCTTGTCGACCTGTTTCGTTCGTTTGGGAGCATGCCCGCCTTGCTCCCCATCGGTGGTGAGCACATCTGGGGCAACTCTAGCTGGGCCGCTGACGGTCTCCACGCCGCTCCGTTTTTGTCTGTGCACGCCCCCACTGTTGAGAATGCCACCGCCACATGTCCCTCGACGAGTGGCGACGACGACACGAACGACGATGGGGTTGGGGATTCCTCCCTTTTTGATGCTGCACGAGGTGAGCGGAGAGAGAGACACGCACACGTTGCCCTACTTCCGTTGTCTGACCCTATGGATGATCCCGTGCCAACTCTCTCTCGTCCCACACGCAGTCTTCAACCTGACCACCCAAGACGCTCTCCAGGAGCTAGCAGCGTGAGTGTTTGTGTCATGTGCGCGTGCAGGTGCACCGTGCGGTCCGCATTGACTTCAGGTGCCGTCTTGTGTGTGGACATGCAGCCTTGACCCGGAGTACATGCGCAAGATGTCACAGATGTACGACTGGTCGTACTCGACCACAGAACGGGCAGGTGTCCCGGACACTCACCCAGGCCCGGCAAAACTGTACGTAACACACACGGTGATTGGTTTTGCGTTTCACTGCTTCTGTTGGAGCGGCTGTTGAGTGGCAGTCAAACAATGACTGCTTCTCGTTGGCATGGTTGAGACAGCTGGAACAACCCACTCATCACTCCGCTACCTTCTGCCCCACACATGCGTGTGTTCTGTCTGTATGGCGTCGGCAAGTCGACTGAGCGGGCCTACCACTTTGACCAGTCGCCTGTACCTAAGAGTGGCCCCCTTTCACCATCGTCCTCGCCTGTGATGGGCACAGATGGCGCGCAGGAGGAGTCTGGGAACGGCGCCAACGGCGAACGGTCTTCGCTGTTGACGAAGCGATCCTCGATTTCCAACCGTGTCAGTTCGCCCAACGCCTCTACCTTTGCGGGCGTGGTGCTGAACGATGGCGACGGCACGGTTCCACTAGTCAGCCTTGGTTACATGTGCGTCGAAGGGTGGCAAGACAGGTCCCGCAACCCTGCCGGCGTGCGGATTGTGACAAAGGAGTATCAGCACCTCGAGAAGGCGACGCCAACAACATTTCCACATGCGGTGGCCGACGACACATTGGGTGCTGCTGCCCCAGCCCCACCTGCGTCTCCACCGACCGACAAGGCGCCGCCGCAGAACCTGGAGTCTTTGTCTGGCTTCCGTCGATGGGCTCGCCAGTCCGGCCTGGAGGACGTTGCAAACCACGTGGGGAGAACGGCCGCAAGTGTGGCAGCAGTTTTGTACCGTGATGGGGTGCTGCGTGGGGGGCTGAACGTGCTGCGGAAAGCCGGTGGCGCGACAGCAGATCACGTTGACATTCTGTTAAATGAAGGTGCGTGTTTGTATGTGTGTGATCGTGTGCATGTGCGTGTCCTGTGGGTTTGGGTTTCTGTCGAGTCAAAAGTCACCTTGTTGCTTCTGCAGAGCTGATGCTGGACGTCATGCGCATCGCCGTTGGTGATGACAAGCGTGTCGAAACACAGGTGCATAGTGACATCGTGACGATCGCGGAGCGCATCAGGGAGCACTCCAGGTCGCTGCATGTGCCTGTGTTCAAGCCTGTTCATGGGTCGGAGCAACCGTAGTGCTATGTGTCAGCCCAGCTGTTCTGGGTGCTTGAAGCCAACCGCCTGCAAAGTAACGTAACCTCCCTCATCATCAAACTCACTTTGCGCGCCAGCGCCATGGAGCATTGCCCATGCCAACATTCGCTAGTGCAAATCGAGCGTGACGAATATGTGATGCTCTTCAGCAACGCGTGTGTATGAACGCACTACACATGCTCCTCGACCTCAACCTTCACCTGGGTGCTGGCTCCAGAGCTTGGCTCCACTTTCACTGAACCTGGCTCCACTTTCACTGTGTCGACGGCTGTTTTGCCGAGAGGTGACATGGGTGTCCAAGGCAAGGCATTGACAGCAGCGGCAAGCTCCCTGTATGGAGCTGCCCGTTGCTCGTGCGACATGGCAGCTCGGCCACTGCTGCTGGTGAGTACCCATACCTGGAACGGGGGGAGGGGGGTCGTTGTGAGCATCCAAGGCGATCAAGACGACCACACAAATCAGCAAACCCGACACGCCAACCTGCGTGTGTCTGTCCAAAGGCCATCCTGGTGGCAGCTCTGTTTGGAGACCCACCGGGCAACGCCTGTGTGGTGGCAATGGTGAAAGAGGTGGCGAAGGTGGGTTGTGGGGTGATGTCGTCGACAGCACGACGAGCAAGGCGCATTCTGACTCTGCACACGACACGTGCTCCACACACACGCACCGAAGAGGCGGATCGAAAAGCATGGAGAATTGTCGCTTGCCCGTGAAAGCTACGAAATGCGGGGCAGCTGTATCAACAGCACTCGGCACCACGTGTACATCACCTTGCTCCAGCTTGACATGTGGCTCCTCCAGGGGCTGTGTCACATCAGCGGCCTGGTGCACAGAGGCAAGGTAGTGCCGTATCCGGGCGTACAGCCACTCACGCCATCGGTGCATTGTTTCAATGTTGTAGGCCGCAGCATTGCTTCCGCACTGAAGGCAGAAAGGGCATGGAAGAACGTCACAACCAGGCATGTACAGCGGGACACAACAAAACGAGATGTGCTGCACCACGGGCAGACCGAACGCACATCTGTTCCAAGATCCACAACACCAATACCATAGTCTGCCGGCATCGTGTTCATTTCCTCGATGCTCCAATGTGGACCCACAAGCCCAGGAAAGCACACGTCTTGGCTCAGCCGCCCTCGCAGCAGCTTGACTGGCCACCACACACCACCACCCCGATCGCACATCAGCCAAGAGTCATTCGGCACGACAGGCGCGTTACGCACCCATGTTGTTCGAAGGGTTGCTGTATGGAAATCCAGAAGCCCAGGCGTGTTCGGAGGGGTTATGACCAACCAGTAGCAACCGCAGACGGTGTGGTGTGTAGTGCGGGCACTCAGCACGCGCAGCGAAGCACGGAGCACAGCAAGAAGTAAAGCGGTCTCGGTACGGACTATCAAAGGCAGATGCTGGAACCCCACGTCACGTTAGCCCGCTCACGTGACGCAGCGTTGCACCACACCAACAACGAGAACAAGACGACTCACCCACAAACGGCAGGGGCTGGGCGAAGTGCCGAGTGTCACCCTGCACACAACCTGTGCCACTCTTCGTCCGGCGCTGTTTTTTTCTGTTCCTTTTCGCCGTCTGTGAGCGCCACGAAGCTTGGGCAGTGCGTTTTGGTGCGATCTTGTCGTCATGGTGAGACGATACGCCTGTGGCTGGACCTGTATGAGAACCGGCACCAGCACCAGCACCAGCACCAGCACCAGCACCAGCACCAGCACCAGCACCAGCACCAGCACCAGCACCAGCAACAGCACCAGCACCAGCACCAGCAGCACCAGCACCAGCACCAGTACCAGCCCCATCACTCCCTGACTGCCAAGCAAATGAACTGAAAGGGTTCGACATGTTTGTGCACTGAACCCGAACGCGCCACAGCTGTTGCGGCAACCGGACGCACCGTCGAAGCATGCTCCGATCTACAAGAGACACAACCCACACTCCTTGGCCACCTCACCACAACTACCGGAATTGAGACCAATCTACCGCGGAATTCAATGGAACACGCGAGTTCAACACTCTGAAGTGGTTTTGCTTCCTTTTCACCCGACGCAGGGCGAAACACACACAAACCACCCACGCGGCACACAGCATCACGTTGGAATCGAACAAACAACAAAGGGGTCCCGTCCAAACCAGCCACCCACGAAGACAACGACACAAGCCTCAGCGACACCTGGGGTGAGGCCTGAAGAGATGCAGAAGGGCGACACGAACAGTGCGGGACGGGACAGCAGACAAAGAAAACAACAAGGCCCGGCGGCTTGGCCGCTGGCCACAAAAAAGCGCAACACACACACACACGCCCAACACCAGCGATAGCGTTGGGTAACCCAGTTCAGTGCAAAACGAGACGGGCACATGGTGCAGAACGAGCGGTCGGGCCGCCTCGTTCCACACCCACAACGCGGGAGCTACGACAGCCCCCGCCACAAGATCCGGCACCGAACTCAAGCGGGGAGGGGGTGGGGAGGGGACCCACCCCACGGGTACAACCACGATCTAGTGGGCAGCAAGCAGCCCATCCACGAACGCGTCGACGTCAAAGTCCTTGTTCGCCGCACCACGGTGCGTGACGGGGTGGCGGATGTGGGACGAGGCGTACGCGGTGCGTTGGCGCTTGCCAGTGCGTGCCACGCGAGAAGTGAACAGGGTACCGTTCATGGCCTTGGCCGACGCAAACGGGGAGTCGTCTGCCCACCCGGAGTGCAGCATGCCCGTGCCAGGGGGCACCGCTGTGGTGGAGCAAACAAAGCACACACACGAAACAACACAGCATCGTAAGAACCCGCACCACACAGCAACGACACGCCAACACACGGCGCACAACAACGCAGCAACACGTACGCGAGATGCGACCGTCGTCCTGCGCCTTGGCATGGGAACCAAAGAAGAAGTTGTCCGTCACACCCGTGGGCGAGCCGTTGTTCTGAAGCGCCAACAACCCGGGAAGGGCACCATCTGCGGCGCCCATGGCCTCGTCATGCGGGTAGCTCGTGTCCACTCCGTAGTACGAGGCGCAGCTGCTGTTGTCGCCGTACTCGCTCACGCCAGCCAACTGCACGAACACCGTGTGCTGCGGCGGGTCCTGCAGGGACGGCGGCAGCTCCACCACGGGCACCGACGGCAGCAACGGAACTGCCTCGTCCGCAGCCCGCCCCATCAGCGCATCGTCGTCCATCGACCACGCCCGCTGGGTGCGACGGCGCCGGGCGCTGTGGAAGACACGCGGGCCAGCAGACGAGGCGGCCATGGACGCGGGACTGCGCCGACGGAACCGGCTGGTCGAGGGGCGCCCTAGCCCCCCCGACTCGGGCGGTACCGCGAAGCGCACCGAGTTCGTGCCGCGACGCGGCGGCACCGGCGGGGCCTGACGCGCTGTCGTCGTCGTCGTCGTCGTCGTCGTTGTCCTCCCCGTCCCCGTCCCCGTGATCGGCGACGCCGGAATTCCAACGCCACCACCGCTGCTCCCGTGACCGAGACCGTGACCGTGACCGTGACCATGACCGTTGCTGCCACGGCCTTTGCTGCGATGGAGTGCCGCCTGGCGACGTAGGGAAGACGACGTCGCGGATGACGACGGGATGGCTGCACCACGAGGTGGCGCGCCCAACCGCACCGTGTGGTTGGGCTGGCCCGGGCCCTCCTCCTCCTCCTCCCCGTCCTCAGCCATGCCGTCACTGGTGTCGCCGTCCATGTACATGCGGTGGGGGTGGGGGTTGGGAGCGGAGGCGGCGCGGGGTCGGCCGCGGCGAGACGAGGCGGTGCGCGGGGTGACCAGCGGAGAGTGGGGTGGCGCGGCGCCCTCGCCCCGCGGGCGCTTCGTGCCGTTGAAGGGCGGGATGCGGCCCTCTCGGATGTCTGCGATGGGGTCGGTGATGCCAAGCTGTGCCACGACACGACAGATCGAGGTGGCCAAGTTGAGCAACGGGGACGGTGTGAGTGGGGGGAGTGGAGTGAGTACGGAGAAACGCGCGCGAGCGCACCTTTGAAAGCTTTTGGAAGTACTTCTGCGCGTGGGTACGGATTTGAACGACTGTCCGGGTCTCTACCATTGCAGCGATCACTTTCCACTCTTTGCCATGCGTCCTGAGGCCCTTGATGAAGATGTCATGCTCAGCTTTCGACCAGCGGCCTGAATCGTCGAGCCAGCAAAGCGTGCAGTCGATGGATGACGACATCCGGAGATGGCAAAGAGGAGCAATGAGATTTTCGTGGGCATCCTATGCACTGCAGCACCCTACCATGTGAACGGCACAGCATACCTGTGTTCTCTCGTGACTTTGACGACATGCTTGTCAACCACCAAGAGGGGAGCAGGCGATGACCAGTAAACTCAACAACGAGGAGATTGAAGGAGAACGCAGGTGGGTGCTTCCGAAGGAACCTCCAGCACTAGTCGTCACCGGTCAAGCGTTAAGCCGTTTGGTGTGACCCTCGTCTCAACGTGCAGTGGCAGCGCAGATGGAGCAACGACGGAACTAAAACTGCCGCGTGAGCGCTACGCCCATACCAGTCCTGCGCACACCCCAACCCAAACGCTGCCCTGAAGGCTATCGCTGTGTGTAAACAACGAAAGCACAGACAAAGCAACCTGCGCCTGCAGTGTGTGGCGGCGGGCGGAGGAGCGAGTGCAGGCACCAGCAAGGCGTTGACAGGGAGGGTCGACACGTGATGCGATGCCCTCTTCGCCCGCTTGCAGCTATTTTCCATGGTAGTTCTGCATGTTTACTTCAATCTGCGACAGATTGTGTCAGATTCGTTAGTGATGTATCAAAACTAGCATGGTGTAGAAAGTGGGAAAGTTCGTTTCGAAGTTCGTGCTGCTGACACGACGGCGGGCTTCGTTGATTCGAAACAGGCTGCCTTCCTTTGGACGCGGCGTGTGGATGTTTGTTCCCGCTTGGTGTACAAATACCCCGTTGTTCGTTTGATTGGTTACGATCGTTTGTGTTGGAGCGCCGCCCGTTTGATTCCCAGGCAGTGTGGCCTCGCAGTACCCTCGCGAGGGCTTGTGACAGCACGGCCGCCGTTGTTCCCCAAGAGCGTGCCACAACTTCGGTAAGTCCACCGACGCCTCCCCTCCCTGAGTGGTGCGGTTGCACGTTATGCCCACCTGCCCAACTTGTGCATTGAAACGCGTTCTCAACTCACCTGGTGCACTGTCCACGGTTTTGGCGTTGCGGTTGCAGCGTGTCTCGGGTGGTCTCGACACAAAACACGTCGTAATGTCAACCTCTCCGTTTGTCGATGGCTATGTGTCCGCTGCTGACGACGAGTCGTTTGGCTCCGCCTCTGACTCTGACATGGATCTGGACGTAGATGAGGACATGGGGCTGCAGCAGTCACCATGCTCACCCTCTCGCCGCCCAGCCCAACACCACCAACCGCACCACCATCACGTGCGCCGGTTCCCAGATTTGAGTGCGCCCGCGCCCGGTGCTGCGAGTCCCATGCGCGCCCACCACGTTCGTCGGTTCCCCAATTTGTCTGGCTTGCAGGCTCCTTCCGACACCAGCCCTGCAACGAGCCTGTTTGCAGACATGCCGTCGCAGGCGCCGCCTCTCACCAGCCCCTCCGACAACCCCTCCAACCTGCTCGCTGCGGCCGCCGCTGGCCTCGCAGACGGCATGTTTTCGTCTCCTGAGTGCCACTCCCCCATGTCCTTCAGCGACACCACGCCGCCGTCGTTCCACATTTCCGCGGTGTCCACCCCCAGCAGCGGCAAACCCACGACCAAGAACCCTGCCCGCAGCGGCGGCTCGACGCCATCCACGGGGCGCCCCGTCCCGGACCAAGACGCGTTCGAGTTCTTGGAGAGCATGACACGGACGCCACCCAAGACCTCGCCAGCGTGCCCGCCCACGCCAGCTCGCACGCCTGCGTGGGCCGCACCGGTGCTGGTGCGGGACAACTCGCTCAACGCCAACCGAACGCTCCTCGAGTCTGACGACGAAGACGAGGGCTCGCCTGATGGCAACACGAGAATGGAGCGCAAGGTTGGACCCGCACCGAACTTTGAGCGGGACTTTGACAACCTTGGGGAAATTGGGCAGGGCTCTTTCAGCCGGGTGTACAAGGTTCGGTGGCGCCATGACGGCAACATGTACGCCGTGAAGCGCACACTGCGCCCGTATCGCAGCAAGCGAGATCGTGAGCAGTACTTGAATGAAATGCGCATGGTGAAGACCATCGAGGCGAACCCCAACATCATCCACTACAAGCTGGCCTGGCAGGAGCAAGGGTTCTTGTTCATGCAAATAGAACTCTGCTCTCGCGGCAGCCTGCAAGACCTGCTGGACTTGCTGCCACAGGGCTCTGCTGTGCCCGCCGAGGCTGTGTACACCGCGATTGCGGACTGTGCCAGCGGCCTCGTGTCCATCCACAAGGCCGACATGGTCCACCTGGATGTGAAACCCGACAACCTGTTCATAGCCGCCACCGGCATGCTGAAGGTGGGCGACTTTGGGACCGCCCGCAAGCTCACGCCGGGCTGGTACTCCACCCCGAAGGATGACGACGGGGCGGAGGGTGACAACAGGTACATGGCACTGGAGCTGCTGAGCAGCGGCGGCATCACGCCGGCCGCGGACATCTTCAGCCTGGGCATGACGGCGTTTCAAATGGCGTGGGGCGTGGCGCTGCCCACCGAGGGCCCCGACTGGCAGAACCTCCGCAAGGGCGTGTTCCCGCCGCTTCCCGCCTACGCCCGCGCCGCGGGGCGGCCTGTGGCACTCATCAACCTGATCCAAGCCATGCTGCATCCCGATCCCAGGCGGCGCCCCACCGCGGAGCAGATCTTTGCCATCCCGGCCGTCCGCGCCGCGCATGGCTCCGCCCACAAGGTCCTGGTGCAGTCCTCCACCACCGCGGTCACGGACCCCACCAAGCGCCGCCTCATGTTTGCGCCCCTCGCAGAGGGACGGTCTCTGGGCCGGAGCAGCAGCTACACCACCGCGGTAGAGCTGGAGATCCCGAACGACCTCGGCGAGACGACCTCCACACCAGCTGCCTCGGAAGCCACAACCGCGACGGCCGGTAGCGCCACCGGCGGTGGGTCTGGTGACGCGCGCCCATCCCTACGACGCTCGGGTACCATTGCGCCAGCAGGTATTGCCCTGACGCGCATGCGGAGCGGCAGTGGTGGCGTGGGACAGCCGATGCGGCCGCGACGCTTGAACTCATTTGGCCCGGCGCCGCAAGATCCACGCCGCACAGCGATGTCCAACTTGCGCATTGCCAGGTCCGATTCCGCGCAGTCTGGTGTCCTCCCGCCCTCCATCACGGTCCAGTCCCCCAGCCTCACGGCGTCTGACACGCTTGTGACGCCCACAAATCAGCCCATCCATGCGGACTGGTGGCGGTGAGCACCCGGTTGTGTGTGTGTGTGACCCTTTTGTAGCGCACAGTGCCACCGTGTTGCGTTCTTTTTTGATTGCTTTCGATAGCCTTCCTGGTGTTGTTTATGTTTGTCTAGATGGGCTACAGTCGTGCGTTTTGTTGGGACTGTTTGGGCGGAATGGGCGTTGGATGCTGTAACTAACACCCTGCACTGCCTCGCAACGAACTGGTGTTGTCGCGCTGACCTGCGGGGATCGGGTTCGAACCAGAGCTGCTGTGAATAGCATGCGGAATGGAATATTTGAATACAATCTCGATTTGGCAGGGAATGGAATAAGTACTGGACTGTATTCAATCGGTGGTCGCGCTCGAGCGCGAGCGTCTGAAGAGGT
>Ga0213833_1002245_pt1 | contig 12693 bp, 7 predicted proteins | sample SWATP21_FD_160575 | JGI IMG/M metagenome (GOLD analysis project Ga0213833, IMG submission 160575) | Coastal seawater microbial communities from Marineland, Florida, United States - SWA TP2 #1 | ecosystem: Environmental > Aquatic > Marine > Coastal | place: USA: Florida | collected 2016-08-14
AATGCGTGCAGGGGCACTTCCCGCTTTGCCATTGATGCTTCGCTTCTTACAATACCAAATGCCCCATTCTCTCAGAGCAACCGCCATCCAAGCCATTGGGAAAACAGGTGTACAAGCGCTGCCTTACTTGCAAAAGAGTTTGCAATATGACCCTCACAAACAAGTCCGATTCTTGGCGGCTTTTGGTCTATATGACCTAAAAGGCAAAGCTGCTCCTGCCACCTCGACCCTCCTTGGTGCCCTCAAAGACAAAGACAAACACGTTCGTTCCTGGTCTCTGCGGGCGCTTGAGAATATCGCAAAGGCCAGTCCAAAACACAGACAGGACATCCTCTACGCGTTTTTGTCCAAAGACAATGCATTACGACTCAAGCTAGCATGGACCTACATCAATCTGCCAAGAGACGTAGACCCCTTGCTATGGAAGCAATTGCAAGCACCAGAGTGGCAAATCCGAAGAGCCGTTATCTGGATATTAATGAAGCGCGGAGGTTCAAAAGCCTGCAGAAAGGAACTCATCCCGCTTTTTACAGATCCAGCTCATACCGTACGTACAAATGTCATAGCCGCTTACTGGAAGCTCTGCAAAAGAGACAAAGAAGCCATGAAAAAGCTGGGGCCACTTCTGCTGCAAAGCGTGAAAGACAACCAAGGACAAGTCCAAAAAAATGCACTGATCACGTTTCGAAACCTTGGACCTTCAGTCAGTCATCTTCTTCCAGAACTTATGAACTCGAAAAAATCCATCCTTCCACGGAATACCACTCGGTTTGGCAAGGCAATCCAGGCTTTACAAGGCAAGCTCAAAAGGTAAACTGCCCCACAGCAGCATAAACAACCGTAGCTCCCAAGATAGCCTCGACTTTCTGTAAAACTTTCGTTATAAAACTTGCTCGCTTTATCTTCACAGGAAGCCGGGTAACAAAATGATTCGATTGTTGATAGTGATATTCTGTCTGACCTTAGGCGCATGCTCTCAAACATGCTCTACCCCACGGAAGACCCAACCACTTCACGTCAAACCGCGCCAAGTTTCTCCCAGTTCTCATTCTAAGCGCTGGGCAAGCTTTCCAAAAACGGCTAAACAAGCCCGCCAACTCCTCCTCAAGTACCCTCCTCTCACCAAAAAGTCTACAGAGCCCGAGACAGAAGACGTCGAAGCAGCATTGATAAAACAACTCAAGTCAGGCCAATTGGTTGCAGGTTGGCCCCAAATCATCGCGAATTTACAACATGCGCTATCTCCTCAGAAGCCTTCTTTTTTGTTGTGGGGAACGTCTCATGACTCTCGCCCACAACTCACCGCATTTCTCCGAATGATAGGTGGAAATGGATTGCAGACTGTGACAGATGTGTTCGTGGAGATGTTTCATGCAGATGGTCACTGGGCAGATGTACCGCTTTCAGCCCAACGAGGTACAAATGCCTTGCTGACACAAATCGCTCAAAATGCGAATCCAAAAGCACTGCTTTCTCTTTATCAGGAACAAAGCCACTCTATTTATACAGGATGGAAATACCACTATATCGATGATTTGGTGAACCTACCATTACTTGCAAAAGCGCGTAATATTCGAGTTCATGGTTGTGATATCCCACCACAACTGCGTCGCCAGATGTCTTATAGAGGCAAAGAGAACTTGCGTATACGAGAACTTCATTGCGCACAGGCCAACCGATTGTCTGAAGCTCGCAAACGCGCCGTGCTGATGTTTTGGGGACAGAATCATATCGGCGCAAATGGAATTTGTCGCTTTCTTCCCAAAAACGCGCTTATTACATCTGTGTATGTGTATGGAGAACGGATCCATCTTGGTGTGATGGTGAGCGAATTACAAAATCGATTGTCCTTCACACATCCGGTTCTCATCAAGCTTGCATCCATTTCAAATGTCAAGCGAAGGGTCCTGGTGCTTCCAGGCAAGTATCTTTCAGTCCCATGGATGCACACACGTGCTCGGACAAAAAAGAAAACCTCTTACAATCTAGAGATCATCGGTGATTTTGCATCGCTTCGTATTGCAGGTCGTCGCTTTACCAAGCCCACTCAAGTGCGTTTGACGGCGGGATGGCATGCCTTTTCGTTCAAACGAACACCGAAGGGCAAGGTTGTCATTGGTAGTGTCAAAGTGATGAAAGAGGGTTACACGAATGTAAAGGTCCATCGCCCTCTCCGAATAGAATATCACTACAAAAAAGGCGTGAAGTGGTAAAAGGAGAAGAGAAAAGAAGTGGAGTGAGCCTGGAGTGCTCGATTCGAGTTGCTTACAGAAAAGCTTAAAAGCTTAATCGACCAATTCTTCTTTACCGAATTCCTGGTCGAGGACGGTCTTTCCACGAATGTACTCTATTTCAACACTGGCACCACCTTGAGGCGTGATGGTCCAACCCAGGAATCGAGGGGGAGCATCTTTTGTCTCGTAGGTCCACCAAAAGCTCACACAGAAACCTGCGTAGAAAGAGCCACCTGCAACAAAACCGTGACTGATACCATTGATATTCGTATTGATATCTTTCCAAAATCCAAGTTCCAAATCAAGACCAGCACCAGCAGAAAGTCCGACTGTCCAGGCCCAGCCAGCATAACCCTTTGCAAAAGGAGCTTTCCGAGGATTGCTACCAATTCCGCCACCTTCTTTCGTCAGGTATCTAAAAGCGAGACCGATAGAGATATTTACCCCAGCCAAGACAGAGATATCAGGACCAAATCCGATGGTAAAAGTCTTGAACTCTTCATTTTCTCTGCAGGTTTTATTGCCTTTATAGGAATAACATCTTCCAGAGTTGCAATCACTGTTAGAAGAGCAGCTGTCTCCATTGTCCGCCAAAGAGCCATCGCTCTTGTTGGATTTTACGACGGTCATCAGCTTGTGCAGTCGGTGTTTTTTGTAAAATTTATAAAGCGCTTTCCGTTTTTTAGAGTTGGAAGCAAAGATGAGTTTTGTGAACTTCTTCATATCTGCTTTGGGGATCTTTTTCAAAGCTGCGATGACCTTTTTGATAGCTGGACCATATTTCTTCTGCACTCTTTTGAGTTCTGGTTTCATTTTTCTGACAAAGGTCGGGTTTCTCAGTTTACTCAGGTCGATTCCCATACAAGCTTTGTTGCTGGTAACACTGAAAACGGTCCGGATGTTTTTTGAGGGGCATTTGTAGCAAAGATTCTTCAACAAATCGATATGATAGCCTTTTGGACACCCGGCCTTACCGCGATATTTCACGCGGGATTTTTTGGCGTTCTTCAAGATCTTTTTCACGAGTCCTTTCACGCCTTTCCCGGCTTTGACACATGCGCTTTTGCTACTGATGCTAGAAATGGAACGCTTGTATCCACTTGGGCATGAGTAGCATTTACCAGTCAGCATGTGCTGAAATGCTTTGCCCCAACCACCAGACTTTCCATATTTCGAACCACAAGAAGGCTTCGGCCCCTTTTGGACTTTGGAGAAACCGACTTTCACATACGAACGTGGCTTGTGTATGTTGGTGCACTTGCCATAGCAGGATTTGTAATAAGCATCCCGTTTTCTTTTGGTGTTGTAACGCTTACGATAAATCGCACGTGTGAGTCGCTCCTTACAGGTGTTAGAGCATTTGGACTTGTAGTTGGATTTGTCACCCTTTCTGCACTTGCTGTAGCAATTTTTGTAGTACTTATCGCGATGTTTTTTGTTCTTGGTAATGACAAAGAGCTGAGAGCATTTACAGAGCATAGTGCAGGCCACTTTGCCAGCAGCAAAGGCTGATGGTACTTGTACAAAAAGTGCGAGAAAAAAGAGAGGCAAAGAGACGCCAATGATTTTTTTCATGTAAGGACCCTCCTGGTGAAATTTGTTTCAATTGTTCCAAAGATGTACTGTAGTTGTTCAGTTTAAATGCCAAGACCTTCACATAACTCTTTAAATTCCTTGTCATCTTTAGGCGTCACCTTTTCCAAATGGCACTGTTCAAGAAACCAGTGTAAAATCATACGTTGATTTTGGTTTTGCACTTTCCTTACAAACTCTCCCAAAGTTCCAAAGTTTTCGCCTGCCTTCTTCTCCTCTAAACGAACGCAAAAGCACGCTATCATCGATACCAGGGACAAACATAGATGATGCACTACGCTTGCGATATCTCGAAAATACCAATGTTCTAACGCCAAATACGCTCGGCTCTCGCGAAAATACACTTCTATCTTCCAACGCCGCTCATACTTTTTGACAAGCTCAACCATCGGAATTTGTGTATGATTTGTGCAGAAGAATGCAATTTTATCTTTGCCACTTGTTTTCAGGGAAGTCATCACGAATTTCACCCGGCCCACATCACCCAGTTGACCAATGCGTTGATGACCCACAAGCGCTCGGTTTTTACGTTTGGTTTTGTAGTCCAGCCTTTTCCACTTCACTGTTTTTGCATACTTATCAAGTCTGTTTTCTTTTTTTTCGTTTGCTTTGATTTTTTCCCAGCTCACCCTGCGATTACTGCGACACCGGGAGTACCAACGCCAACCCCTTTCTTCTATCACTTTTGTAATAGAATCGTTGAGATACCAACTATCAAACATCACCTCTACCTGATGCTTGTTGGGAAGTTTGAGCTTTTTGAGCATCTCTTTTGCGAGTTGCAACTTGGACTTGAACTTCATCGGCATCGACTGGCAGACCTTTCGTGGAACATAAATACGAAAATCTAAAGGGATAAACCAATCTTCTTGCAAAATCCCAAGCACTACGATTTGGATGGCCCGCCAGGGCAAATCTTCTTTCCTTCGTTTATACCAGCCCACACCGAACACGGATGCTCCGAACTTATCGAGCTCTGTATCATCAACGACCACTTCGATTCGACGCTTACGACGGGATGAGTGGGAGATTTTGCGTATGGCTTGAGTCCTGGCACGCCTGAGAACCTTCTGAAATTCCCACTGGACCTCACTCAAAAGCTTTTGTAGGCTTGAACGACACATCGGTTGTACCCATGCAGAGGCAATTTGCGTGACACTCTTTTTTTGCTTTGGCATAACAACAAGCCCATAAATATATGCACTAAAATAGAAAAATTGCCTTTTCGTGAAAAGATCTCGAAAGCGGTTAAAGAAACCTTTGAATTCTCTAGGGATGCCTGCTATTTTCATGGAGTAGATCCGTTCTTTTTGGAAAGTTTTTTTCAAAATTCGTTTGAACGAATCTACTCTTATCTCCTTTTCAGGTCAAATCAACTGAACAACTACAGGATGTATTGAAAGCGACATGGAGCAAAGTGGCATCCTGGATTCCACGATCATGTCAACATGCCATTTCACCTATGGCAGTATTTATGCCAGGAACAACACACAGCACAATTCCAAATATAAACAAGTATTTAATCATCCTTGACAAAAACATCATTCAGGTCTTATGTCGACAACTTCACCGTCCCATAAAGAAACCCACTGTTCGGAGATGACTTTCTGGTTTCCAGGAACCCAGAAAAACAAGGGACCTAAAAGACAATAATCTTCTATATCAAAATCTTAGAACACATCACCAGGAAGGATTCTGGAAACCAAGAATTCCTTCTTCCTGGAATAAAAGCTCTGGGATACTGGAATAAGGACAAAAAAAGAGAGCTTTGGGAAAGCGGTAGGAGAGTGACAAATCGAACAGATGGGCTCAAAAAGGCATCCATTTGCTCTTGATCATAGAACGATGGGCACCTGCGACTTTGCTGCTATTTCGTGGCTTCCAGGACCAACAATCGGTGGAGGGCCTTTTGTATGGCAGGAGACCACGCTTTCAATTGGCGCAAAGCGTGAAGGGGCAAAGAGAGCTTTTTCACTGTGATGGTACGTTGACAGCGGATTTTGTCTTGCTGTTTTTTACAGGAAAAAGAGAAGGCCAAAAAGGCATTCTGGAAGGACAGGTGCTTCTTGGGCCAATCCACGACCTTCCACCCTTCTACTACCAACTCCTCTACATGCGTAAATCTCTGTTTCAACTCAAAGGCATGGTATTTTCTTGTAGCGAGATAATGTTGCAGCCAGGGACTTCGAAAATGCGTAAAAGGGAGCCACAAAGAACGAAGGCCCCTTTTGCTGGAGAAGGTAGTACGGAGGCTCTGTAAACCTCCACCTTGTTCTCGAAAGGGATCGGTTTTTTGAAGTTGCAGCCAGGGAAGATACTCATGAAGAAAGGGAGCGTTATTACTTTTGATCCACTTTGTCCGTTCGCTGTTTTTTTGCAAGCGACCACGTTCCAACAGACCATCCACAGGGATGCGCCAAAAACCCTTCTGCTTGATCTCAAGTGTCCCAGAGATACGACCCTTTTGACCTCGCTTTAAGGTTGTAATCCGATGGAAAAGATTGTTCTTGGCAGCCCTGACAGGCAAGGTCAAAAAACGGCTGTTGGTCGGAGCTAAAAGCAATCCCGAGCTCCCTTGATTGTCCCAACGCAGATATTCCAAACGGTTGTCATCAGTCGTTGGGTCGACGAACAATCCTCCCCGTACACCGGGTAAAAAGACGATCACATGATTAAAACCTCCCACCGGAAAGGAAGCAGAGAGTTTCCCGTTATCTCTCGTTCTGACAAGCACAAGATGTGCTTTGATCCCGATGGTTCTAAGCATCACGGTAAGCAATTGGGCCTTGGCCTTGCAATCACCATAACGATATCGCAAGGTCTTATCGGGACTTTGTGGCTGATAACCTCCCAAACCGAGGCCCACAAAGAGATAGCGGATACGGCGCCGAACAAAATCATAGAGGATTCGGGCTTTTTGCTCCTTGTTCTTTGCGCCCTTCGTCAGGGCTCGGGCCTTCTTTTTTGCTTCCGTGGATGGAGTGGCTCGGCTTTGAAAGATCTTCCAGAAAAAAGAGCCTATCTGCTTCCAGGAGTGTCCCTTTCCCATGAAGTTACCGTACTGATAAAGCCCAAAGTTCATATCCACTCGCAACAAGTGATGCTGCCAGAATGGCATACCTTCTTCCTTCTTCAAGGGAGGCAAATGACGGGCACTCCAAATGAGTTCTTTTCGTACAGGGGTGGATGACGAACGCGTTTGTTTGGTTTTGACAAGGGATAAAGGTGCTTGGAAGCCTGGATACAACTTATGACGGATGGGCATCTCTGCGGGATACGAGATCTTCAGGTAAGCATCTCGAGTCCACCACATGGGATGTTGAAGTGTAAAACGCCATCCAGAGACAGGTAGCCGAACCTCTTTTTGAAGGCGGAAATCCAGGATGGAACCAGGCGTCACTTTATCCAACATAAGTGTCTTGATCTGCTGATCATCAAAGTGGCGAGGGGAGGAAAAGTTTGCGGAAGGAAACAGGTAAGCATATTGAGCCCTAGCACTGGAACCATCTGGTCGAAAGATCCGCGCCTGAAACGCTTTCAATTTGGAGGAACTCTCAAAGTGATGAAGGATGCGTTTCAATTGTAGACAGGCTTTGGGAGTGCGCAGTAACAGATGGGTGTGCGCATCGATATGCATGGATTTTGTCTTTGGATCCAGCCTGACAACCTTTCTGTCCATTAGGACGATGACATCGCCCTGTAAAAGCTTTTTGTTGCTGATTATCGGATTGGGTTTGCGCAACAAAAGATCTTTCGTACATCCCGAAAGGATCAAGCAAGAGAGCAGTAAATATAAGGCAGTGACTCTTCTCATTGTCCTTGACCTCCCTGTACCAGCTGGATGGGGTGCTGTAACTGCCTACGAAACGCAACCAGGAAACCACGAAGTTTGGGATAGGCTGACGCGGGGAGGACGTGACGGGTGACCTGGAAGCTCACCTTGACTCGAATCAAACGCCCACCTTTTTTGTGATGGATACTGAGCTGAGCCTGTACCCCAGGGATGGATTTGCTCCATTCTTTCACCTTCTCAAAACGATACGAAGGGGGCAATTGGTAATCCAGCTGCCAGGAGAGCTGGCGGAGCGTTCCAAGCGCGATAGGCGCTTTTCTTTTGATTTTGCCGTCTTTTGGTAAGAATGGCAGTGCGAACAGCTTTGCGGGGATGGGTTGTAGCAAAAGGCGCTTGTCTCCATAAGAAAAGAGACAAAATGCCCCTTGAAAAGAAAGCTTGTAGGCGAAGTGATCTGATTTGTTTTTGTCGGAAAGTGACTTGGACGAAATCAATTTGGCCTTGGGCCCACAGATGCGATGCACCCAATCAGAACCTTTTGATTTCTTTTTCTTCACTTTACGTTGATGGCTACGCCGATCCTCTGTCCCCAATTGTCCCGAAGATTGGACATGTAGCTCACCTGTAATCCCTCCCTTTTCTTGAAGTGTGAGGGACAAGCGTATCGCTCGACGATTCTGCTTCCACGAAAGCTGGGGCACTTGATGTATTCTGCCTCCCAACCCATCAAAAACCAAAAGTCGCTTTCCGTAGACGTGTGTGGGGAGTTTTCCAACGCTGAGTTCTTTAACGGATGGCTTAAGCAACATGCCTTTGCTGGAAAACAAAGTTTTTTGCTTGCGTTGCTTTGCATATTCCTTAAGCAAGCCCAGCCAATCCCCCTCTTTTTCTGGGGCAATGTACAAAAACTGTTCCTGATATAACGAAGGCAAGGGACTCCGCGAACGCTGAACACCCTGTTCTGGAATCAGCAGCGCTGGATAGGCGGGAATTCTCGCAGCACGTAACATAATCAACAAAGACATGGTAACGGCATACGCATTACCAAATCGTTCCTGGTAACTCTTCCAGATGGGCGCTTTTTGGAGCTTCTTCTGGAGAGAGATTTTGAAGTGAGAATGGATGTGTTGATAGAGTATGCGAATCTTGTCTTTACGCTTATAGACACCTTTGACCAGACGTTTCGCGATAGCCGGAAGTTGGCCCATAAGTTCCTTTGAGCGCTCGTCTAACAGATAATATTTGCGAAAAAACCCCAAATCGATAGCTTGCCAGGTCACACTTTCTTTCAATTGCGACCACGACAGTGTCGTAAGCAGCGCTTCAGGTGTCTGTTGGTACACCTTTGGTAAAAGAAAGGATGCTTTGGGAGAGGGTGTGAGAGGAGTATGTCCAGGGATATCACCTAATGATATCGAAAGGATAGCTCCAGGTTTATAGGACACATGCTCTCTCAAGTGTTCGAGTTGTTTCGCTTCCGGGAGCAGATGGAATGCCGTTTGGGGGGATGGCATCTTGGAAGAGTGGGCCAAACGCCACCACAATCGACCCAATCCACGAAAAGTGGGAGAAAAAAAGGCTCTTGAGGTCAAATTTCGGAATGTAAATTTCGCCCGCTTTATGGGCAAATCGTGCATCAAAGGAAGCTGAACCTCCGCTTGATCTTTTGCCAGAAATACGATGTAGTGAAAATCTGTCACACAACCGACAGAAACCCCCGGCGCTGTGAACTTATAATTCCAAATGACCAAATGATTATTCGAGGAACTAAATATCCCTTTGGCGACTTGCTGTACATCTTTTTTGTGCATCTCATGCACAGAGCCATCAGGACACTGGGTACGGATGTATAAGCTATCCAACAAACCATTTTGGATGATCTTGGTGGCATGTACAAAGCCACTTTTTTTCAAAAATTGAATACGCTGCGTGACATACTTTTTAGAGGCCACCGAAAAACCTGCAAAGAATGAAGGCTCATACACCTCTTCTTGGTGCCAATAGAGGATCTTAGCAGGGGCCTGGGTTGCATCACTTTTGATGGGTGCGAAAGTGTGCTTGGGGATGGGGCGAACAAAGCTCTGACATCCCGACAGAGCAAGCATGGCAACGCCAAGACCCAGGAGAAAGACACGAAAAAAAACCTTGCGAAAGAGCATTCCCTAGAACTCCAAAAGCAAAAAAGCATGATCCGTTTCAGAAACTGATATGTGTCATATCAGATAAATTCCCCTGAATGCAACTCCTATTCTTTAACATCAACATAAGACATCAAAAAACCTTTGTTCAATCCCACCAGTTGAACAATCCTTCGCCCAACGTTTTAGGCTTCCAATAAGCGATATCACTTTCCAACATATGCGCCCGTGGCGAAAAAGGACCGTCCAGCGTAACCTTTCAATGGCACTTCAGCACCAAATAGCTGCGAAAGTGCCATTGAAAGACCTGGATGGTCCATAAAGGACAGGGAGCAAACCTGAGGCTCAAAAGCAGAAGAAAAGGCCCACTCGTCCTCTTCTGAGCACAATACAAAGATATCTTGCCCGCGTTTGCGAAGGTGTCCCACGTGGAAATTGGGCGTGATGCCAGCTTCGTGAAAGTCTACGACCTGAGCCTGTTCGTGTTGGGCCACCTGGTAGATAAAGCCTTTAAATGTTGGAAATTCCATTATTTCATCCATACAGTAAAAGTCTATCGGATCAGTTTCTTATAGAAGGCTTTGCCTTGGAGACAAAGCCTTGGAGACTTGTATGCGAATGTATGCTGAAGACCCGCCCATAAACAAGTCTCATACGCATCTGGCAGAAGGCATGTTCGCTTAGAACAAAGTTCTAATACCCCCCATTTTGGATACCTTTTGCTTTTCAGGATCTCGCCTAAAAATTCAAAGAACGAAATTATTTTTCTACCCAACCCCCAAAAAACACCAAACTCTGATCAAGTCACTGTGTAGACGGATCCATCTGCGAATAATCAATACTTTCAACACTCCCATCATAAACAGCAAAAAACAGTGTCCGAGTGAATCGGGAACAAGGGAAACCATTTTGAGAATCAAAATCTTTATTCTATTGTTCGCTTTATGTCAGTGTCTATTTGGCTTCCAGTGTGGTTCAACCATGGAGAATTGTTACGAAGATAAGGATTGTCCAAAGGATCAAGCATGTGTATCTTACGCTTGTACTGATGCATCGTCCTCCAACAATTGCCGCTCAAACCAGGATTGTAAGTCCACACATGAGTGCAAAAAAGGTCAATGCACCATTCGAACCACGCCCTCTTGCGGAGGTATCACCTGTCCAAGGACACACGTCTGCAATCCTTCTAGTAAAAAGTGTGAGGTAAAATCGAACTGTAAAGTCGATCTAGATTGCAGATCGACCCACACATGTGATCCCACCTCGAAGACCTGCGTCCCTAAGAAGGTCAATCCTTGTGGGAATGGTCGGTGCGAAGCTACTCACAACGAAAATTGCTCCACTTGTCCAAAAGATTGCGGGTGTCCTTCTGGTCAAAGTTGCCAGGCAGGTACCTGCAAGACACCACCCAATCCTTGTGGAAATGGTCGATGTGAGTCAACACACAATGAAAATTGCTCTACCTGCCCAAAGGACTGCGGGTGTTCTGCTAACCAGAATTGTCAGGCAGGCGTCTGTAAGGCCAAACCCAACCCTTGTACAGGCGTGACCTGCCCAAGAACGCATACATGCGATGCATCTACAGCAAAGTGTGTGCCCAAAACGACATGCAAAAGTGATCTGGATTGTAGTGCTCCCCACCAATGCGATCTGAATGCCAAAAAATGCGTTCCCAAGAAGGCCGATCCTTGTGGAAATGGTCGATGTGAGGCAGCACACAATGAAAATTGCTTGACTTGCCCAAAAGATTGCAAGTGTGCTGCTGGTCAGGTCTGTCAGGTAGGCATTTGTAGAGCCAAAGAAGATCCATGTGTCAAACTCAACTGCCCAAGAACCCATCTCTGTGTGGCTTCGATCGGTAAGTGCGTTCCCAAGTCGGGATGTTTCAGCGATATGGATTGCAAGATAAGCGATCGATGCCATCTCAATAAGTGCGTCCCAAGGAAAAATTCTTGTGGAAATGGCAAGTGCGAAGCTTCACTCAATGAAAATTGTGCGAGTTGTCCAAAAGACTGTAAGTGTCCATCTGGTCAAAGTTGCCAGGTGGGTGTCTGCAAAGCGAAGTCCAATCCCTGTACAGGCGTTTCTTGTCCCAAAACGCACACATGTGATTCTTCCACAGGAAAATGTGTAATAAAAACGCCTTCAAAATGTAAGAGAGATACAGATTGCCCCCGCCCGAAAGTGTGTGATGCCGCAGCAGGTACTTGTCGAAGTGCGACCCAACATCTCACTTGTCCAAAAACTAAGTGTCCATCACTGTTTATGTGTACAAGTCTGACCTTTGGAAAGTGCATCCCCAAGTCCACTAGATTTTGCCAAAAGGATTCTATGTGCAATGCCAATGAAAAGTGCAGCGCAGGGATTTGTATCCCAAGCAAAGTGAGGATCTGTGGCGATGGAGTCTGCGATCTTTTTGAGAATTGTAAGTCTTGTCAAAAGGATTGTTTTTGTACCAATGGCGCAGTGTGCTCTTCCAAAGGGGCTTGTGTAAAACTCCCTTAAGACACTGTAAGTCGAGACTTTGTAGTAAGAAAACATGTTGTCTTTAGAAGCTTTATTAAAAAAGTACGGATTTATCCTGGAACGAAGATGTCAGCGTATCCTTTGTGATGAGTCTTGGGTAGAAGATGCGATGCAAGAGATCTTGCTGGCTATGCATCGTTCTATGGATAAATATCGGGGCGATCCAGATAAGATCCTTTCCTGGCTTTACCGCATCACCACAACCCATTGTCTGCGGATCTTACAAAAGCGCAGACGATGGGATGAAACCATCGCCAGTTGGCTTGAAGAGCAGCCTTTTAGAGGCATGCACACCATCTCTTTAGAAGACAAACTGCTCTTGGAACAGCTTATCGAATCTTTAGAAGAAGAGGATCGCTCTATCGTCCTTTATCGCTACGTGGATGGCATGACACAAGATGAAATCACC
>Ga0213833_1002246_pt1 | contig 12692 bp, 3 predicted proteins | sample SWATP21_FD_160575 | JGI IMG/M metagenome (GOLD analysis project Ga0213833, IMG submission 160575) | Coastal seawater microbial communities from Marineland, Florida, United States - SWA TP2 #1 | ecosystem: Environmental > Aquatic > Marine > Coastal | place: USA: Florida | collected 2016-08-14
GAGGACTACGACGCGCTGGGCGGGGTGGTCGGCTCGCTGCGGAGCCGCGCGAGCGCGCTGTACGACGAAGCCAGCCCCGCCGAGAAGCACACCATCGAGCGGGTGATGATCCGGATGGTCGCCATCGAGGGCGGCGACCTCGCCAAGCGTCGCGTGACGCTCGCCGAGCTCGACTACGAGGACCCGGAGGAGGACGCCCGGGTCGAGCACGTCCTCGATCGGTTCACGGACGCGCGGCTGCTGCTGCGGGCCAGCGCAGAGGCGGACACGGGGCGCTCCTGGGGCGGCGAGGTCGACCACAGCTGGGTCGAGCCGACGCACGACATGCTCGTCATCGCCTGGGACCGCGTGCACCTGTGGCTGGATCGGCTGGGCCCGGAGATCCACCTGCAGCGGATGCTGTGGGCGCAGGCGTCCGCCTGGAGCCAGGGCGAGGGCAGCGCGTCCCTGTGGCACGACGACCCACGGCTGGCCGTGGTGGAGGCCCAGCTCGCCCGGCCGGACGGCTGGATGAACCAGGCGGAGCGGGCGTTCGTCAGCGCGAGCATCCACCGGCGGGATCGGAACGCGCGGATCAAGCGCATCGCCATCGCCGCCTTCATCGTCGTCATCGCCCTGGGCCTCGCCGGCGTGTCCTACTTCGCCTACGACGCCCTGAAGCAGCGCGACGCGGCCGAGGTCGCCCAGAAGGAGGCCGAGCGCGAGCGGGACCAGGCGATGAAGCTGACGATGTTCGCCGGCGCGCAGACGGCCCGGGATCCGACGACGTCCGCGGTGCTCCTGCGCGACCTGGGCTCCCCAGAAGGACTGCCGCTGTGGAGCTTCGTGGTCACCGACACGGTGGGCGAGCCCATCTCCCGCCAGGCCTTCCAGGGACACACCGGCGCCGTCACCCGCGCCATCTTCGACCCCGACGGCAGCCGCGTGCTGACCACGTCCGACGACGGCAGCGCGCGGATCTGGCCCCTGAGCGACCGCGTCGCCACCGCCCTGAAGCTCAGCGACCGGCGGGGGACCCGCGTCGTGCTCGAGGAGGGGGGCGCCGCCCGCCTGGACGGGGCCTGGAGCCCGGACGAGGAGCACGTCGTCATCGGCGCCCAGTCCGGCGAGGTCAACGTCTACAACAGCTGGACGGGCGCGCTCGTGAAGCAGCTGTCGGGCCCCAGCCCGCCGACCCACGCGGTGGCCTGGTCGCCCGACGGGACGATGATCGCGGCCAGCGGGGCGTCGGGCCGCGTCGTGGTGTGGGACGCCGTGACCTTCGCGATCGTGCACGAGGTGGACGCACCGGAGGACTGCTGGGGCCTGCACCTGGACTGGCGCCACGACTCCGAGGCCCTCGCGGTGGCCGGCGTGAACGGCTGGGCGGCCATCCTCCATCCCCGCGACCGGGCGGTGCAGGTGCTCGCGCCCCCCGCCGACGTCCCCGAGGTGGACTGGCTCTGGGCGGAGTTCCGGCCCGGCGGGGACGACGTGGCGCTCGCCGGTGAGGCCGGGCAGGCGGGGATCTGGACCGCGGACGGACGCCGGCGGACGGAGCTGAACAGCAGCGGTCGGGTGCGCGTCGTGCGCTGGAGCCCGGATGGCAAGGTCCTCATCACCGCCGGCAGCAGCCACGTCGCCATCCTCTGGAACCACAAGGGCAAGCTGCTCCACCGGCTGGAGGGGCACCGCGGCGCCATCCTGCACGCCGAGTTCGTGCCCGGCGACGGGACGGTGCTGACGGCGTCGATGGACAACACGATCCGCCGCTGGGCCGTGTCGCGGGGGCTCAGCCTGGTCACGTTCCGGGGCCACGCCGCGGGCGTCCGGCGGGTGGACGTGCGGCCGGACGGGCAGCGGTTCGTCTCCGCGTCGGGCGACTGGACGGCGCGGCTGTGGAGTCCGCGGAACGCCTCCGAGTCGGTGGACCTGCCGGTCGTCGGCACGGAGGTGAAGGACGTGGCCTGGTCGCCCGACTGCCAGTGGCTCGGCGCAACCTCGGCCCACGGGCTCGTGCGGCTCTTCGAGGCCCCCGGCCGCAAGCCGCCGCTCGCGTTCAAGATGCGCGGGGAGGCGACGCACGTGGCCTTCAGCCCCGACGGCGAGCGGGTCGCCTCGGCGGCGTCCGGCGGGCAGATCGCCGTGCGCCGCTGCGCAACGAAGACCCCGTCGGGCAGTGACTGCGCCGAGTGGGGGACCAACCGCACGATGCTCGAGCGGGCCGCCGACGGGGACGCCGTCACGGCCATGGCCTGGGGCGGCAGTCCCCCGTTCCTGGCCACGGCGAACGAAGACGAGAACGCGCGGATCTGGCGGTTCGACGACGGCACGATCTCGGCGCCCACGGTGCTGGCCGGCCACGAACACCCCCTCACCACCGTGGCGGTGACCACGGACGGGTCCCGCGTCGCCACCGGCAGCCTCGACCGCCGCGTCCTCCTGTGGGACCCGGCGGCGCCCGACGCGCCCGTCAAGAGCTGGACCTACGCCCGCCAGGTGCGCGAGGTGGGCTTCTCGCCCGACGGGACACAGCTGGCCGTCATCACCGAAGGGAACGCGGTGCACATCCAGCGGCTCGATGGAGAGCCCCGCAAGCTCGGGGAGCACAACGGCCGGGTGAACGACATGGCCTGGAGCCGCTCGGGCGCCTGGCTCATCACCGGCTCCGGCGATCACACGGCGAAGATCTGGGACGTGGCCGCCGGCGCAGTGGCTCACGAGCTGAAGGGGCACACCGGCCCGGTCGTCCAGGTGGCGTTCAACCACGACGACTCCATTGCGCTCACCGGGTCGTACGACACGACCGTGCGGATGTGGATCCCCGAGACCGGCAAGGTCCGCACGCCGTCTCAGGTGGTGGACGCCTACGAGGGCGCGGTGACGGACGTGGCCCCGGGGTGCCGCTCCGGGTCGATCTTCAGCGCCGCGGCGGACGGCAGCCTGCGCAACACACACGTGGTCAGCGTCGACCAGCAGCGTGCGCTCCTCGGCGTGCTCACGGACTACTGCATCCCGCCGGGCGAGGCGCACCTGCTGACGGGGCTGGAGTGGGAGGAGGCGTCGCGGCGGTACAAGGACTGCCTGGCGTCCCAGGCCGCAGGGGGCATGGGAGCCGAGCCCTTCAAGCCGGAGTGACCCGACTCAGAACCGGGAGCCCTCGACGAGCCGCGACCAGGGCCTCAGCACGATCAGGCAGACCGGCAGGATGAGCAGGTCGCCGAGCAGCGCGGCGACCAGCGTGACGCTGCCCAGCACGCCCATCTGGAAGATTCCGACGAAGTGCGTGGTCATCATCGTCAGGAAGCCGAAGACCAGCAGCACCGACGTGAAGATGATGGCCCGGCCGGTGCTGAGCATGGTGCGCCGCAGCGCCTCCTCGCGGTCCTTCGTGGCCAGCAGCTCTTCCTTGAACCGCATCGTGAAGTGCACGGTGTCGTTCGCGGCGACGCCCAGGGACACCGAGAAGATCAGCGCGGTCGAGGTGCGGATGGGGATCCCCACCCAGCCCATGAACCCGATGGTCACCAGGAGCGGCAAGACGTTGGGGATCATCGCGATGAGCCCGACCCGGAAGCTGCGCAGCAGCAGCATCATCAGCAGGCAGATGACGATGAACGCCGTGCCCAGCGAGTTGAGCATGTCGTCCACCAGCTTCCCGAGGGCGTTGGCGGCGACCATGTTCCCGCCGGTGACGCGCACGTCGGCGGTGCGGGCGGCGGACGACGCGGGCTGACTCTCCCCGAAGTTGGCGGCGATGAGCTCCTGGATGGGCGTGCCGCACTTCGCGCGGGGGTCGCACACGCCGGTGCCGTCGTACCAGGCGAAGAAGTTCTTCGTCCCCCAGTCCTTCTGGGCCGCGGTGATGCGCGCGCGCCGGCGCTCCACGTCCACCATGGAGTCGAGGATCGACGGGTCCTCGCTCATCTCGAACAGGGCGATGTACTGGGCCACCTTCTGCCGGGTGTCCGGGATCTTGCGCTCGCCCTCCATGACGAACGTGATCTCCTTGACCAGGTCCGCGAGCGAGATCGTGTGGCCGATGAACGGGTCCGACTCCAGGTGCTGCTGCAGCACCTCCATCCCCCGCAGCACCTCCGGCTCGTAGACGCCGTTCTCCTTGTCGGTGGTGATCGCGATCTCCACCGGCATCACGCCGGTCAGCACCTCTTCGGTGTGGGTCAGGGCCTGGCTGACGGGGTGCTGGGGGAAGAGCTCTTCGAGCAGGAAGTTGTCGGTGCGGACGCGGAACCCACCGGCGATGCAGGCGATGGACAGCCCGCCGGCAACCAGCAGCACAAGGCCCTTGCGCTGGATGCACAGCTCCGCGACCCACGACAGCATGGCGCCGATGGGGCCGCTGCTCGGGTCGTTGCTGACGCCGGACACGGGAGCCTTCGCGATGGACAGCACCGCGGGCACGACGATGAGGATGACCAGGTAGCTGATCATCAGCCCGACGGCCGCGACCCGCCCCATCCCCTTGATGATGTCGATGCGGGCGACGATCAGCGAGGCGAAGCCGACGGCGGCGGTGATGGACGTCAGGAAGCAGGCCGCGCCGATCCGCACGATCATGCGGCGCACGGCCTCGCGCTGGTCCGCCCCCGCGCCGAGCTCCTGGTAGTAGGTCGTCAGGAAGTGCACGGCATCGCCCACGCCGATGACGAGCAGGAGCGTGGGGACAATGGAGTTGATGATGTTGAAGCCGTCGCCGGCGTAGACCATGTACGCGACGGTCCAGCCCACCGCGATGGCCACGCAGGTGCCCGGCAGCGCGACGCTGTAGGCGTTGCGGAACAGCACGAAGAGGATGATCGAGAGCAGCACGAAGCTGCCGATGATCGTGCGCGCCATGTCGCTGGCGAGCAGCGTGGCGTACGTCTTGTTGACGATGGGGACGCCCACCATCGTCAGGCCCACGCCTCCGTAGTCGGGGGATCCGAGGAGCTCCTCGATCGTCTGGAGCACCGGGCGACGCTCCAGCTCCTCGTCCACCTCGTCCTCGAACTGGGCCACGACGGCCGCGGCGGTGGAGTCGCGGTTCACCAGCCGATCCACGAACAGGCGGTTGCCCACCGCGCGGGTGCGCAGGGCCTCCTTCTCTTCGCTGGTGGTGGGGAGCTCCTCGAGGAGCTTGCTGACTTCGATGAAGCCGGGGGAGCCGCCGATCTCCGCCATGGTGGACAGGGAGATGACCCGCTCGATGCCGGAGATGGCTTCGAGCTCGTCGGACAGCTTCGTGAGCTTGGAGAGGACGTCCGGCTCGAAGACGTCCGGGGCTTCGACCAGGATGGTCACGAAGCCGTCCTCGTCCCCGAAAATCTCCCGGTGCTCGGCCAGGAAGGTCACGTGCACGTCGCGCGTGAGGAAGATGCTCCGGGGGGAGAAGTCGAACTTGACGTCCTTGCCCTTGTAGCCGGCGAAGCCGGTCACGAGGACGACCAGCGCAAGCAGGGGCCAGCGCAGCCGAATGAGGAGAGGGGCAAGTCGCTCGAACATCGGGCGCCGGAGCCTACCAGGGAGTGCCCGGGGCCCGGTGTCCGAAGGGGCGGGGAGCCGGAGGGCTGGCCCCCCGCCCAGTGGACCGCGGGTCGCTAGAAGTCCACCGACTCGCAGATGTAGACGGCGCCGGCCTCGGACGCTGCGGTCGAGTCGCCCGGGGCGCCGATGACGATGTCCGCCGCGCTGGAGCCGACCAGGTCCCCGGCGGGAGCGAGGAAGGAGCCGACGCCGTCGCCGCTGACGAGGCCGGGCACCTGGGGCCCGGGCAGGTTGGCGGCCGAGAGCGTGCCACCGGGCAGGGGGCCGTACACCACGTGGACCGAGCCCGGGCTCGCGGTGGAGGCCGACGTGCCCTCGGCGCCGATGACGAAGTCGCCGAAGCCGTCGAGGTTCAGGTCACCCGCGGGGGCGAGCGCCGAGCCCAGGTGCTGGTCCTGCACGTAGCCGACGACGGTCGTGTAGGCGTTGGTCACGTCGAGGCCGCCGGCGACCACGTCCAGGCCGTCGAAGACGTAGACGGCGCCTGCGGACAGCTCCGCGCCGTCGGTCGTGGGCGCGCCCACCAGCAGGTCCTCGTACTCCGTGCCCCAGGGGGTCAGCGCGCCCGTGTAGCCCGCGCTGGCCACGGAGGCCCCGAAGGACGTCAGCGCACCGCTGTCATCGATCCCGATGGTCGCGGGCAGCGGCTGGTTCCCGGTCTGCCAGCTGGACCCGCCGGCGAGGACCTCGGCGCCCCCGACCTGCATGCGCTGGTGGTTCCAGGAGGTCTGGTGCGTGGGACGTCCCGCCACGAGCTCGAGGAGGCCGTCGCCGTCCAGGTCTGCCGCCGCCACCGCGGCGCCGAGCATGTCCTTGCCGTACTGGCCCTTGAAGCGGGACCCGTCGGTGACGAGGGAGCCCGTGCTCGCGTTCCAGACGATGGCCTGACCCGAGAGGACGTAGATGGCACCGCGGTCGTTGGCCCCGCCGTGGGCGTACGGGACGCCGATGAGCAGGTCGTCGTAGCCGTCCGCGTCCCGGTCCCCGGGCGAGACGAGCGTGGCCTTGTCCCAGGGGGAGAATGAGCCGTCGTTGATGGCGAGGCCAGCGCCCAGTCCGTCACGGTCGATGGCGACTCCGGCGTAGATGGCGTCGGCCCCCGTGTCCGCGACCGTGCCCTCGACGAAGTCGGTGCGGAACAGGAACAGCGCCTTGTCGTTTGGTGCGGTGACCGCCAGGTCCGGGGAGCCGTCGCCGTCGAAGTCGCCGATGGCCACGGACGCGCCAAAGCGGGCGCCGCTGCTCGAGCCCTCGATGCGGGTGACCACCAGGCCGGTCGCCGTGGGGTCGCTCAGGTCGTGGTCCATCAGCTCCGGGACGGGGCCGTGCAGGATCCAGACGGCACCCGCGTCGTCGTTGGTGCCCAGGCCGGGCTGGTCCCAGGAGGACGCACCGAGGACGAGGTCGCCGACGCCGTCGCCGGTCACGTCGCCGATGGCGTACGCGTTGCCCACCCGCTGGCCGGGCTCCGCCCCGAAGATCGCAGCGTTGCAGTCCGCGAGGGTCGACGTGGTCGGGCAGGCGGCGTCCGTGCCGCCGCAGTCCTGGGCGACGCCGTCGCCACAGATCTCGGGCGCGCCGGGGTAGATGAGCGGGTTGTCGTCGTCGCAGTCGTCGGAGCAGGACGAGCCGTCGCCGTCGCCGTCGGCGAGATCGGGCGTCAGCGGATCGCAGTCGTCGTCGACGGTGTTGCAGGCGATCTCGGGCTGACCGGGGTTGATCGCCGCGTCGGTGTCGTCGCAGTCGCCCTGGCACTCGAGGTGGCCGTCGTTGTCGGAGTCCCACGGACCGAAGTCACCGTCGCAGTCCTCGTCGATCCAGTTGCAGGCGTCGAACGCGCCGGGGTGCACGGTGGGGTCGGCGTCGTCGCAGTCGGTGCAGTCGGAGTGGCCGTCACCGTCGACGTCCGGATCCGTCGTCGCGGGATCGCAGTCCTGGTCGATGCCGTCGCAGACCTGCTCGTAGGCGCCCGGGTGGATGGTGGCCTCCCCGTCGTCGCAGTCGCCTTCGCAGGACAGGTGGCCGTCGTTGTCCCCATCGAAGCCCAGGTCGCCGTCGCAGTCCTGATCGACGTCGTCGCACAGCTCCTCGGCGCCCGGGTGGATCGCGGCGTCAGCGTCGTCGCAGTCCAGGCAGGTGTCGAAGCCGTCGAGGTCCTCGTCCACCGCGGTGGTGGTCGGGTCGCAGTCCTCGTCCACGTCGTTGCAGAGCAGCTCGGTGCGGCCGGGGTGGATCAACGTGTTCCAGTCGTTGCAGTCGCCCTCGCAGACCTTGTAGCCATCCATGTCGCGGTCGAAGTCGCCGAAGTCACCGTCGCAGTTCTGATCGATCTGGACGTCGCCGGCCTCGCAGAGCTCGACCATGCCCGGGTGGATGGTGGGGTCGGAGTCGACACAGTCGCCGGCGCAGGTCGTCCAGCCGTCGCCGTCCTCGTCGAAGTCGTCCTCGTCGATGTCGCCGTCGCAGTCGTTGTCGATCCCGTCGCAGATCTCCTCGTGGTCCGGGTGGCGAAGGGCGCCGACGGGCTCACCGTTCTCATCCTCGACCGCCCGGTCGTCGCAATCGACCAGGTCGTACTGCTCAGCACACGCCTCATCGTTCCCATCGAAGAACCCATCGCCGTCCTTGTCCCAAGGACCATCCACGACTCCGTACTCCTCGTACTCCATCTTGGACAGGCGCCCATCGCACTCGTTGATGAGGGTGACCCAGGGGGTTTCTGGTCCCGGACAGCCCGTGACGACGAAGGTCGCGCTCAGCAGGCAAAAGGCGAAGTGTCGGTAGCTCATGGTGTGGCCCTCCAGCCAGACCGCGGAAGTGCGGCTGCTGAAGTGCTTCGCAAGGCGCGGGCCAGATCAGGATCGGCGCGACGTCCATCGTTCGTGACTGGGCGCAGCCCGCCCGGCCACCGGCGCAGGAGTGAGTCAGGGGTGTGTCGCGCTCACCGGCGACACACTCACTCCACCCGCCGCAGCTCCAGCCCGTCCAACACCAGGCCCGTGCGCTGCTGGATCTGGGGCAGCACCAGCAGGTCCCCCTCGGGCAGCGGCTGGATCCGCAGCTCCTCGACCCGCGCGTCCACGCTCACCGCGAGGCGGCCGTCCTCGACCCAGGCGATGTCGTGGACGATTCGCGGCACCCGCCGCGCCTCCACCCGCCGCCCCGTGGCCACCTCCATGATCTCGACCCGGTCCGGCGAGGCCACCGCCGCGACGTACCGACCCGTCGGATCAACCGCCACCTTCGTGAACTCCCCGACGTCCACCCGGGCGGTCCAGATCTCCTGGCCGTCCGCATTCCACGCGCGCACGGCTCCCGCGAGGAACGCCGCGATGAAGGTGCCGTCCGGCGCCACCGCGACCGAGGCGGTGAACGTCCCCGGGCTCTCCAGCCGCCGCACGACCCCGGCGCTGTCGAGCAGGACTGCCCCCTCCCGACGCGTCCCGGCCAGGAGCCGCCCGGACCCGGCATCCCACGCGAGAGCCAGCGGCTGGGGGCCGAACTCCACGACCTCCACCACGCCGTCCACGCTCCGCAAGAGGTTCGGCTCCGACCACCCCACGTAGATCCCGTCGCCCGCCACGACGATCGGGCGCGGCGTCCAGTGGCGCGCCGCAGGCAGAGCGGCTCGGGAGATCACCCCGGCCTCGGCATCGAGCGCCATGAGCTCACGGGCGCGCGTCACGAGGACCCGACCCTCGGGCCCGGCGGCCAGCCCGACGACCCCATCGAGTCCGACCAGCCCCTCCGGGCCCCACAGCCGCGCGTCGTCGTCAACGGCGTACCGACCCCGCGGGGTCATCAACACACGCGTGAACAACGCCGCCTCCTCGACCGGGACGGGGGCAGGCTCGATCCCCCAGACGCGCACGGGTCGGTGGGACCCGGTGGACCACACCCGCCCCCCCTGCGTGCCCAACCACTCTCCGAAGTTGCGGCTGCCGCGCACCTGCTGCAGCGGCGCTCCGTCCGCCCATCCGCGCACCAGGATGCCGTCCGCGCGGGTCCCGACCAGCACGCGGCCGCGGTGCACCTGCAGGCCATGGGCGGCCCCGGGCAGCAGCGTCTCCCACCGCACCGCTCCGGCGTCGAGCCGTGCCAGGCCTCCCCGCAGCCCAGCCACCACAATCCCGTCCGGGCCCTCCGCCAGCCGCGCCGGGGGATCGTCGAGGCGCCGCTCCCAGACAACCGCCAGGGAGTCCGGGTCGAGCGCCCGAACTGCATCGTCGGCCGCCACCAGGATCGGGCCCCCGCTCGTCCAGAGCACGTCCCGGAGCCGCCTCCCGACGGACCGCGAGGTCAGGAGCGCCCCGTTCGCATCCCGGATCTGGAGGAGATCGTCGACCAGCAAGGCGATCCGCCCGGCGCCGGGCTCCGGCGACATCGCCCACGCCCGCCCTGCCAGCGGGACCTCCGCGATCGGCGCGAGGCCGTCGACGTCCGCGATGCTCAAGACCCTCAAGGGCGCGGTCCAGAACAGGCGCTCAGCGTCACCGGAGAGCGCGAGGCCGACTGCGTTCTCGGCGTTCTGCACCGTCCTGGCCTCCGCCACCCACGCCCGCTGGGAGCGCGACCACGTGCGCACTCCCTCGGGGGTGGTCATGACGAAGAGCCGGTCTCCGTCCGGGTGCGGAATCACCGACCGGGCGCCATCGACGCCGTCGGGCATCGGCAGGATCCCCACGGGGCTCACGGAACGGCGCCCTGCCTGGTCGATGACGAGCGACCAGGCCCGCGCGCGGCGCAGATCCGGATCCTCGGCCCGCGCCACTCCGGCGGGCTCACCCAGCGGCGCGCGCTCCAGGGCGGCCGCCGCGAACACCACGGCGGCGTCGGGATCGCCGTCCTGGGCCGACCGCTCCGCCTTCTCGAGGAACGCGGAAGCAAGCGCGTCGGCGGCCTCGAACGCCCGCCGCGCTTCGGCGGCGCCTGCCTCCTCCGCGACCTCCCGCGCGTCCTCCGCCGCGCCCCGCGCCCGCCGCTCCCGGGCCGCCAACACGAGCGAGGCGACGAGTCCGACCACCAGGAACAGCCCGGCCAGCGCCCCGAGCCCCACGGCCACGCGGTGCCGGGCCACGAAGCGCCGCAGCAGCTCGGCCGAGCTGTAGTCATACGCCTGCACCCGCGCGCCGCCGAGCCAGGCCCGCAGGTCGTCCGCGACCTCCTTCGCCGACTGGTACCGGTCGCTCCGGCGCTGCTCCATGCACCCGCGCACGATGGCCACCAGCTCCGCGGGCGCCTCCGGGCACAGCTCCTCGGGGGCGTCGTAGTCCGCCTGCGCGACCCGCAGGAGCAGCTCGTCCATGTCCTTGCAGCGGAACGGAGGGACCCCCGTCAACACCTGGAACAACATGGCGCCCAGCGCCCAGACATCGCTGCGCTCGTCGATGGCGTCGAGGTCCCCGCGGGCCTGCTCGGGGCTCATGAAGACCGGCGTTCCCACCACCCGGCCGGCGCGGGTCAAGCCGGGTGCCTGGCGCGCCTGCTCCATCCAGTCGGCGTCGCGCGTCCGCGCCACCTCGTCCGCCTGGCCGCGCACCTTCGCGAGCCCCCAGTCCAGTACGACGGTCTCGCCGAACTCGCCCACCATCACGTTCGACGGCTTCAGGTCCCGGTGGATGACGCCGCGGCTGTGGGCGTACGCCACGGCCTCGCAGACCGCCAGCAGCTGGGGAAGCACGCTCAGCCGCTCAGCCAGCGGCTCCACATCCCGCGTGGCCTCGCGCAGCGTCCGGCCCCGGACGACCCGCATCGTGTAGTAGGGGTTGCCCTCGTCATCCACGCCCAGCTCGTAGACGGGGACGATCCCCGGGTGCTCCAGCTGCCCCGTCACCCGGGCCTCCAGCAGGAACCGCAGCGACTCCGTCGGGCGAGCGGGGCGACCGCGCGGAGCGAGCCGCTTGAACGCCACCTCCCGACCCAGCCGCCGGTCCCGCACCAGCACCACCTGGCCCACGCCCCCTCGGCCAAGCTCGGCGTCCTGCGTCGAGTCCGGCCAGCCGTAGCGGGGCCCGCTCAGGGACACGTCCGAGTCCTCGCCGGCCGCACGAGCCGCGTTGCGCTGCGCCCGCGAGGCGCGGCCACCGGGGCGGGTCGGCAGCGAGACCGACTCCACGGCGCTGTCGCCCAGTGTCTGTGGAGTGCCGGAGGTGCTCGCGGCGGCGACCAGGGCCAGCAGGGCGTCCAGCCGGGCGCCGTCGAGCGACGCTTCATCCGCCAGACGAAGGACGAACGTGCGTCCCTTCGCCGCGAGCGCAGCGTTCACGTGATCCGGCGAGGCGTAGCCCAGCTGGACGGCATACACACCGAACAGCAGGTCGTCGGCGCCGAGCGATTCCTCTCCCACGACCACCTACAATCGGCGGGATCGCACCCGATCGCCAGTCGCCCTCCGGAGACAGATGCAGCGGACCCTGCCTGCCGACACCCTCCAGAGCACAGTCGACGACGGCGACGGCCTGGTCCTGCGCCTGGTGTGGAGCACCGACACGGACGCGATCGGCGCCCGCCTCACGGGGACTCCGCCGACGTCCCTGGGGCGCGCTGAGGCCGCCACCCGCCCGCTTGCGGACGCGCGGCTCTCCCGGGTCCACGCGATGGTCGACCGCCGCCCCGACTCGGGCCTCACGATCACCGATCTGGGCTCCCGCAACGGCACCTTCGTCAACGGGGTCCGCACCACGAGCGCAGCCCTGGAGCCCGGCGACGTGGTGCGGATCGGCGACACCGTGCTGGTCGCCGAGCGCAGCGCCGACCCCTGCGTCGTCGGCGCCGGCCGGATCCGCGGCGACGCGCCCACCACGCACGCCTTGCGCGCTGCCATCGCGCGGGTCGCCCCCACCGCCTTGACCGTGCTCGCGATCGGCGAGACAGGGACCGGCAAGGAGCTCGTGGCCGAGCAGATCCACGCCACGTCGGGGCGCCCCGGTCGCCTCGTCGCCGTCAACTGCGCCGCGATCCCCGAGGGCCTCGTGGAGAGCACGCTGTTCGGCCACCGCAAGGGCGCGTTCACCGGCGCGACCGACGCCCAGGACGGGGCGTTCGTCCAGGCGCACGGGGGCACCCTGTTCCTCGACGAGGTCGGCGAGCTCCCGCTGGCGGCGCAGGGGAAGCTGCTGCGGGTGCTCGACACGCTGGAGGTCACTCCGGTGGGCGCGTCCCGATCCCGA